>Ga0209700_100598_pt1 | contig 69948 bp, 26 predicted proteins | sample SiratroredBW_FD_187528 | JGI IMG/M metagenome (GOLD analysis project Ga0209700, IMG submission 187528) | Root nodule microbial communities of legume samples collected from California, USA - Siratro red BW (SPAdes) (version 2) | ecosystem: Host-associated > Plants > Roots > Nodule | place: USA... | reverse complement strand
ATCTGAAATCTTGCTGTGGAAAATTTATCATGGAGACCTTTCAAGAACCAAGAACCTCATCACGCAACCTTGATCTCTATACGTTTTGCAATAGTACAAGAGTGACCGCAAGCACACATGAAAATTGACAAAAATCTTCTAATTGACACCACAAGCTCTTCATTTGTGTGAAGAATCCCGTGACACACATGCTTCCTTGTTTGAGAGAATACAACTCTTCTTGCAAATCTGCTACTGTGGTGTTAATTAGAAGATTTTCGTCCAACTTCCATGTGTGCTTGTGGTTATTCTTGTACTTGCAAAATTTATATAGATCAAGATTACTAATGAGGTTCTTGAAAGATCTCAATGATTAATTTTCCACACCAAGATTGCAGATTCTCATTATGGATCACCTTCCAAGCAAGAATAATGTGTATTCTTTGATAATACAGCAGAAGAGACAATTTTTGAGTGAGAATGATAAAACAACAAAAATGATTGCAGTTGCACATGGTTCCTCTGCCTCCTGAGGTGATGGCTCACATGGCCATTATGGTTCCTACAACAGAAATTCTCAGAATTCTCAAGCCAAGAAATGGACCAAGAATGACAAGCAATAGTATGAAATACACATATTGCGGTATGAGAGGTCACACAATTGATGAAAGAAAGTTACTTTATGTACGAAGTATATGAAATAACATGATCATAACAAAATAGTTACTCTAATAGAATAGCTAATAATCTTCACATAATAGTTATTTTTATATCATTCATTAATATACTCTAACACTAACAGAATCGCTAATGATTCTCACATAATAATTATTTATCATTTATTAATATAAAAGAAAGCTACTCCATATATGGAGTATATAGAATATCAAAACTATAAACAGAATAGTTACGCTAACAGAATCGCTAATAATTCTCACATAATAATTATTTCTCCTTCATTCATTAATATAATCTAATAAAATCTTTAATGATTCTTACATAATAATTGACTTTTTTACCTGATTAGCACCTTTTTATTTTTATTTGGGTCTCACAAAGAGAGAAAGAACCCAACAGAACCATGAGCAACTGTAATCATTTTTGCGATTTCACCATTCTCACTAAAAAATTGTCTCTCCAGCTGTATTATCAGAGAATACACCTTATTCATGCTTGGAAGGAGGTGAGTCCATCATGACAATTTGCATTCTTGCTGTGGAAAATTTATCATGGAGACCTTTCAAGAACCAAGAATCTTATCAAGCAATCTTGATCTCTATACGTTTTGCAATAGTACAAGAGCGACCGCAAACACACATGAAAATTGGACGAAAATCTTCTAGTTGACACCATAAGCTCTTCATTTGTGTGAAGAATCCCGTGACAGACATGCTTCCTTGTTTGAGAGAATAAAACTCTTCTTGCAAATCCGCTACTCTGGTGTTAATTAGAAGATTTTCGTCCAATTTCCTTGTGTGCTTGTGGGTATTCTTGTATTTGCAGGGTTTATAAAGATCAAGATTACTGATGAGGTTCTTGAAAGATCTCAATGATTAATTTTCCACCGCAAGATTGCAGATTCTCATGATGGATCACCTTCCAAGCAAGAATAAGGTGTATTCTTTGATAATACAGCAGGAGAGATAATTTTTGAGTGAGAATGGTGAAAGAACAAAATTGATTGTAGTTGTTCTTGGTTTCTCTCTGCCTCCTCATTTGATGGCTCACATGACCATTATGATCCCTACAACAAAAATTCTCATAATTCTCAAGCCAAGAGATGGACTAAGGATGACAAACAATAGTATGAAATGCACATATTGTGGTAGGTGAGGTCACACAATTGATGAAAGAAAGTTACTCTATGCATGGAGTATATGAAATAACAAGATCTTACTAGAATAGTTACTTTAACATAATAGCTAATAATCTTCATTTTTTTTTATTTTTGATTAGTACCTTTTTATTTTTGATTTCTCTGAATAACACTCTTTATTTTTTTATTTCCCTCAATAGCATTCTTTATTTTTTAATTCCTAAAATAACACTCTTTCGTTTTTTATTTTTTGTTATTTTTTTATTCTTTAATTAATCTACCGTCAGTACATTAAATATGATTATTATTTTTATTATTTTTTATTTCTTTTTTTATGATTTTATCATTGTATTTTATTATAATAATTTACTAGTTGTGTTTTTGTATTAAAAATTGGTATTGGAAGAAAAATTTATAATAAATTATAAAATTGTTCTTTGAATTAAAATTTGTATATTTCATTCGTCAAAAATATATATCTAAATAATAAATAGTAAAAATAAAATAAAATTGTTGATGTATTTTTGTAAATAAATATTAAATAAATGGTTTAAAAATTTTAAATAAAATTTAATTTATTTATGAATTGCTTTTAAATGTTACTTAAAAACTGTTATTTATTAAAACGATGCGATACACGTTGAATATAAAGATGAAAATAAATGACAATCATATATTCACTAAATAGGTTTAGTTAATGGTGCACGAAATATTTGTGTGAAATAAAGCATAAATTTTATGTTTATCAATACTCAAATTTTATCTTTATCAATAAATCAATTACATTTTTCGATAATCAAATTTTATCTTTAGAAAAAATCAAATGATATCTTTAATAAAATATCAAATTTTATCTATATCAGAAACCAAATTCCATATTTATCAAAAATCAAAATTTATATTTATCAAAAATCAAATTTTATCTTTATCAAAATTTTATTTTATTTTTGCCATTAATTATTTAGATATTTTTTTTAACAAACTAAAAATACAAATCTTAATTGAAATAACAATTTTTTAATTTATTATAATTTTTTCTTCCAATGTCAATTTTAATATAAAAATACAATCACAAACATATTATAATTTATTATAATATAATTTATTATTCCAAATTTAAATTTATTATAAAATATAAAATAAAATAATTTTTTTCATTTTTTTCCTATTATAATTGATTAGTTAGAAAACCTATAAAATATTTCATTTTGTTTTCTTTGTATTCTTTTTTTTAATTTGAATTTAATTACTTTTACATTATTTTTTATCTTAATTTTAATAAACTAATAATCACAATTTTTAGTAACTATTACAAAAAAAGAGTGCTATTATAGAAAACAAAAAAGTGTTATTTCAGGAATTAAAGAATAAAGAGTGCTATTAAGGAAAATAAAAAATAAAGAATGTTATTGAGGGAAATAAAAAATAAAAATGTGCTAATTGGATAAAAATGTCCGTAATAATTATTTATAATTTATTAATACTATTATGAAAATAAAGAGATGAACAAAAAACTGAACAAAGAATATTTTTCACTCTTATATCTTTATTCATTTTTGTTCATTTCTTTATTTTCATAATATTCTTTATGTTTTAAAAATATTCTCTCTTTTGTTCTTTGATAAAAGAAAGCTACTCATATATGGAGTATATGGAATAACAAGATCATAACTCATAAAAGAATAGTCACCTACCCTAACAGAATAGTTACTCTAACACTAATAATCCTCACATAATAATTATTTATCATTCATTAATATACTCTAGCAGAATAGCTAATTATTCTCATATAATAATTATTTAATACCCCTTTTAAGATGGAGTGTAGAGATCAATTAAACCCATCTTGGACCGCAAATGTAAGAACAACAACTTGGATATGAGAGGTTTTGTACAAATGTCTGTGACTTAGTGTTGATAGGAAGCAAATGAATAACACCATCACAAACCTTTTCTCTAACCACATGACAATTGATTTTAATGTGTTTGTTACGCTCATGAAACATAGGATTGGCAGTTAAAGATATGACACACTTGTTGTCACAAAAAAAAAACTACAGTGCCTTGGGGAACAATATGTAAATCACGAAGCAGATAAGACAACCATTGAATTTCACAGGTTGCCGAAGCCAAAGCACAATATTCAGCCTCATAGATCGTGAAACTGTATTTTGCTTCTTGAATCGTCAAGAGATTAATGAATCACCAAGAAAAGTGTAGAAGTCGATAACAGAGCATCGAGTTTCAGGGCATGATGCCTAATCTGAGTCACAAACAGCTTTCAATGGTAAAGGAGAATCACTAGGAAAGAAGAGCCCCTAATCAGGATTATCTTTAAGATAATGAAGAATCCTGGTAATGAGACATTGTAAGAGTTGATAAGAATTGTGAGAGATGATTGACGTCAAAGCAAATGTTCGACCTAGTGTTGGTTAGGTAGATGAGTTATCCAATGAGCAGTCAATACATAAAAATATTTTTGAGAGAACTCTCTTTGGAATAAAGCTTTATTTGAGGATCATAGGAGTGGTAGAAGGTTTTTTACATCCTAAAAACCTGCAACATCTAGAAGCTCTAAAATGTATTTCCTTTGGTTAAGGAAAATGCCCTTGCTTGATCTAGCAACTTCGAGTCCAAGAAAAAATTTCAAATTGACCAAGATCCTTAATTTTGAGTAAGTAATCAAGTTGAAACTTGACTGAAGCAATCTCTTGACTATCATTTCCTGTCAAAATCATATCATCAACATAGACAAGGATGGTTGTGAATGTACCAATAGTAGATTGTTAGTGAATAGAGAAAAATCAGACTGTGACTGGGTATAACCCGAAGCTATAAGGACTGTAGACAACTTTTCATACCACTGTATACTAACTTGTCTAAGATCATAAAGAGATTTTCTCAGCTTGTAGACCTAACCAGGTTTTGAGTGAACTACACCTTTAGGAACCTCCATATATACTTCTTCATAAAAAGCTCCATGCAAGAAATTATTGTTGAGATCAAGTTGTTTAAGGAGCCAATTATTTATCATTTATTAATATTAGATTCATATATACTTACTTATTCTTTTTTTTTTTCTCTTTTATCACCTGTTCTATTTTATTTCTTAAATAAAAATCAAACACAAATTTATTATTTCTATTTATTTTCACATGTTACATTTTATTTATAGAGAAAATAATATAACTCTCTATTAACCTACTTGATAGTGTGAAGTATTAGTTTCATAATATAATATTTTTGACTTTTAAGAATCTTTGAAGTATAACAGTTTGAATTGATATGTCTTGTCCATTTCAAGTTCTTATTTTTTAAAAAATATTTATATATGAAATTTTATTTTAAGAACATAAAATAAAATTATCTGTTCACATTAATTTTAGGAATAGTGTTATTTTCACATTATCTGTTCACCAATTTTTTTTCTATTTCGTCATCTTATCAAACTATTATTTTTGTCATTCGTTATTTTTTTTCTATTTTTTCCCTATAATAATATTGTCCATCTTTTCGAGCGAATTTCGTTTTAATTTGGTCATTATTTACTTTAACAGGTATTTTAAAAAATGTATTGCCAGACAAGAATTATTTAACATTTTATTTGAGAGTTTGTATTGTTCAAAATATTAGAAAGAAGTTCGAATAACAAGACTTTATTTTTTCTGTATTTCACCTGTAAATTTTATACGATTATTTATTTAATCTGAATTCAAGCGTATTAGATTAGGACTTCATAATAGGATGTCCATAAACCATTAAATCCAAAAAAATCTTAAACAAAATTGAAATAAAAAAAAAACTTTTTTATTAGATCGAGTTAGATTCAGATTTACTTTTAAAAAATAATTTAATGTAATCTAAGTCAAACTTACACACACAAATAATGATGAAATAATGATGTTTTTTCATAATGCTTATTATATATCTTATTATTTATTTAAGAGATTAAAGAAATTGAAAACTCATTCAATTCAATTCTTAAATTTTAGTGAAAACTGGTAAAATTAGAAGTGAGACAAAATTGAACTGCCAAGCGTGTGTCTGGATAATAAATTTTACTACCCATTCTAATGATATATCACGTTAGAGGACTAATGATCCAAATTAGTCCAAATATAAATTAAATAGTTGAATATATTTTAGTATACAAAATCTTAAGAAATAAATGTCATTATAAAAAAAAGTAGTTTATTGGGCGAGTCCCTTTTTTCACGTAAAAACTGGATTTGTGAAGCATGATGATTTTTTATTGTCCAAGCCTATTTTTCATGCTAAATCACACAAATTATTCTTTAAAATACGATATTCTATTTGTTTTTATTTCAATAGTTTATTTCAATTTTAACGTAATATCATTACATTGTAGTGATTTTTATTTGAATTTTTTTAAAAGACTAATTTTATTTATTTTAATGTTTAAGGATATAATTTTATTTAGATTATACTTAGGACAAAGAAATTATTTGAGCTCATTTTAAAGAATAATTTTATTTAGAATATGCAAATAATTTTTTATAGGTACTTAGGGAGAACTGAGTTTTAAAGATGTAGTTTTAAATGGGTACATGGTATAAAGAAAAAGTATTGTTTCACATGGAATAGGTAGTGGGCGATTTTCATGTGTATGTTGTGACTAGTTGTGATCTAACAATGATAATAACTCGAAGAAACACATTGAAACAGTAAAGTAATGTTATTATGATTTTGGTTTTAAGTAGAGACAAATCTTAGTTTTGTCGATGATTTCCACTCATTCCCTATTATCCAAGTGCTTTTTGTGTTTAACGTTACAATATATTTCCTTGTTGAAAGTCACAAAGGAATTTTAAAACTAGATCTAGACATAACACTTGTATCAAGACGCTACATCTACATATCTATATTTAAGTAAAATTGTATAAAGATCGGAATATCTAAGTATTTATTTTATTAATTTATTTTTTATTGTCAATAAAAAAATTAGCTTTAATTAAACTTTAATTTGAATATTTAGAAATAAAAAAAAAAGTTATGCCTCTACTTGCGCCAAACGAACCAAAGCTATAGTATCATCCGTATGAGGATTAATAATACACTGTCAAAGTGAAAAACAAGTGGCAATTAGCTAAACAAAAATGTAATTTCCCCATTAACCTAAACAACCTTATTGTTTTGGGGTGGGATTAGTTTTAAGTTAAAAACTTAAGTAAATAAATTAGGAAAGTTATTAAAACAACCTATACAATATTAGTATATAGAAAGAAATAAATGAATGCAATTTGGTTGGTAATTAGCGTAAGTGTGTGCGAAATTTGTCCTTACACATTTACCACTCCCAAGTCTCAGTTGTATATTGATATAACAATTATTTTTTATTTTCTCTTTGTGCGTGCGTGAGAGAGAGAGAGAGAGAGAGAGAAAGAGGTGAATCTCTTTCGCGGAAACTGCTAAATGGTTTGAATATGGAAATATGTTTATGCTATAGTTGGACCATTCTAGTGATGGCGTGCGGAGTATCCAAGGATAAATAGCCAGCGCGAGTCCTTGGAAACGAAGTTGAAGGAGAGAGAAAGAACTAGTTTGCTAGAGTGAGACTAGCACATACTACTCTACCACTCCATCAATTTCTTCATCATCTTCCATCAAAACAAGATGGTGAGAGCTCCTTGTTGTGAAAAGATGGGATTGAAGAAGGGTCCTTGGGCTCCCGAGGAAGATCAAATCCTCACTTCTTACATCCATAAACATGGCCATGGCAATTGGCGTGCCCTACCAAAGCAAGCAGGTAAATATTATTCAATTCAAACATTATTAGTGCTTAATGAATTTTCCACCTTTTTCTCTTGGTAATGTCATGATATGAGATTTGATATGAATTTTCTTCAATGACCATTTTGCTCAGGCCTTTTGAGATGTGGGAAGAGTTGCAGATTGCGGTGGATTAACTATTTAAAGCCTGATATCAAGAGAGGGAATTTCACATCTGAAGAAGAAGAAACTATCATTAAGCTGCATGAGATGCTGGGGAACAGGTTCATTTCCTATCTTGGACCCATATATCACATTAATCATGCTATTTTAACTTCTCACCAAAAAAGCATATCAAGACAAAACATCATGCACATGTCTGCCATCCAATTCCTAGTTTACACGTGCCGCTGCTCAATCATTTTGATCCTTTTATGAATATGTGCCGTTTTTCCTGAGTTTCTCTCATAGATTGATCAAGTGGTGGGGGCTGGGGGCAATTATTGTCAACTTGGTGAAAATTAAAATGTAAAGTTGTGTTAATTAATATTTATTTGGTAATGGGGAGGACTCGAGTATTGTGCGAGAAAATCGAGGTATGATATCCCACCTTCTACGGTGCAAGTGATCATCCAAAGAGTGTAGAGAAATTTTGTATGCTAAAACAAGTAATTAACTATGTATTATAAGAAAGAGAGTCACTGAAATACAAAACTAGTCTATAAAACATCGAAACCAACAGAGAAAGAAAACAAAAAGTGGGGCTGCGAGGGCAAGAATCTCTGATTAGATCTGCCTCGCACGAAACAAATTGGTGTGGCAGTTTATGGCACATGCAATTATGACATGTGTTAGACGTACATACTATTTGAATTAGACCACATCAGTGTTGTGGTTTACCGATTCACTAGAATAAACAAAGTGAACGCGAATCTCGTGCAATAATTTCACGAATATAATATTAACCATGTTGATCCATATTTTCAGGTGGTCAGCAATTGCAGCAAAATTGCCAGGAAGAACTGACAATGAAATAAAAAATGTGTGGCACACAAATTTGAAGAAGAGGCTGCTGAAAGCAGACCAGGCCAGTTCAAATTCCAGAAGAGTCACAAAGCCCAAAATCAAACGTTCTGATTCCAGTTCCAGCATCGTAACTCAATCAGAACCTGCCAATTTTAATTTCAGAGAAATGGACTCAACCTCTGCATGCACCACTTCTAGTGATTTTTCATCTGTCACAATTGGTGACAGCAAAAACATCAAGTGTGAAGACATAGATTCTCTAGAGACAATGCCCGTGATTGACGAGAGTTTTTGGTCAGAAGCAGCAATTGATGAAACACCTTCCATGTCATCACAATCCATGACAATCTCAGATCAGATGCCACTTCAATACCCTTTTACTAACTATGAGGAAACTTTCCAACAGAGTCATGATTATGATTCAAACTTTGATGACGGCATGGATTTCTGGTATGACATATTCACCAGGACCGCTGATTCCACAGAATTGCCAGAGTTCTGAATTTTAAATGAAATGGTAACTTGAATTTGACCGTTACAACAAAAGGGTACCATAATTTCTGGTGTGGGGACACCATTATCGCCAGCTGCAAGTTCTTAGAGTCAGCCATTGACAAAGAAATCAGCCGCAGAGTAATGAGAAAGGCCAATGATATGTAATCTATGTACACATGTAATCTACTTCTGAAACACCAACTTTTCCTTTTTAGTAGAAAACAGCAATCTTCTAACATTTTTGTACCTTGCAAATTAGTGTTTAATTAGGCTAGAGCTTTTTTTTTTCTTTTATTGTAACAGCAATAAATGATGTCCTAAAAGTTATTCAAATTTCCATGCCCATTGTTGAGTTTTACTGTCCATTTTTTTAAGACTTTTCTGGTAGCATGAAAGAATAATTTACACTCAAATGGGTGATCAATTTTGGAAATTTCATCGTGAATTTGGTTCTACTGCAACTTGCAAGTGGTTTATTAGACGACGGAAAATAAAATTTTTGTCTGCCAAGGTAACTGTTCATCGAGACATGTGGGTGTGGTAATGGGCTAGTGGCGGTACATTTTGGACCAAAAGTTTCAACGTTATGCAATTAGATATTATTTTACTATAAAAATAGATCACAATTTATGTATCAAAAAACTGGATCATAATTTAGTAAATTGCATATATACTAATTAACAAAGCGTGGGTCAAATGCTTAGAGGTGTAAGAAAAATGAAAAACCTTAGATCAAGTGACCTCTTCTAATCTGATCTTCGTTTTTTTTTTTATTGGTCAATAAAGTGATTAATATAATATATCGAAGTGCTGGGTCTATTGAGAATGGAATAAACTAAAAGATTTAATACTAATTAGTTATGATCAAACAGAAAATAAGTTATGACTTTTTGTACATTTTTCTTTTAATAAAAATATTTTTTAACTACACATATCTTAGTGATAATCTTTACTTATACTAATATTTATCATAATAGTCATATTTACTAAACTCTTGTCAAAGACTCTTACCAAAAGAAAGTTGACAAGCATATAATTTTTTACTCATGAGTCGGTTATTAAAATAAATTATTGATTTTAATATTACTAATGAGTCTTTCTTCACCAAAAAAATTAGAAATCAATAAACAAATCCGTATAAAAAATTACAACATCACCTCCTACTTAAAATTTATAAATTTTAATTTCTTTTTCGTTCAGTTTTTTTATTTCTATTTAAAAGTCAAACTTAATTTAAGATTCTTATCTAAATGTATCCTATAAAAGAAGGTGTTCGTGTTCTGGAGCCAAAATAATTTTGTAGTTCCTATTAAATTATATAAACAAAGGAAAAACACAAAAAAAAAAAATATAAAAGTCCCTTAATATCCTACCCATGAAAGATATGATAAATATACATCCCTCCAAAACCAACAAAAACAAACCGCCCCATCATCCCAATTCACATAGCTAAATCATCTAGAAATTAATCCTAAAAAATCCTTAGTTTGCTTCGTGCAAAATATAATTTTGATATACACATTACTTCCATCTATAAAAATCTCACAAAAGTCTCATACGAGTTCCTCTTCCACATATTGTCGATGAGTGGTAAGCTAAAGGTTGGCCATGAATTTTCTTTTGCTGATGAACATTAATGCCGCCTAAGTCTCTAGAGTTCTTAATTCAACTTTGTGATTAGATCCATATAAAATGTCTATTTCTCACATTTCCAAACCAAATTAAGCGTATATTATTGGACAAGCATGGTTTCTTTGTAATAAGGACCAATTACATGTTTAGAAGACTTCCAAATTTGTTGCCCTTCGGACTAACATCAAATTGGTATTTTGTTTGTGTAGCAAACTCAGCGAATGAACACTTCTCTTTTTAAAATGAATTTCTTATAAATTTTATTCAAATAATAAAGTAAAAAAACATAAGTAAAATTACTTTCAATGTGTCTCATTAACACTTGTTGGAATTGTTTAACAAAACAATTTTGGTGGAGAGGAGTATTCTTTTGACGAGAGAAAATAAAAACGAATGAATTAAAATAATGTTAAAAAATATGGGAAATGACATGTTTAAATATCATGTATGTATGTATAAATAATTCAAGTAATGATTGTAATGTATTCCAACAACAATAAAGAGGGGGAAAACAGCATTTTAAATTTTTAGATTTATTTTGGATTGTGAGTTGAGTGTTTTGTAAACACTTATTTTTAATATATTTTATTTATTTTTTAAATGAAAAGAGGAAGATGAAGATATAAGTATAATGAGTTAAACTCCGTGTGATTATTTCATATTTCTCATAAAGTTGATTATAGAAAATGTGTATTATTTCCTAACAAGAAACATGTTGTTTATCATTGGAAAGGATCTAGAGGGAATCAAATTTGAGTGGGAGTAATGGTTGCAGAGGAAGGAAATGTGAAAATTAAAAAGTTTGATGGTGCAGACTTGGGAAGATGCAAATAAAATATTATTGATGTAAAAAAGGTTATATCAACTTCTCTGGGGAATCAAACTACAGGACATAAAAGATGAAGATTAAGCTCTTCTAAATTAGCAAAAATGTTGTAAAAGAAAATACCATGGCAGATCTTATGGATCTTATGGGAATCAAACTAGAGGACATAAAAGATGAAGATGAAGCTCTTCAAAATTGGCAAAAATGTTGTAAAAGAAAATACTATGACAGATCTTATGGATCTTATGAAGACTTTTGTAATATGTATGAAAAACCTGAGCCTGGAACAAAGTTTATTTGATGAGGCAATTAATTAATTTATGGATGATCCAAGTAGCATAAAAATCAATGAAGAGTGCATAGAAGTTAAATGGATATGTATCCAAATTGAAAAATGATAGATATATTCATTAATTGAAAAGGAACTTAATCTCAGTAGGTCAGGTGGTTGGTGATGGCTACACAATAGTATCCCACAACAATCATTAGAATATTTAAAAGGTTGCAATGTCAATTGTTTGTGGTAAAAGGAGTGGTACTCTTTACATAACTAATTAAGTATGTCATTTAATTGAAGTTGCAAAAAATGAAAATTTCATTCAATGGCACCAAAGTTTAGACCATATGAGTGAGAAAAGGATGAAAGATAATGTATTTAAAATATAAACTATCAGGTCTTCGATCAATAAAAATTAACATAAAACAGAAACAATTTAACTTTCAAACAAGTAGAAGAATCCCTAAAAAAGAAGACTTGATTATCGATAGGCAAAATTCCTCACTAACACTCAAAATCCGTCAATAAATAAGAAGTATCAACGATGATAAAAAATTCATCAATAATTTAATTGTCAATAAATTTAATGATAAATATATTTACTATTTTACAAACAAAATTAGATAAATATTATAATTATTATCGACGAATATATTTAGTTTCTCAGTAAATTATCAAAAATTATCAGTGGAAAACTCATGATCTTTGAACCAAAGAATTCAATGTAACTTGTTTTGTTTCTCCCTCCACAAACTATGTTCAATTATTGAATATCTGGCTTATTTAGCTTTTTTAAGGTTTCCAGTTGTGTGGAAAATATTTGTTCTTCAATTAAAAATTTATTGACCAGTCTCATCAATGCCATTTTTTAGGCTTCGGGTATAAAAAAGATAAGGTGCATCATGTTAACTTTTAAAAAAGATTTCTTAGGTGTAAAGAATGACTTAGAAGACTCTGTTGTAACAATGTATATTGGTCCCTTATGCAGTACGTTAGAAACAATGAACTCTTTTAGTCAAGTGAGATAATTTAATATAAGAAGGGTGAAATCAAGTCAAGAAGATTTTTTTTATGGATTCTTACAAACCAATTAAAAAAGTGACTTTTGCAATTTTCATGAAGAAACTAAGGCGATTATTTAGATCCTAAGTATATGAAAAGTTGAAGCACGTGTTTTAAAATTTATTAAATTAAAAAATTAATAATTATTTCTAGATATTTTAAACAAAAAAAATATCTGGCCATTGTTTGGTTTCATGACAACAACTTAAATATAAATGTGCATTAATAGAACAAATAGTGTAACCTCGTATGAAGTTGTTATAACATTAGTCAGAGTACAAATAGTACTACTAAACCTTTTTATCATCACTACTGAACTTTTAAATAATAAAGCTCCGCACTCAGTAAAGTTTCCATGTATAAAAATGAATATCTTCTGTGACGCACTCTGGCCAAGTCTTCCCTTTAATTTCCTCAAAACTTCCTAGTCAAAACCTGCTGCTTACTGCTTCTTCCCACTCCTCATGCTGATCATTATTTTTCAAAAATAATTCTTCCCATTTGTTTTGGATAACAACTTATTAACGTACACCATCATTGAATATTTTACTGACCTATAGTTTTTTATTTTTTCTAAAAGTATATTCAAAGTATAACTTACTATAAAGTTGGTAGGATTGGAGTTTTGGGATGAAACATATCTGGTTGAGAGAGAATAAATCCCACTAAAAATATAGCCTGTGAGATTTTCTGCAAAAATTAATCATCCAGAAAATGAGTAAATACTTCTTAGTAACCACATTCACAAAGAAAGTCTAACTTTAATTGCTAAATATCTTTCAAATATAGATATATTGTAACATGTTATGTCTAACTTAACATGAAATCTGACTTTAATAAATGAATGAGGTCAAGGTTAAAATAAACTAAAAGCGCAATAAGAAGTTACGTTCATGTACCAAAAGAAAGTATGTAGGAAGACTTCATCTTTTTATTTGGATTGGGACCAGACGAAATTTTGCTTTGTAGCTTTTTGTACTGATATCTTTCTCACCATTCATCTCAAGCCTACCTTCAGCACAATGACTAGGTCATCCCTTCAACCATTACCTTAATAACAGTCTTCTCCACTTTCAACCAACACCATGAAAAAGGTAGTAGTCATCTACACCTATTGGATAATGATAATGTTATCATTCTGAAGGTAATTTAATTGAAGTTTGAATATTCATATTCATATGTGAACAAGATATCATTTAACTTGTTAATATCAGATTAAGCTGCAAAATGTTTGACAAGTGAGGGGAGAGTGCTTTAGATTCTCACAAGTGAGATATTTAATATTCCATAATTATATGGGATGAATATCTATATAAATCTCCGTATAAAATTATGACAATATAAAAGGATTGCAAAAGGTTGTAAGAGATAAGTTATTTATTTTATGTGTCTTCTATTCGAGAGGTTATGGAAAGATACTAAGGTAGAGAAAAAGAGACTTCGATATGACTTTCCTACATAACTTTTGTTAGACTTGGAAAAAAACATTATATTCCATGGAAGTTTCATAGAATGTATTTTGAAAAAAAGAAAGATTATTTATATTGCTTATTTGCACTATACACGAGGATTGATGGAGACTCTTAGTATAGAAACTGTTTGGGAAAATTCAAAGGAAAGGAGAAATATTCGAGAGATCTCAAACAAATGAGAACTAAGCTAAAACTAAAATAAAGAAATGACACCATCTTCAACTTAAAATCTTAAGACATTGGGTTTGTTGGTCTTCTTTTTCTTATAAGAGATCGTAGAATTTTTTATTAGCATATATGATATATGTTGAATTATTAGACATGTTAATCATCTAATAAAATTTTGATGAAGACAATATTCTAAATGTTTTTGTATTTAATGAATTTTATGTGTCTGTTACAGTAATATTCACACATATCTAAGCATGATGAATATTTATAAACTACAAATCTAGATAATTATTTGTTTATTATTATTTTATTATATTAATTTTGTTTAAAATTAAATGAAGAAGAAAGTTAAAAATAAATATAAAAACATTAAATGTTGTAAATTTGTTTTGAAATTTGCTTTCAATTTATTTTGAGATCAAATCGTTCTCTACACCTCGGTCTATTGTTTTATCAAGTTTTGCTTACAATAAAATTATTTTGATTTAGCATATTTTATTTAACTAAATGTATTTGCAGAAACTTTTTGAAATTAAGATTAGATTGTTATGTTGTTATAGCTAAATACAGAAACAATTCAAAATGATTTTGCAAGAGTTTTGATTTGATTTGCTTCTAAATCTAAAAAACAAATTAACAGATAAATATCAAAATCAGATTTTAAAGCATGTTGTGCTCTAATGTTCAAATTTGTTCATAATAGAAATTATTCAAATTATTATGGAATATTTAAACGTGATTAATTCTTTCAAATCAAAGATATCTCGCGCTGTTTAAATTGTTTCTATATGTAGATAAATTCAGTTTTAATGCAAAATCAAGAATAAAAGTTGTTTTTCGAACGTCTAATCTTAACATTAAATGGTTAAGATTTACCTTTCAAGCATCTAACTACTAGTTTCAACATTAGATGGTTAAAATTTACTAATCCAACGACTAGTTTCTACAAGGCTACATATCGAGGAACAATTTTAAGTTGAAATACACAAGAAGCAAAAAGAGAAATACATTGTGCAATACATTAAAAAATTAGAGTAACTATTGTATGTCTATTGCCTTGCTACTGAAAGCATGTAGAGTTTTGGGTTGCGTGAAACCATTGTATAATTCTTCACCATTGTGAAGTAAATCTTCGTGAGCTTTCATTGTTCTCTCTTTTGAGAATCTTGAGTGGTCTTAATCTCAGGGGGAGATTGAGATTAGTATAACCTGAAGAGGTTTGTGTAGTCAAATAACCTGGAAAGGTTTATATACTTATTGTAACTTACAGATGTTTATGTACTCGTTGTAACCTGAAAAGGTTTGTGTACTCATTATAACATGGAGAAGTTTGTCCATTCCTTGTAACCTGGAGAGGTTTATAATAATTATAAATTTACTGAATAGAGAAACCTCTTGAACGGTTTGTGCAAAGGAGAATTGGACGTAACCTAAAAAATTAGGGTGAAGCAGTATAAAACTGTTTCATCTATGCTTATATATTATTGCCTTGGACGATCTTGTTTGGTGATTTTGTTTGCAAAATTGAGTTTGCTCTTCATTCAACCCCCTTTTGAAGCCAATTGTTCCTACAATATATGAATATCATGATAAAATATTATTTATAAATTTAGTGCTACAAATGATATAATTCTAATTACAGAATCAAGTACAATATTTAATTATTCTAAACATGAAATTTTGGAGGTGTTTGGAAACAAATGATTTTCACCTTAGTAAAAGATAAAATATGAATCCCAATTTTGATAAGAAAATAAGAGAAAAAATAAGTTGAAATTATTATGTATATAATTTCAATAGTTTGTTATTTTCACTAGTTAAATAATTTTCACACTATGCAATTTGAAAACTTTTTTTACTTTCAAATTGTACAACCTCTGAAAGTCATTTTTTAAAAAAAAAAAAAAGTTGTTTAATTGTGTAATTCGGAAATCACTTTTTGTATAAAAAAAAGTGATCTAGAAATATCTTTTAAATTGCACAATTTAAAATTATTTTTTTATTTTGGATTGTATAATCTAAAAATATGTTTGACTTTTAGATCACACAATCCTAAATACTTTTCAGATTGAATAATCCAAAATACCTTCTTACTTGAGTCCATGATATAACACAAAGACAAGGATGACAATGTTAATAAGGGACAATGATGGCAAGAGGACGAAAATGGCAAGGGGTGGCGAAAGTAAGGAGGCAATTTGTTCTTTTAACAAGCCCATAGATATGCATATGGAAACTATGGAAATATAGAAAGAAATAGCCCAAAATCAATGATGAAATAAAATAGAAATTACTATTGTCAAAAAAGATACTTTCTTCCTACACTCCATACTTTTAACCTGCATCTTCATAATTTTTAAAATTTCAAATACACTCCTATGTATATAAATGTGTTGAATGAATGTGTTGGTGGTAGGAAATATTTGTGTTATGGTGGTGATTGTTGGATGTTCCTGACTAGTGGATGTGCTTAATGAGTGTGGCAGGTGGTTGTTAGTGATTAGTGGTTGTGGTTGTTGCTGCTTCAGTTTTCTGTAAATTTTGTTATTTTTCATTTTAAAGTTTCAATTCGTGATTATAGAATTCTAGGACCTCTCCTTCACAATCCAAAATACAAGTTATTAACTAGTTTATATTTTGAAACATATAATTTAAAATACAATTTTTTCATTCTAAAATGTATTATTCGAAGTATTTATATTTCAAATTTTACATTACATTCTAAATTGGACAATTTAAAATGTATTTTACAAATGAAATACATTTTAAATTTATAATCTGGAATGCTGTTCCAAGATATGGAAATATATTCTTAATTTTGATAATGAAAATGAAGCACCTCTTCCATGAAAATGCCTGTACCCTCAAATTAAAATGTGAAAGACATTTGGAAAATTTTGAAAAATGGTACAGTGCACATCATAATTGGTATGGTAAAGAAGCATGGGCCGCTACTTAAAAGATCAAGGCCCACTTCCCGATTAGAATTTGAATAATGTATTCGGAATATTGTGACCATTCATCCGTTCTATAATCTACGGACATGGAAACTACATCATGTTTGTGCTGTCAAAGTTTCATATGGTCCAAAATTGATTTGATGTCATCTTCTTAATTATTCAATTAATTAACTTTATAATTAAATAATGTTGGATTCTAATCGTGGATTTGGTGGGAAATATTAAAAGAAAAATCCTCAAATTGTCACAATTTGCCCTTAAGTAAACTTTGACTTTCTTGAGGTTACATACACACAAGAAAATAAGGAAAGGCCAAAGATTGAAGTTATAAATCTAATTTGTACCTTGCGATGCGGGGACTTATTTCTAGATTCTTTTAGATATGCAATTTAATCTACCATTTAACTTTTCTTGGGGGCTAAGGCTGCAATTTATGTTTTATGGCCGCAGAGGACAAATTTTCAAATATAACTAACATAATCCAATTCGAAATTGATGTTCTTTTATATCCTAAAAATAAAATTACAAATTAAAATAGTAACAGTATTAATAAAATCATAGAACCTAAATGTTGGGAAATAAACATGGTTGTTATAAACACAAATTAAAATAGTAATAGTATTAATAAAATCATAGAACCTAAATGTTGGGAAATAAACATGGTTGTTATAAACACATGTAACAGAAGTAGACTTTAAGTCTAACTCAACCTTAAGTCGATGTGGGATCTCCAGCACACTTCCCTCACGTCAAGACTGATCTCCGTGGGATCTCCAGCACACTTCCCTCACGTCAAGACTGATCTCCAACACACTCCTCTCACGCCAAGACTGGTTTCCAACACACTTTCCTCATGTCAAGACTCCTCAACTCGAACGTGAAACTTATATGTAAGGATGATCCAATAACGGCCCAATAGTGGGTGGTGACCCGATAGGCCCATTACTAGGATAGGCTCTGATACCATAACATAAATGGACTTTAAGCCTAACTCAACCTTACAAAATCGGCTTGTAAGATAAGGTTTGCACTCACTTATAAACTATTGAAAGACCTCATCTTTAGTCGATGTGAGATCTCCAACAACACGATCCCATGTTGTAACAACTTTAAAATCAGGGAGGACCATAGAAAACAACTTGAATTGGAGGAGACACGTAAAATTGGGCTTGCACCAGCTGAGGTAGATGAAGATGAAAGAGATTAATCCTCATATACCTAAGTACATGTCTTCTGCTCCATGGTATTTGAAAGCTTAGATGAAGATGAAAGAGATTAATCCTCATATACCTAAGTACATGTCTTCTGCTCCATGGTAATTGAAAGCTCAGAAACATGTACGTGTCCCAACTTTCTATTACCTTCCTTCTTATATTTTCTTTTTTTGACCCCGTAATTGTTATGTTGTTGAAGTTTTGTGTTTTAAGTGGTTTTTTCTATTTGTTTAGAGTCTTAAACATCAAAATCTTGACATTATAAAGGTGTAAAAATATTTCAAGCTACCTCTAGTAGACAACCATCACAGCAACAACAGAATAAGACTTTAATACAAGATTGGCCAAATCGACCAGCCAATAGTTATAAAGAGAATCTTCATTTTTCAACGTTACAAAAAGAGAATGAAGGAAGAAGACTATGCGAACCAAAGTATATTTTGACACCATTGTTCACTTGTCACTTCCATTTGATACTAATTTTTCTTAATAAATATAATATAAGAATAAAATAATAATTTATTTCAGTTTAAATGAATGTATTTTATTGTTTAAAGTGTCGAAGTATCATAACTCATTGTACAGACATCTATAGGTTATTTTGTAGAGCTTATCGAAAGAAGATGGAAGAGTTTTTGTTGTAATCTTTCTCATACCACATGACAATCAATATTTATGTTTTTGATACATTCGTGAAAACTGGTTTTAAGAGCGATATGCCTTATTAATTGACTGTCTTTAACAACCGGCACCAATCACACTTAGAAAAATAAATGAAAATGGGTTTTATTTCCTCTAAATATTAAAATTACAAGAAAAATAGATGAGTTCGAGGTGTTGGCCTAGCCTAGTTCTGAATCCTTGTGATGCCTTCTTCACCCCTTTAGAGCTCCTCTATTTATAACTTTTCTTCTCTAGCTAAAAGATATAAAAGACAACTAACAGATATGATATAATTCTAAATCTCCTAACAGAATCCTAATATTAAAATAACTAATAATGAAATCTTATCTTAATAAATAATAACTAACAATCAAATCTTATCTTAATAAATCTTAACTAATATTTTTCTGAAATCTCATGGGACGTAACACTGTCACACTATAAGCTTCTAACATTGCAGGGTGATATACAAAAATTGTTAAGAAAATATGTTAGCAATTGTATTTAGCAAGACGTGAAAGTCAAGGCATGATATGACATCAAAGACTCTCTAATGTAGATGTAGAATCTCGTAGTGGAGTCATGTACCAGGACAAAAAAGACATTCAAAATCACTCAACCTTCAATTGAATATTGGAGTTTTTGGGATAGAACATACCTTGCACCAGTAAAGCTTTGTTGTATTTAAGGACACATTGCACTGCTTGATGATGGTACATCAAAAGATTTTGAAGGAACTGGAAATTAAACAACAAACTATATGTCTACTCTAATGTTAACTAGATATAACAATCTACCAATGATCCTTCAATAAGTTTCAGCATCATGCACCTTTTGCATTAGGATCAAACATATTTTCACTTTTCTTAAACATAAGAGTAGAGATAGATGTTGCACCCAACATATTTGTATTAGCTAAAATGACAAGGGTGTATTTTCTTTAACAAATATATATACCGTCACGTGTTTGAGCAATCCCAAGATCAAGAAAGAATTTCAGTTGACCAAGGCCTTTGATCTTGAGAGTGACATTCAAGCAACTTTAACTGTGATATCTAATATTATCTACATACACGAGATGAAAGTGAAAGATGGTTTGGTGATTTTAAAACCGAGTTAGCTTTTCATACCACTAACTTCAAGCACTATAAAGACTTGGTTAAGCAATAAACTTGGTTTTACTTTTTCAAGATGTTCCCACTAGGTAACCATGTAAACCTCCTCACTCAAATACCATGCGGGAAGGTATTATCAACATCCAATTATTTAAGATACTAAGCTTCAATAGCAGCAATGGAGAGAACAACACGAATGGTGGTAGTCTTGTTAGTGGAGAGTATGTATCAATGTAGTTCATTTCTTCACGTTAGGTGTATCTCTTCTTGACAAGCCAAGCTTTATATCGCTTAATTTCTTCATCAATTTTTCGCTTGATTCTGTAAACTCATTTGCATCTAATGAGAGTTTTACTTAAAGGAAGATAACTAAAAAAATTCTTGATTTACTTACAAATTATTACAAATGGATTTTTACCCGTAAGTAAATTTAACATTACTTACAAATTTTAACTATGGATCTATTTTATCTACGGAAAAATCCATAGGTAATTACATATGGATTCTAATTCGTAGGTAAATTTGACATTACCTAAGGATTTGTTAACTACAAAAAAAATGTATAGGTAATTACATACGGATCCAAATCTTTATGTAATTACATACGAATTTAAATTTGTATTATGAATGTATATAAGACAAAATAAAGCCAATGTAGTAAAATTTGGATACAATTACATACTACTTCTGACCTTATATAACATATTTTTAATACTACCTTAAGAAGTAAATTTTAAGTTTAATTCAATTTTACAATAAAGTAAAGTTCATCTCTTAAACTATGAAATAGTATTGTCTCGATTTAGAATTTCTAACCGTCGTAATATATGACACTCAATTTTTATGACGATCAATGTTCATGTCATAGAAAGATACGAAGCAAGGGATAAGGCCAAAGTACTTAAAATAACAACAATTAAAGAAATTGGAGGAGAAAAATAATTAGCAAAAAGGGGAAATTTAATCAAGTGATCATGACGAAGGTTAAGACTTTTTGAAGATTGCTGAAGCCAAGGTTGATGAGGCCAAACATGTGGACTTTGCCAAGGTTGAGAAGCGTGTTAGTACTGCAGGTGTTGGTAGTACAGGAACTGTAGGTGTTAGCAGAACAGTGTCTCAACCATAATCCCTCACCTGAAGAAAATGCCATATTTTGTGATTGTTCTTTTGCTTCTATTGGTTTGTTTCAGAAACTTGCGTTTCCGGGAGAACATAGCAAAATACTTTCTGAATCTTGATTTTAATTCTGCATATTATGATCCAAAATCCGTTCTATGCGAGAGGACCCCCTTCCTGGTGTTGATCCGAATGAGAAGTTTATGGAGTGAGGAGTATCATGGCTGTTGGGACAAACAGAGAAACATGTAGAATATGATCGCGCTGGCAGAATTATAAATGACCTGGCACATTCGATTTGTATTGATTTGTTTTTGTGAATTAATCATTTTATTCATTTTACAACTTTCTCCTTTTATATAATTCTTTTATTCATTTTATATCATTTTAGAGCTTTGACATTCTGTAAACATGTGGTTATGAATAATGATTTCATTTTCTTAGTTTTGTTCAGCAACCATTTTGTTTGGCCGAAAGAAAAAGGGAGGAGAAAGATGAATGGAAAGATATGCTGCTGCACACTTAATCATATATACATCAGAATGAAGAACAAAGACAATGTAAAGGGGAAAAATCACCCCTTATGCAAGCCTAAAGAACAGAAATATACTGTCAGTTGTTTTGGCAAAACCCATTTCAACCGAGTACCTTAAGAAGAACCAAAATGAAGAAAAAAAAAAAAAAAAAAAAAAAAAAAAACCAATTCCGAACAACCATGTCCTACAATCTTTGAACCTTGTACTATGCAACACACAAGAGAATAGTGGACATAAATTTCAGGTACCTCGTGCTAGCATTTCCTGAAATTCCAGCAAAGACCTTTCTTTCTGAAGCCTCATATCTTCACGAAACTTGGTGATGAACTGCTCTGCCTTCTGATCCACCTGCAGCTGAGGTGACTTAGCAACCACAGCCTTCCATGCATCCTCTAAAGAGTCCACGTTACTGTTCCCTCCTGCCAAATCCTTCTTCTTCTCAATCACCCTTTTGGCTCCGCTGGTTTCCCCTTGTGATGCAAGAGTTTTGTTGGGAAGCACGTGCATGGAAGAAGCAGGCTCAGGAAAGAGGTCATCTATGCGTATTGAAGATATGTTCTTTCCATGAACACGATAAGCAGAAGCAGCATATGATGATCTTGTTCTTGTGAGAGAGCGACGAGCTCTAGAGGGTAGGAGGTGGTGAAGGGAATGCAAGGTGGCAAGGAGGCGTTTGAAGGTGGCTTTGATGGCTTTTGGAATGCTGATTTTGTTGGAGAAGCTCTTCCAAGCCTTCTTAGCAGGTTGAAGCTTTTTTCCTAGCCTCAGACGAGACATAGCAAACACTTTTTTGGTGGAAAGATGATGAGAGGAACGAAGCGAAGGAGTGGATAGGAACAAGTTCCACTATAACAGGTGGGAGAATCACCACCTAGAAATTGTTCTTATGGTGAGAAACGTTTTGCTGCACAGTAGTTTTATATAATATCTTGATTCTCAAGTTCCACATCGAACACATCATCAGTCAAAAGGAAATTGATTTAATTCATATATCATTGATTTAAAATATGAAACTAAATAGTAAAATCATTCTTTTCGTTTATTTATTTGCATATATATTGAACAAGAAAATTCTAGATGAAATGAAATTAAATTAAGTACCCATTTGAGAAATTCCAAACAAAATCATATACCCATGATATTGGTCAAGAAAGATAGGTATAGAAGTTGAAATGTAATGAAATAATCCAAAATAATGCAATTTGGTGTCTAAATATATCGCTTTCGGCATAATTGACAGCGTTGAAGCAACTTGGCGTGCTAAGTTTATAAGGAAAGCTCACTTGCGTAAACCCCACCACATTAAGGGGAGTGCCGGCATCAACTTTAAGTCTTTCTTTCTTTGAGATACAATAAAGCCAACTTTCTCCTTCTGATTTTGAAACAGTATAATTAGGCTGTGTTTGACGCTGGTAGCAGCAGTTTCCACTTTGTTTCCAAAACGATAACCACAATTTGTAAGTATGAACGTAATTTCATTGATTCGTGTAAGGTGGCTATCAGCATTTTTCCAATGTGTAATCTATTTCTTTTTATTATACTATTCTACTCATAGATCAGAATCTTAAAAATATAAATATCTAAAAGTTATAAATTAAAAATAATATGAACTCCTTGTGTAGATTAACTCAGGTCATACTTTTATATAATTTTTTGAAAAAAACAATTTCAAAGATCCAATACAAAGATATTAACATCTTCTATTTCATTTTATTTAGTTTTGATCAATGTGATTTGAAGCTAAAAAAGAGGGACAGAAAAATCATATAAAGTGAGTTAATTGTAGATTAAGATTTATGTATTAAATTTAAAAGATTTTACTATTTTCTTAATTAACCAAGTCAACTTATAAAATGAGTTAACACATTACATTCATAATTTTAATAAACAAATAACTAAATTATGTAAATTAACAAAAACAAAAAACAAAAAATCATTTACCAAATGAAAGAATGTTTCTCCTTGTACTTTTTGGTTACAACTTGTAGAGTGAGAGAAGTGTCTTGATAGTGAAGATGCTGAAAATGAACTCTTGAAATAAGTTTGATTTGTGTTTTAGACACATGTAAGAGTGTGCAAGTGTGTAAAAGAAGTTCAGAGATGAAGATGGGAGACAGCTGCTACTGGAGAAGAAAAAAAGTAAGAAGGTGAAGTGAAGTAAACTTTGTCATAAATTGGATTTATATATCTTTTTGGCAGCATTTTTTAAGGTAAAGCAAGTAGATATTTTGAAAGAAATGTTGTCCTAATCTGTCTTAGATTTTTAGGAAGGAAAATGAAAAGAAAAATTAAGAAAGAAAGAAAAGTTAAAAACGAATGAAAAAATGTATTTGTTCATTTGTAGAAGAAATGACATAAAAATGAAAACAAAGAAAAACTGATATTTTAAAATAATAACTAGATTAAAATTAATTAATTAAAGTTACTCTTAACTATATTACGGAGAAAGATGATAGATGAATAATTTTGGAAAATAATAGTTTTCTTTACATTTTTTTTTTCAATTTTTTTCCCTCTTCACAGTTGAGTGAATGAGAAGTGATGAATAATGGTATATTTCTTAGTTATTTTCTTTCCTAATGAATAAGAAAAACATTTGTTCACTTTTTCTGCACGGGTCGTTTTCTTGTTTATGTTAACCCTTCAAACCAATAGATTCTGAAAGAAAAAAATCAATTAAAACATTACCTAATTTTTAATAATAATTAAGTGGAAATTAATTTCTAAATATTTATTTGCTTAAATTTGGGCTTGGGCTTTATAAGTGCACCAAATCCTAGCGCGTTTAGAATTGTGTTTTTAAACATGTGAAATTTTGTTCATTATCACCTAAAATTATTTTAATTTATTTTCTATATTATGTTTTCTATTAGAGAATTGAGAGAGCTACTAATAATCCTCTTTTATTAAGCAACAAATAAATCCATACTACTCTAGAAAACAATCATCTACTATAGTACAAATAATAAGACTTACAAAATATTGGAAATTTGTTGGTTGCTACATATCATAGTGAATTAATTCAAAATTAATAATATTTCTAATTTATTTCTCCTTTAAACTACTAGCGACTCAATTAACTATATAACATTCTCCATAAATATTAAAAGCGTGTATTATTTATTTATTAATGTATTTGCAAAATAATGAGTATTTTCATAATGGAACTACATGTATACTATATGTACATTGTTATAAAATATCATAAAATATAGAATTGTTACTTTATTGCCTTTTTTTTAGGTTTAACTCCTAAGTTGGGAGATTTGACAGGCTAATATCTTCACTTCAGTAAGAAAGGTCTTTGTTAGAAAAATAAAATTTATGTAACATTTTTAAAATTCAATTTGTACTTTCTTGACAAGTTTAAAATACTCAAATTCGAACTAATTATTATACAACTTTCATATGTAAACAATCTGTTTTAACGCAAATTAACCATAACAAACATTATAATACCCTTCAATAAAGATCCATCATCAATCCAATCACAATTCAATTTGATAAACTAGATCTCATTGTTCTCTCAAGTTTCAAACAAAAATTGAAAGTGACTTTTATTTTAACGTGCACTAAGTTTCAATTAAAGTTACTATTATAACTCTCAACTCTTAAACGCTAATTCGATTACACAAATAAATATATGATACAAATATTATGTAATAACTACCATAACTCAATTTGGTCATTCCCTTGAGTTCAAGTTTCAAAATCAAAAATTTCAAAACTAACTTATTCGTTTAATCTCAATTTATTTTGATTTAAAATATTAACTCTAATTATTCTATCAACATTATACCTCATCAAAAAGTTTTACTTTAATCTCACATGCAATTATATCAGTTCACATTCTATATGATTATAAAATGTTGAAGTTCTCCTTCAAACCTAACATTTAAATTCCAACACATTCTATATGATTATAAAATAATTATGCATGAAATTTTTCAATTTAGTCAAATCTCCGCAAGATATTATTTCACTAGTTATTTACCTCCTTAAACAAATCTAAAATATAACAATATTGTAAAGATCTCTTATCTTAGTTCATATGCTTTTTAAAGAATTCTTATAAAAGTTAAGTCCTACCTTATTTCTATAAGGTCTGATTTACAAAACGAAGACATCATTACCAACATATTCTGAGTAGAGGCTTATCCATGCGATTTTGATTTCTCCAGTAACAAAATCATCCATATACAATCTAACACAAGAAAATAAAACTCGAAATCTAAGTAAAGAGAAAAACTTATTTTAATCAAAATTTTGACAAAACAAAATTGGTCACCAATTTGTTATTATCTCAATGATACTCTCTCATCAAGAAAATTATGAAAATCACTTTCAAAAATTAGAGAAAAATAAAAAAAACATAAAGAAAAATAATTTAAACAGTTGATAAAATTTTAAAATAGTAACTAAATAATTAAATTCTAATTTATATATTCAACCTAAAAAAGAATTTTAACTTTTATTTTATGTTTAAGAAAACATCCTGATTAAATTTAAACTAGGTCACATAACCCATATTGAATTTATTGTCAAACATATGTTTTATATGCAGTGATTCCCTAATTTTTTTTTTTTAATTTTCTCTTAAATAGTAATGCTCATTTTTTTATGTTTTATCTATTTAAAATAATATAATTGAAATGCTTTTTCATCAGGGATCTTCGTGGGTTGAGTTAAATAAAACTTTGATAAACCTTTATTCAACCCACTCAAAAAATATTGAGCTGGATTTTATTGTATTTTTATATATTTTTTTATGTTAAAATTAATCCAACTTAACTCATTCTTAAATAGCTTGGATTGGATCAAGTTAATTAGGTCAAGATTTTAAATTTTTTTATTTTCTTATTAAAAATTTGTTTTTTGAATTTTAACTAAATAATAGCAATATCTTAATGAAGAATAATTTTAAACTTCAAGTAAATTAATTAGTCAAGTAATAAAATGTTTATCTAAATTAACTTAACTCAAAACATTGAAAAGAACAACTTCACTTAATTTGTTTATAATATAAATATAAGAGTCGGTGTTGGATATTAAGTTCAAGTCAATTAAGTTCAAGTCAATTAAGTTCAAGTCACATGTATTAAATTTATCGTTTAAGTTGTATAAGAATCAGTTAGTTTGGATTTTAAATTAAATTTAGTTTAATCTAATTAAATCAAATGAAATTATTGAATAACCTGACGGACTGAATAGTTTTAATTTTTGCATACAGCAGACTTAGTGAACTAAATTCTAAAATTTGGATAAGTGTAAGGTAAAGTTGCAATTCAATCTAAGCACGTATAATACAGTAGAAAGCTTCAACCCTTTTTATCATAACTTGTTCTCCATTTAACAAATTTTGGGAGATTGATAAAGTCTAAGTGGTTTGATACTATGTTGAGATTTAGTAAAAATTATTACTTTTCACATTGATATTCTTAAGTTTATACAGATACTTTTATACACGTAAGCCTAAGCAAAAAAGGAAATAAGAAGTACTGATTGATCATACGATTATGGATATGAAGCATAAAATACTGTCCAGGCAAATTTTCTGAATCATTATTCTATGGCTTGTTTTAAGTCTACAAATATTGTTTAGTCTTCCTTACAAAATTTGGTGGTACTTTTGAATTATAATATTTTCTTAATATTATTTTTCAATTTTTATTATTAACTATAATTATTTAGTTTTGAATTAGAAAATATTAATCAAAATAATTAAGATAATAAAAAACATTTTAGATTAAGATAATTAAATTACAAGTGCATAAAGAATATTAATCAATTAAGTTATGTGTTTATTATTTTTTAAAAATATAAGACAATTATACATATTTTATTTCTATTTTTAATATATTACGAATAGTAACTTTATTTATTTCTATTAAATAATTATTACTTTTTTGTTCAAAAAATATTATTCAAAGAAAATTAATACACATAACTTTTATTTTATAATTGTATAATTTATCATTTTATAAGTAAAGAATGATTAGTAAAAAATTATATTTAATATATTGTACAAAAATTATTTTATATCAACTTTGCATTGCATAAGAATAGAAAAACAAAAATAATCATAATCATAATTGTTTTATATTAAATATGATTTTTAATATGTGAGACCCGCGTGGCCCAAGCCCATTTACCTTAAGCTTCTTTTGTTTTTTGGATTTCTCAAAAATCATTTCTATTTCTCTCTACAAACACCCTTTTCTATCTTTATAATTTTTTTTCCCTCTATATCAGATCTCATTGCATACTAGGTGGTGGGATAGAAATTATTTCTACCTGAATAAAATTCAATTCAGATTAAGTTCATTTTTTTTTTCTAAAAATCTTGTTTTTGTTTTAAGATTTGAGCCCTGTTTTTGGTTTGATTAATTGATAAAAAAAATCTTTTTACTAATTTAGTTTTTGTTTTTATTGAAATTTGATTATGTTGTTCATATCTTCATAATTTTGGTGTTTTTGAATCACATCTACTTGAAGTGTAAGTAATTTGCAGGTGAGAGAAGTTATCTTGAGATATTAGTGTTCACATATTTATGTTTAAAATTGTATGTAAATTGAAATGGAATGGTTATGCTATGTATGGATGATTTTAAGAATTTTGATAATATCTTGTATAAGTCAAGAGAGTAATGGACAACCATTTTGGTTAAGAAATTGTACATTCTTGAAAAGAATGTTATTTTAATTTGGGATCCTAAATTAGTTACCATATCTGAAATACTTTGAGATTGAAGTGTGCACTGTTAATTTTTAATTTTTAATATAATAGCTGAGATTGAGATGCATTATTTGAGAAATATGAGTTTTTGTGTTACTGGTCCTTATAGTTAATTAGCATAAGTTAGGATCCTTAGATTGAAAAATTATTTTTATTGGGAGTGGAACGAGATTGAGACAGTTATGTATAATTGCAAATTTATATAATTGGTTTAGCATATTTTATCTCCGGAGCTAGTGTCACTTTCATTAAGCATATTTCAAGTTAACATTTAGAAAAACATTACAAATTAAATTCACTCAGTGAAATCTTTTCAAATTGTTCTCGAGAACAATTATATGAAATTTGTGATTTAGTTTGCTCAATAATTTTTTCCTGTTTTATAATATTATATCCAATTAAAAATATTGGGAAAATTTTGTAAATATGCATGATAAATAAATATGAAAAACTCATGATAATTATGAATTAAATTATGTATGATATGTTAAAATTGAATTGCTTAATTATATATTTGAGAAGGTGTTTTAAAACTTTGATATTAAGTTTGTGTATTAAGTAGAAATACATATATATAGAGTTACTCTAACATCATTAAGTGTTTAAATCCTCACATGGTAAAAAGTCAAGAAAGAGTTTATTGTATATTTAGAAATATGTAGATTCTTAAACTGAACTTATAAAATTCAAACATGCAAAGGTTAAACAAATTAACAATAGATGTATGATTTAGAGCATTATTACAAAATAAGAATTTTCAAAATTCAGCAAAACAGTTTTACTATATATGGATTCATTGTATAAAGCCTTGCTTGAAGTTTAGCTACACCAATTATTTTCGAAGAGTGTTGTTCTTGAAACTGACGTAATTTCCCAGAAATCTAGACACTCAATTTAGAAACAGAGATCAAATTAGAATTGAAAGAAGGAATATATATATAACATTAGTGAGAATAAGAATATCAGTATAACAAACAATGATGTGTTGGTTATTACCTACTCATCATGAGAAACTTTAACATTTATTGGTTTGATTTGTTGGAAAGATGAAGAGACCAGAAACCAATAAGTGGGTTTATTAGGTTTGTTGGGTGAAGGTTGCCCCTCAAAGCATGCTGGAACAAATTTGCATGTTACTGTCAATGATAGCCTATATCCATTTGATCCAGTTCTTTAGACTCTTCTAAGATCAAGGTATATGAATATGATTGTGAAGATGATACTTGGAAATTTTAGTATGTTACAATCTAACACAGTTAGGATAATATGTTTAAGACTTGTCAAGGCATCATGTAAATTTTAGTATCTTATGCAATCTAACCCTTCACTACTTTGATAGTCTGAAATTTTGTTCAACAACGCGACATGCACATGCACTATGAAAAAAGTCATTTTTCAGTAACTGCTAATATAGGAAAATGAAAGAGAGAACGCAATCCTTAAACAACATTAGCAAGCTTTCTCATTTGTTAAACATTGGTACTGTGACTATGAGTTTCGTTAGGAAGAATAACATTAAAATGAAGAACGAGTTCCTGTTGTTTATTTGCACTACAAAGATGTCATACATCACAGGTTTAGTTCTCAGGGGAATGTTCTTGTAACTAGAAGTAGTGAAGACTCAGATTTGACACTTTGCTTTTATTTTGTGCATATATTCATAAAACTGACAGAAGATAGCGTTAGTTTTGATCCTGATAGATAAGGTATTTGAGTCTCTTTGAGGCTTCAATGATGGAATGTCTCAGGCCGAAAGCACTAATCCTTATATACCCTTCACCACCTGGTCCAAAACCACTACCCGGGACAGTAATTATGTGAGTCTTCTCAAGGATTTCAGCAAAAACATTCCAAGATTTTGCGCCAGGGAAATGGACCCAAACATAGGGTGCATTTTTACCACCATAAACTGTTAGACCAATAGAAGTCAAAGTATCAACCAGCATCCTTGCATTCTCCATGTAGTAGTCAACAAGGGACTGCATGGCCTGAAATTTTGCCACAATCACACCAATGGAAGAACAGTTCCATACAGATCATAGTAGTAAGGAAGCAACAATTTGAACTAAATCTAGGAACTGGAGTTTAAAGGAAAAAACAATAATAGCAAGAATTTTGACTGGCTATACATGTTCTTAGGAACTAGAATTTACCCTTAAACCTTCTGGGGAAAGGCATGCTAGTCCACCAGCTTGAGCTATGCTGGATGCTCCATTAAAGCATGTGCACACTATACGGTTGAAATCATGCATGACAGGGAAGCCATTTGAATACAAGAGTTCCTCAGGGACCACTGTCCAACCAAGGCGGACACCTGTGAAGCCAGCAATTTTCGAGAAGGATGACACTTCAATTGCGACCTGAACATAACAAGGAAAAAAAAAAGAGTTTAAGCTTCCATATGGAAAATAGTACAAGCTAGAAACAAAACAAAAAGTGTCATGCAAAAATAATGTTGCTTGTCACTAGGAAAAAAAATATGTACTAGCTTAGTTTCCCTTCATAAGAAGCCACTAATGATTATTGTCAAAAATTTAAAAATAAAAAACTAGTTGAAAGGAGGGGAAATTCTGCTAACAGGTCACAAAACAACATGCTAGTGAAAACAATATAAAACAGAATGGGACTAATGGCATACCTCTCTGGCTCCAGGAATTTCGTAGATTGATTTGGGACTATCATCTGTGATATATGCTGCATATGCAGAGTCAAAGATAATGATTGATCCATTCACTCTGGCAAAATCCACAAGTTGCTCCAATTGCTTCCTTGTTGCTGCATGACCAGTGGGATTGTTTGGAGAATTGAAGAAAATAAGTTCTGTCCTTGAAATGCTTGGCAGATCAGGAAAGAAATTACTTTGAGGTCCACATGTCATGTATTCTATGTTTTTATACTTCCCAGCTTTATCTACAAACTTGCCAGCCTGACCAATTATGACACTCGAATCTATGTAGGCCTGTCTTAAGGAAAAAATTTCCATGACTGAAAACACTGTTGGTTTACATGAGATTGAATAAAAAGTTTAATAAATGCGTCAAATTCATGCTTGTTATTTAGTTTAGAGAAGTGATTCTAAAACAGTTGCTAACTGCTAACATGTAGATAGTTGACTGTATTGGTTAGAAACATAGTAATTACAATACCGGAAAGGATGGATCCTGCACAGCTATCTTCAGATTGGGACCCATAAGTAGCTAGACACATTGAGACAAATCAAATTCAGCAACTCTATATTGTGAGCACTTAGCAAAGGAATGTACTTTACAGTGAGGATAAGACATGACCTGAAGACGAGTAATATCACACTGTGCACCATCTGAAACAAAAACCTCAGAAGGTTTAATCCCCAGATCTTTGTAAAATGCAACAGAAATAGCCTTCCTCAAGTCCTGCAATGTCGTTTTGGCAGGATATATACGTTTTATTACTTGAATGACATATATTATAGTGATCTATTACAACATGTACTTCTAATATCGTGTACTTCTAATAGAAAGCACTTGCAAATAGTGATGACAGATAACCACATGTCATTTACGGGAGAATTTCATTTGTAAAGTTCGTCATAATGAGAATAATGTATATGAATTGCTCAAATAATAAACAAGATCCAAGATACCTGTTCACCTTGCTCTGGTCCATATCCTTTATAGCCTGTTGCTGTTGAAAGGCCATGCACAAACTGCAAAACACCATGAGTGCAACCAAATCAGGGAGCATTTCTCTTCTAAACCAATGCTTCTGGTTATGAACTAGTTATCTCAATTCAAGATTTAACTGAAATCCTTTCTCTTCAAATATGCAAGAAGGGTTCAAATAACTTATCAAATGCTTTATTGCTGATATTTCCAGGTTACTGATACAATTAACACATGTCTTGGTTGGCTTATATTAGAGTGAAAAACAGATTCATAGAGATGCGCAAGAATCATTGAATTTTGCTAACAAATACTGGTAGACGCAATTTATAAATATGCAATCTGCTTCTACTGTATAAATTCAAGGGGCTAGCAACAAGAATTCATGTTAGTTCATGTATAGCACGTTCAGTGACACATTTATTTGCATGCATCATCTTCTGCTAATTCAGCAAAAAGAAGCTTCATAACTTACATCAACCATGCTAGATGTTACAATTGTTGGTAAGGGTTGTGTTGTGTCACCAATTCCAAGGTCTATTACATTTGCATGTGGATGCCTCTTCAAGTGCATCAGCTCTTGTCTTTCAATCTGATGCAGTCAGGTAATAATTATTAGCTTTACCACATAAAATTCTCTAACATGTCACATTAAAATTGAATATCCAAGAGAGTAAAAGATCTTGGACTAGTAATCTAAACAATTATATATAAAATATTTTTTTTATATTTTATTTTAATTTTATTGTATCATTTGTCACATGTAACTTTTCTTTCTTGTATTATTATTTTTCTCTATCTTTCTTTTATTTCTGTCCATACCCAACAATAGGATATAACAGAGGTTTTTCCAATACACAATTAATTTGCTTGGTGCGGTAGCATTTTGTCACATCAATCTACGGCAACGCTTAAGAAGAATTGAACGATATTAATAACATTATTGGAAGTACAAATATAAAAAATTATTGCCACACTTTGATACAATAAAATTATTATTATAACTACACCAATTTAAAATAATACTATAAGAAATATTAAACTGATATTATCGGAATTTATATGCATTGGATGTTTAAGGACGGTCAAATTATGTTTGGATTAATAAAAAAATGAGACATTAAAAAGTAAATTTTCTCTCAATTAAAATTCTCATTTCATATTTGTCTTAGCGTGGAAGAAACATGTGTCAATAAGAAGATGGAACATATTTATTCCAACTTTTGATGGTCTTTTACCATTTCAACCAAGAATTCTATAATACCACCAATCTAAACATATTCTCAATAATGTCATTGGCCAAACAAGATTAACTTTGAAGATTACTGCAAAAAGAAACAAAAGTTCTCAGATCTTGTTTACCCTCTCATGAACATAAATGGCTAGAACAGAAATCAACAGCACAATATGTTGAACTGGAAGAAAAAAAAAATCGAAAGCAGTAACTGGATGAGATAAGAATCATGAGAAGCGAAAAATTGCAGAAAAGCATGCACCTCAGGAAATAAATAACCATGTTGCAGTTTCTCCATGTTTACATTCCTGGGTACCTTTGTGCAGTGTCCTGCACACATCATAGTCATAAAGATAATAAATCCATAAACTAAAATGAAAAGTTGAACCAAAGAAACAAGAACTGTGAGCATACCGATTCTCACGTTTTGACGGTTCAACGTGCATAAGAACCTATGGATTAATCATAATTTGAATTCATTAGGCAATATACTATGTAGTGAAGAGCAGAGGGTGAACCCAATTAAGAGGAAACACAACATAACATAAGTTAAGGTTGTTAGTACAACTTAACATGGTACAGTTTCTTGTTACCTTGCAACTACCATCTTAGGCTGAAAAGCATCAGCACTGCAAACTGATGAGTTGTACATTGCTCTAATTGCCATTACTTCACCAACCGGAAAGAAACTCCTCTGAGGCTAGTTCTGGTTTAGTTGAGATTAATACAAACACTTGTGACACTTTTTTCCACAATTGGCATATGTTTATATACATAATAGCAAATATGCTGCTATCAGAGAATGTACGTGTACAATTTCTCGAGCAGACACATAGAAACTGTTTTCGACTGTGTCAACTTCATTTTCCACGTACTTAATTTTATAATCGTCAAACTAAAACATATTTGCGCTATATTTTTATGTTTTGGTATGTTTAGTCTCTTTATTTATAAACATGGATGAAGTTAATTAAATACAGCGCTTAAAATTAAAGTTTACTTAATTAATCATAAATATTAATTTCATGTAACTTTTTATAATCTAAAATATATAACACAAAAGATAAATTAAACATATTTTGAGACGTATTGGAACACTTGGGTGGTTTTAGAAGAGAAGATGAAATGAGCTTTTAACTTTTTCTACATATAACTAAACTAAATTATTTAGTTAACAAGCAACACAAACAAATTTTATATTGTTTCATTCAAATTTTTTAAGCAAACTATTTAGAAAGGTTTACTAATCAAATAAATAATTATACGAATATATAAATAATTTCTGATTATAATAACTATACCATTTTAACTTTCTGAGATTAAGACTTCACATCAAAGAAATAAGATCAAGTCTTACAAAGAAAAAAAATTTAACTTGTTAAGATTACTTCACGTAAAGAATTACAATAGTTTCCCTCACCTACAAATAACACTTAGGGTATATTTGAATAAGAGACTTAGGGTATATTTGAATAAGAGAGTGGATTTGAGAGAGTGAATTTAAATGGATTTAAGATGAAAGTGTGTGGAAAGTTTGGTTGTTTGAATTAAGGGAAAGATAGTAAAATTTGAGTAAAAAGTCTATAAAGTTTGAGTAAAACATTGAAAAAAGCAAACCCTTCCCATCTCCTCCAAATCTTTGTTGTCTGCGAATAAAGTTTACAAACAAAAAATTACCTTATTTTTTGTTTTTTAACTATATTTTTGTTCTCGATTATATAACTTTCTATTCTGTTAGTCTGTCATAACAAATTTTTGTCCGGATTTAAATAGATCGTTAACATCATGTAATCCATTAGAAACAATTGTGATTGTAATTTGAAACAATTGTGATTATAGTTTTATGTTCTTCTTCTTCACCTTGATTCTTTTATATAATCTTTCTAGATGATCGTTGTGACATTTCTTTAACTAGATTAAATTTCTGCCTATGACTTTTCCTGATATGGAAACAATTATAATCTTTCTAGACGTAAATTATTAACCGTTTAAGATATATCATCATTTGGTTAAAACAAATATCTTATAATTTATCTCAAAAGTTTTTATTGCTGTGACTTGATTATAAAAAAACATATAAACATGTGACATATAATACATAATATGATAATATATGATTTAGAGATATTTAACTAACAAAAAAATACATATTAAAATGTTCAGATAATAAATGTTGATTATATACAAATAACTAACTTAACGTTTCTTATCATCAAAATTTATAAAAAGTCGAATAAAATTAAAATCATCGTGTATCATCTTTAACAGAAACTACTAATGACATTTCATATCCTGTACCACTATTACCCATGTTTGTTTGTTTCTTATAATAATGCTTACTTACTTTTTCACAATTTAGATAATGTCATATATGACTTTGAGCACTTAGTTCAAAAATAGTTAAAATTTGATAAAGTATGAAGAGATCAATTATTGAATTTAAAGGTACCGCAGGTGATTAGTAGCCATAAAATTTACATAAGTGATAAGTAGAAAATGTGTTACCAACTTTAGTTGAAATCTTATAAACATGAATGGAATTAAGGTTATTTTTGGTAATGTTAGTTAAAAAGGCAGAAAACTGAAAAATTAAAAGCTAAAAAATAATTTAAAGTTGAAAAATTAGATTAAAAGTATTTGATAAAAAATAGTTGAAATTTACAAATGGAAAATAAGAACATTACTTATATTATTAAATAAAATCTTAATACCATATAATTACATTTTTATTATAAATTTCCTTTTTTAACTTTTTTTCAAAAAGTTATAATCTATTTTTTTTATAAATTAAATTTCAAGTCATATTTGGTAAAAGTTTATTCTTCATTATAATTTAAAGTAATTATAATTTTTCAGTAAAAAGATATTTTATTAAAATAAAAAAATTGAATAATTAAAATAAATAAATAAATGTAAGATTAAATCGATAATTAAAAAATGTAACAATATCTTTATAATTCAAAAATCTTAATTATGAATAGTGTCTGGACATTAAATTTTATTATTATTATTATTAGTATTATTATTATTATTATTATTTCAAGGGATAAAATGATAAAATATAAGTTTCATCTAATTGATTATTTTGAAATGTTAATATGAATAATTTATTAGATAAATATTATTTTAGCTATTAATTGATTATCATCTAATTGATTATTTTAGTTATTCTATCCTTATTCTTAATTTTCTCATCATGAACAAGTACAAATATTATTTTAAATAAAAGTTATATGTTAAAACACACTACGACTTAAGTTTAACCATTTTAAGGACAATTATCTTCTTTGCAATTTTTTAAAATGTCTTATGATCTAGATACAAGATTATAATTGTATTGGTTTTCTTCTTTTGCAATAAAGCATACGATTGTCTGAGAAATTTTGGTTTTATTTGGACATATTGACCTTTTATTTCAAATGTAAGTTATTTATCTAGATTTATATGTTTATTTCAGCACAGACAAAATTTGGTGGAAAAAATATAAATTTACTTGGACTATCTTTATATATCTAAAAAATAGTTATTCATCGTGATATAATTAAATAGACATGCATGTTTATATATTTTTTATTTTGAAACAAAAATATTTCCGTAGTTGACTGTATAAGCTTTTTAGATAATTATAACTCCTTGTCATTTTTTGTTTAAAAGTCAAATATTTCATGAAAAAAAATTATAATTGATAGTACAGCAAATAAATAGTACTAAATCAATTTATCTTTAAGATATTTTCTTATTAAAATTAGAATATATCGTCAAATTATTTTCTCAAAGTTTTTTTTATGACAACCTTGACTTCATCTATTTAGAGATCAATGATCCTAGCAAGCTTATTATATCCTTTAAGTGATTTTATGGACAATCAAGTAGGTTCGGAGTAGTTTTTATATATAAATGATAAACTCATATTTTAAAAAAAAAAATGTAAAAGAAAAAACTAAACCCTTGCCCTAACAAGTCAAGAACGTCTCTTTTTCTTTTCTTTTCTCTTCTCTTTTTATCATTGCATTGCAATTATTTCTTTCTAAATAGGAATTAAGAATCCCCACCTTTGTCTCTTTTTGTGAATTATTGTAATGGCTTGATGCTCCCCCGCATATTTTTTCTTCGTTCACTCGTTTCCGTTCAAAAATATTGCAGAATCTGCAAATACATGCATAAACATTAGTTTGTCTCTATATTCGCAAGCTATTTTCCAATGAAATCGACCACTTAGTTCACATTCTAGCAAAATGAATAAACAAATATACAATAACGTTAATAATTTGACACTGGTTCTGCATAATTAGTTTTCAGTCGACCAAAATTATATTTCTGCGTCCACATATATGAAGAAACTACAAGTAAGAAATAAGAAATTTCTAGATTCTTTCTCTGGTTTTGACTTCCAAGAGTACACCCTCATTTATTTAATTATTTAATGTCTTCTATGCCCACCAACAACCAGGTAGCAGATTTCAATTGCAGTGCATGAATATGAATTAGCTCAATCATGGAATGAAGGGATTGAAATGTCATTTAGTAGATAAAATATTCCACGTAGCTTTGTATCACTCCTTTTTATATGGAAATAAGTAATTTCCCATGTTGTTTCTAGTGCACTTATTTTCCGTTCATCCATTAATTTGTATTGTAATGTATTAGAAAGTCAAAAGTGGGTAATATTTTCCACTGGGAATGGTTTGCGTGTAGATATTGACAAACACTTTTTTACATTCTTATTTTGTATCTTTTGTTCTCAACTTTATAGTGATTATGATTAGTCTTTTTCAAAGCCATACCTTAACTCCATTCATCGCGTCTTGTGTATGACTAATACATAATGACGTAATCGTTTTGACTTTTCAAAGGAACAATGGCAATATTCAAACATTAATAATCTTTGATAACTGTAGGATTCACCACCTTCTCTTGTAGATATATACGATCAGTTCTTATTACCATTTTAAAAAGTGGGATATGGATACTTGCTGCATATAACTTTTGGTTTGATCATTGAGTTAAACTCATACATAATAATATAAGTATGAGTTTTGTATATAAAATTTTGTTTGATTGTATATAGAGAGTATGAAACAAAATTTTATATTTGTATAATACAAGTGATATTTGTATGTTATATTCTTGTGAATTTAATACGAGAGTGTTCATATTCTTTGTTTTTGAATTGTTTGAATCTAATAATTCATGTCTTAAAAAACAAAAAGATGATATTGAATATAATCACCTAGTTTGATAATAAACAGTCCATGATAACAATTTCAAAATTATAGAATATTTATTCTTAGTTTAAAAATAATATTTCATATAATAAAATCTTATATTTATCCCATGTTATTAAGATTTCTATTATATGTACCAGTAATATAAATCATGAAACATAATACATTTATAAACTACAAAAACAAATTCAACAAGACCAATTCCTAAGCAAAATGTAGTTTTAAATTCATGGAAATTTATAATAAACGAGAGTGTAATGTTTATAATTTAGTATTCTCTCCTAGCAATTAATCACTTGTTAAAATCTATCAACAAACCAATTAATATGATTATTAATCAAATCTTATTATTAATTATTATTAAAATATATCAACAAACCAATTAATAAGATTTTAACAAATATTAAAGTATTGGATTAATTAAAGAAAATCAGCATCAGAAATACGACAAGAAAGAAAGTCTCCACGTTGGAAAGATAGTAATTTGTAAAAGTTTATTATGATCATCAGGCTAAATAAAATAAAAAGACAAGTCTCCAACTTTTTGAGATTAATATAGCCACTACGATGAACTGGAATAAAAAACAATTTATTCTCATCGAGACTCGGTCATGTCGACCCTAAAACAATAGTATAATTTATTTAAACAATTTTTACAAAATATCTGCATATTCAAAAGTCAGAAAATTAATATAAAGAAGAAGCTATGTTTAGTTAACAGAAGCAAGACAAAAATAAATAAATAATTTTCAAATCGTAAAAAGGTTAAAGATTTTTATACTAAAGATGCCATGTTGATGGCCTCTTCCATAAAGAAAGTTACTTCTATTGGAAAACTATTTTCTTTCTTATTCTTCTTCACAAATCAAATCAAAGTATTGTATCATATCATTTCTGTCTTTAGAAAACAAACAGCCAAGATAAAACCCACAACAAAAATATTCGTAAAATGAATTTAAGTCATTTTGCGAAAGAGTATAAATTACTGTATTATTAATTGGTGTATAATTTTTCTAATTTAACCAGATATCTTTTTTTACTCTATATGCAACTTAAATATTTAGAGGAAGAGTTTTGTAGTTTGTAATAAATGATTCGGAATCGAATGAGATTATTTTTAATTAAAAATACTTGTAATTTTAACTTTAAAATGTCAGTTCCGGGCATCAAATACCAAGTTAATAAGTTTTCAAATTGTTATAAATTAAGAAAAATAGATTGTTATCTGTATTACAAAATAGCAAAGTGAAATTCTTAATAATAGACATAAAATAAAATATATCAATTATAACAATAAATAAGTAAGGCAAATTAAAAACCAAACTCAATACGTATAAAACAGTATCCTTAAAATACAATCTAACAACACGCGTAACCGGACTTTACCAATTATAAAAAAGAAATCTGAGTAAAAATAATTCTGGCTCGTGCATAAGTCTACAAAAATACACCATTTTTTTTTTTTTTTGAGTCTGGGAAAAAAAAAAAAAAAACAAGATAGTAATTATATCAAATTTATTGACTTATTCAATAATCCTAATATTATGTGATCTAATTCATAAATAATTTTATTTTTTAAATAGTGGCTATGATCTTAAAAAAAGTATGTGATTAGAAATTTGATTTCATAATTTACATGTATGAAATGTTAATATTAGACCTTTAATGTTACTGACAATAAAATCCTTTATAGTCCATACCAAATTCATTTCTGACTAACAAATAAGACCCAATCTTATTTTTCAAAAATAAACTTAATGATCACAAAAAAGTATATATAGGCCCATAATAAACAGATCAATTACAGGAGATCTTCTTCCTGCACTCCATAGCTTCTTCCGACACCTCCTTTCCTTCAGAAAAATACACTTTCATCTTTCTTCTCGAATTACCCATTTCACAAGTATTATAGAGATATATTTTTGGCTTCAGAAATAAATTATTCCGAAAACAAATACAAAAATGTATTAAAAAGGATAAAATAAGCAATGTAATCTTTAATAAAGGACATTGAGAGAAAATAAAAAAGATATGAAGGTACCCGAAGGAGCTATGGAGGTGCAGGAATAAGCCGTCGAACTATAGTTAGTTAAAGCCCAAAATCAACGGCTTCTTATACACCTTCTTTGTTTTCTTACATCATACACAACAAATTGATTATTATATTTTTAATAAAAAATTAAATAATTTATCTTTTAAATTTTTTATATTTTAAGTTGTATAATTCGGTATACATATTCCAATATATAATTTTTAGATACTGATTACACAATTTAATATATAGTTTATATCAAATTGTATAAGTTGATATATAATTTTTATATGCTAAATTATATAATTCGGAATAAAAATATATATATTTAAAATTACACAATCTGATGTCTAATCAATTAGATATACAAAAGTTATATATTGAATTATACCATTCCTAATAAAAAGAAATTATATAGGGAATTGTATAATCTAGTATAAAAAAATTAACTTGTATAATGTGATATACAAAAGTTATATATCTGATTGTATAATCTTATTTTCAGTATTTTAGAAAAAATATAGGATACAGGATGAAGTCATGGGGGTGCATGAAGAACGCGTCCGCAAAAACAAGCGTGGTAATAACGCTAGGTCGTAGTATTTAACTCATACAAAACCCAACCCAAGGCCCAAACTAACTCCCTCCAAAGTCCAAACTACGAACATAGTCTCGCTTTCTCCCTCTCTCTCTCTCTATCTGCATAATTTTCTGAGAGAAAATTCAGCAAGAAGATTTGCAAATGTCCAATTTCCTGAGCAACACTAATCCGAACCCGAACAAGTCCTTCGAGGTACCTCAAAGTCCCTTTCCGTTCACGAGAAGCAGGTTCTTGTGTTGTGCAGTGTGGTAGTTTTGATGGTTGCTTGGTGAATTTTGCAGGTGAATCAGCCTCCCACTGATTCCGTCTCCAGTCTCAGTTTCAGTCCCAAAGCCAACTTCCTCGTGGCCACTTCCTGGGACAATCAGGTCTTTCTTTCTCCCTCATTTCCCTCTCTTTCAAGCTTCATTGTTCAAACATCTCACTTCTTGCAGGTTCGTTGCTGGGAGGTTGCACGGAATGGAGTAAATGTCGCCACTGTCCCCAAGGCTTCTATAACGCACGATCATCCTGTAAGCTATTTTGTTTTGTTCATCACCTCATCATTCATTTATCCTTACTATTTATGTGTGTGTGTGTGTGTTTATTTTCGTGAATTACTATTCTGGTCCATGTATTCAAGTAGGACTCGGAGATGATCATAGTTAGGGTATAAGAATCAAGGTGTTTTGTGTGGCAAAGACATTAGGACATAGAGGTTTGACTATGATTTCCGTCTGCTTAAAGTGAAATATATCGCTGCATGTGGATGGCGATGTAACCGGCCTTGTATGGTTCTTGCAAATCACCCCTCTATGGGGACTAGTTAAGGAATCGACAAGTAGAATCTTTTGTTGGAATCTTTTTAATAAAGATTTTCCATTTTTTTTTATTCAGTGCCCTAAGGTGATGGGTTGCATTAGTCGTACAATATTCATATATATGTTATACATGTTTTTGAGTCTCAATTGGGGATTTTGGAGTTGAACATTTTAGTATTAGTGCTTTTTGTGCCGGTCGATGACTTGATCCAGATAATGAACTTATATGCATTGACCATTGAGTTGATTAGGCTGATAAATTAATTGTTTAAAATTAAATTCTTTTAGGGGAGGACAAGAACCAAAAATAGAGTAACTAGGAATTCAATTAGAACAGGACCCAAAATACGTAATTTTTAGTGAAGGACAGGAACCATATCTGACACATTTCTTGGCACATTTCCTTAGATGAGGGACCAAAAGTAGAAGATTTATTTTTTAGCGACTGAGAACATATTTAACCCTATATTCATAGTACTTGACTATTGAATCTTAGACTATAGATTTTCAAGATCTTGCTGCTCTGTCTTTTCCATAAACAGCAATAGTTACAAGTTCATGAAGTCATAAATTCATCATATTTATTTCTTTGCAAAGGTTTTGTGCTCTTCATGGAAAGATGATGGCACAACTGTCTTCTCTGGTGGATGTGATAAGCAAGTGAAGATGTGGCCTCTATTATCCGGTGGCCAACCAATGACTGTTGCCATGCATGACGCACCCATCAAAGAAGTTGCTTGGATTCCTGAAATGAATCTCTTAGTCACAGGAAGCTGGGACAAGACTTTGAAGTATTGCACTAGTATTTGCTGCCTTTACAGCAATTTTCTTTTAAATTATAACTTTGGGAACTAGAATATATGAAAAATATCTCATAATATCAACATTATATATAATATTTTGGAGCATCTTATTTTTTTGTATTTATATTTTAGGGATCAGTGTTTTGTGTTGTGTCAAATATTTTACCCAAGGAAATATTATTTAGAATCTGTATTTTCTCTTCTTTTTTCCCTAGTCCAAACTTAAGTCCCTTTAATTGCAGCACAGTATCAAAGTGTTACCTTCCTTTGTGATCACTCTTGCCACTATTTCACTGCTGAGTTCCTTGGCTATATCATACACTAACCTTAGTTTCAAATTCCAATTTCAAATTTTTATTCTCCTTAGTTCTTTTGTGTCTTGAAGCTTCCAAATGCTATTCTTGATTAATTTGAACAACTTTTAGTTCTTTCTGAAAATATTTTGCTTACCAGGATTTTTTACTAATGATCATTACAATGAAATCTCTTCTTCCTTGTTTATCTCCTATCAGCTCTTCAGGCTGGTTTTTGTCACACACACATCAGGTGTTGTCTATTAGCTTTATATAGCATGACATTGCACATTATATTTTAGTATTTTGTGGTGATGCTGATATGTATCGCATCTTTCTGATTAAGTATGGTATGAAGCTTTCAATTTTGCTTGATCTGATGCTTCTGTCCTCTCCTTTTGTGGCTACTTTTAGATACTGGGATACAAGGCAGTCAAATCCAGTGCACACACAGCAACTCCCAGAGCGCTGCTATGCTATGACAGTGAGACATCCTCTGATGGTTGTTGGCACTGCTGATAGAAATCTTATTGTTTACAACTTGCAAAATCCTCAGGTAATACTTTCAGTCTAATTTAGTGAATCTCTACGTAATCGTATTATGCATTATCAGTGTTACCTTTCAGCTGTATATTCACTTATTATTATATCACTATTTTATCTCAAGATTTCATAATAAAAAGGGGTTGTTTCTTTTTATTGCTTAATTAGACAATAAAAGGATGAAGTCTATTAAGGGTGAGGAGAAGAAACTAGGATTACATGAGAATAATAAATCATAAAGGAGAAAGAGAAGAGACATTCCAATTTCTGGGCCAGAAGTTTAATGTATATTCACTCACGTACTCCCAATGATTGTTTGGAGCCAGAGGTTTCAAATAGTCAAAAGGAAGGAAGGAATTTCCTGGTAAGTACGATAGGCATCCTCAAACCACTAACCTAAAGTGAACAAAAATTTAAAATTATATCTATATGAATATATAAGTATGCTTTACATTTTCAGAAACATTGAAAATAATCAAAGGATTTAAATATAATAACATCCAAAAAAGCTTATTTGGTTCATGGTTTACTTAGACATCTCATATTTGGAATCATACTAGGCAAAATTAGGACAACCTGTTTACAGAATATTAGTCTCGAGTACTATTGGGGCATCAGTCACTCAAGTCACACATTTAATAATTTGTAGCCCCACATACATTTTCCAAGGCATCAGGCAATCCTCACTTATGTTTCACTTAACTGAACTTTAGTCTCAAGTACTTGCTTATTAGAACCTTGAAGAGAAGTTTAGCTCAAGTACCTCTAACCCGGCATCAAGCATTTCGGAAGGAACTTGGGTAATATGTGGTGCCTAAGCCCCTCATTGAGTAGTATGGGATGCTCAGTGGAGTATTTAAGTGTTTGGTTTTTCTGCCTTAATAACAAGCTCTTGAGGGTGGAACCCCCAAGTGCTTGGCTACTTATCAACTAGTATCAAAGCCTAGTTGTCAGTGTTTTGGAAATGACTACCAACAAGGGTTTCTGACTGGTGAAGGGTTTTAATCAAGAGAGAAGTGTTGTTATGGGATGGCCAAGTCCCACATCGAGAAGTATGGATTGCTCGTTGGAGTTTCCCTTAATAGCTAACTTTTGAGGGTGAGTTTCCCAAGGGCCTGAGTACTTATCACATTTCTTTCTTATTTGAGCATTCTAACAAATAAATAGCCACAATTTGGCTCCGGAGATGCAATTATTTAATCAATTAACTATTTGATTTGATGTTCAGAACTGTTAAATGTCTATTCAGCTCAATTATTCAAGACCCATAGATAGCGTTCAATGCGTATTGGAATGTGTGTAGATGTAAAATGAATGGACTTTAGTGGTGTTTCAGCCACCATGTGGGCATGGGAACATCATACGTTCTCGACAGATATTTTTGTTTTTATTGATTTCTTAATTAAATACTAGTGTGTTGGCCATTTGCCTTTTCATATTCTATTGTGCGCATTTTGTATATTGTGATTAGATCAATGTGTTGATATATGATATGTTTATTCAAACTATTCATCCTGTTGATTGTTTTTTTTTTTTTTGGTTCTATTTTTTTTTTTTTTTGTGTTTTTTTTCTTTTTTTTTTTTTTTTTTTTTTTGGTTCTATTTTTGTTTTTGCTAGTGTCTCCTACCTCTTACCATTGTTCATTTGTTACAGGTTGAATTCAAGAGAATTGTCTCACCCTTAAAGTATCAAACAAGGTGCCTTTCAGCATTCCCTGATCAACAAGGTTTCTTGGTATGCATCACTCCACTCTTTTTAGATATTTATTCCTTTCTGCATTTGAGTAATCTTATTCCTTCTTAAAAAACAATATTCAACTGTTTCCCAACAGTTTGTTCCTATTTAGTGTTTCTGTATCCAATTTTTAGGTTGGTTCTATTTATCTATTTTTACATCAACACATAAATCTGATAGCATACTCCAGCTAAGAAGGGGGAGTGTTCTCCATTTTCTGGACCTTTTACTTAATTTTCTTACACCAACTTATGTTTGTTTCCATAACTTATCCATCGTATATTTCTGATTTATAAGAATAATATACAAAATATCTCTTCCTTCCTGATTCTCATTTCAGTGTAATTATCAATTTGTAAGTTGCATGTCTAGTTTGATTACTTTTGGGATGTTGAAACTGACAATACACTTGCTGTAGGTTGGATCAATAGAAGGAAGAGTTGGGGTGCATCATTTGGATGATAGTCAGCAGGGTAAAAACTTCACTTTTAAATGCCACAGAGAGGGGAACGAAATATACTCAGTCAACTCGTTAAACTTCCATCCTGTAAGATTTATGTTCCACCTGTGCCATACTGTTCTATTTTAAGTTTGTATGCTTTAAGTTGTTGGACTGCTATCTTTGAATTTCAACTGGGTCATTGCACTTTTTATAATGAATGATTGGTGTTAAAATCTTCCAGGTTGTGATTTGCTTATTGTATGTTTTATTAGTATTATTATCATTCTTAATCATTAATAGTGAAGTAGCTAAAAGAAATCTTCTCTCCAGCTTAAACTCTCTGCTCGGTTACTTTTGCAGCCATACTACCCCTTCGAATGGTCGCTTTGAATTTTACAATTATATATTCAGTAATAGAATTGAATTCACCTTGTTACTTTCTCATTTTTGTTAACTAGTTTGAAGAATTGAGCTATATGTGTAAATATATTGCTAAGTTGGTCTGAGTTTATTAAATAGTCAATCGCTCTGTAAATCTTGAACCAAAAGATAGTATGTACCTGCTACGCTGATTTAAGGAAATCAATTTTTGTTTCGTAATAATGAAAAACCAATCACATGAGATTTCTGTATTCATTGAAAATGTTATTTTCCATACATGAGCTCTCTTGAAATGAAACACATTAACACTAACTGTCAAAATTCTATGTTTTTAATTTTAACACATTTTTTTTTTGGACTTTAATACTGACTTCTATGATTACAAATATCTTAAGAGAAGTGCCCCGTTGTTTATTTATGGAATTTAGATGTAGACGTGTTGTAATTGAATAAAAACACTAGTAATTTTTATTTTAATTACTAATGATTTCAAATGTTAGTGTATTGACATTGAAATGTTTGACTTTGACAAATGCTTAGCCCATGGTTATGGTGTTTTGACATCTTTTATCCAATTCATTTTTGTGTAAACAATGAATAAGCATCTTCAGTATCCTATGTCCTTTAGTTATGGAATTTCACAGATAGTTGTACGCTCAATTCTTTTTTTCCCCAGTGTACTGTTTTGCTGAGTGTTGAGTATATTTTGTTGGTTTCCCTAAAATTATGTATAATATGTAGCATATCTAGTACAAATGTTTATTTGGTTCTTGTTCACATATATTCACAATTTCTGTTTACTTCTTGTCCCAATGGACATCAGAAATCACTGACAAAGTTTATCCACTTTAGTCTATTATCATTTCTTACATTATTTTTCTACTATTTTTAGGTACACCACACATTTGCAACTGCTGGTTCGGATGGTGCTTTCAATTTTTGGGATAAGGATAGTAAACAAAGGCTCAAGGTTTTTCCATCTTTATTAACTGTTCCATTCAACTTCTAACGGACACGTTGTAGTGATATTTTCGGCCCAATTACTTATCTAATGCAAACTTTTATTTCAGGCCATGTTGAGATGCAACCAACCTATTCCTTGCAGTACCTTCAATAGTGATGGTTCAATATTTGCTTACTCAGTATGCCCACCTTACTATTCTGCATAAATTTGCATCTTTGTTAAATGCGTTTTGCACCCTTCTCCAGTTATGCACATATACTATAAGTGATGAAAATTGGGTTTCTTTCTTTTGCTGCATAATTTTTATTTTTTTTCTTGTTTCAATTTGTTGTGAGAATACCTTGAAAAACACCCTTGACTTCAGCACACCATTATCTGTGAGAGGATGTTAAAATGCAATATAGTTGTATGTAATTTTGAAATAGTTACTAAAGAGCAAGACAACAAGTGACGTGGATATGTAAAGAATTTGCAGAAGATATCTTAATTTTGTTGATGGACTTTGCTTTCGAGAAGCATGGTTGTTTCTTCTTTCAAAGCAATGCAATCTAGAGGTGTATCTCTATAAAATACAGTTTTTTGTCTTGAGGATTGGGGTGAGTGTGGACCAAACGTCATTTTACTTATTTGCTATATTTGATAAAAGCTAATTAGGAGATGAGGGATTATGATCCATAACGATAATCTTCTGTGATAGATAGTGAGAAGATAAGGGATTATGATACATAATGACAATCTTCTATTATAGATATCTATTATAGATAATGACAATCACTAGGTCTAGTTTGGGTGATGCGTTCGACCACATGGATCGATCAGCACCATTGGGCTTTAACCCATGGCTATCCATCTATATAACAGTGACAAGTAGTTCTGACTTGCGATTATCATACTTGGCACTGTACCATGAGCTGTAAATTTGTTTGACTCCATTGTTTATAACAACAACTAAGCCTTAGACATGTTGCGTGTAGGTCTGCTATGACTGGAGTAAAGGAGCTGAAAATCATAATCCTGCAACAGCAAAGACCTACATTTTCCTGCACTTGCCTCAGGTATTTGATTTGGGTATCCCTTTCAAAACGAATATCCTTTAATCATCTGTGATGATGCGCAAATTATATTATTATGAAATGCAGGAATCTGAGGTCAAGGGCAAACCACGCATTGGTGCTACTGGCAGAAAATAGAGATGATCCTGCTCTTGGATTATGTTCTATTATGTATATATAGTTGGCTAATACTAGTATATAATGGAGCCAAGGAATTGGTTCATGTCAAAATATAGAAGTTGAATGGGCTGGTCAAAACTTGGAAGAAATTATCAACTAATTCATGCTCAAAACATGTATATAATGTGTGTGGTTTGTAGAAATACCTGTTTTAAGGACTTATACAGTGAAGCACTGAAGGTAGGTTCTTTCATGCGCTGTAAGACACTGGAAGGTTGTAGCGTATGACCTTTAGCCCTCGGGGGTAAATGATGATTGCAGCTTTCAAATTGTGAAATGTAGGATTTAGACAATAACAATTAAACTAAGGAGTGTGAACACTTTATCCTTTCTGCATCTTTATTTGCGACATTTCATATTGAGAATCATTCGTTGGATTCATTTATGTTGGAAGTGTCGAAACATTTCCAGATAGGTCGAGTTTATTCAATAAGTTTAATTACGTAAGAGTTTATGTTGTATGTTTTGCTATCAAGCGCATTGGAATAAAGAGTTTTATTTGACCAGCTATATTAAATTTTATTGGAATTACGTGAAGAGAGTTTGAGTCATGATTATTGTTCTCAGAGTCTTGAAGTTCTCCATATAAGTTCTATTTGCTCTCTGAATCTGTCGTTCTCAATAAAGTGGGTGGGGTGTTTCTTATGCACACTCCAAAACAATTCATCATGCCCTTTTCTATATTTTGGAAATATTCCAGAATGTAAAAAGGAGAAATTAGTGGGTATTTTTAAGTGCACGAAGTCCATGTAGGTGTTGAGTTGAAGAATTTGGGATATAGGCAAAAAAGATAACTAATAATGTAATATTATTAAATAAAAAGGTCAACAAGAAAAAAACATAAATTCCTAAATATTTGGATGAATGTAATGTGTTAAAAGTAGAAAAATAAAAACCAACTAGCGGGACGGACAAGAAGAAGCTTTATTAACTAAGACTTTTGATACCAGAACTAAACCTAATAGTTTAATTGAATAAAGAATTTAGAGGATAATTATTTTTATAAAGAATTTTAATGTTTTATAGCATAATATATTGTTTGGAAAATGATTTTAAAATAAATTAAAATTTCGAAAATTTATTAGAATATTTTGATTATTCAAAATTGTAATTTCACCAAAAAAAGAAAATTTTTAAAATTTTACATATTATTTCTTTCTCACGTTAACTATTTAAAATAAATTATTGTTTGATATTATATTTTCAATAAATATATATATATATATATATATATTTGGAATGAGGTTTAACAATATAGAAAATCTAAATAAACGTAATTGAAATGTCAATCATTTTAAATTTTTTATAAAAATTTAAATTCCTCTTCCAAACAAGCTAAATATTATTAAGTTTTTACTAAGTATTCGAACAGAATTTACAAGATTAATTCTCGAGTAAAAAACCAGATTGAGAGAAAAGAGTTCCTGAAGATGGCCAACCAGATTCTTCACTAAAATGTAGTCATTTACAAAACCAGTAAATACTTTCTCCTAATAACAGTTATCCAAGATTCACCTTAAGTCTGTTCAATCCTCTGCAACTTACCATTATTAGGTCTAATTTATTCATAATTCGTGCAAGAAACTAACAAAAAAAAAAAAATACTCCTAACTAGGTATTCGTGTCATCCCACATTTTCTTAGAAGAGATATTTTAGCTAGTTAACACTTTAAAGTTATAACCTGCAAAATTTCTTTTAAGAACACAAATGTAACTAATAATCAATTGATTAATACTAAACATTATTTGCAGAGTAAATTACGAAGATATCGACGAAAAATTATTGGATACCACGGTATCAAAGTACGTTCTATCGTTCCTCTTAACGGATTAAACATGATTTGCCCTACCAGACTCTAAACCAAACAGACGATTAGTATTTGGAGCAACATAATCTTCATACATAATTGGCGAATAACAGATTCTAAATGAGAAATTGAAAAATCGATTGTATAGACACATTTCCACAGATAATAAATGCAATGCCATCCATTAAAGACAATAAACTAGCAACCTTACTCAATGACTCAAGTAGTACTGATTTCCAAAGCCCCACAATAAACTACTGAAATAATATACTTATATGAAATTGATAATAGAATTTGATTTATTTGCATAAAGATCTATTCTAATTTCTCATACATACAATGACAAAAGTTGCTTGTAACATACACTTCATTCTGCAACTTGACGACCCAATAGAAATTACAACCTTCTTCCTTTAATAATCACAACATCATCAATGGGCATGTAATCTGAGCACAGAAGATAATTTCAAAAGGATGAAAACAAGAGAAGAGGTAGGTAGAAGGGTGAAAATCATATGCACAAATCAGAAATATATCCCTTTCCAACAGAAAGCCTAGTCAGGCAGAATTGTGTATTCACTTGTCCATAGAATGTTAAAGGGATCATCTAGGACCTGACAGTTCATCTGGTTGGATGTGGGAAGTTGAATCTACTATCCAATTAGCATTAGGGTGATGAATGTTGTTGTTGAAGTCTTGCCTGAACGTTTCATCTTTCTGCCATTGCTCCCATTTCTCGGCCAAACCATCACCTTCTAGCATTCTGACCACCTCAGACATCTTTGGTCTTTCCATAGGAGAGCCTTGTGTGCATAGTAAGGCTACTTGGATTAACTGTTCTACCTCCTCATCAATATAATTGCCCTGTAAATCTGCATCTACCAGTGTTTCCAATTTCCTGTCTTTGAGAAGCCCTTTAACCTGGACTCAGAACAATGTCAGTTACCATCAATGATCACCCATTCATTGGTGTTAATATTACATATAACATTAGCAACACTGGTCTAAGGAACAGTCAGGAAAAAGAGAGTCAAGAATTTGTGACAGAAATAGAAATACCAAATCAATTTGTTGTTACGCTATAGCTTTGAAGGAAATGTTACAAGAACCCCCTACTGAAATGAAATGAGATTATCAAGAAACCAAGAAACAAGGTTCTGAAACAGAATTGTTCTTTGACCTTGTAATTTACCAGAAAGAAAAACAAGACAGTTAATTGAATTCTTAAATTAGCATAAGGCAAAGTTTTCAGGATTGAAAAAGGGGCTCCAGAAAGCATGAATAAAAGCAAATCAGCAAGGGACATCATAAGCTAGATAATTTAGAGCATAAGGAACCATGTGAAGAGATTAGTAGATAGTCCAGTTAGCATAAATTCAAGTACTAATTAAATATTTAAAGTAATTAATTCCTACCCAATCAAGCAACATCACATCATCATCATTGGCAAGTCGAGCTAGATCAAAAGCCCTTTGTCCAGTTATGAGTTCAAGAAGCATCACACCATATCCAAAAACATCAGTCTTCTCTGAAGACTTTCCAGTTGAAAGGTACTCTGGCGCTATATGTCCAATTGTTCCACGTACAGCAGTAGTAACGTGAGTATCTTTATAATCCATAAGTTTTGCTAAACCAAAATCTCCAACAACTGCTTCAAATTCTTCATCCAACAAAATATTTGCTGCTTTGACATCACGATGAATAATCTTAGGGTCACAATGATCATGCAAATAAGCAAGCCCCCTAGCAGATCCCAGAGCAATACGCTTCCGCTCTGGCCAGCCAAGTGGTGGCTGAGATTCTTGACGCTCTTCAACAACATAATCAACAAACACAAAAACAGTTTCAGTCTAAAACTGGACGTGCTGGAATTCAACATAAACAGCATTCATCTGTATTTCAAATTTTGAGCTATTAATTAAGAAATTTGTTCAAGTTGCTGCCAGAAAACATCTTAGAAGCAACAAATTATTTTTCTTCTATAATAAATCAAAATACACTAGAAATTATTTTGGCATTGAACAATGGCACTATAATGTTTAAACAAGAAAAGGACACGAGAGAAAAATTTTGTACATGAGAAAGGCAAGTAAATGATGAATAAAAGCTATTCAAATAATAGGGGTACCTCGTAAACATGATGCTACACTTCCATTAGCCATGTAAGGATACACAAGCAATCGTTCAGTAGGTGTCATACAAAAACCACGAAGCCGAAGCAAATTACGATGCACAGCCATGCTGATCATTTCCACTTCAGTTTGAAATTGGAGCTCCCCACCCTGCGTACGTTCCTCTTTAAGTCTTTTCACTGCTACGAGAGATCCATCAGCTAAGCGTCCTTTATAAACCTTTCCAAATCCACCCCTACCCAGAATGTGTTTGTTACTAAAGTTATCTGTGGCAACTTGCAGCTCTCGTAGCGAAAACCTTTTAAGTTGACCAAGGTGAACTTCAGGATCCTCCTCGGCTGTAGTAAAGAACAGATAAAATATCAGCAAATAAGTTATGGCTAGCATATGCAGAATTGATCAGTGTGCATATATAATATTTTCTGTCATTCAACTAACCAGGAACATCAAAGAAATGATCTTGAGGTTTCCTTTTTCGCCAATAAGCAAGTGCAATTGCAGGGGCTGCAAACAACAGAGCAGCACCAGCAGCAACTCCTCCAGCAATAGCTCCAGTGTTACTATTTCCTGAAGAAAAGGATTGACAGGTTAAATAAGAAATTACAACTCCTTTCAAGAATTGTTTATGATTGAATGGAATAAGAAATCGAAGATTCAATATATTAATATCCCCACTGTTAAATTCAACCACGAGACACCAACCTCAAGTAGTGACATTTCTAAGCTTGAGGCATGCAACTAGCTTAGAGAAGCTGACATTAAGTTATGTTTGTCTTCAGGATATTGCTGTTAAAAAATATTCCAACCTTTTTCCATATAACTACAGAATAAATATCTAGATTAAAGCTACATAGACTGTGCCTATCAATTATCAACCCTTCTCATCCTTTAGGGGGAAAGGGTATCAGTAGGTGAGAGAAAAGTTCGAGTCAGCATATAAAAGAAGCAAAGGTAAGACAAGAAAATAAGAATTGCTGCTTCCCGTAGCATTAATAGACTAATCTGAAAAACCATTATTGGTGTTTGCTTAGCAGCGTAAACTTTTATGTCTAGTTGTCATTAACTCATTGTTATTTCACATTATATCAAATCTAGTTGACCTAATAGTGCGGAGTTCAGTTTCCTTTGCCTGGGGTCTTATAATCAAAATTTCAGAACAAAGTTTGAGTTCAGTTTCAATTCAGGATAGCTGTGGACATGCTATAGTTAAATTTTAAATTGAAGTTGTTACCTCAAGTTATTATCAATCAATTTAAATCATTGGCAATGATAAACAGGCATCAACAAACCTGCAGAAGCTGCTGGTGGTGCTGGAGAACTTGGAGATGGAGCGTTTTTTGGTGCTATCAAGCCAGGATTATTTTGATAACTGTAAAATGGAAAATGGGATTAGCAAAATTTTCAGGTTGTCCCTCAACAATAACCATAGAAAATAACTAATTATTTGTACCAACCTGATAGGGGTAAATAATGAAAATGAACCATTCACTGGGATTTCCCCTTGTAGATGGTTGTTCGAGAGATCACTGTATTCCAAAATTACAGTTCATTCAGGTCACATATAATATATGACACCAGTATAAATTGGAATATACTTTGGCAGTAACTCAAGGAAATTTGTAAATATAGGAGTGATACTCACAGAACTTGCAAAGAAGAAACATTTGTCAAAGACATGGGTATGCCTCCTGTCAAGGTATTATTGTTCAGACGCCTATTTCAGAGAGCAAAATGAATCAGTTTGCAGTAATAAGCTAATGATAGAGTAGCGTAATAAGACATGACAGGAAACAATTGTCAAATATTCAAATAGAATACATATTTATTGGCGCAATGAGATAACAGAATTTCTACTTTGTAAAGTGATTTGGTAAAACATGAGGACTATCTCTAACTCCGGGAATAACGGACACTGATACATCATACTAAAACTCGTGGTTAAATTCTGATAAGCTGGTCACATTGCATCTGTACCCTCTTGTTTGGAAGATGAACGACTTTGGCCCCCAAGGAGTTTTCAGTTCATTAAATTCCTTTATTTTTATAATCAAATAAATTTGATCCCCGTCAAATTTCTTCCACCTCAAACCCTTATATCCACAAATTTTAATTCAAAACATTTATAAATTAAATTATCTCCTGTTAAAAATTCACCCACCAAAACATCAAATTTCATTAAAAAAAATCTCAGCTTCCCTTCTTCAAACCCTAATCTCAAATAATATAATATCCTTCAACTTTTATCAAGCTTCCTCAAAGTGTCTTACTTCTAAACTTGTAAATTTATTGCCCGTCCCAAATTCATCATAAACCCCACCAGATATTTGGATCACAAAGTAACTTAACTAGCTAAAACAGACTTGAGAGACCAAAATCACACACAATCCGAGGTAGAGGGGCCAAAAGTGTAATTAAGACTACTTTTAACAGCAGTAACCTCAAGTATCTCACTAGATTGTGTTTGCGCACCTGGTCACACTATTGCATCAATTAACAATAACAATTGCAATAGCTGCAATAGTAAAAATAGGATTGATACTTGTCTCATCTGCGCATTTATATCAAAGGCATTATTAAAAACTAAATCTATCACCTTTGCATGGGAAAGTGAAAAATAAGGATGAAAAGCTAAAGGGAGAAACAAAACGGAACTTAATTAAATAATTTTGCCCTTCAAAGACATGGGAATAAGGATAGTATGTCATACAGGAAACGTAGCTTTGCAAGTTTGCCCAGCGTAGTCGGTATGGGACCAGTTAAATTGTTCAAGTACAGATCCAAGCTCACCAAGTTTGTCAAGTTCCCAAGCTCCTCTGGAATTTTTCCAGTTATATTATTACTATAAAGTTCCCTGTCATTGAAAACAAAAATGAGATTTGTGCAGGCAAAATCATCCAACAAATAATTAAAAGGTGACAGCAAATATTCACATTTGAGAGTGGAACCAGACAAGCAGATATTGATGGTTATGTACAATACAAATTTTCTTATATTGGCTTTAACAACTTATACAACTATCTATAAAACCCAACAGATATTAAGTTAGCCATGAGAAAATGCCAGAAGTTTCTCTCTTCAACAATAGAAAACAGGTGGTTAAGGCTTTTTTGATTTTCATACAGAAGATGAGAAGGCACACAAAAGCACACTGCAATTGTGAAAAGTTATCTCTAAACCATATATAAACCAATGTAGAGCTACTGCTTATAAGATCCTTTTTAGAAAGCAAGAAGAAAGGAACTACAAGAGTATCAATCAAGAAATAAGGCTAGGCGTGAGCTGCAGGAAAGAATTAAGTCACTCAACAATATCACATCTGATTCATAACTTACAAGTACTGTAAATTTGTGAGCTGACCAAGTTGTGGAACCAGTTGGCCAGAAAGGTCTGCATTTCCAAGATCACTGACCAAGCACAAGTAAATAATTCACCATGTAGTCAAATAGTTGTAAAACAACAGGGATAAATCAAATATTAACTTACACACGGGTCACACTGTTATCACTATTGCACGTAACATGAAACCAAGTGCAGGGATTGACAAGAGTAGCATCCCAGCTTTGAAGAACATTGTTAGGATCAAGCAAGTTGCTCTTCAATGCATTCAGGGCATCGCCTGTTATGGGAAGAAACAATATTCAGATACAATAATTCCCAAGATTAAATTGTACGGAGAAGGAGATCAAATATGTGTTGCTATATCAAGGGTCCAATGTGAAATTGTAAGATTCAGGAATCAGAAAAATGAAGCCCAACTTCGATTAGTTAGCCTTAGGAGCTACATGCATACTCCCCCTAATGCTTGCCAACTACTGAAAATGGAAAGCAAATGGAAAGAATCATCTTTTTGCAAGAGTAAAACCACTTTGACAAGCCACTCTGAGATAATGAAGTCAATAAACTGTCTCGCCCAGGCCATTCATCACAAACTATTACAATAGAAATTATGGTAAATTCCCTAAGCTTAACAATTCCTACTTCCCAACTAAGAAACAACGCTTTCTGCTTACTAAGATTACATCTAGAGAAGCACTGAAACTGAAAGAAAACAAAAAAACTACTCCAAGTCTAACATTAGCCTCTTCAGTTCAACTTGTCAAGTAAACAACACAAGTACCAGTAATAATCAAGCTGAAGGGTAACATATACCAGATCAAAAGGGGGCAAAAGTAATAATAACGCAATTGAGTGAATTTTCCTAATCCTAGTCATTTATAAAGCAGCTATATAATGGGAAGAGACATTTATGGAACAATTAAAACCTCAAAGAGTTAGGTAAGCACCCACCTTCCTGATTGCCAGAAGCCTTAAGTACCAAATCAAGCACCAAAATTGCCCAAACAAAAAAGGAACTCATAAAAGATGAAGTTACTCTCTCCATGCCTCTTCAACTTCATAAACAATTGACCTTTATGACAACAACCAAGCCTTCATAAACAAATGCTTCCCTAATCCACACACCCCTCTTGATCTACATGCCACCCATCAAGCTCAGAGACATCTTCACCTTGTTGGCCAACCCAAAATCGGTTTGCTGCCCAAAATCGTACTGCGGGCAGCTTCAAGTTCTCTTCTTTCTCCACTTTCTGCTCTTGCCTTGGAATCTGAAGCTAAAATCCCAATTGGGTGCGCTCAGGTTTAGCAGAAAATGCAGAGAACGGTTTCGAGAGAGAAGGGTCGAGGAAAAGAGAAAGCTCAAGTCAACGAATGTTGCATCCTTTGTTGAGAAATTGCTGCTTCTGTTCTAATTATTCTTTTCTTCTTTTTTAACTTTAAAAATTATACTATTCTGGTTTTTCTTTGTTTTATTTACATGAACATGAATATGAATTATGAAGTATGAACTGTGATTAGAAAGTAAAATTCAGATGAAAAAAAATGCTAAGAGGAGAGAGAGAGGGTTTGGTGTTGAACGGTAATAAATAAGAAAGTTGGGTCAAACACGCACGCTTGCACGCCTGTGACTGTCCCCACACAGTGCCGCATGAAGCTTTCAATGTTCAAACTTCAATTCAAACATAGAACAAACAAAAACACGGTTTTGTCAAAACTTATTAATTATTTTACTATAATTACTATAGTTTATAAAGTTATTCAGTAAATAATAAACACTATTATTAGACAATAATTTCTTGGTAAAGAATTTACATGGAAATTCCAAAATTGGGGTTAATCACTTTTTAGTTGAACACTTCAGTCAAATAATTGTGGCTGTTTTTTCCTTGTTCTGTTTTCTTTTTGTTACCTGTTTTCATGTTCCTGCGAGTTAGATTACATGCATAGCTAGCTTAGCTGTTTCAACTTTTAAATAATGCATCACCATGCGACAATCACGTTGTTGTTCAGTTTTTCTTTTTATCTCTTTCTCTCTTCAGATTTGCTTTCTGTCTATAGAGTGAAGGTTTCTTTTATTAGTAACTGTTGTACATTTCTATTTACTGATATATTTGTGATACTCATATCTTACATGTTTTGATTGTATGAATTTATTGTAAGCGTATGATACCAACATTATTCATCTTGGTATAATATTATGCATTTGCAGATTTTAATGTTAAAACCCTTCCCCTATTAATTAGTATGGAACAATATATCGCATGATCATTGTAATATAGTTGTTATAGTGTATATATTACTTTATGCGTGAGTAATTTTCTCATTTTTCCTCTTATACTTACACTTTGTACAATAATTGCTTATATTAGATTTATATATGAAGAGGATAACTATCCACAAAACAAGTTACAATCTCTGTGCGCACTGTATATACAATAATCTTTATTGTTTTTATTTTGTGAACCTTTCCATATATAAAAATGCATCATCCAATAATAATATAAAATGAAACTAAATCGCATGTGTTTGTAAATTATTATAATTGATTAAATAATAAATATTAATTAATCAATCATATATTTTTAATATTTTTTTATAGGTTTACTAGTCTATAAGTACAGCTCACCAAATTCTCTTAATCACTATTTTTTATATTCATATATTTTAATATTTATTGACTTGAGTAGAGAATCACGTATAACTCAATTTTCTCAAATTTTATCAATGAAACCATTTAAGGTATAAATTTTATCTTTTTATGAATATCACTTTTTTCTATTTTGAGAGAGTGATATTCTTTTTTAGGAATAACATTCGGTATTCATTATAGATTTTTGATAAATATTCGATTTTCCTTAATTCAAATTTTGTTTCTATGGTTGATTTTGTCTAATAATATTTTATTGAGCCACATTTTTTAATAAAATATCTTTTTTAAATTATAAATTTTCTTCATGTCATTTGAAAATAAATAATCATCACAATAATCCAAAGTCGTTTCATTATAGATTTTTGATAAAACTATTCTCACACATGTGGTTGAAATATGGTAAAAGAATTATGTACTCAATTGTCTTTAATTCGAAATTTGTTTCTATGATTGATTTTGTCTAATAATATTTATTGAGGCACATTTTTCAATAAAATATATTTTTTAAATCATAAATTCTCCTCATTTCATTTTAAAATAAACAATCATCACAATAATCCAAAGTCATTTCATATTAAATCAAAGTACGAATTCACTTGATAATATACAAAGTCGTTCGATAATAATTCTTTAAGACATTTTTTAATGACAAAATCGTAACAGGACTCTGAGTTCTAAAATGGATAATGTCTCAAATATGATAATTGATTCTAATGTTTGTTATCTTTATGAAGACTATGGAGATTTTCTTCTAGTATAGTAAACAATCTCACATTATTTAAAGAGTGGATACTAATAGATTTAAATTATGTTTTTCTTTCTTAATCTTCTAACATGTTTTTTAAAATCAAATTTATGATACAACTAAGAGTTTTAAATATTCAATATCTTAAATACTATGTATAAAAATAAAATTAGAATGTATTAAGAAAATTTTAATATTTTATTTTTTTTAATGACACGCGACTTTGTTTTAGCTCTTTCTTGTTTTATTTTAAAATTTAACTTTATAATACACATTTTTGTAGTTTTTAAACATTATCCTTTTTGGTAAGCAAGGGAGTGAAAGCCCCCTTTCAAGTATTACCTAAATGTACCTATATTTATAATCTTAAATGCTTCTTTATTCATATTTCAAAATCTTATCCAAAGTCAGAGATACCCATATGCATAACATTTATTAAATACACACCTTCACCGATTAAACTATAGATGAAATATATGTGATACGATTTGTATTAATATGTCCCTAGTGATAAATATAAACATTAGCTAGCTGAAATACTAAATTGTGTTTGGGGACTATTTCTTACATTGAAAGTGGTGAATAATTAAATAAAAATTAGTGAGAATAAGAAGAGTAATAGAAGGATTAAAATTTATGGGGGATTGAATCACAATCCACTCCAAAATAAAGCAACGGGTTAGACCAGGCAATAAAGGATTGAAGTTATTTTGATAGTTTATTATACTGACCAAGTCGTTTTGTTGACCCACAGGATGAGTCAGCAAACAGAAGCCAACCACTCCATCCATTTATGTCATATAATGTTCATACTTTAGACTCCAAACTTCACTTCCATGCCCATAACCAACTCATGATCCTATATTTTTCTCATTCAAAATTAATATAGACTAATACCTTGGCATACATAGGACTGATTACTAAGCACATAAACTTAAATTTGTACAAGGTAGTTGTAAAAAAACTTAATTTTAAAATTAAATTCATTTATGTGAATGTTTGATTGGTAGTAAGAAGTTATTCAGATACCTCCAGTTTTGTCCACATCTCAAACAGAGTAGTTAACACAATAAATTAACTAAATAGCGAACATGGGCTTCAGATCTTGGAGTATATTTTTGGCCCATTGCGTTCTGCACCCAATATATTGGTGTTGCACCTCCATAAGAATTTCCAATTTTACCATTTAAAAATATGTATTTTGGATTGTGTAACTGATATACATCCAGAATGTATAATATAGAATGTATTAATACATTATAGAATCTACGTTTCATAATACATTTTTAGATCCAAAATTATATTTTAGAATGTATTTTTAATATACATCTAGAATGTATAATATAAAATGTATTAATACATAATAGAATGTACGTTTCATAATATATTTTTGGATCCAAAATTATATCTTGGAATGTATTTTCAAAATACACGTTCTAGAATGTATTTCTAAATTTAAAAATACATTTAAAATATACTAGTACATTACGGATTACACGTTTTGTAATGTATTTTTAGATCTAGAAATATATTTTAAAATGTATTACTGATCAGGAATATATATTTGTAATGTGTTCATATATTTCAGAAAGTATTCTTTGAATCTAAAAACATATATCAGAATGTGTATATTTTCAGAAACAGATGTTATTTCATTGCTCGTGGGTGTAGAAAGCAATGTCCTAATTGACTCCTTCATAAGAGAGTTTCTTCCTGTGCCTCCTTCTTCTTTTTGCACCTTCATAAATTTCTTAGTTCTTTTCAGAGTGACCATTTTGTAAAGACTTTTTTTATCATTAAGAAGGTTATATTTTCGGAACAGCCAAACTGGTAAGTTAAAATTTGACTTTCAGAACAAATTATTCTAAAAATCAAATTTTATCTTTAAAAATAAGTTGTTTCGAAAGTTAAATTTCACTTCCAAATTCTAAAATAGTTTTTCGAAATATGTCATTCCAAAAGTCAATTCGTATACTCTTTCGCTTTCAGAACGACTCATTCTGAAACTGTTTCCAGATATATACAACTTCCAAAATGAGCGTTTTGAGAAAAGATTTTCGTGTTTTGAATGACTTTCGGAATAGCTTAATCTAGAAGCTCTTTTAGGATCCGAAAAAAACCTTCCGGAATTAACCATTACGGAAGGCATTTTTAAGGTGAAAAATCCACCACCAAAGGCCACGCATTGCCTCCTTCCTCCATCTTTTTCCAAAGCCACTTTTACTACCAACAATACATTACCCACTTTTATTACCAACAATACAGTACCTTGACAACTATTGACAGCAAAAGTAACAGATGGTGTAGGATATATGGAAGTGTAGGATTTAGTAAAGGTAAATATGTCACTGTAATATTTAATGAAGAGAACTTTAGAAAAATGAAAAAGATATTGAGGTGCAGGAAGAACATATGGAGGGAGGTGCAGGAAGAAGCTCTCCCTTCATAAACTTCAGATCTTGCGTGCATGGTCCATGTTACCATGTGCATGGGCCTCAAATCAATAGAGAGAGGCCTCTGTTCTATTAGACAAAAAGGCTTTCTTTTTGAACCCAAAGTAAACCATCAGAACAGTTAACAATTTGTTCTTTAAGAATTTAGAAATCTTACATAATTTTTAAAATCCAGAAATGTTAGTTCTTATCATTAATTTTTTAAAAGTTTTCCAATCATGAATATTTATATCAATACTATTTACATAAATTATTCCATAAATATTTATACAAGAAAATACATGAAGGTAAAATGAACTGTAATCTTGCATAATATTAAATCATCTTATGCGTTGAATTCACAGATTTTTTTCATTTAATTACCCTTGCTCTTCTATCTCTTCAAAATTTTCTTAAAGAAAAAATACTTATATGTTTGCTTGATTTTTCATTATTTTTATTAGTATACTTTTCAGCTATACAGTAAAGTATAGAAAATTTGGAGTACCTGACGAAGCCAGATAAGCAACAGTGTCTCATCTATCTTCCAACCCAAAAGTGACCAAATCTTAATTACTTTTGCTCTACTTTTTCATCTTCATCCCTTATGTTATCTTCTTCAGTTAGCATATCAAGTTTCTGTCTGTTTGAGCCCTCTGCATTAGAAACTTATAAAATTAATTATTACTCGTGCTCCTTTCAATATTTTAGCCTTATTCGATTCTCATGTTGCAATATTTTTTTTAAATGGTATTTTTTCCCTAGTAGTTATTTTCGTTAATGATATTTTGATCAATAATGTTGGTAAGTGCATATTATAGATGAAAAATAATTTTAAAAAGGAAATAATTAGTAATTATTAATGTAGTTACATATGTAGAGTTTAAGATGGATTTTGTTATATGTGGGTCACAATTGAAGTTGAGTGCCTAACTAGGTGGTGCAATGATGTTTATTTGTTTTTTGTTTTTTGTTTTTGTTTGGTTGAGAATAATTAGGTGAAAGGGAAACATGCAGACGACTAAACCCCTTCTTGTCACAGACAAATACTGTCGGTGCTTCTCTATCAGTTAGGTATATAAAAGGTAATTAAATAAGTAAAGCATTAAATCTAACTAACTTTTTATGAAGAAATAAAATCACAGGAAAATATAAAATATCAAAATTATAATTTGACCTTTTTTAACAGACAAATGTTGTCCAGTTCCATCTCAGTAAGAAGTTAAAAGGAAAGTATTTCATTAAAGATATTATCAATGCATTTTTTAATGTATTTGGAATGTGAGTTTGATGATTTTTCTTAAATTTAATTGTACTTTCTAAGATTCTGTGAAAGAGATACTTTTTAATATTTCGTATCAGAAACGAATGAAACATATACAATAATATAACCAAACAGTAAAATGACAATTTTATTTCATTGCTTTATTTCTTTTCGTTTTAGTCCATTTCATTCTGCTTTTACTGAATACTGATATGGTTCAGAGTAACATTCTGTATTTGTTATCCTTCTCCATCTATAAATTCATGCATGTATCTCATTTTTATTTTTTTTTGCTAAAGTAAGCATAAGACAGAGACATCATAGAACTTATATTATTACTTAATTAAATGTTAATATTTCATGCACTTCGATGAATATAAAAACATACGTTGATAGTAAATTTATAAGGAAACAAAATATCGAAAACACACTTTCTTTTTTTATAGGTCTTGAATTTTAAGTAAATTTTTTAAATTGGTGTAATTTTTATATAAAATTTTTAAAATAATATATTTTTATTTATTTATTTTGAAATATGGGTAAATCGTGCTTAGGAGATATGATATCAATGTGAATAAATTGTTTTGAATGAAGTGAAATTATGAAAAATGAAAAGAATTTTAATTTACTAGATGAAATCCTGCACTCAAGACACCATTTTAAATAATGAGTTAATTAAAATGGTGAGAATACTTCACAATTTTAGGATTATTAATATTCTCCATCTATACTTTTTTTAATTGTTTTCAGATGTGTTGTTACTGTACAACTAAAATAAATATACAGATAAAAAGTTTATTGATTGATGAATATGTAATGGTTTAAATTAATTATAATTAAATAATTGAAATAAATATGAAGCTAAGTTGAATGAAAGAATGGTTATAGGTTGTAAAAAAAATAAAGATGATTTTTATATAGTGAAAATTTAAATTGTTTGAATTAAAAAAGGATTAACAGGATTATTGTTTAAATTAAAAAAAAATGATATTAGTATGAGATTTATATATTAAATTAAATTGAGAGTAAGTTTGATGTTGAAAGGAAAAAATAGGTTAAACTAATGTTAGTTTTTAAGTTATATCTATTAATAACTAAATTTATTTCTATATTAAGAACTAAATTTACAGCAGTTAACTTTTCTTCAGAGCATGTAACCATTCTTATATTCAAATTAATTTCACATTTATTTCAATTACTTAGTCTTAATCATAATTAATTTTAACCATTATATATTTATAAATAAAATCTCAGGGCTTTATATCTGTGTATTTATTTTAGTGACACACTACCAATACACCACACAAAAAAATAAAAGACTGAATGGATAGAGAATATTAATCACTCTTAAATTGTGCAATATTCACACTATTTTAATTAACTCATTAATTGAAATCGTCTTTTGATTACACCATTATGCACCAATTATCCATATTAGAAAATAAATTAAAAAATACACCATTTTATGAATTTCACATAAAAATTACAATTACATCCGTTTAAAAAATTTGCCTAAATCTTATTTAGCAAAAATGGTCATAAATTTTGTTAATAATGTATAGAGTATTATTAGGATGAATGTATTAAAAGTGTATTCACAGGTATGCTTGTAAATAAAGAAGGAATTGTGATAAACTAAGTTTCAGTTTTCTACCAAACCATTCACGCTCCCAGAAGTCATTGTATCTGGAAAAGTGAAACATTTCTAATTTTACACACAATTCTAATTTTGTAGTACTTTACCTTGCATAAGAAAAAGAATTGATGCCTTGCATAGAAAAGAAAAAAAAAATATTTTATTCCTTGTCCCATTTGACCACACAAATAACAAACCATTAATTGAATAATTACTCCTCATTTTAGATATGCATTAAAAGTTATGAAAATAAAATGTAATTGGTAACCTAAGTACTAAGTTTTGAAAGAATATTGATTGTAGCATTCAAAAGCAGCACAACCACTGGATAGACATGAAACTTTACCTTCCACGCTCAAATGGCAATTAAAGTGACTTAGATGCCTTTTTAGTGGTCATGGTGATGGACCAAATACCTTCTTTCATTATCAATCATGGTCCTCTTTTTAATTCTATGATTGATCCCAAAAATTACACAATACTTCCTTAACTTGCTGCTTCAAATCATGTTTGATTCCCGTTCACGTTATGCTATTGTGGGACATGGCCATGCAAATCCCCTTATGATGGAATCCACATCAAAATAAGATTAGTCCAAATTTTGAGACCAATGAGAAGCTACAAATTAGGATATGATGGTTTTGCCAAACGTTTATTAAATAAGTATTTATCATCTCATTATTGAACATTAAGAACCAAACACAGCCATTCCATTTGCCATAAGTGAGTATAGATGCTTTTCTGGCCTGTCTATTGTAGTTTCCCATAAGGTCAAGGGTCATATTCATGGCTGTTACAGGAAACTTGTTTCAGAATAATTGTTTTGAAAAATAATGTAATAAAACAAATGACTTTTAAGTCAAGACCAATACTTTGTTTTGCTACTTTTTCTTTATTTGGGTGGGTTTGTCTTGTTTTTTCGTTTAATCTTCTTTCCTATTTTAAATTATACTATTTGTCAACAAACAAAGCTAAGTACCAAACTGAAAATCAAATGTAATTAAAAGACTAGATTACAAAATTTTTAAAATTTTAATATACTTCGGTTTTATATTTTTTAAATGTTTACGAACTTATTAAAGATATTTACTAAATTTATATCTTGGTTATTCATAAACTATAATTTATTGCTTCTATGTTATAGATTGCATTGATGGAAAATGTTTTCTTGTCTAGTAAAAGATGCCAAAGAGTTCATAATTCACTGTTATTTTAGTTTTTATTCCTTTTGTACTGTGCAAAAATGATTATTAATGTGTTTTACACTTTGCATTTTAAGACCTTGCACTATTAGTATTTCTTAACTACCTGTTAGAATTTGCCTAAATATGAGTTTTGAACAGTTTACATGAGGTAAAAAGTTGAAGCTTTATTAGGGTTTAAAAATAGTACTCCCTCATTCAGTATCATTTTAATCATACACTTTCATATCTACTAAAAATAATAATATAAATTAGAATACATATTTTAAAGAGTTTGATTGTTATTTTTTTTCTTTTATATTTTTATTATATATTCTTTATAGTTTGTTCACTTTTATTTATATAAATGTTTCATTTCCTATTTTCCTAACAAAAATATTTTTTTTTGAATCATACTAAACTACTGTTATTTTATCTTCGTCTATGGATAGAGTTTAAATAATTTTTTGAAAAAAAAAGATCAATGATAAAAAAATATTATTGTAATTTAAACTTTTCACCATAAAATTTTTAAAAAATACAATTTATATATTAAACATATTATTTTATTATAATTCTTTAATTATAGCATACCTTATACGGTAAAAAGATGACTAATAATATATGGTTACCACTTATGGCTCACCATACACTTTTTTCTAAATTTAATATCAGTGTTAAAATAAGTTTAATTCGATAGGGTTGTCCATAAAATTGGAAAAAATGGGTATGATGAAAAAAAAAATAAAGTAAATTTAAGACTATTTTTGTTATCCGACCTTTTTGATATGTATTATTATTGATTTCAAAACAAAATCGTATAATATGTTAATGAAATAATATTTAGAGATAAGTTGATAAGAATTTGATATTGTAATATAAATAAAATAAATACTCAGCAGTGATTAGCATGGATTTGTCAGAAAAATATGACTGAAAAGAATTAATAGTTTGTTCACTTAGAAATAAGAAGAAGAATTGAAAAAGAAGAAATAACTCACAAAAAAGAATGCAAAGAGACAATAAACAGATACTCACGATGCTCATTAGATCTCTCAAGCTATTTCTCTCCTTTTATTTTAACCTAATTTAATTCTCATTTGCTTCCATGAACTTTTCTATTATCACCTATAATTTTAGCTTAATATATTTTTAGTTATTAGATTTTGCAAAATGTTATTTTTAATTTATGAGATTAAAGAAATCTTATGACATTGATGATATGGTAAATAATGGTCTATTCAACATTTATTACATCAATTTCTTAAGTAGCATGATTTTTTTGATAAATTATTAAAGTTTTAAATATGTTATTTCTCTCCAAATTGGGTAAATTACTTTTCTTTTTCCTTCGTTGCAAATTTTGTTTTTATTTTTAAATTTTTTATGTAATGTTATCTTTTGTCTTTAGGTTAAACACTATTGATGATGGTGTCTATCATAACCACCAAAAATCTAATTAAATATTTTAATTAATTGATATTAGAGTCAAATTACAAGTTCAATTATAAATAAAACAATTATTTAAAGAAAAATTATTACAAGTTATACAACTATCAATCATCTTAAGTTGTAAAACAAGTAAATTTGATTACAATGTAATTGTTTAATTCTTAATTTAATGGACAACCATTTAAAAAGTGATTATTAGAGATCACATCAATTATTCTCTTATATAAGATAAGTAAACAATCAAGTTAAAAATTTGTAAATTATAACTCATTTAAAAACGAGTTAACTCAACACAAATTTATTTGTTATAACTATGCCACACCAATCATTTATTATATTATTAATTGAAATCAATTAAAATAAATAATTGTAGAAATCAGTCTATTTATTATATTCTTTTTCTCCTTTTCTTATGAACAATTCATCACTAAAATTTTGGACGTCATCTTACATTAATTGCAAGATGTTTTGTAAATTTGTCTTAAATACTTGAGTTTTATAAAACTTCTAATTTTATAATTTTCTATTTATACTTTAACGTAATTACAATATTTATAAAATAAGAAATATCTATTACTGACTCAAAATTTTATTTAAACGCAAAATCTTAAATTTAAGACATTCTCCATGCAAGCATATTTCAATAAAATTTTAATAAAATCTAAATTTTAATCTTTAATAATAAACCATAGCTTCTATCATTGTGGTCCAAAATTCCATCCACATGCTCCAAACTGCCATCATTTTTATCTTTTTGTACCATTTCTAGAAAACCCAAAAAAAAATAAAACAAACAAAAACATAGAGGAAGTCGAACAATCCAACCAAAAAATGGTTTGGTCTAAGAAGATTATTTATTAATGGTTCGAATCAATAAGATAACTTAGCATGTTCAAATTAATAAGCTAAAATATTGTACTTTTATTTGTCCATTGTCGGTAAGAATAAGAAAGAGGATTACTTACACTACTGTCTATTAAAGAATGAGAAAAGCCAGATTTGGTAATTACTTTTCATTTCAATGCATCATTTCCCCATATATTCGCCCCTATCTTCTGTCCACACAAACAATATGTCTTAGACCTTAAATTCAAACATTGGAACCATGTTACCTCATCTACTTAGAATAAAGACAAATAAAAGGAAAGTGCATGGAAGGATGTAGTGACAAATCTAGGAATACTCTTTCAATATATTGCCTTTTATGATGTCGAAAAATGAGAATTATTACAACTGATCCTATTCCCAAATTATCTATTGATCATTCAAAATTTTAGACAAATGCTACACCAAATACCACTTAAGCTGATTTGTTTTAAAACCTAAATCATGCAACAAAGGACACAATGTCCTTCATCTCTACACCAATATTAATATAATTGTTGCTAGGGTGGGGTATGTATTCTTTTAGTATTAAGGACGGTGAAGCATCTTAAGTTGGTATTATGGCTGCATATTATTTAACATTTCTGATATTATGTTATACACAAATGTGTCATAACCTCACGTGGTGAAATTTTAAATTGAAAACAGTTCTACGTGCCTTGTGGATTCTGGACTCGGAATTTGTCACTGTTTTTTCACTCTGTAATAATAGTTACTACTGCTACCTCAACTCTGTTCTCATACTTATATAATATAATATATTTGTTTTGCTTAGGGGAAAAAAATCTTTGCATTCCCCTTTAAGTCTTATTTTCCCTTTTTGATATTAATTTTAATTTGTGTTTATGTGAATGAATGATCATGATGTACCTATTATTGTGCAAATGTTTATGATATAAAATGTAAACAAAATGGGGTGGGTGAAAGAGAAATGCAGATTTTAAATGGCAGAAATTACAAGGCACAAGTTATGTGAGAAACGTATTCTTAAAATATATTCCATCCATTTCATTTTATTTATCTTGGGAGTTTCTAAAATATTTTAAGAAAATCAATAAATTCGTTAACGAATATTTTTTTACACTTTCTCTAATTTTTATAATTATTATGTATTTAAACATATAACTATTATATTTTTCTTAAAACATTTCTAATTGTACATATTTTTATAAATATTAGAGATATTAAAGATTTTTCTTTTTTTTTATTTACAGTTTGTAATACGAACATAATTGTTGACTAAGCGAATTTATATTAATATAAATATTTATGGAAGATGATACTTAAATAAAATAAGAATTAAATTATTGAAATAAAATAATGATTGTTATTAAAAAATTTATTAAAAAACTTAAAAGACATGTAAAATGAAAGAGACATAGAGAGAGAGAGCAATTGATTCTCTTTCCCTTTGGAAATCCCTTTTAACATGTTTTCTTCTTGGAATGATAATTTAGCACATTTGCTACACAAGGGAGAAAACTTTCCTTGTCTGTTGATGAAAGAGACAATATCTTCACAGTCAAGTTACACTACGAGGAAGTTTTAGGAAAAGAAAGCTATATAATATACACAATATTTTCACTTTCTTCACCTTATTTTTCTTTTCTTACATCACACCAGTTCAAACGTTTGTCTTCTTTTGTCTTTCTACTTTTTTTTTTTTTTTTACTTT
>Ga0209700_100597_pt1 | contig 69958 bp, 49 predicted proteins | sample SiratroredBW_FD_187528 | JGI IMG/M metagenome (GOLD analysis project Ga0209700, IMG submission 187528) | Root nodule microbial communities of legume samples collected from California, USA - Siratro red BW (SPAdes) (version 2) | ecosystem: Host-associated > Plants > Roots > Nodule | place: USA... | reverse complement strand
AAGCAAGGTCTTGGCCATTCTTTATTCTTCAACTCCCTGCAGAAGCAAAGACACAATTATTTAAATTTGTTGATATGTTGACCCCCTGCAGAAGCAAGGTCACATTTGTTTTGGCACTTGATCCCCTACAGAAGCAAGGTCTTGGCCATTCTTTATTTTTCGACTCTCTGCAGTAGCAAAGTCACAATTATTTAAATTTGTTGATATGTTGACCCTCTGCAGAAGCAAGGTCACATTTGTTTTGGCACTTGATCCCCTGCAGAAGCAAGGCCTTGGCCATTCTTTATTTTTCGACTCCCTGCCGAAGCAAAGTCACAATTATTTAAATTTGTTGATATGTTGATCCCCTGCAGAAGCAAGGTCACATTTGTTTTTGGCACTTAATCCCCTGCAGAAGTACGGTCTTGGCCATTCTTTATTTTTCGACTCCCTGCAGAAGCAAAGTCACAATCACTCTTCGGGATCCTCTACAGAAGCAAGATCTCTGCATTTCTTTCCGGCACATGATGAGACCCGAACAAAATCAGTGTCTCTATCTTTACTTAATTTTTACTTTGATAATATGAATTTTTCTCAAATTTTCAATTATCATGTAAAACTTAAGTAAAGAGGGGCAACTGTTAACACCCGATTTTGTCCGGGTAATCTTTTAAATTAAAGCATAATGATAAAAATGAATAAAGAAAAAATGAATAATAACTTAAAAGTATATTTATTAGTTTAAGCTTTCTTGAAAAATAATAATAATAAAATAAAAAAAAATTGACTTTTCCATTAAAAAAAACTTAAAAAAAAAAGAAAAAAAGGTGGTGAGTCAAAAAATAATTAATAATAGAAAAATGGAAATTACAAAAAAAATAATAAATAAAAATATATATAAATTGAAAACAACAGAATCCAAGAATAAAAAAACAAAATAATAAAAGAAACAAGAAAAGAAAACTGTTTTCAAACTGTTTCCTTCATTTGCACTTTCAAGAAAATAAAGATAATAAAAAAAAGAACTAGTCAATCTCACTAAATCTTAACTTCTCACAAAAAAAATAAAGATAATAATAAAAGAAAAGAATCAGTCAATCTCACTCAATCTTAACTTCTCACAAAAAAGAATAAAGATAATTATTAAAAAAGAAATCAGTCAATCCACTCATGTTCTCCATTTCACAATAATAAAAAATAAAAATAAAAATAAAATATGACCGTTCTCAAACTGTTTCATCTCACATTCATCTACACTTCATCTTTAATAATAAAAAGAAGAAAAAGAAAGAAGAAAGAGTCAATATTTCAAAACTACTCTAAACTACTTTCAGAATAAAAAATAAATTAAATAATAAAAAAGAAGATTCACTTAAAGGGGAACGACTCTGACGTTAAAAGAAAACTACGTATCATTAATAACGGAGAGGAACGAAGAAAAAAACAGAGAGAGAAAGTAAAGAAGAAAAGAAGATTGATTCTCCTGTCTTACTATCCACAAACTAAGAAGCAAGAAGCTTTTGGAAAGGAGACTATCATTTTTAAAAAACGAAAGTATGATTTGTAAGGTTTAGATTTTCATATGGATCTTGAAGTTTGAAATTTGTAAATCATGTGTTCTTATCTTCCTGTGAGGGTTTTTTTATTTCTTCATCATTTCATTTTCTTATAAAGATAAAATAAAAAATAAAAAATAAAAAAAAGGAGGTCCTTTTTCTCTTTATAACATTTTGTTTTTTTTTTCTTATTTATTAAATAGTAAAAAATTTATCATTTTCCATCTTCGATACATTCTTCTATGTATTTTATCCATGTATTTTATGTTCCAAAAATCACTCCAAAACAGTCCTAAAACGACTTCTGCGGTCACCGTCATTTTTTCCGCTCCGCCGCCGCCCCCGCAGTCGCTACCGGCCCCGCGCCGGACCCGCTCCGCCACCACCAGCCCCGCGTCGCCGTCACCGGCCCCGTTCCGCCGCCGCCGCTCCTTCCTCATCACTGCTGCCGCTTTTGCTTCATCATGGGTGAAGAAAGGTGGTGGTGGCTTAGGGTTAGGGTGGTGGTGGCTTAGGGTTTAGGAGTTGGGTCATTCTTCCTGCACCTCCATTAATTAGGATTTACACTCCAGCTCTTCACAATTACCAAAATGCCCTTAGTCATGGGTTGAGTTTCCGATTGGTGGAGATACTTCCTGCACACCTATTAATTAAGTTCTGCACCACACTCTCCACAATTACCAAAATGCCCTTAGCCCAAGTTGAGTTTCTGATTGGTGGGATCTACTTCCTGCACCTCCATTAATCCAGATTTACACCCACACTCTCCACAATTACCAAAATGCCCTTAGCCCAAGTTGAGTTTCTTATTGGTGGGGTTACTTCCTGTACCGCCATTAATTAAGTTATGCAGCCATACTCTTCTCAATTACCAAAATGCCCTTAACCCAAGTTGAGTTTCTGATTGGTGGGGTTACTTTCTACACCTCCATTAATTAGGATCTGTACCCACACTTTTCTGAATTCCAAAACTGCCCCCACAAATACTTAAAAAAGTCACCGTGCACCACTTAAAACTCACATATCTAAGCTTTGCATTGCCACGAATTCATTTAGTCACATTTCGTGTTTACATGCATGATCCCGCTAAAATTAAAGTGTCAATTCCATGTTACATATAACTGTTGCATATTATTTTTCAACACCGAATTTGATATATACCCCAATGCCCAAAGCCCAGGCTTTAAACCTGGCATTGTTTCTCAAAGCCCAGGCTTTAAACCTGGCACCGTTTCTCAAAGCCCAGGCTTTAAACCTGGCACCGTTTCTCAAAGCCCAGGCTTTAAACCTGGTACCGTTTCTCAAAGCCCAGGCTTTAAGCCTGGCACCGTTTCTCAAAGCCCAGGCTTTAAGCCTGGCACCGTTTCTCAAAGCCTAGGCTTTAAGCGTGGTACCGTTACTCAAAGCCCAGGCTTTAAACCTGGCACTGTTCCTCAAAGCCCAGGCTTTAAACCTGGCACTGTTTCTGAAAACCTAGGCTTTAAACCTGCACCGTTCCTCAAAGCCCAGGCTTTAAACCTGGCACCGTTCTTCAAAGCCCAGGCTTTAAACCTGGCAGCGCTTCTCAAAGCCCAGGCTTTAAACCTGGCACTGCTCCTCAAAGCCCAGGCTTTAAACCTGGCATTATATCTCAAAAGCCCAGGCTTTAAACCTGGCATTATATCTCAAAAGCCCAGGCTTTAAACCTGGCAATGACACCATTCAATTACCCTATTTTCAAACACAAACTTTCAAAAATACAAATCAAAACAACTAGCAATCTTATCAACAAAGAACTACGTAACCCTGATTCTTCATCCCTAATGGAGATACGTAGTAGCAAGGTCAAACCTTGTCGGGCTCCCTAAAACCAAAAAAATATTTTGTTTGTTTTATCTTAATCTCTTTCTTGAGAAAATAAATGTTTTAAAAAATCACACTCAGATTATTTATTTAATCAAAGGTACCGTCTTAGGACGGGCGTTGTGGGGGTGCTAACACCTTCCCCACACGTAACCGACTCCCGGACTTGAAATTCGTTTTCGCAAACTTGCCTTATCTTGTTTTTGGTTTTCCATAGTCTTTCCTAATAAACTATGGTTGCGACCCCACTATTTTGAAAATAAATTAAATTATTTTTGTTCGTCGTCCCCGTCGTGGCCCCGGTTGCGACAACGAGAATTCAAATTCACCGCTCCATAACGGACGACGTTGAAATCACAATTTTGACATAACCTTTAGGTCGATCGGTCAGAGCATCACAAATCCTTTTCGGTCACTTCGTTCCCTCAAGGACTTGATGCACCTATTTACTATACTGCCGACCGAGATACATGACCGACCGAGATGCCATCTCGGTCGGGGAATTCATTATCTGTTGATCACCTTCGAATAAGCACTTTTATATATGCAGGACACGTGGCACTTCTAAACTTTGACCTAAATTACCTGCACTTTCCACCCAATCCTAACTTGATCGTCAGAGTGCCTGCAGGACCCCCCTCCAGGGACGGTGGAATTTGGAGTATCGGAACACCAAGAAAGGAGCGACATCAGGAGCAATCAGGGAGCGACTAGTGAAGATATTGTTCTTGTTGGAGCCAACCGGTCTCTTGCGAGAACACTTACTAATAAAAGAACTAAACAACATAATGTAGATAAAACATTCAGACACATTAATAACTATCAAAAGGTAAGGATTAACAATTTAAAAATCACATGTACAAACGTAGAAAGCTTATTAAACCAACAATAGGAACACAAGAAGGGTGTAACCATAGTAGATCATAAATCTTTATTGCTTTTAAAAGGTACAAAACTTTCATTAAGAATTCAACATTACCTCCACTTCTTCGTTACTTGAAATATTATTGCAACACTTCTTCTAAACTTGATGCTATACACCCAGTATCCTTCATGGACATTGAGATAAGGTGAAGAGATAACACTTTTTCTTTTCTCGTTCTTTTTTTTTTATGTTTTTCACCTTGGAAATTTTATAATGTCAGACTTGTTTCACTGTAAATGCTAAAAAAGGAATAGTAGAAATAAATATATAAAAGAAGTTCTATAGACTTTTCTCATATTACATATAATAAAACCATAGAAATGATGTTTTACAACTTTAATATATTTTTTCTTTTATTAAAGTTAATAGTTGATAGTGAGTCAAATCTTTACATCAAGATTGTCTTTCTTATGAATCACTCTAGATAAAGTGTTATCCAACATTAATTTCATTTATCTTTTCCTAATTAGAGAATTGGAGTAGAATATTTAACATGCATATTGATGCGGCTTTACTAAGTTCATTTATTTGTTTTGATGGTTAAAGGTGATCAAGCATAAGTTGAAAGAATTTATTAAAATACTAAAAAAAATTCAAGTTTCAACTTTAAAAAAATCTTAAAATTTAATTTAATTTTGAAAAAGCTATGAAATATCTAACCTTCTACTGAATATAACATCTTCAACGATATCTATGTTGGATGAAGTTGAGTAATGTTATTTTGACACCAATACATGGCGTTACCTTCATTTGACACCGGTGACGTGACAAAAATATAATTTTTTAACCCAGTATGAAAAGTGAGATACTTGGATGAAGAAAAACCCAAAACATTAGCATTGGCGCGCTCACTCTCTCTCTACACTCCTTTCTTCTCCTTCCTGACTTGAAGTAACACTGCTTTCTCTCGTGCCTTCTCTCGTCTCCCTCCTCTCGTGTTTTCGTCGACCTTTAGGATTCATTGTCATTGGCGAGGTGGTTTAAGGGTTCCAATTTACTGTGTGGTGGGTTTTTCGTAAAGGTTGGTCTTTTATGTGATTTTAAGTTGCAAAAGGAAGTTTTACAGTTATGTTGTTGGTTCTTTATGGAAAACAAAAGGTTTTTTTTTTTATGTTGCAACTTATCTAAATTATCACACACTTCATTGACATAAAAATTATATTTTTATGACAACACAGAATAAATATAAAAAAATAAATAGTTATATATTGATAAATTTATTAATATTACTATATTTACATATTTTAACAAAATTTAAATTAAATAAAATAATATTTAATTTATTAAAATTAAAAGATGCAATTGCCTTAATTAGGGAACACGCGAAATGATACAAATGGTTGGACATAATTGTAATATGTGTTGTAATTATGATACCAAGTAACTAAGGTTGCCACAACATTTTTAATTGGTAGAGAAAAACAAGATTACAGGAAGGAATTTAGTCAAGGGACTTAACTGGGTTTCATCAAGTAGATGGAATTATTTGCAATCTCATTGAACATAAAGAGGTTCAGGGTTAAGATTTTACTGTAATTTTGTAACAAATTTGTTTTTTTTTTTACACAAAGTACACTTTTACTTGTATTTTGAGGTTATTGGAGGCGAGCGTGAGAATTTACTACAAAGAGTAATTCAAGAGACAGATATACAATTGGGGTTACCTTAAGTTAGACAAAAAAAGTGAGAAACTAATGAGGATTGAACTTTATGTACTTTTTTGTGCTTTTATGTACATACACGTAACTTATATACATGTATCATGTATAAGAGTTGAGACAACCCTATTGTCTCATTCAATTTTATTTTTTATTGTTATTGGTCATTTTTTAATTTATGTTATCATTAGGCGTGGATTTAAACATGTATATTACCATTAGATGTTTTGTTTGTTTATTTCCAATAAAATGGAACTTTTACATTACAAAATTATGGTTCCTCCACTTAATTTCTACAATGGATTTTATTACGAGTGTTCCTAAATTCGTCTAACAATCCTAATTTCCAAGATTGATTTATAATGAATTAAAAAGAGCAACTCTATTTTTTTGGCAAGAAGAATATTATAAAGAAAAACATAAAAAGTTTAATCTATACACTTGTCAAAATTAATTATTATTTATAATTAAGAAACATAAATACTAAATAACTATCTTATTTCTCCATAATAGAAACATACTAATCTAGACATCATAAGAATTTATATACATATTATAATACTAAATCCTAAATCCTAAATTTTTAGTATTTATGATTGAATACTAAATCTTAAATCCTAAATCCTAAATTTATATACATACTATGATACTATAGTATTTATGATTAAAGAGCATGAATACAAAGCCTTAGGTCTCCAAAATAAAATTAAAAAAAGAAGGCATGGCCTTCAAGAAAGTAGCTCCAATGTAGTCATGAAGAAAATGTAACTAGTCGGAACACATCGGAACATCTGGTGACCTATTGGAGGTTTTCAGATTTCAAATATTTCATTTTTTTTCAGAACAAAACCATGAATAGAATAAATTGGGAAACAGTTCAGGGGTGTTCCAACCCTATTACAAACAAATGTAACTACAACACTACCCTTCCCCTAAACCCATCATACAAATAAGTGATTGGAGACACTGCCTGAAAAATAAAACCTCTAAGAACTCTGCAACACGTCTAAAACAGAAGAACCATTGCCATGTGCCCAGAATACACACTACATCATTTTTTACTTTAGGCAATAGCTCAAAAGTGTTGTCTAAATTAAAAAAACCGTTGTTTAAACTTTAGGCAACACTTTGCAACGGTTTTCCAGGTGTGGAGTATGCATCCGTTGCATAGACTATAGACAACAGTTTTTTCTCTAAGGCAACAAATTTCTTAAAATCGTTGCCCATAATACTACATTAGGCAACACTTTTTGGACAACTTTTAAGCAACATTTTTACTAAGGCAATGTTTTTTGAAATGTTGCCTATTGTTTAGACAACACTTTTTGAAATATTGAGTATTGTTTAGACAACATTTTATAAAATGTTGTCTATTGTTTAGAAAACAATTTATAAAATGTCTATTGTTTAGATCACACTCATTTCTGCGTCACACTTTAAGCAACATTTTCAAATTGATTTTTATTATATATATATTCCACATTTATTATATTTTTAAAATTTTTATTATTCATTTATTTAATTGTTATAATATTTTAGGGTTTAAGGTTACGCTATAATTCATATGATGAATTATAACTGATCAAGGGCATCAAGAAGAAAAATACAATTGAATAATGGGATCACTGTATGTATCATTGCATTAGATAATAATATTAGCATCGTTCATTTTTATAATCACATTTTCGTAACCAATTCATACTCAACATCTTTCTATTCTAGAGTTTCTATCTCATTGTCCCTACTAGAATATTCATTGGAATGTTCATCTTCATCCACTTCTTCCTATGTTATTTGCGAAATCACCTTCGAGATTATATCACGTACAATCTCACGTACTATATAAAAAGAGCCACCAACTTCTTTATGAACAAGATTAAGTGATGTAAAGTTTCCATTGTTCGAATATTGTTACCTACAGACAACTAAAGAGATAGTAAATACATGCAATGGATTAAAAAATCATTAACAATACAGGCCTCTAAAGCTCGACTTAAACTACAACTAAAATGAATAATGAGCATACTAATTTATACAAGTATTCAACCTTTTAAGCATGTAATATGGTTGTGGATGAGAAAATTAGAACTAGATTGATATAAAATAATAAAAAGAATACATAAATACAAAAATACAAAAAAATATCTCACATGTGAATAAAATTTTATGAAATAGACATTTATTAAAGGTAAAAAATAGTTGAAAAAACCCCATGTATAAGTTTTATTAATAGAATCGAACATGAAATAATTATCATTTTGCTTACCACATTCAATAGGTGCCCAAGAATAGATGTTGCAAAGTAATCATATAAGCATAAATAAAACTTCAAATACCAAAATAATAAGCATGTAAAATAAGGTTTAGACCGAGTTCAAGGGGGGTGAATTGAACTTTCAAAATCTTTTCGCAAATCTGATTTGTTCTTGCAATAGAGAATGAAAATTGTTAATTCAATCAATCAACTCGTGTAATTCTGGACTGTCCAGTAAACAATCAATTGTGCACAACGGAAAGTATTAAAGATAAACCCAGAAAATAGTTTCAGTATAAAAATGTGTTAGTCCAAATTCAAGATGATTAAAAACAATCCAGTAGATTAAAAATAATCCAGGAACACAGTTGATTCAGAAATATGTAAACAAATGTTCAGAATATAATCAACAATATGATCAGATTTTAATCCAGTCAATTTAAATGATAACAACAGTTGAATAAAAGAAATCAAGAAGAGTAGGGAGAAAAGCAAGAACACAAAATTTTTATCCTTGTTCACCCTTCCTCAAGGGCTACGTCCAGTTCTTTGCAAACTAGCAACGATTTCCACTAAAAAGATCAAAAGATCAGTTTACAACCCTTGCTCCCAGCAGTAAACCCACACCTCACTAGACCCCTCAGCAGATGTGAGACCAGTGCAGAAACCCACTGCACCAACTCAATTACAAACCTAGTAATTGAAAAACAACAAACAGATTACAGAACAACAAGATCAGAAATGATCACACAATACTTCTACACAGAACATATTACAAAGAATAAAGATCAGGTGTAGAAGACTTAGCTTTGGTCCATAACCAAAGTCGCAAGAACCTCACTCAAGGGTCACAAACCATCACATGCTGAAAGGTGAATGTGAAGTCGAGACCTTGGACTGAGCCGAGTGTGTCACGAATTGTCATGTGCTGAAAGGTGAACGTGAAGTCAAGACCTTCGACTGAGCTGAGAGGGTCAAGAACCGTCACGTGCTAAAAAATAAAAGGAAGGTTGAGACCTTAGACTGAGCCGAGAAGGTCACTAACCGCACGTGCTGAAAAGTAAAAGTGAGGTCGAGACCTTCGACTGAGCTGAGAGGGTCAAAAACCGTCACGTGCTAAAAAATAAAAGGAAGGTTGAGACCTTGGATAAGCCGAGAGGGTCATGAACCGTCACGTGCTGAAAAGTAAAAGTGAGGTTGAGACCTTGGACTGAGCTGAGAGGGTTACGAACCATCACGCTGAAAAGCAAAAGTGAGGTCGAGACCTTGGATTTAGGTGAGAGGGTCACGAACCATCACATTAAAAACCAAAAGTGAGGTCGAGACCTCAGACTGAGCCAAGAGGGTCACGAACCGTCACGTGCTGGGAAGCGATAGTGAAGTTGAGACCTTGGACTGAGCTGAGTGGGTCACAAACCGTCATGTGCTGAGAAGCGATAGTAAGGTTGAGACCTTGGACTGAGCCGAGAGGGTCACGAATCGTCACACCCTGAAAGGTAAACATGAGGTCGAGACCTTGGACTGAGTCGTGAGGGTCAAGAACCATCACGTTCTGAGAAGCGATAGTGAGGTCGAGACCTTGGACTAAGCAGAGAGGTTCACAAACCATCACGTGCTGAGAAGCGATAGTGAGGTCGAGACCTTGGACTGAGCCGAGAGGGTCACGAACTATCATGTGCTGAAAGGAGTTCTGAGGCTAATCCCAAGGAGTGGACCCATGTTGTTGAAAACATATTGAAAATTGTTTGACCAATCCAAAGGAGAGGGTCTCTTTTTTTGAAAAATATTTGAGAAAAAGGTTTGACCAATCTCGAGGAGAGGGTCTTTGTCTAAAAAAGATTTGAGAAAAATGTTTGTCCAAACCTGAGAAGAGGGTCGGTGTTTGAAAACTGATCGAAATTGGTAGGCAAACATCAGGTGAACACTGAAATGAATTTTAAATTATGTATGCTCTAAGGTGAGTGCATGAAAGCATGAATATATGCAATATTTTTCATTTTTATTATTCTTGTGATGAATTAGAGAGCATGGATGAATGCATGAGACTCTATTTTTCACCTCTTGTTTGAATAAAAATGCACGTAAGACTGCATGACGCTCTATTTGTCATTTACTTTTGAATGAAAATGCATGTAAGAATGTATGGATGAGTGCATAGAACTCTATTTTGTTGTTTTGGATGAGAGTACATGAATAGATGCATGAGACTCAATTTTTGTTGTTATTTATGAAAATGCTCTATGTTCACTTTTTGTTTGAAAATGCATGTATAAATGCATGAGATTCTATTTTGTTTATTTTTATAGATGAGAGTGCACGTATGAATGTATGAAAACTATATTTTCAATTTTGTTAATTTTTCTCAATAAGTGTATAGATGAATGCATGAACTCTATTTTTGTTGTTCATTTTTAGAGATGTTAACATTTAGAAAGAAATGCATAGCTGCAATAAGGGTGCACGAATATATGCATAAGACTCTTTTTTTATCAATTTTTTTCTCTTTTTAGATGCATGAATGCCATGAGAGTGCATAAATGAATGCATGAGACTCTATTTTGTCATTTTTGTTTAATTTTTCATTTTTGAATGAGAATGCATATGCAAATGTACCGGACAATAAAAATACACGTGTAAATGCATGAGATTCTTTTTCTTTTCTTTTTTTGATTCTTTTTAATGAGAACGCATGTACGAATGTGTCAGAGTATATGAGAATGCATGTATGAATGCATGAGACTCTATGAGAATGCACGTACGAATGCATGAAATCTTTCTTGAGTAAGAATGCATGGATGGGTGCATGAAACTCTATGAGAATGCATGAAATTTTTCTTAAGTAAGAATGCACGGATGGGTGCATGAGACCCTATTGTTGTTTTTTTATGGATGAGAATGCATGTATAAATGCATTAGAGTCTATGAAATACATTAAGAATGCATAAGACTTTTGAATGCCACGAGTGTGCACGAGACTCTAATTTTCGCAATGTTGACATTTAGAATATAAAAGAATGTTTATGCTAAAGATGATGCATGAATACATGGGATCCACTCTTTTCATTTTTCTTTTTTTGGCTCTTTTTTATTCCTTTTTTATCTCTTTTTCTTATTTTGATGTTGACATTCGGAGTCGATTGTTCTTGAAAATGAGGGATGTTGCAAATCCTGAAGTTAATGTTAAAACTGGAGCACTATTGACTTCTTCCTTTGAAACATTTTTAATGCATGTGCTTGAATCCATGGGTGGACGAAATATGTGGGATAGAAAGTTGAAGAGGTTCAAAAGGAAATTGGGATTTCACAACCTCATATATGTTATCATTCACATGCCCCTCTAAAAGGGATAATTTTATGCCAGGTGCGAAGCAAAATCTGCCCCAGTTTTGATAGAGTAGTAGGTGAGTTTGATGATGCGTGAATAACTTATTTGCAGGGTAGGATGTAGATTGACTAGTGCAACATTATATAGAGAAAATTGTATCCTTAAAAGGGAAAAGCAAAGGGAAATTGCTAGAGTTTAGAGGTGCAAGAGTGAAGGGTGGTGTCTGGATGACAAATGAAATATCCCAAAACTGGAAGAGTATGTATCGATGGAAGCTGCCCCAGTTCTGATATGCAAGGAGCGAAGATAAGGTCGGATGAAAGTTAATTTGATTTTTTGTAAGGTGGAAAAGAAAGGATTGTCGCAATATAGGGTCTTCTCATTTGGCTGACCCTCGGTTGACTTATTGGTTGATAACAAACCAGAAGCATTTCAAATATCTTTTTTTCTTTTTTTTTCTATTTTTTTCTGGATCGAGTTTGTTAGTCATGTCCTCTTGTCATAGGTTTAAGCTTTGAAAAATCAGAGCAATCATTCCTCGATCAATGTGGACTTTATTAGGCTTGTAACATCGCAGAGGGTTGAAAGGTTGTCAAGAAATGGATATGAAGGCTCAAAAATTATTTGTGGGTTTTATGAAGATTTTTTTTGAAACAATGATCATCAACTAAGTGTTGCATTAGATCTAGTCGAGGGTTCTTTAATGAGTATTCTGCTCTTTATTTTTTTGCATTTTCTTTTTCTTTTCGTGATAACATTTTTTGCTGCAAATTCACAACATCCTTTGATAGATTTTTTATTTGATTTTTTAGAGCTTTTCTTGATTAGAGTTTTATCTTAGTGATGATCCCTGCTTAGGTAATTTTTTGAAAATAAATATTTATTTTTCGTTGGCTATAAAAGGGTGCAAAGGATTCGAAATCTTTTGGATAAAGAAACATGACCACATATCATTTCAAATCACGATTGCTTTACTTTCGAAAAGGTTAACCTTGAAACAAGATTTAATGACTCACAACACATGTCCTTTTTCTTATTTTTTTTCCATTTTTGATCGTTTTTATTGTTCTTTCTTTTGCCTAGACTACCCTCGCAGGTTTTCAATCTAACAGACTTTCATTATTTTTGATTGCCCATGGAGATTTGAGATTAACCATTCGGCCAACCGAGAGTACCTGACGTTTCTACCCCAGTGTGTTACAGTTTTTTTGTTATTTCAGGTGATGGTGGTAGCTATTAAGGCAAATCCTTTTTGTTTTGGAATAAAGGAATGCTAAAGGATTTCAAACAACATGCATGCAAATGCTCCATTGGAAATTGTCAGCTTTTTACCCCTTATTATTAAATTGAGAAAATGCAACATCCCTACCTTTTAGTTTTTGCGATGTCATGAACTCAACGATTGTATCAGAGAAAACAATTAACTCAGTCATGTGACCACCTTTTTTATTTTTATTAATTTTTTTTGCCATGAATTTTTACAATGCAATTTTTTTTAAATTATTTTCAAAATTCCTTCAAAAGGAAGAGAAAAAAATGTCGTGGAATGAAATATGAATACATATTAAGATGTATGATGCAATGTTAAATGTATGATGCATGTTTAAATGTTTGATGCATGTCTAAATTTATGACGCATGTTTTAATGTTTAATGCATGTCTAAATGTATGAAGCATGCCAAACCAACTAATGTATGTATGTGACAACTTGTAGATGAATGTTGTGCATGATGCAAAGTGATAATGCAAAAATTTATGAAATCGAATGCTACCATGAATGTATGAATGAAGATAAAATGTGAATGCATGTTTATATATACAATACTGGGTAACATGATATGCAACTGACAACATAACTGTCATTACCTAAACATGATGAGAAACAATGCATGTTTATACCCCAAGAGGTACTTATTTGTGATATGTAGATGCAAATGTGAAAGACTTATTAGTATGTACAAATGGTGAGAGGAAGAGGAATGCAAAAAAAATCTCCCTTTGTGCCCTAAATCAGGTTTAGCATAGTAACGCTTGAGATCTAGGCCTGTAAATACATATTCACATGGGATGGCTCCTAATCCCTAAAGATAAAAGGTCACTAGAGCTATGGCTCACTTTACCACATTAGTCCCAACAGCTGGTAAACAACTTGCTTATGAGCATATGAATAAAGCAAACAAACTCTAGTTGGGGTTCTCACAAAAACTAAAAAAGGAAGTACATCTTGTCAGTATTGCTACACAACCCCTTTCTACTTCTAATTTTCCTCACACTCGGGTATAGGTCGCACTCATGCTATGCAATTGTGCGTGTGTGAAGGGAGAATTATGCATACCACCTGCAAAACAGCCAGAAAAGTTCTCAGGCAAATATATAACATGTCGCCTACCCTAGGGTTCAATATTACAGCAACAGCAAAATAACAATCACATTGACGAAAAGAAAGAGAAAGATAAACATTTGAAAAATTAGACTCATTTTTACTTATTTAATTAAAATGGTCTGACCCTCAAAATTATCCCCAATGGAGTCGCTATCTGTCGCAACCGGGATCACGACAGGGACGACGATCTGAAAGAAGAAAATTAATGTTTTATGAAAATTAGAAAAAGGAGTCGCCACCATAGTTTATTAAGAAAAACTATGCAACAATCAGAAAAGGATAAGGCAAGTCTGTGAAAATCGGATTTCAGGTCCGAGAATCGATTACGTGTGAAGAAGGTATTAGTAGTCCCACAATGTCGGTCCTAAGATGGTACCTTTAATTAAATAAATAAAAAATGAGTGTGGTTTTTAAAATGTTTATTTTCTCAAAAAGGACAAAAATGCAAATAAAACTAAAGAAAAATATTTTTTAATTTTTGGGACCCGACAAGGGTTTGACCTTGCTCCTAGGTATTTTTATCAGGGATGGAAAATCAGGGTTACGTAGTTCTTTCGGGAAAAATGTTTGTTGGTGTTTGATACTTTTTAATTTTGAATTTTTTTATATTTTTCTTTTTTGAAAATTTGTATTTTTATATTTTTTTAATTTTTGGAAATTTAATTAAGTTTTTTAAAGAGATAAATTTGTATCAGATATTGTTTGACGCATGCAGTTATTTAAATATCTAATCGAAATAACATCCTTTTTCAAATTAAATTCTGCATGACGCGTGCAGTCATTTGAATATTTACCTGAAATTTATTCATTGTGTGAAAACAATAAAATTAAGTATAAAATCATTATCAAAATTTTTGAATGGTGTATTTATAGAAATGAGTGTCACGAAAAGAAAAACAAAAATTTGACAAAATCATAAGCCTAAATGTGTTCTTTTAAAAAAAAAAAAAACTTAGTGCCAATAGAAAAAGTTTGAAACAAACTTAAAAGTGCCACAAAAATGAAAAAGAAAATAAGTTACAGATAATGGACCCACTTACATTAAGGAAAATGGAAAGAGAAATTGCACATTGTGGGCCCACTAGCATTAAGGAAAATAGAAAGAGAAATTTGCACATGTTGGGCCCACTAGCATTTGAATTGATATCCAAACATTACTAAGGCATTCAATGGAAAGTGATCCCACTCCACTTTTGTACCTAAACGAGAGAGACAAAGCAAAGGAATTGTGGACCCACTCTCACCAACACAATGGCAACATTGTATCCTCAAGAACCCAACACATGCTTACGTATGTGAGTGAGTGAGAACGTTGTGGCAAGACCTTGGAAGGTGGTTTGAGGGGTGCATCTAGCTTGGTTATTTTTCGGTGAGGGAAGGTGAGTGTTGGGGTTGAGAATGTGACGGGAAAGCATGGTGCAAGTGAAATGGTGAGAGAAGAGAATGTGTAGGTGCATGGGAGTCCTGGTACCATGAGGGAGGTGCACGGTGGGAAGAGCGTGGCGAGAGTGGCATTGGGCGGAGTGATTTGGTCACGACTATGGTTGGCTTGGTGGTGGGGTAGTGAGACGTGGTGTTGTGGTAACGCGGGGCAGTAGAGGTTGAAGAGAGGTGAGTGAGGCAGTTTGCTTGGAACGTTATGCATCTAGTGGTGGCAAGGTAGTGTAGGGAGATGGCAGGTGGTGAAGCACTTGTGATGGTAGAGAGGGGAGCTGGAGTGGATGTGGGAGGTGCAAGACGCATGGTGGTGATGGCAGGATGGTTCTGGACCTAGATAAAGTTCTTGGTGTTTAGCCCTTGATCTAGCATAAAGATTTGGGAAGAGGTGATGACGTGGGAGTGAAGTCGAAGTGTATAGTGTGACCTAGATGGGAGCCATTGACTTTGATGGGTGTGAAATGGTGTTGTTCGAACGTAGCATGGTGGAGGGTGCGGAAACAGTGGTGAACTTGGTATGTTTGGCTAAGGTTTGAACCTTATCAGGGAAGCTTTATAACCTTTTTCAATTTTAAACACTATTTCCATTGTTTGCTTGGTCTCCACATTCGTTATTCACTTAGTGATTGGGTTTAATGGTGATGAGCACATGGTGTAGGGAGGTGCTACATTGAATGCTTGATGTATGTTTAACAATGTGTATAGTGAAAATAAAATAGGTGAAAAAAAAAGCAATCAGAAGCAAAAAAACAGGGTAAGGAAGTAACAATAACCTTCTCTTTTTTGGATTTGTTTTATAAATAACCCTTCACTATCTCTTTCTCTTATTGATCCTTTTGACTGGTTAGAGTTATGAGAGTAGGGAGTTGTATTTTTTTTTTTTTAACGAGAAGAAACAAAAGGTTCACTCCTTATGAAGATGAGCAAGAATAAGAAGGAGAGCCAAGTCGAATTTTTTTTCGCTTGTGATCTGTATCTCTGTATATGAATCCTTAGCAAATGGAAATGAGCCATGGGCAATGCGCTGGAGGGTTGACTTGGTCAGAGGTTTTGTAGGGACAAAACAATTTTTTTAAGAATAAGTAACGTTGGCTGCAGTAGCAAGCATGGTTGGAGAAGTTTTGTTAGGATGGGTTAATTCTAGCTGCGGAAGCATAACAGAGGAGCTACAGAGGGAAGCACTGCAGAGGGAGCAGAAACATCGTATAGAGAGGATCATTGAGATTTGGAGGCGTGCTTATAGAAACTGAGAGGTGGGAAAAGTGAGAAATGGCCCAAGAGGTAGTGAGTGAATAAGGGGGTGTCACGAAGAGAAAGAGGGAGGGAAAGGGCTGCACCTCTGCACCCATTTAATCTATATGTAAATATGCAAATAAAAGATAAACGTAAAAAAAAAATTTATATTATTTATAACAATTCAATAACTAAATTTATTTTTTTTAGTTCTTTTTTGAAAATCAATTAAAATTATTTTTTTTTAAATATTATTTTTTTTATTATTATCCGAACGAAATTGAGTATTCACAAGTGATAAGTAAGAAATTATTATTCTCTATTTAAGTTATTATTATTCTCTATTTAAGTTTATTGACGAAATGGAGTAAAATAATTATCCCGTATAAATTTATGGTCTCTCGTTATGATCTTTACACATATATTGAATTTTTATAATTAAAAGATGGTATAATATATAGCTAATTAATTAATTAGGACATATTTGAACTAAATTGATTTTATCAAACTATTTTATATATTTTTACTAGTGTTTATACAAATTTTTATAACTTTTATATTTATAACTTTTTAACCATAAAATATAATTAATCAATTGATAAATCATTATTGGTTAACTAGCTATATTTTTTTGTGTTTTTATATACTTATCTGACAAATGCTTAAATTAAACTAAGTTAATTATAATATAATTCAGTATTAAAAAAACTCTTATGTTTATAAATATTATTATTATTATTATGTTATCAAAATTATAATTAATTCAATTTTTAATTTGTAGCAAAAATGAATTCTTACATTACTTATATACATCAATCTAATTACTAATATTCCTATAATATAATATTAGGATCTAAGATATAATACATAAGAAATAAAATATAAAGTTAAAAATTATTTACAAATATTCTATTATATATTTTAAGATTAATCAAAAATTAATATTAATTATTTAAAAAGAAGATATAATACATAAGAAATTAGAATGAAATAAAATTCTCAAGTTAAATATGAACACCAAAAAAGAAAAATACATACAGGATTCAAAAGAAATAATGACTTCATGAATATATGTGATTAATTAACATAAAAAGTTGGGAGTATTAATTTAATAAAAGTGAAAAGATATTTAAGATCAAGAGTATTGTTTTGTTAAGTCTTTAAACATGTTGGCCGTAGAACTGTTTTGTATCATTTTTGGTATCTTTTATTTATTTATTTTTCCTTTATAGCATTTATTGTTAGACCTCAATATGTAAAATTTATGAAGTTTCACTACAAGAAAAAGTTATTTTTTTTACGGATTATTACCACAGATTTTTGTTTGTATGTAAATTAATTTTATCTATTGAAAATTCCATGAATAATATTATTACTCCTACCAATAAGGGAAAATTACAAAGAAGATACATTACTTACCAATAAGAGATGGTGGGAAAATATGTTACAGTGGGTAACATACTTAATCCATGGGTAAACTAAAAAATTTAAAAATAATTAAAATATAAAAATAATCAAAATAAAAGTTACTAAGGTGACATTTTGTCCAGACTGCATAAGCACGCTCCCGTTCAAGGAAACATTTCTTCCAATTTCTTCTCCAAATGTCAATCTAAAGTTCCAAACCTTCACTTTCTTTCTAAAATTCTTAATTTGGAGTTTCAATTTGTGTTTTTGCAACCAAAAGCTCTGCTTGCATTTTCGAAGTACTCTCTTTAATTTGGAGTTTCATTTATGGATTCGCAACCAAAAACTAACGATGGCAACCTAAACGACTTCAATACAGAGGTACTTTCTTTAATTTCACTCGTCATTTTCGTACCTTTATTTTCGTGAAGTGGGTTCTCGTGAAGCTAAGAAAGCAGTGCTTAGGATTTTCGTGAAGTGTGTTCTTATGGCACCTTCGTTCTGTTCAGTGAAATCCCGACACTTTTGAACTGCAACCAAAATTTTGTGTGTACTCTGTTCATTTATCTGTTGATTATTACCTAGTTCGACTGGAGTCAAAAGTCCTAGGGGTTTAGTGGAGGCTTTTGGATTTAGGATATGATGATGGTGGTTTTCTGATAGGGATCCAGTAGGATAGGAAAAATAACACAAACTGTTTTAAGTCATTTGTGTTCCATGGCTCATAAACTTATTGGACTCCAAGAGTCAGAGATGAATTGTCTTTGAAGAAGATGAGTAGAAAATTAACTTAATTTATTCAAGAATCTGATCAGATACTCTTGCTCTACTCAACGATAGGAATCTAGGGGTGACTTTTGATCATCAGTCTGATAAGAAAGAAAGGTCGAGTTTTAGGGAGAAGGGAGAGAAAAATGAAAAAATCGGTTCTTAGAGAGAGTTTGCAGTTTTCATAACTGATAACTGATTTTCCTATCTCTATGAACTTTTATCTTTCTTTAGAAAAAATATTTAAGTGTCATCTTATTTATCTCTAAAGGTAAATTCAACTAAATTCTAAGTTTTATTACATGTTTGTTCTAAAACTATTTTCTAGGTTATTACCATCATTTATTTCTTTTGTGAATAGGTTTCAAATCCCTTAAATTAATAAGGACTTATTCAAATTGTGATCTATCTACTTCATCACTCATCTTATTTAAATAAGTTATATTCGATCCCTTCTTTCTATGAGATCTAACCCTACGTCCAATAAATCGATTTGATTGACTTTACTTTATGATTTTCCGTTTTGTCACCTCAGTTCTCTAATTTGTTTAGGAGCTAATATTGTAATTCATTAAGCTGTAACTTATAAATTCTGAAGCCATACTTGTTTTCATTGATAAAAAAAATCTCATTCAAATAACTTTCATCATAAATGGTCTAACAAATCTTTAATTAAAACATTAATTCATAATAAATATTACAAATAAACCATAAAAACATCAATTAATTATTAATAATTAAACTTAACAATTAATATACTTATAGTTATGAAAAAGATTTGTGGATCATAATAGTTAAAAGATATATATAAGATGTATATAAGATGACAAGTAAATAAGATTAATAAATAATCATAAAAAATGATTTTTCATAATAGTTAATAAAATTAAACCACTTTATGTGAATGAAAAAGGACAACCATATACTATTACTTTCAAGTTCTTTAGAAAGAGGACACTAGGGGTTGTTAATTTTATTGATATACTCTTGTGCACTTTGCCGCTGGAATGACAAATCATGCACTAAAATAGCCATGTCATTGTAAATCTTATATGAAATGAATCTTTTGGTTGACTTCTCATATAGGAAAGTCAAGTTTGATATGATATCTAGCAGGACGTGGAATATATCCTATTAGTAGAACATACTTGTTTTTAAGTGAATTGCCTTCGAAGTTGATTAACAATTAATAGTCACTACGCCTAATGAAATTATGCACTTTAAAGGTGTAATTTTTTTTTTCGACAATAAAAAATATAAAATTAAAGAAGTAATAAGATTATCCTAATCTATTTATAAATACATTCAGTGAGAACATTTTAGGTTCTGCTAAAAACCAGGTCAGAGTTTATAATAAATACTTCCACATTCACTCCTACAAAATCACATCCCCTCTATGAATTAAGAGTTCTCAAAGTAGAACAAACTATTACAATCCAACAAAATAATGAATACATGTACATAACACATATCTTGCATCTAATTGTTCAGTCCTCATGCATTTTTTCTGTATAAGGAAATTGAATGCTGCAGACCTTTATCTTGCATTGCAATTCACCCTTGCGCTTATTAAAGACTGCAAATTGTTATTTTGTCAACTTACAAGATGCAATTGAAGACCTCTAGGATTAGAAAAGGTTTTTAATTTTCTACTCAATGTATCATAGTTTGTTGCATAGTTTTATTTTTGTCTATTCATTTTGTCTTGTGGATTTGTCTTCTTGAACAAAGACTTAGTACAACTTTTTCAGATTTTTAGAATTTAATTGAATACAAATATGTTCATGTTCATTTATGTACATAACTTGAAATATCTTTATTTATGTTTTTATTAATTATATTTTTTATTATGAATAAAAAAATTTAGACCGCTTTACGCAAACCAAATAAAAAAAAGAATAAAATAAATAATTAATAAGTATAACCAAAATATTAGAAAAATAAGACATTGTACTGATAAATCAACATGTAAAATGAAGTAAAATTAAGTTAAATTATTGAAATTAAAATAATGATGGATAATAATACAAATAATGCTTAGTATGATCAAGTAAAAATTTAGATATGAATTTTGAGTTTTAAGTGTCTTATCAAAGTCTTTTATACCGATTAAAAGAAGATATAGGTTTGTGAGACAAATAAAGACGTCAAACTTGAAAAATTAGTAGAAGTGGTAAGTAGGAAATTATTATTATACATAAAAGGAAGTAAAATAATTATCCACTGTAATCTTACATGGTTGCTCATTGTGATTTTTTATCACAATTTTTAACTTTTATAATTCAAAGATGGTACAATACATAGCTAATTAACTAATTAATTAGGACGTATTTAGATTGTATTTTCGTAGTGATTTTGGACTAAATCGATTTTAGCAAACTATTTTATATATTTTTACCAGTATTTGTAAAAGGTTTTATATATTTTATATTAATTTTTTAACTTAAAAATATAATTAATTAATAGATAAATCAATCTTGGATAAATAGCTATATTTTTTATATTTTTATATATTTATATATTTATATGACATCAAATGTCTTAAACTTAAGTTAATTATATGTTAGAAAATGTCTTAAACTAAGATAAGTTAATTATAGTTTTAAAACATTTGGTCTCTAAAACTATCGGTTTGATTATATTTATGTTTTATGAATACATAAAATTGTCTTAGTAAATTAATTTAAAAATATTCAAATATAATATTGAAAATCTAAATGAGATCAAACTTGGAGTTAACAACTACAAAGCTCAAATGATAAAATTTTGATATGATTTATAAAATAAAATATTATATATATATACATATATACATATATATATATATATATACATATATACATATATACATATATATACATATATACATATATATATATATATATACATATATACATATATACATATATATATATACATATATACATATATATATATATATACATATATACATATATATACATATATATATATATATATATATATATATATATATATATATATATATATATATATATATAAATATAAATAGAAGAAGATACCTGAAGTATAGGTTAGTCAACAGGTATTGATGCAGCTAATAAGTCCTATTTGTAAGAATAGAGAGGTGACAAATTTAATTTATGTAGTAGGTTAAATGAAGAGAATAAGTGTAGAAAAAAATGAAAAGAATTTACTAAAATTTAATTTAATTATTAAAAATTTATGAAATTATCTAAAAATTCTAACATGAAAAACTCTAATTAAATAAAATAATTCAGTGTTCAAATATGTTTATAAATATTATTATGTTATCAAAATTATAATTAATCAAATTTTTAATTCTGTAGCATATATCATGAAAAATGAATTCTTACTGGTATTCCTATAATATAGTATATAGGATGTAAGATATAATACATAATATATAAAATATAAAGTTAAAAAATATATAATTATTCAAATTTTTAATTAGTACTATCAAACATGATAGCGGATTCTTACATTTTATACATCAATTTATGATAGCGGATTCTTACATTTTATACATCAATTTATCTTCTCGTATTCATGTTAATAATAAAATATAAGATACGAGACATAAAATATATAAAATAAAAAACATAAAAAAGTATATAATATAAAATGTTATATAAAACTATGAATTATATAAAATACGAATTAGATTTTTTATTATTTTTTAGAGTGTTTTTGACGCACTTATTTTTTATGTACATATTTCCAAAAAACAGAAATTAGAGAAATTTGAAACTAAGTTCTCTATTAATGCTTAAGGCTGTTGATGAGCAATTGAGTAAAATTCATGAGTCACTGAATGTTATACATCCAAATATTATTTTGAGATGAGCTAGACTTTAAAGTGAGCAGAGAAACTCGAGTATAGCTACTACTTGTACTCATCCAAACAGATACTATATATTTATGATTAATTTACAAATATTCTATTATATATTTTTAAGATTAATAAAAAATAATATTAATTATTTAAAATTTAAATTTATTTTGAACCAATAATTAATTAGAAAATAATAACTAAATAATAAGAAATAAAATTCACAAGAAAATAAATATGAACACTAAAAAAATATACATATATTCAGCAATATATGTAATAAATTAACATAAAAGGTTGGGAGTATTAATTTAACAAAAGTAAAAGGATATTTAAGACTAAGAGTTAGTAAGTCCTCAAACATGTTGTCCCTTAAACTTCTTTTGTATCATTTTTCTTATTTTTATTTATTTATTTTTTCTATTTAGCATTTATTGTTAAGCCTCAAGGTGTCAAAATTCTGCAGATTTAAACATTGGAAACATCGAAGACGTCAAGAAGAAAGAGAGAAAGAAAAAAGAAAAACTGTGTTATCTCTTCACCACCTTATCTCAGATGGCTATGGAGAATGCCGATGGGCGTAAGAGCAACAAGCTTAAAAGAAGTTCTGAAGAGACATTTGAAGTCAATGAAGAGGTGGAGGTAATATCAAATTTTTTGATAGAGATGTAATATCTTCTTGTTGAATTTTTTGACCTTCTGAAAATAATAAAAATTTGTGGTCTACTCATTGTTACACTTTTATGTGTTAATACTGTTCTGCATGTGACTTTTAAGATGTTAATCTATAGCTTTGATAGCTGTTCCTGTATTTGAATGTGTTTTTAGCTTCATCAAGCATGCGGTGTTGTTTTTTTCTTATGAAGTTTTGGTTTTTTCCGTTTGATGCGTTTTCGGTGGTTCTAAATGTTGTACATCCAAAAGGTATTTTTGATTTGTGGTTTTCTTTTTGCGCTCACGGATGTATTCTTCTCCTTGCCGGACATGCAAAGGGTATTTTAATTTGTGATTTTAGTTTAGATGATGGTAGTGTTTCCTTTATGATCACTTGCTGTAAGAGAGTCGCGATCTGTTAATCTGTGGTTTTGCATGCACCGGATCGATAATCTTTTGAAGTTTTTTTCAGGTGAGGCGTGTAGAAGATGGGTTCCTAGGATCATGGCACCCTGGGACAGTTATCAAGTGTGAGAAACATAAGTGCTTTGTCAGATACAAGCATGTTCTAAACAGTGACGGTTCGGATTATCTTGTGACTGTAGCAAGGATTTCAAAAGCATCGGAATCGTCAAGGTTTAGTGTCCGCGGGTTCATCCGACCACCACCACCTTTGATTGAGTTTGAGAGATTAGACCTTAACTATGGTTTGTGTGTAGATGTGAACTGTCAGGAAGCTTGGTGGGAAGGAGTCATATTTGATCACTTTGATGGAATGGAGAGAAGGAGTGTGTTTTTTCCAGATTTGGGTTATGAAATGCAGATTGAAATTCATCAACTGCGGATTACTCAGGACTGGAATGAAGTTACAAACCAGTGGGAGCGAAGAGGAAACTGGGTGTTTCTTGAATTGCTTGAGGAGTGTCAGAATGGTGTGGTTTCAACTAAACAAATATGGTATGGTGTAAGGGAGAAAATAAAATTTGGTACAAGGGGAGGGTGGACATACAATGAGAAGGACTTGTACAGAGATGCTGTGAGGGACACCCTTAGTGACCTCTCAAGTCTCACAGTGAACCACGTTTTCCCAGCCTTAGAACTTCCAGGGAGTGTACTTGATGGAAGACCAGAGCAGGAATCGGTTGAACCAATGACTAATATTGACTTAAATATGACCTTGTTTGATGAAGATATTTGTTTCCAGAAAGAACCTGCTCCTCTTGCCATTGAAGATGCTCCTGAAGTAGTTTCAGGTGACAGAAGTTCTGAAAGAAGTAAATCAACAGCAAATCAAGAAGGGAAAAGCTCAAGGGCTTCAAAGGCCAAACTATCTAAGAGTCAATGTAATAATGGATTGCCTCCAGAGAAACAACTATCAAGGAAGAGGGTGACAAAGGTGTCTGCCCCTAGCCTTTTACCTACCAATAAACCTCTAAATATTTTGTCATGGTTGATGGACAAGAAGATGGTATTTCCAAGATCTACCGTATATTATTACAATGAGAAAGCATGGCACCATGCAGCCTCTAGTTGGACTAGAGGGAAACTAGCTCGCAATGGAATCAAGTGTTACTGTTGTGGCATAATATATAATTTTGTTGACTTTGAATATCATGCTAGTGGCATGAGAACCAGCACACCATCTGCTTGTATTTTTTTGGCAGATGGTAAATCACTGTTAGAGTGTCAAATAGAAATAATGCAAAATGAGGTGACAAGAGAAACTAGTGAAAAACCGTTTAGTTATTTGCCTCCAGATGAGAATGACCTCATTTGTTCTCTTTGCCTTTATGGTGGTGAACTTATTTTATGTGATCAATGTCCATCTTCATTTCACATGACGTGTCTTGGATTGGAGGTACATTAACCATTCTCATTCTAAATCATTAGTGCTATATATTTTGTTTTTACTCTTTACACATTATTTCCATTCGGTACTTTCATATCAATGATTGGTCCTGCCGGATCTGAGTTGCTTCCTCCAAACTTGTTTTATGTATAGCATATCCCTGATGGTCATTGGCTTTGTCCACAATGTCGTTGCTGTATTTGCGGCCAAAGCAAACTAGATGAAAATGAGGATGGACATGCTGCCCTTACCTGCGTTCAGTGTGAACACAAATGTAAGCAAGCTACCATGAATTTTACTTTAATACTTTATTTGTTTCATATCTTTTGAGTGTGTACTTGTCTAGATGTATAAATCCCGAGTTATCTCTATCAAACTTGTGCAGATCATGTTAGGTGCCTGGAAAACGGAGGTATAGATTTATCAAGATGTTCAGAAAACTGGTTCTGTGGAAAAAGCTGTGAAAGGGTACCCTAACTCCATCTCCATTCTTTCTTCTCATTTTCTTCGAAAAATGTAGCCATAATTTGCATGAAAAAGTGTTTGTTCCTACTTGTTTACCTTCAACCTTTTTCTCTTTTTTTTTATATATTTTATTCAGCTCTTACTTTCCTTGGAAGCATTATTTTAATTTTTACCTATTTTTTTATTAAAACAAAATTATATTTATTACCAAAGCTTCTGCAAATGTGATTATGTTACTCATGAAAGAGTTTATGTCATTGTTATGACTTTAAATGGGGTGAGGGTTAATGTGTCTATATTTTACAGATACATGAGGGCCTTCAACAGATATTAGGAAAGCCAGTTTCAGTGGGCGTGGATAATGTAACCTGGACATTGGTGAAGTTTATTGAGCCTGAGCGTGATGAACTTGGAAGATTTAGAATGGACAGCTCACTGGCAGAAAGTTACAGCAAACTCAATCTTGCTCTTTCGGTGATGCATGAATGTTTTGAGTCCCTAAGGAAAACTTTATCGAGCAGAGATATGGTTGAAGATGTTATATTCGGTAGAAGGTCAGATATTGGTATCCTTGAAGATAGGATCATAATATTCTATGTTGCTCTTTGTATTTGTGTTATTCACATCTACTCTATTTACTAATGGTTTTGTTTACACCTACCATATTTACTTTGTAAATGTTGCTACATTATTGTTGTATCTCTCAGGTCTATACTTAATATTTTTACTTTGGAATTTTGCAGGTCAGAGCTCAAGCGATTAAATTTCCAGGGTTTCTATACTGTAATACTTGAGAGAAATGAAGAAGTGGTTTCTTGTGCTACTGTTAGGTGAGGACAGGATCATTCTTCATTAAATATTAGGCTCCTTCTTTTTATTATTTATCAGTCAATTCATTCAATTTATCTATAGAAAATAATGAAAATAGTATATTAGATGAAACTAAAAAAAAAAGTTGCATTAGATTGAATTAAACAATTTAATTTTATGGAAGATTGATGATCTATTCACTATTTTCTAAATTCCAACAAATTTGATGATCCCTACTTAATGTTTAAAATTAATCTAATCCATTTGTTTCATACTTAAATTTTTATTAAAAATGATTAGTTTTTAAAGTATTACACCTATGCAATATAACAAACAAATAAATTATTCTTTTGTCCTAAATATAAGAAACATATTTACTATTCATATTTATAATTAATTCATGAAGTTTACATACAATGTTTTTCTTGAATTTATATAAAAATTGGTATTTATATTAACTATAATTTTGAACAAAAATCCTATTAAGTCTAAAGATGTACCGAAACATAATCATGCTATTTCGTTGATAAACTTTTATAACAATAATAGCCAGGGAACATTAATAAAATGTTTCCTAATGGTTGAAAAGTATGAGAAGAATTATTGTTATCTTAGAAAGAAAATTCTAAAATGTACAACTTTATGTTTGTTATATTTTTCAATGTTTGCATAATATATTTGTCGACATATGTACACTCAAACCTAAAAACACAAGAACATAGTAAATACACAACGAGAATAAAGAGGAGATAAAATGAACATAAAATAGTAAAAAATAAACATATCTGTTAGTGTGTTTGAATTTATATTATCTTCACAATAAATACTATAAAAAGATAATAAAATATATTATCGAAAATAACTCTGAGCACACTACTATTTTTACCTTTATACATAGAATGAAAATTGATAAATTACATATTATTGAAATTAATATTTATTTGTGCATGATGGTATCTTCTGGCAACATCTAAGGGTCCACGGGGAGAAGATAGCAGAAGTACCTTTTGTTGGTACTAGATTACACTATCGCCGACATGGATTTTGTCGCATGCTAATGAGGGGACTTGAACAGGTTTTTTTTATTGTCTTTTTACCTTAATTTGAACCCTTTTGTTTCCCAGGAATATATTATATAGTAACTGCATGCGTCATCATCTCAAGGCACACAAACAAGGCTTTTTTTCTTTCCTATTTTGATTAAATTTATTGTCAATTAGCTTCTCGTGATTTTAATATAAGTATTTGGTAATTTCTATCCATTATACTTTTATTCTCAATTAATTCTTACCATTTCAAAGAGAGGAAATTAAGTATATTCATGATGGAGAAGTTTTTTCTTTTGAAGGTTTTGTTGTAAATCATTGCTTTAAATCTAGGTGCGCATGATTGAAAACTATTGAATATTATTAATATATGTTGTCTCTAAAACCCACTGCAAATTTCAGAACAAAGCAATCTGTCAGGTGGTATTAACGTGCTCACACGCTAAACTACTGATACCATATAAAGATGTTACCCAATATAGTGTGTATAATACTCACACACATGTTTTCTATTATTATAATGAAATACGTTAATGGTATAAAGAATAATGAAATCCCTAACTTCCAAAGATGGAATATTTCCATCTGTATTACAAGATAAGATAATAATCTGGTCATTCAAAATGAACCAATGTTCTTTGGATAGCTGATCTGTATTTTGGTTTATTTGTTCAGATTCTGATCTGTTATGTATATAAACTGATATGTATATGAGATGGAATGCTCCAATTCAATTTATCTATTATTACTGATAAAAAAAATGAATTAATGGTTAAAAATGACCCAAATAATTAAAAATGACCTTTACCTCCCAATTGCCTTTAGAGCCCGTACACAAAAGGCCTTATATATATTTTACCTCAAATTGCCTCTTTAAAAAATTTCAGCAACTCATACAATCTTTCTTGTTAACCTAAACAAAACTTTCAACCCACTATTGTGTTTTAAGCATTATCTAATATAAGGTAAACATAAATACTGAGATGGACCTATTGGAAAGAATGATATATAGGAATTAGTTACTCTACCAGAATAAAATAAAGCATTTGGTAGAAAGTGAGTATATGAAGTGAAGCATAAAGCTGAGAGCCTGTTGAGAGGTATATAAAAGCAAAGTTAGTAGTACAAAGCTTCATACAAAAAGTATGGCATTAATTACTTAGATACCTTTGTCCTTGTTGCACAGATGGATACATGGTAATATTATCTCCTGTTGTCAATTATGGATGAGAATTCCAACAACTTGACAAAAAAAAAAAAAAGGCTTTCTTATACGGGGAACTTGATAAGGAAATTTATATGGAGGTCCACCATGTTATGGAAAAAGTGTCGGTCAACTTTATTTGTATAAGCTTAAAGGGAAATTATACGGTTTGAAATAATCCTTCACATGGTTTGGAAGATTAGTGAGGCTATGACAACCTTAGAGTAGCAACAAAATCAAGGAGACCACTCTTTATTCATCAAACACTCGATTCAGGTGAGTGATTGCAGTCTTCAACCATAGTCTAGCAAAGAAGTTTGAGAAAACAAAAAAAAAATATGTAAGATCGAAAACGGGTTGTTGGAATAGGAATATTTTAGTAGATCGGACCTAGTTTAGATGTTTATTTGTGCAAGTTGCCTACATAGATCGAACTTGCACTTGCACTTACAAATTCATCAATATCCTTGAAGATGCTTTTGTCTTTGGTCACGAGACAACTGCATGCGCTGTCCAAGTATTAGCTTATGCTTGTTTCATCATTAGAATCTAGGGTTGTATAAAAATGATTTTGCTCAAGGTCACGCTCTTCGGCCAGATTTACTTTTTAGTTGTTTTCGTTGTGATAATTCTTCTCCACGTGTCTAAATTTCTTACAATGCCAGCATTGTGACTTTATGCGACGTTAACAATCTTTTTCCAAGTGACTTGACCTCCTAGAGATGGTAGATGAAGGATATTTATCATGATCGAACTTAGAGATACTTCTTGAATTTTCTTAATTGCCAAAAATTTCTCAAGTTTTTTTCTTTCCTCTACTTTCTTTAGTTTGAGTTTTGATTGAAAGACATTTTTGAAAGAATCATCACTATACCTTTTCAATCTTCGTTCATGTGCTTTAAGATAACATATTAATGTTGTCACTGATAACGTAGACAAATCCTTTATTTGTTCAATCGTTGTCTTGCATCATATATATATATAAGGAATATAAATTAGAATTTTCTTGCCAAGAATATTTTCTCACATACTCTCATTTGACTGAATATTTCTTTTATTCTACAATAATAATCTATAATATTCTTAGACTCTTTCATATTTTATAATTAAAACTCACATCATCCTAGAGTTTGAAGTTTAATGGTTGGTACCTTTACACTTCCTCGAAACTCTTTTTGTAGTATCCTCGCAACTGTGACATCCACTATTCTTGAAAAAGTTGCATCTACCAATACTTTTAGAAAGGAAAATGCAAGTTTGATATTACTATTTACTTTATACTCCTATTTGACACTGTTTTTGGTTAATAAAATATCTTAATTAATAAAATAATAATATATATTAGTGTTAAATGGTGTGAAAAATGAATAGTAGTGTCAAAGTATCACTACCCTTGTAGAAAGTATAACACGCTCTACTCTTTTTGCTTATTTTCCTTCAACCGCTTTCTTTGAAGAGCTATCAATGTAGAAATATTTGTAAGAGCAATGAAGTCCTTCAACAATCTCTCATTAATCTTGAGAGAAAAAAATGTGCACATTTTAATGTTTCAATAATTATATTTTTTCCCATAAAGACAAGTACAATAATAGATAAAGAAGGATTTGTTTTAGTCGTTGGTTAGGAAATTTTGGAACTGTAATGGAATATAGTAGGAAAGTTTTCTGACCAACTTCGGTACCTCTACTAGATTTTTAGAAGAGATAAACAAGTTTAGTGGGATAAGTAGCAATGTAGTAAATATAGATGGTAGAATGCAGTTTTGGAGATGATGGGTAATGTAAAGGAGTTTTGAATACAGTAACAGTTGATTTTGATTTGATGAAAATAAACTTTATTAAGTTCATATATATATATATATATATATATATATATATATTTCAATAATTTTCTAGCACTCACCTGTTTTAGATGCATAAAGATTATATATATATATATATATATATTTCAATAATTTTCTAGCACTCACATGTTCTAGATGCATAAAGATTATTCTAAAGCGAATACAATTTTTTTCTTACTTTTTTAAATTGTTGTCATAACTCTAGAAATGGTTACCTTTAGTAGTTTTTAGGATATGTTTCTGAACATTCTAGAAATATGCATCATAATTTAACAACATATTTTGTAGCTTGGTCTAGTGTTAAGACCGTTTTTAAGCCATGACACAAGTATTTGTGAATTACTTAATTATTTTTAAAATATGAAAATTAAATGGAATGGACATGTGAAACTCTAGTAGGATGATAATTATGATATCAAACATAGCCTATGACACAAGTATTTGTGAATTACTTAATTATTTTTAAAACATGAAAATTAAATGGAATGGACATGTGAAACTCTAGTGGGATGATAATTATGCTATCAAACATAGCCCATAACTCGAATGTTATTTAACATTACTAAACAAAGCATATACAATACGAAGGAAACAATCATTTGATAATTGATTTGTGTTCCGTAAGTACATTTTCAAGTCATCTTGCATATATTCTTACCAAAGGATTATTCAGATCAGATTTTGAAAGAATGTAAGATCGAAAACGGATTGTTGGAATAAGAATGTTTTAGTGGATGGGAGCTAGTTTAAATGTTTACTTGTCCAAGTTACCTATATAGTAGGTCGATTTATCTTGGAAATTAGTACATCTTAATTATTTTCTTTGCATATTTTTCTTTATTAACAAAGAGATGATGAGAAAGTAGTCCAAGGGATAATAATTTTTTCTTATAGATCCAACCATATCAGCAAAGGAAACAAAACTAAAAAATTATAAAATGCAACAAGGAAAACTCAGTGAGTAATTATGATAAATAAAAGAACAAATTAAACCAAATATATTTTCCAGCTTAGTTCTTCAACTCTGCAAAACTCATCATTATTCTTTAATATAAACAAATATATTCTGCTGGGGGTTTAGAAATATAATAAAGCTTATTAAAAAAATTTGCCTTGCTTTTGCTCGTTTTCTAACTGCTACATAACACAATATATTCATTTTTCATTAGAATAAGTACAATATCCTAATTTTTGTCTGAAGGAAGACAAAGTTCTACCGTTGTAGTCATTTTTTGAAGTTATCATTTTTTGACTGACTCGTAGTTTTCTTTCTTCAGATTCTCATGCAATTAGGTGTGGGGATGCTTGTTTTGCCGGCTGTTCCTAGTACGATCAAGACATGGACTGACTCATTTGGTTTTGCAAAGATGACCCAGTTTGAGAGGTCTAAATTTCTGGACTATAGCTTTTTGAACTTTGAGGATAGCATCATGTGCAACAAGCTGTTGGGATGATTTAATCACCATCTTCAGGCTTGTTAATAGGTAATTTTGAGGATACGTCATCTTGAGCGTTCAGTTTATGATTCCTGTTTGTTTAGAAGAAAAAAAGTTTGTATTAATTTGATATTTTCTAGTGCAGAGTTGTCCCAAACCAGATGTGATGTTTTACCTGAAAGTAGTGTTGACCTTAATAAGTCTATTTCAGTGTCAAAAGGAGGATGTTGTATGAACAAATAGGGAAGTAAGTCTCCCTTATGTTTCTTTAATAAAAATAAAACAATATAATGAAATTATATTGGTATAAATTAAATATTAAATAATTTTATATAAAGGTATTTTGTCGACCTAATAATTAATTATAATTTTATGTTATGATACATGTCAAATTTTATTAAAATTAAACAGTCAATTATATTTAAAAAATATATATCATGCTAATTTTTATTTATGTAAACGAGGTCTTAAACTGATAATGACCTTTTAAAAAATAATATAATTAAAAGTATTCCATTGTATAATATTTGATAAAAGTTAAAATCATATAAATTAATCAATATATAATATAATATAAAAATGTGAAGGAGGAAAGAAGACAGATAAAGATAGATTAAATATGCATTTATTATAATCCGAATCAATTAGTGCCATGCAAATATTCCATTTTTTGTTATTTAATATTATTGAAATTTGGAACTTAAGTTGCAGTAAAAACTTCCCTCCCTACCAGTTCCAAGATTGTTTTGCCTGTTTCCTGACTCTTTCTTCATCCATGTTCTCGAGATCTATTGGGGGCATAACAAGTACATGATGCATATGTCTTAAAGATTGTGTGCTAACACATGTCAATGTTTTTGGCGATATACATGCTCCTCAGATCTTTTGCAAATTTACTGCTGAGCTTCTTTGTGTGATCCAGCAAATGTTTTTGTAGGTTAGTGTTTTATCAGATTTGCAAAAAGGTGCTGAAAATTTCTCAAAACATAATTATTTCTGTTTATCTTGGTTCACTGTCCTTTTTCACAAGGCATGTTTGTATCTATTCAGACTTTCCAAACTTGTACAGCCCCATTTCCCATGCTCACTTCTCTTTAGAGCATATGATATGTATTTCATCAAAAGCTACCAACATTATGAAAGAAATATAATTTTATATTGAGCATATATCTCATATAAATATCTACGAGTATATATATATATATATATATATATATGTAAATTATAGAAGGATTTGCTTTTAAATAATTATAACAAAAAGATTCACAAATATAGGTACATGATGACAAATAATTAAAAAATAACATAAGCTATAATTAAGGGAGTGTTATGATGTATGTGCATGATTTGTGGGTGATTATTTCTGATTAATGGAGAGAGAGTCTACACGCTCCCACAAGATGGAGGAGGAAGACCGAACGTCAATCTTGTCTAGGAGAAATACATGCGAGAGTGAGACAAAGGTTTGGTAAGTAGATCAGCTAGTTGATGACTTGTTGACACATGAGACACTTGAAGTTCCTTAAAAGCAACCAAGTCGCGAACAGAATGATAGTTAATGACAAGATGTTTCATGTGAGTATGAAACACAGGATTGACACAAAGGTAGGTAGCTCCAATATTATCAAAAAAACAATCGTGGCATCTTAATAATTGGATAACCAAGCTCCTTTAATAGTTTTCGTAACCACAACAATTCAGTAGTGGTGATTGCTATAGTTCGATATTCAGTCTCTGTTGAAGATTTAGCAACAGTGGGTTGCTTCTTAGAGGACCAAGATATGACATTGGGCCCTATATAAATAAGATAGGCAGTAGTAGACTTGTGATCATAAGTATCTCTAGCCCAATCAGAATCACAAAATGATGTGAGAGAAAGATTTGTGGCACGAGAAAGGTGAAGACCATGGTCAAGTGTCCCCTTGAGATAGTGAAGTAGACGCTTGACAACTTTCATGTGAATTTCAGTGAGAGCTTGCATGTACTGTGATAATGTATTGATTGAGAAAGAAACATCTAAACGGGTGAGATAATATTGTAGGGAACCAATAATACGACGGAACTCTCGGATATCACATGAGGGACATCAGACGTTAGAGTCAACTCACAGGAAGTAGAAAGAGGGTAGAGACAGGCTTTGAATCTTGCATGTTTGTAGTAAATAATAACTCACGTACATAGTGTTGTTGTGAAAGAAACAAACCATGAGATGTAGGGAGGATTTCCATACCAAGAAAATGATGAGGAGAACCGAGATTCTTTAAAGAGAACTTCAATGTAAGGGCAGTCTTGAATGCATTCAGAAATGAGTCATTATTGCTTGTGAGTAGTAGATCATCTACATAAACAAGAAAATATGCAACAACATCATCCCGATTGTATACAAATAAAGAAGTATCAGATCGAGAATTAAGAAATCCATATGTAATAAGAAAATCCTTTAGAGCATTATACCAAGCACGAGGTGCTTGTTTGAGACCGTACAACGCTTTGTGATGTTTGTATACATAATTTGGAAAGTGAGAGTTGACAAAACCTAGTGGTTGAGACATGTAAATATCTCCGAGATACTACTATGAAGAAATGCATTATTAACGTCCATTTGACATAAAGGCCAACCATGAAAGAGAGCAATATAGAGAATCAGCTTGATAGTCTGAGGCTTAATAACTGGACTATATGTTTCAGTATAGTCAATAACAAGACGTTGATGCACAAAATTCACGATAAGCAGGGCCACAACCATTTAGGGCCACAATGACAAGATCAAGATCATCAACAAAATGACCAATAAGTGCAAGGTCATCAGCTATGGAGCGAATAGAGCGCAAATAGTCACATACATTAGAATTATCTTTGGTGATGGAGGAAAGACGCTCTTTAAGAGACATGATCCGATTGTGAGTCCGATTGGCATAAACCTTGGTCAATCTTAACATTGCATCAGCGGTTGAGATAGCAGAGGACATCACGATTTGTGGCTCAGGACCACAAGTACGAAACAGAGCCAAAAATACATAATTATCTTGACGCTTCCAGGCAATAAAAGTAGGATTTTCAATAACTGTGTCACCAGTTCCAATTGTTGCTGGAGGACATGGAAGGGTGCCAGAAACATAGTCAAGTACATTATTTGCAATCAACAAAAGAGTAACTTGCTTGTACCATGTGGGGTAATTTGAGGAAGATAGTTTAACAAATAGTTGAATTGTTATGACAAGTTCCACGAAAGAGTAAGCGGAAGGAGTAGTAATAGTCATTGATAGGATCGAAAAAAGCTAGTTAAGCTTATAACTCTATGATACCATATAAAAAAATATAATTTTATATATTGAACACATATCTCATACAATATATATATATATATATATATATATATATATATATATATATATATATATATATATATATATATATATATATAAAATACAGAAGGATATGTTCGTGAATAATTATAACGAAAAGATACAGAAATATAATATATGTACATCATGACAAATAATTAAGAAATAAGATAAACTATAATTAAGGAAGTGTTATGTTGCAGACGCATGATCTGTGGGTGATTATTTCTGATTGAGTCTACACACACTTCCTAGATTCCTCTCTCTTACTCTCTTCATTAATGGGTGAAATTCATGGTAGTCATACTTAATAGAGGTACAAACTCATTAACAGAAAGCTTAGGTTTTGGACATTGTAATACACCAAAACAATTGAAAGATGAATTATTGGTGCATTTGGTTATTCCACCCCTTCCTTTCCCCTCCCTTTTTTAAGTTAAATACTATATACATGATATTGTCTTATTATAAAAAGTGCAACTCCTATGAGGGCCCTCGAAATTTTAATCATTGTGTGGATGGTCATCATCAAGAAGAAATGTGAACAACTAATTTGTTTTTTTAATTGTTTTCATTGTAGCATTGAAAACAACCATTGTGGTTCTTTTCCATGTAATGTTTCATTATCTTTGAATTTTTTCAACCTATTATACTTAAATTGATGATGATTGTCATGTCATTTGGTTCATTCCTTCAATTACTTTGTTATCGTGTCACCTGTGTCACCTAAACGATGATAGTTTATTTCAAATCTCACATCCGAATATCACCAATTTGTACTTATCATCAATATGATCCTCTACAAATCAAATTTATGATAAATTTTATTAATATTTCTTTTGTTATCACAACTAGAGATTTTATGCTTGGAGATGAGCATAACCATTTTGTTAAGAGATTTTATGTTCCCAAATGACGACAATGTTGGTGTTGTGATATTTTTCAGCAACCGTACAGGCAACAATAATGATCGTGGTGTTACTGTTCCAATAAACATGGTACTTTTGTTGAATTGTTTTAAGTTCATACTTTATTTCTCTCTTGTTGCCTTATTTCTTTATGTGGATTCTTGTTTTGTTTATGACGTATGATTTATTGGTTTGAAGGAGAAAGAAATTTCTGGTGATCAATAGCGTCTAAACCGAAGTAGCTCACAATTCGTTCATGGAAGCAGCTCACAGTTCGTTCATGAAAAACAAGATGACGATAGTGAGCATAGTCAAAAGAAAGTAAGGTTACGTAGCTAAGGAGAGCTTATGATGGTCATGCATGGTTTACAACTATACAAAGATGACTTGTCTTCATGTGAGTCTATAAAATAAAAATGGTAGATTCGAATAAGTCTACTTCAAATGTGATGGAGCTACATGCAACCTCTCTCTGTCTGTGAATCTGGTTTTTTCTGGAATTATTCTTTTCTTTTGGGTTTGGAGTACCTTTGAGTTGACATTGTTTTGTTGCCTATTTTAACCGCGTTTATATTATGCAACCTTTTTTTTAATTGTAAAAGTTTGTATCTATAAATTAGTACTCCTTTTTGAATGTCAGTAATGATAAAGATTTGTATCTATAAAGTCTTTTGAAACTGTGATATTCACTTTTATTTTCACTAATATCGGGGTCCTTGTTTCATTTCAAAAATCTCATATTACTTTTTTTTTTCTGAAAGAGATAATAATATATTACAATTTTTTTTAATGACAATAATAAAATTAATCTGAGTATTTTAGGATGTTTCAATCCTATTATAAAAAATTATTTTACAAAACCTGACCTAAACAAGGATTACTCGATCTACATATAATAACCAAGCTTCTCCAACCCAAACTTCGCAAAGCGGATCTTGTCGAACTTTTATTTAAATATAATTGATGAAAGGTCTCTAGGCTAGAACTCAACAACTATTTTATATACTAAAAACAAATACCTAATATATCAAGATCAATAAATCAACAAAATAATTAAATTAGTTTACTTTCATTAATAAAGTTATAAATGTAATTTTCATTATAGTCAGAAATAATTGGTTTCAACTATTATTAATTGCAATTGAAGAAATAAAATTTACAACTAATGAGAATGAATTGGTTTGTTAATAGCCAGCTTTCATGCAAAAATAAGTGAACATCTCATTAATAAAATTTACGTTAAATCAAAGATATAAAAAAATTAATATATTTGAAAATGTTACTATTTATAACTGAAAAATGGTATCATTATCTCAAATCAAATGCATCAGTCTCTTTATATAAAATGCCTACAAATATCTTATGAAGATGCGACCCGTATATGTCACTTGCACTCCTTCATATGTTTCATTTGGGTCCAACAATCAGATTTATAATTTTCCTATTAACAAAGACAGCATATATAATATTAAAACACATAATTTCTCACGTGATATGAACAAAAACTTGGAGTGGATCATTGTGAAGAATTTAGACTCATGGAAGTTGTGCTGGTTTTCTTTTAATCAACAATAAAAAAATTTAAATAGAGGTAATGAGATTACCGTAACCTATTTACACACAGATAAAAAAAATAGTCAATACCAAATAACTGGTACTACAACTGCTCATATCAAAGTGCACTCTAACCCTTACACAAAATTCTATAGCTACACTATACCCCTATTCAAATCAGAGAGCATGCAAGCCCCAAAATACACTACAACAGAAAAGTGAAAGACAGTTCACACAAGAATACAGTCCAAGTTGATTGAAACAAAAGGATCAAATGCAGCTTGGACATTATTCCTTTATATAGCTTTGTGTTTAATCTTCGTTGTCTTCCGTACACCATTAAAAACAGGTCCTATACAAATCTTACATTCCCTTCATAATATGTAAAGTTGGCATTGTTATATTTGATTTTTATCTGTCCATGATTTAACTTGGATACCAGCAAAAACCTTATAAATGTCACATAACTTGTTTATTGTTTCTTTGTTTTCATGTGTCAGATAATTATCAATGAGAGAATATTACTTCCTGATCTCCCTTTTCTATTTTCCCTACCCAACTTCAATCCTAGAAAATGTTTCCTAACCAAACAGTGGTATACAGTTTGCACTCCAAACCAGTTGTTACATAGATTCCATAACTACTAGTAATCTTATACCTGAGAAACAAATGACAAACATTCTTATCACAAGAATTACACAACGCACACAAAGAATGAACATTGAGGATTCCTAAGCCAAGTAGCCTATCTCTTGTTGGGAGCGTGTTGTGAAAGACTCTCCAACTGCAAATTTGGGTTGTTAGTTGTCCCTTTGTTTTCAAAAGTCTTTGAAACACCTCCTCATAACCTCCTTCATTCCCTTCCAATACTTTACTATAAACATCTTTCACAATATATTAATTTTCTACCCTTCCTTTCCATACCCACTTGTCATTTTTTGCCTTATTTAATTCACACCTCCGGATGGTTGGCAAAAAATCGTCCATCATTAACTTTTTTCACTCAAACCAATCCATTCTCCAGCTAATATTCCAAACCCACACCTATCCATGCCAAACCCCATAGTGTTCTATTTTAAGACCTTTGTGGATTAAGTTTGCATAAATGATTTATCTGTTAGGAAAATGTGAAACTAATACTTATCTGATCTTGTAGTTGGAGTTTATTTTACTAGGTAGTCATTGATAAGCATAGTGTCTATTTTGTTTGACTATTAGCAGAGTAAGAAAGGTAGCAATCCTTAGACACCCTTGAGGAATTGATTGTATGAAAACTGTGTAGATGTAAAAGGGTTGAGACATCTCTTTGTGTCTTCTATTTTATATATTCTTTTGTTATCATGTTTGGTTATTTTTATTAAAAAATTATACTTTCTATGTATAATGCATTAAGACATAAGTTAACAATTTCAAGAATATCATAGTAATCCAATGAAAAGTTATCACCTAAAATATTCTACAATTTGTTTCTTCTTTATTGTATGTTGAGAAATATTTTCAAAGAAGACAAAGATTGTTGTGAACAAATATTAGATCATTCATCCTTTAAGATATTATCTTGTTTATTTTTCAAGAATATATAAAGGAGTAGGTACTCCAATTTCTTTCAGAGAAAGAAGAAGAATATTGTTGTCCAACTAATTTTAGAACTATCTTTTAAAGTATTTATGTATGAACTTCATGAAAAATTTCTTATGACTTATCATTCATTTTACCTTTATCTTTCAAATATTCAACATAGGCAAAACATTCTCTTATGTCTAAAAAGTTTGCAAATTTTATATTTACTTGTCTTCTTAATTATATCTATGTCATCAAAATACTTTTTTAAACATTTCTTGGTTTTAGGAGTAAGTTTCATAGCTTGATATGAGAGAAGTATTTGTGAATCTTCACTTAACCATTTATCATTATGATATCTTAAACATTATATATATATATATATATATATATATATATATATATATATATATATAAACATAAGTTAATATAATATTATAAACAAAAATGTACACAATAAAATATAATCATAAATTAATTTAAACATATAATATATTATCTTTTCAAAGAATAAAAAAGATGTGCTACTTTTTTAATGAAGAGATGCTACTTAGTCTAATTATTAATTAATATTGAGTATATTATAGTAAAATATTCAATTTTTTTTTCTTTCATGTTGATAAATGATCTTTTTCACATTTTCAACCATAGAATCCATCATTTCATATATCAAGTAATGAGAAGTCTTATGTATTTATTATTTTAAACATCATAAATATTGATACAGAAAACAAGTACAAAATCAACATTCATCCACCCATTATCAATCAATAAGGTTTCTTTGATAATTTGTACAATACCAACATTATCATTTTTGTAAGATAATCATGTGTCACTATAATCATCTCCTAGATTTTTTTTTTCAAAATTCTAGACATTTTAAACATAATTATGATTTCAGCAATTTTTTCCAGAACTAAAAAAAAAAAAAAAAAAAAAAAAAGCAACTAAAATGAGTTAAAATTATAGAATATTGATAGTTTTAGTTTTTTTTTTATCGGCAATATTGATAGTTTTAATGTAACGTCATCTTTATATCATTTTGTTACTTATTTTTTTTTATATATTACAAGTAAACTTTTATTAATTTAATGATTCGACTTATACGTTTTAGTTTTTCTAAAACAAAATAACCACTTTAACTATTTATTTAACACTTTATATTATATTATATTATATATACATAGAAACATATCATTTTAGGAGGATTATAACTTTGTTAAATATTTCAAAGATAAACTAATAGGTTAATATGAGTAGACATATTATTAGTTTTTTCTTTACAAATTAAACAAAATTAACTTCGTTAAATTATTCATTGAAATATATATAAATATATATAATGGTATATATTTATGTTATATTTATAATTATATATATATATATATATTATATTATATTCATATATATATATATATATATATATATATAGTCACTTCAAAACTATAATTATCAATAATTTGAAATTCTAATTATTAAATTCATATTTGTCAATTAATATTTATGCATAGTATTTTATATCATTATAATCATAAAAATTATATGAAGATTTAATTAGATGGCCTCATAGGTACTCTCATTCAATAAAATAACATAAAACAAATAAGTAAAATAATATAAAAAGATAAATATCTGACCTTCCTTATTTTGGTAACTTGTAGAGAATATACTAAAATCACAGTTTTTTTTTAAAAAATATTTTTTTTCTCTTCTTCATTTTCTTTCGCTTTCTTTTCTTAGTTTGCATTTTCTTCCTTCAAAATATTCATATTTGCCAATGTTGATATTTAGAGAGGACTTTGCAATGATTGCACAGTTTGTATTTAACTACTTTCATGTACTTCAAATATAGTTTGCTGATACTTTAAATATAGTTTGCTGATTCAGATTTGTTATATATATAGAGAGATATTTCTTAGAGATAGGTGTAGGGGGAGAGGTATAAGATCCGTCACCGTGGGCTTGTTTTTTTTTTTTTTTAATTTAAATTTTAATATTTTTTATTTATTTTTTTAGTTTTTTATTAGTAGGTTTTATAGCATTTAAAAATAAAAAAAATCAAATGATTGAAAAATAATATAATTTAATATATATTGTATTTAAAAAATATTGCATTATAAATTTTAAAATATTATATTTTTTATTATTTACAAAAATTCATCCTCAAACTTTTTTATTGACTAAAAGAGACAAGAATAATTTATAATTTGTGATGATTTTTCTCTTCTAAAATTCTCATATAATATATAAAGTAATTTCATTTGATTTCAAATGACTTTTACTATTCTATTGAGATTTTTCTTTTGATCTTTTTGTTTATAATTTGAGAAATATAAAAAGTAAGGTACAGTTTAGAAAGAAAATATGTAAAGAAATTTGATAAGATCAGTAGATCGGAGAGTGAATTTATTTGTTTTAATTACTCTATCAATATTATTATCTTCTTGTTGAAAATTTTAAGGGGTTATTTTTTCTTATCCACACAACTTTTTTATATGCTTTTTAATTTTGAATTTATATTTTTTTACAATTTTCAAAGAATAAAATGTATGTGATATTCCAAAATCTTTCATTTTTATATTGTTTTCTCTAATTCTTTCTAGCCTCTATTCTTCCTATTTGGACATGTTAGTATATAAAAGTTTTCTTAATTAATGATTTTTTATATGAGTTTTCTTCAAATAGTAAATTGATTTTATTTAAAATAAAAATAATTTTTTTAAATTTATATTAGAAGTGGACTTTAAACCTAACTCAACCTTACAAAATTAGTTTGTAAGGTAAGCTTTGCACCCACTTATAAAGTATTAAAAGGTCTCATATGTAGTCAATGTGGGATCTCCAACACATCCCTCTCACTCTAAGACTCCTGAACTCGAGAGTGTAAAACTTATATCTAAGGGTTGTTTGCTCTGGTAGGCTCAACAACCTTGCTAGGATAGGCTCTGATATCATATTGTGAAAATAAAGAGATGAAAAAAAATAAACAAAAATCAACAAATATTAGAATGAAAACATTCTCTTCGTTTTCTTATTTTTTGATCAAAATAGAAGACTAAATATATACAAATAAAAATATTACAATCTGATAATGTCATAAAGACAAATAAAAGAATTGATGATAATTTGATTATGTCATAAAGACAAAATCTCAAGATTGAGATTATTTTCCTTCTAGAAGCCTTGCATCTATATCCTTTGAAATTCCCCGCAAGCTGCGGAGCAAATATTGATGAGACCCAGCTTGAAACAATATTCTTGAAACACTGAGGACCTAAGGCATTTTGGTATAAATGTCTGCTAATTGCTAAGTGGTGGAGATGGGAAGCAAATGAATGAGACATTTTCTCAATTTTTCTCTAACAATTTGACAATCTATTTCTATATGTTTCGTACGCTCGTGAAACATTGAGGTTGCTACAATGTATCTTGTCCTAATAAAAAAAATATGGTTGCTCAAAAGGAACTTTGAAATCTTGAAGAAGATATACTAGCCATTGAATTTCACATGTAACAGTGCCCAATTGTCTTGTATTTAGCTTTACAGGAACTCTTTGACATTGTTCCTTGCTTCTTTGATTTCCAAGATAAAAGGGAATTTCCAAGATACACACTAAAATCAATCACTGATTGTCTTGAGTCACTACATGTGCCCCAATCACTATCACAAAAGGCTTTTAGATAAGCATAACTGTTAGAAGAGAAAAATAAGACCAGACTTGGAGCTTCTAATATATTTGAGAATTCTAATTACTACATTATAGTGAGCAATTGTAGGCTTATAAAGAAACTGAGAGAGTTGTTGAATATAAAAGGTTATGTCATGTCGAGTATTAGTGAGATACATAAGCCTTCCAATCATCCTTCTATAAGCATGAACACCTATAAAAGGCACACTTTCAGTAGAAGACAATTTAACAAGATTATCCATAGGAGTGATTGCAAGTTTGTAAGCTAAAAGACCTGCATCTTTTAACACTTCTAGTGCATATTTCCTTTGATTCTTCATTATCCCTTTCTTACTTCTTGCTACTTCAAGACCAAGAAAATATCTTAAATCTCTAAGATCCTTGATTTTGAATGTTTTATTCAAAGCTTGTTTGATTTGATAAATCTCTTCTTTATCATTTCCTGCCAAGATTATATCATTCACATACACCAATATTGTTGTAAAATATCATTCAGGAGAATTAATGAAGAAGGAATAATCATTCATAGATTGAGTATATCCCGCAAAAATAAAAAATTTGATAATTTAGCAAACCACTCCCTACTAGCTTGCTTCAAACCCTATTAAACCTTTTTTAATTTACAAACTTGTCTTGGTTGAATAAAAGTCAAACCAAGAGGAGCAACTATGTATACTTCTTCTTTCAACTCTCCATGCAAGAAGGCATTACTTATATATAACTGTTTTAATTCCAGTTATAAATAGAAGCTATAGAAAGAAGCAACCATATAGTGGTTATTTTTGCTATTGGAGAGAAAGTTTCAAGGTAGTCAATGCCCTTTGTTTGTGTATATCCTTTTGCCATTAACCTTGCTTTATACCTCTCAATAGTTTCATCAACCTCATACTTTATTTTGAACACTCATTTACAACCTATGACAGTTTTGTCCTTAGGTAAAAGAGTAGTCTCCCATGTTTGATTTGACTCCAAAGCAGATATCTCACATTGTATAGCCTCTCTCCAACAGTCATGTTTCACAACTTTAGAATAAGTGTTTGGCTCAACATGTGAAGAAATAGACATAACAAAAGATGTGTAAGAAGGTGATAATTTATTATAAGACAAAACTGAATTCAAAGGTTATTTAACTTTTGAAAATGTATTAGAAACAGTGAGATTACAATGATAATCCTTTAGATACTCAGGTGGTCTTTTTATGGGTACTCATTCGAATTGATTGTTTTGTTTTATGAGCTTCATTAAGGTTTTGGTCTCTATGGGTGTAAATTTCTTTTGAAACCTCAACGTCTGATTCATGGTCACTATTACTATTGTTTTCTACATAATTATCACAAGGTGCAATGGGTACAAAAGTGGTTGTGATGGTTGATTCAAAACAAGTTGGTCTTTGTTAAAAGGATTTTGATAAAAAATGCTAAGACTGTTAGTTTTATTGCTAGTATCTTCAACCTTTTGGTATGGAAAAATATGTTCATAAAAGACAACATCCCTAGACACAAAAATTTCTCTTGATTGAATATTCAACAAAACATATCCTTTTGTTCCTCTTTTAAAACCAACAAAAACACATTTTGATGCCTTTGGATCAATTTTTTTTTCTATTTGTTGGTAAAGTGCTAAAATAGCATAAAGATCCAAACACCTTTAATTGATTGAAATCTACTGCAGTTTTGTAAAACATGTTTATGATATGCACAACATGTATCATAAAATATGACCAACAAATTTTGGGTACATGAGATTGTATCATGAGAGCTCTTGCTACATTTAATATATGACCATGTTTCCTTTCAACTATACCATTTTGTTACGGAGTACTAACACAAGACATTTGATGTATTATTCCTTTGTTGGAAAAGAAATTAGTCATAAAATATTTAGTCCTATTATCACTTCTTATTATTTTTATTGTTGTCTCAAATTGTGTTTGAACAAAAATGACAAAATTTTCCAAAATCTTGACAACTTCAAATTTTTATTTTAAAAGAAAAGTCCATATGTACCTTGAGTAATCATCAACTATGGTCAAGAAATATTTATGACCGTGATTTGATGGTATTGAGTATGGTCCCCATAGATAAACATGAATTAAATCAAAACACTTTTTAGATTTAGATGTACTAAAAGAAAAAGGAAGTCTTTTTCGTTTTGCAAAATGACAAACATCACACACACAAAATTTCCTATATTTAACAAAAGGAAATTTATTCTGGATAACATAATACATTTATTTGAAACATGTCCTAATCGAACATGCCAAAGGGTGTTAAGATCACTAATAGTAAAATCGACAGTATTGGTAGATTGGATAGGTTTGATTTGAAGTTTTTGATATGAAGGGACCCTGAGTATGTAAAGCCTATCTTGCATCTCAACAGAACCTTTAATATGACAACAGGACATGTTTCAAATAAATGTACCCTAAACCCTAAACCCTAAACCCTAAACCCTAAACCTTTAAGGAATTTTTGTCCTTAATATGACAACCATTAGAATAAAATATAATCACACAAGATAAATTATCAATTAACTTTGCTACAGAAAGAAGATTAAAAGTGAAGTTAGGAATATACAAAACATTATCTAGGACATGATCTTGATTGATAAAAACACTTCTAGAATAATTTGCAATGACTTGATTTCCATTTGGTAATTTGGCAGAGATAAGATTAATTTGATAATATGAAGTGAAATGAGTCAAGGATGAACAAATATGATCAGTAGCACCACTATCAAGAATCCAAAAACTAAAGGAAGAGACAAATTTATTACCCGCGTGTGCTGATGTGTTCAAAGGAATGCAAAGATTTGATTATATACACTGTCATTGGATTTCGACTGTTGTAGAAGGGCTAACAATGTTTGATATTACTTAGGAGTAAAACCAATTTGCTGAGAATATGCTTCTGACCTTGAACCTTCATAATTTTGCTAGTTATTATTACAGTCTGCTTTTTGATTTTTAAACTTGAATTGAGGCGGAAAACCAAGTGTTTCTATAACATGTATCAATCGTATGCCCTGTCTTTCCACAATGACTGTAGAATTTAAAAGTATACCATCTTCCATAACTTCTTCTATCAGTATCAACCATTGTCTTGAACTGATCACCAAAAATTTGTCTCTCGTGTTGTGTACCGAGAGAACAAACCATATGTTATTGAGAGCTAACATGGTAAGGTGAACTAAATCTTGTGAGGGATCAACAATTTCATGCATGATAAATGTAGTAACCAGGCCTCATCTCTAGTCGATGTGGGATCTCCAATACACCCTTTCACGCCGAGACAACTCGAGTGTGAAACTTATATTTAAGGATGGTCTAATAGCGGCCTGATAGTAAGTGACCTGACACACCCAACAACCTTTTTAGGATAGACTCTCATGTTAGAAGTAAAATTTAAGTCTAACTCAACTTTACAAAACCAACTTATAAGGTGAAATTTTCACCCACTTTATAATGGGATCTCCAACACCTTATTGCTAATATCCATCTTCTTATTTAATAATTTATCGTAATTGAAGCTAATTCAGATAATGACAAAAAAATCGAAACATTGTCTAAATGGAATTCATAGAAAATAAGCAAAAATATGGATTGTATTTTAAAAGTGTATAAAAAAGAACAACCAAAACATTTTATAAAGGTTGATGGTTTATCGGCTATAAAGCAAACATAATCGACCATCGATTTTGAATATGCTAATATTTTAACATTAATATATAATATTTGTTTATAGGATAAATTAATTTCAATAAAATGAGAATATACCGTGACAAAAGATGAAATGAAAAAACAAAAAAAAAAACAATTCTTCATTTTAGTAATGACTCTAATCTAGTTTGCTTTGTGAATTTATTCTTGTTGACGTTTTGAATATTATTTTAGATGGTTTGAATTCATATTATTTGTAAAAAACTATTACTTGTGAAATGTAGCATACGCTTTTTTTTTTTTATTGTTTTGTTTAATTTCAAAATTAAATCAAACTTAATCAAAGTCACTGAATTATTAGAAGCTGAAGATAAATATTTAACATCATTTCATTTCTTTATTAACTGATTCCTAAATAAATTATTAATATATTTAATACTTTTAGAGGTAATTATTATTTTTTTAATTATGAAATATGAGTTACACCTATATATATATATATATATATATAAACTACAGGTAGATTGTTTTTGCTTTCAATTTTTGTCATCCTTTTGGGCCTTCCACGGCTTAACTTGTGGGCAATTACTTTTTGTATCCTCATTATTTAACTTACACCTGGACCATTGGCTGAAATGACCAAATTACCTTTATTATTCTTCCTCACTGCATTCTAACGCCATTTACAATTGTAAAAGAAAAAGAAGAAAAGGAGATCATTGGAAAAACAAAAGAAGAAAATCTTATTCTGAAAAGTTCTTTCTAAAACACATTTTTTATGTTCTAGATAGCTTATTTCATAAATACATTTTAAAAAGTGCATTGTGGAGGATATTATATATGTTTTAGAAATGTTTGTTTTGAAAATCCTATTCAGAAAAACTTATTCTAATCATGCTTTGAAAATTTTATTCTCAAAATATTATTCCAGAAATTTTTTATTGTGTTCCACAAAATGTGTGCTTGAATATATTTCATAAATTCCAGATAGTGCTATAAAAATAATTTCAGAATAAGTAATATGGAAATAACTTTAAAAAAGAGTAAAATAATAATTTCGAAAACTGCGTGATGAACATTCAAATTGAGGGGTGAAGAAGTAATTGCATAATTTTTTATTACTTAAGTCTCACAATGAAATTCCCTTTGTTGGACTACTCTGAACTTCCAGGCCTTATTCACATAGCGTTGTAACAATAAATAATAACATGACGAATGACTGTAATATTGTTTCTAAATATTGTAATACAAATAATTTTAATCTTATCAAGCATGAAATTTATATTTAAGGGTAGTCTTATAGTAGTTTGCTATCAGCAAATAGTTTGATAAGTCTAACAATTTTGTTAGAATAAATTATGATATCATATTAGAAAAAAACTTTAAGTCTAACTCAACCTTACATAATCAACTTATAAAATAAAATTTACACTTACTTATAAAATATTAAAAGACCTTATTTATTATGGAGGTGAGATTTCTAACACTTTATTAATAATTTCTATCTTGGTAATTAATAGTTGATTGTAATTAAATCTAATTTAGTTAATGACAAAAAAATCGAAACATTATCTAAATGGAATTCAAAGAAAATAAGCAACAACATGGATTGTATTTTAAAAATGTATAAGACAACTACTAGTGGAAAAAGGTCATTTAATTGCGGTTGTATAAGACTTACAAGCACGGTTGTCCAACCGCGATGGATTCAACCGCGATAAAAAGTACTGAAGATTCAAAATCCAATATCTTTAATACAACACATAATCAATTCAAAATTCAAGTTTCCACAAAAATAAAAATTCCAAGTATTGACACAAACATTATATAAGTCTATATATGCATACACTAGAAAGTTGTTACAATATACTACAACTTAGACAAATATTACTATACATTATACTAGAAAGTTATTACAATATACTACAACTTACTACAAGTTTACTAGATTTCATTTCTCTTCTCAATGAAGTAAGTTGCCCATTCTGTCCGAATATGTTCTATGTACTTGTGTTCAATTGGGTCTAGATCTATGAACATATGAAATAGAATAATTGTGTTAGTAGTTATCATTATATATGTTCATCATAATTTTATCTAATTTGAACACTTTCATACATGTTCCCTAGAGTCGGTGATATGGGCTTGGACTATGGTCTTCATCCAATGCATAACGTAGTAGCCACATTCCCAACTTCCTTTTTGTTTGTTAGTAACAATGAATAATGGACAAGCATGATGTCCTTTGATACTATAATCACTAAGATTTCCATATGCTGGAAAATCATTAATAGTCCATAGTAACAATGCTCGCAAATTGAAATTGACCATTTCATATGCATAAAAAACCTCAACGCCTTCATCCCATAACAACCTCAAATCTTCTATCAAAGGACTTAGATAAACATCTATGTCATTTCCGATTTCTGTGATCAAATTTGTGACTGATTGTGTACCGATTCAGTGACCGAATCTGTGACTGATTCTGTGACCGAATCTGTGACCGATTCTGTGACCAAATCTGTGACCGATTTTTTCGGTCACTGATTCGGTCGCGGATAGTGACCGATTTTTTCGGTCACTGATTCGGTCACCGATAGTGACCGATTTTTTCAGTCACTATTTGGCAATTTTCTAGTAGTGAATAAGTGCAGAAAATTATGATACATTGTATAGCAAATACTTTTATGATAATACAACTTGTTTAGTTAATCTAATATACACATTAAATTATACTATATAAATTAATACAAACTTCAATTCATAAGCACATTTAAGGGTCACCAACCTGACTTGAGACTTTCCAACACTCTTTCTCGGACAAAAATTCTATGCCACCCAAATTGCCAAACTTTCAATAAAAATGACTAAAAATTCTTAAACAACTGCGTTTATATGTCCCTGCAAAATAATAATTTTTAAATTATTTTGCAGATACCAACGCGGTTTTAAAAACCGCATTGGTATCTCCCTGTTATTTTTCATTTTCAACCATACCATCGTGGTTCTCGCTCCAACTACGGTGCTATGGTTGCACTTAAATTCAAAAATGCCACCACGTTATTTTTAATTACGGTTGTTTTTTAACCGCGATCATATCTAGCCGTGGAATGTGTTTTTTCTACTAGTGAACCAAACATTATCTAACGGTTGATGGTTTATCGGCTATTAAGCAAACATAATCGACCATCGATTTTTGAATATGTTAATATTTTAACATTAATATATAATATTTGCTTATAGGGTAAATTAATTTCAATAAAATGAGAATATACCCTGACAAAAGATGAAATTAAAAGAAAATAATTCATTTTAGTAATGACTCTAATCTAGTTTGCTTTGTGAAGTTATTCTTGTTGACGTTTTGAATATTATTTTAGACGGTTTGAATTCATATTATTTGTAAACACTATTACTTGTTAAATGGAGCATACGTATTTTTCTTTTTTATTATTTTGTTTAATTTCAAAATTAAATCAAACTTAATCAAAGTCATTGAATAATTAGAAGCTAAAGATAAATTACCTTTTGCTGAGGGTGCATCTATTAATAGGCCACCTATGTTTTTTGGGGTGAACTACCAGTTTTGGAAAGTTAGAATGAAAATTTTCATTGAATCCATTGATTGTGGTATTTGGAATACTATAGTAAATGATCCCTATATTCCTATGTTTGTTGTGAATGGTGTGCCTGTTGAAAAATCATTTGATGATTTGACTGATATTAAGAACAAAAAGATGCAATATGATTGTGTTGCAAAAAATATAATAACCTATGCCTTGAACCTTGATGAATTTTTCAGGATATCTCAGTGTACCTTGGCTAAAGAAATGTGGGACATACTAGAAGTCACACATGAGGGAACTACTAATGTAAAGAGAGCTAGAAAACATGCATTGATCCAAGAGTATGAACTGTTTAGAATGCAACAAGGGGAGACTATTGTAGATGTTCAAAAACAATTCAATAATATTGTCAACCATTTGATTGCATTGAAAAAACAATTTGACAAGGAGTTGAACCTCAAAATTCTAAAGTGCGTGGATAGAAGCTGGCAGCCTAAGGTGACTGCAATATCAAAGACAAGAGATCTGACCACACCACTACTGCAACGCTCATTGGCAATCTAAGGGGGCATGAGTTGGAGATGGCTAGGCTGGAGGAAATGGAGACAGTGAAGAAGAAGTCAAGAAGCCTAGCACTCAAGACAAAGGCTGCAGATGTTGAATCCATTGAGGAAAGCTCTGATGAGTGCAGTGATACTGAAAATCTCAATTTGTTGACAAGGTGATTCCAAAAGTTCATCAAGATGAAAGGCAAAGTGAAAAACCAGCAAAGCAAGAGGTATAACAAGAAATCTAATAATGGTTCTGCTAAATTCACCTGTTTTGGTTGTGGTAAACAGGGACACATGAAACTGGATTGTCCAAGCCTTGTGAACAAAGAAAAGGCACAAGAAAACAATAGCAACAAAACTAGAAAGAGCATAAGAGCATATATGGCTTGGGAAGACAATGATACCTCTTCCAACAGTTCTTCTCATGAAGATGTTGAAGCAAACTTGTGTCTTATGGCTAGACAGAATTCTGAGGTGAGTAGTATGAATCCAAACACCTCATTTAATAGTGAGAATTACAGTTCACTTTTTCAGGCTTTCTTAGAAACCTATGAAGAAGCAAACAGATTGGCCTTATCCAACAACTGATTGAAAGGGTTAAACAATTGGTTGGAAGGTAGAGTCAAAGAACTGGAAGATGAGGTCTTAAAATTGAAAATTGATTTTGATCATCTTGAGATGATTTATAAAGCTTCCAATGACCTTGATTCTAGCAATCCAACTAATTGTGAAAATTGTGTTGTTTTACAAAATAAAGTTAACTACTTGATTACTATTGCATCAAAACTTTCCATGGGAACCGCTAATCTCAATGCAATTTTGGGATCTCAAAATTGTGTTTTTCAAATGGCTGGCACTGGGTATCAATGTGGTTTTCAAGGAAAGCAAAAGAAGTTCAGCAGTTTCTTTAAAGCTAATGAGTAATAGTTTTCACCTTTCATGACTTGCTTTTATTGTTTGAGAAAGTTTGACATGCCTAAAGGATTGGTTAGGTGGGAGCCCAAAAATATCACTAACATATGTGGACCCAAGTTTAATAGGGTACCAATGCCTCAAACTTAATTTCTTTTGCAGGTTTGTTTGGCATCCAAGAAGCAGTGGTGGTATCTAGACAATGGATGTTCCAAACACATGACTGGAGATCTAAAAATGCTTCTCAATTGATTAATCTGAAGTGGAAACTAGATGGTTATGTCACCTACAGAGACAACAACCGAGCGAAAATACTTGGTGTTTTTGGAGGAAATGATGATGTGATCATAAGAGATGTGCTTCTTGCAAATGGTTTAAAGCATATTTTACTTATTATAAGCCAACTGTGTGACCATGGCTATAAGATCTCATTGGAGCCTGAGCAGTGCCTAATTGCAACTCAAAACCCAGTGAGACAGTTCTTGTAGGTAAAAGAGTAAGCAATGTATATACGCTCAATATTTCCTCCATATCATCTAGCATAAACTGTTTGTTATCCAGAAATGATGAGTCATGGTTCTGGCATAGGCGCTTTACTCATATTCATCTGCATCATCTCAATAGGCTTGCATCAAAAGAGCTAGTAATTGACTTGCCTAAGGTCAAGTTTGAAAGGGACAAGTTATGTGAAGCATGTCAAAAGGGCAAATAGACTAAAAGTTTTTTCAAACAATTAAATGTGGTTTCTACATCAAGATCTCTTTAGTTGCTTCACATGGATTCATTTGGTCCCTCTAAAACTATGAGCCTAGGAGGTAATTACTATGGTCTTGTAGTAGTAGATGATTATTCTCGTTTTACTTTGACTCTTTTCATTGCCACCAAGATGAAGCTTATCATGCTTTTAAGAGATTTGCTAAAGTTATCCAAAATGAGAGAAATTGTAGCATTTCCGCCATTAAATCAGACCATGGGAGTGAGTTCCAAAATGAAAGGTTTCACAAATTTTGCAGCAAATTTGGAATCAAACACAACTTTTCAGCACCAAGGACTCCACAACAAAATGAATTAGTGGAGAGGAAGAACAGATCCTTGGAGGAACTAACAAGGACTCTCTTGAATGAGACAGATTTGCCAAAATAATTTTGGGTGGATGCAGTGAGTACAGCTTATTATGTTCTCAATGAAATTCTCATTAGACCAATCTTGAAGAAGACCCCTATGAGTTGTTTAAAGGTGGAAGACCCAATATCTCTCATTTAAAGGTTTTTGGATGTAAATGTTTTATTTTGAACAATGGTAAGGATAATTTGGGCAAATTCAACTCAAAAGTTGATAAGGGTGTATTCCTTGGCTATTTATTTCATGGTCATGCATATAATAGGAGAACCATGCTAGTTGAGGAATCCATGCATATTACATTTGATGAAATTAACCAAAACATGCACGAAAGTACTAAGCCAAGTGCAGATGATGAGGTTCCTACTAGATAACAAGTTGATACTGGACTGCAGAATAAACCAGAGAAAGTTGGTCAACTGCCAGAAAATCAATCAATTGAACCAAAAAGTCAATCGATTGAATCTGAAGTTGGGGCAGATATAATCAATTCTAAACTGCCTAGGGAGTGGAGAGTGCCTAGGAATCTTTCTTTGGACAATGTTATTGGTCAAGTGTAGAGGGGAGTCTCAACTAGAAGATCATTGAATCACTTTTGTGAGCACATAGCCTTTGTATCTCAAGTGGAACCCAAAACTATAGCTAATGAACTAGAGGACAACAATTGGATATATGCGATGCATGAGGAGTTGAATCAGTTTGCTAGAAATGAAGTCTAGACTCTTGTTCCTAGATCAAAGAAGATGAGTGTGATTGGAACCAAGTGGGTTTTCAAGAACAAACAAGATGAACAGTGAGTCATTGTGAGGAATAAAACTCGGCTGGTTGTAAAGGGTTACAACCAAGAAGAGGGCATTGACTTTGGAGAGACTTATGCACTCGTGGCTAGATTGGAAGTTGTGAGGCTACTATTAGCTTATGCTTGCATGAATGGATTCAAATTACACCAAATGGATGTTAAGAATACGTTCCTAAATGGATACATTGATGAAGAAGTCTATGTGAGTCAACCACCTAGTTTTGAAGATCACAAGTATCCAGATCATGTTTTCAAAATCAAGAAAGCTTTGTATGGTTTAAAGCAAGTACCTCAGCATGGTATGAGAGGTTGACTAATTTTGTTACTTTCTCAAGGCTATGAGAGAGGGAAAATAGATAAGACTTTATTCATTAAGAAAGCTTTCAATGATATTATACTTGTTCAAGTTTATGTTGATGACATTATTTTTTGATCCACTAATGAAAATTTGTGTAAGCAATTTGTGACACCTATGCAAGGTGAGTTCGAAATGTCTATGATGGGTGAGCTTAACGATTTTCTAAGATTGCAAATAAAACAATTCCAGCATGTTACATTCCTTAGTCTAGCCAAGTATTGTAGAGAGCTACTAAAGAAATTTGATATGGAGGATTGCAAGGAGATTGCAACACAAATGGCTACTGGTTGTTACTTGGATACAGATGAGAAAGTAATTAGTGTGGAACAAACTAAGTACAGAGGGCTGATTGGATCACTTTTTTATCTTACAACAAGAAGACCAAACATAATGTTCAGCATATGTCTTTGCGCAAGATACCAAGCAAAATCCTAAAGAGTCACACTACATGGCAGCAAAGAGAATCCTGAAATATCTCAAACGAACTACAAAAGTTAGTTTATGGTATCCTAGTGAAGTGCCCTTAAATTTAGTTGGATATTCTAACTCAGATTTTGCAGGCTGTAAGCTTGATAGAAAGAGCACGAGTGGAACCTGCCATTTACTTGGATCTAGTTTAATGTCATGGCATAGTAAGAAGCAGGCGTGTGTAGCTTTATCAACAACAGAAGCAGAATACATAGCTACTCGAAGCTGTTGTGCTCAAAACCTCAGGATCAAACAATAGCTAAGTGATTTTGGTCTAACACTATCTAAAATACCATTACTTTGTGACAATACTAGTGCAATAAACTTAACAAAGAATCTAGTGCAACATTCCAGAACTAAACACATTGAAATACACCACCATTTTATACGAGACCATGTGAATGCGTAATTCAATTTGTTGCTTCTGAGAAACAGCTTGTTGATTTATTCACAACCCCTCAATAAAGAAATATTTAATTTTATGAGAAATGAACTGGGCATAATTGATTTTAAATATGTGAATTAAATCATTCTATGCATTATTTATTCTTGGTTAAGCTTATGCAAACCTGGTATAGTTGATTGGAGTACTGTTTCAATTAACTGGTATTTCACTAAACCACACTGTAGCTGATTAAAAAATCTATTTCTGATTCATTACTGTTCAATTTGTTGGCATGTGTGAGACTGGAAACTGGTTCTAAATCAATTATGCCTAATTGATTAATCTGTGTGTGACTAAGAACATTGGGAAGGAGCTGGTTCTGTAGTAACTGACTTGGTCAAAGAAGAAAGGCTGAATGAGTTAAGGCGTTCAATGCACGAGCTTGGCATGTGAGGAGTGAGAGGGCACGCAGTGCCACATGTCACCAAGCCATTGAAAGTCAACAATCATCTTTAATCAATCTATTAAATGTAGAATCCCAATAAACTAAAAAGTTGTTTTGATTTTGTGATGTCAATCAATGTTTCTTCTTTGCATTTGTTTGCTAGTGTGCTTGTTTCTCTTCAAGTACTAGTTCGACATGCATTCAAAATCACACTACTCTATTGCATTATTTCATTCTAGCTTGTTTTGTGTTTCAAAGAAAGTTCCATTCTTACTCATTCACTAAAAAATGGCCTGATCCTCAAACCCAAAAAAAAAAAAACCAAGAGGGCTCTTATCAAAAGGGTTGAATTAGAGGACAACAATGAATCTGATTATCATGAAAGATGGTTCTTGGGAAACCAGGAAAGTATTAAAGAATACTATCGGAAGTATAATAGGAAAGTTATCATTAGTCCAAAGTTCTTAAGGATGGAGTGGCTTAAGGAAGAAAAGCCTGATGAAGTTAGAGATTTGTTGAAACATCAAAAGCCGGACCAGTTTATGAAATTGTCTAGAAACACTTATCCAGACCTGGTGACAGTTCTTTTGACTAATATGTGGTATGATGATGATACAATCTACTCCCAAGTGAAAGTAGAGGATATGGTGATAAATGATGAAGTCTGACTGGTGGTAACAGGTTTAAGGAATGCTGGTGTTATTGTAAGCAAAGGAAACACCACTGATCTGGGTGAGTTGAACAAATTTCAGTTCTGTAAATCATGTCTTAGAAACCAAGATACCACTACAAGGACTTTTTCTATTGGAGGTCTGGCTGTTACTCCAATAATTATGGCTTATATTGTGATTTGGCTACTTACTCCTAGAGAATTCAATCATGTTGTGCTAATCGAGGAAGACTTGATCTTGATGTACTACTTGATGAGCAGAACCCAAGTGAACTAGGTTAATGTCATCAGAGAGCACATTTTCAAGATTAATAAGAAACCAGAGCATCGTATCCCCTATGTTGTTCTGATTTCCAGTTTCATTGAGTACTATGAAATTAATGTTGAAGAAGTGGTAGAAGAAGTGAAAGCTCTTAATGAAATCTCTGTTGCAACCCTGAATAAGATAGGACTGAAGAAGGTGAACAATCATCATTGGGTTTGCAAGCCTAAGGGAGATAGCGCTGATCAAGAGGAAGATGAAGCTGGTACAAGTGTTGCTAATGCTGATGCTCCTGCTGGAGAAGGAATATATTCTGAACAATTTGCTTACATGGTTGATATTCCTCCAACACAAGGAGAAGAAACCTTTTCAAGGTTTGAACAGATGGTGATCAATCAGTTATACACTATGGAAAATGATCACAGAAGTCACCACAAGTATTGTGTAACACACTTCTAGAACATCGAGGATCAAGTGGTAGATATCCTGTCCAAGATTGGAACGATGTTCTTTGAACCGGGTGATTAGGGCTTTTCATGCATATCTTGTGGTTCCTTCTCTTTCATTTGATGAATTTAATGGGGGAGAAGTATGTGTGTGTTGTTGTTGCATTAGGATGTGTAGGATGGTGTCTTCTTTATGTTGTTGTGTGTTGATTTTCTTTTTTGTTTCTTATGTTATTTCCCTACTGTGGATGTATTTCTGCTGGTTTATCCAGCTTTACTGCTCTTAGGTTTAATTTGTTGTTGTTGTGTTTAATCAGTTCTTAATCATGTTGGTTATGATGGTTGACTTGTAATGTGAAATCAGTAATATCAATGAAATTTCGTTAGAGTACTCGTGTTTTAATATTGTTTTCATACTTTGAATGAGTATCAAACTATAGGGAGCATTTACAAGTTGCTAGTTAAACTGGTTTGGAAATCTAGAGAAAAACAATTATTTTTTTTTAATTCAATCAGTTAAAATTTACTCTGAACCTGTTGTGCTTACAGATTCTAATTAACTATTTTAGAGTGATACAGTTTATGCAGGTTTAGATGGTGCAACTCAACACACACTTGATTGTCTTCATCAAATTGGGGGAGATTGTTAGCACCAAGGTTGCTAAGTGATTTGATGAAGCCAACAATATGATAAAGTCTACATGGATCAAAGCTTGCAAAGTGGATCACTTCAAGTCGTCATGGAGCTTGATGAGAGTTTTGGTCTAGGACTTAGATTGGGTGTGTGTGAGTGTGGTTTTGATTCAAAACCATGTTACATGATTCCTTCACCTCAGAAGAGCTCAAAAGATTCATAATGATTAAAAGACACTAAAAGTGGTTAAATGATTTTGGAAAACCATTTTGAGATTGAAATCAGTAAATTGTTTTTCAAAATTGAACTTGTTGGATTTTCTGTGTTACAAAAAAACAATCGATTGAATGATTAAAACAATTGATTGAATTTTTTGTCTGTTATAAACCAGTTTTCAATATAAGGGTGGTGCGCGATTTGAAACATACAAAAATACAAAAAATACATTTTGATTGATCAATTTGAGATTTTCTAAGAGAGAAAAAGCGTCCTTACTGTGAGAACAAGGTTTTACATTGATTTTCGATCAACAAAACATCAAGAACTTGAATCTTGGGGCTTTGCCTTGAGTGGGTTTCGTGCAAACTGGTTTTGCACTAAAGCTAAGTCTTCTACACTGTTCTTCATCCATCTATAATCTGTTATGTGTAGAAGTACTGTTGTTTTGATACTCAATTGTTATCTCTTATATTGTGAGCAGTTTGGTTACAAATTATCGAGGGTTGTGATTTGTAGTTGTGGTTTTGTTACCTGTATTACATAGGGTGTGTAAGTGGGTTTGTGCAGTAGTTTTCTGCATTATTTTCACAACTGCTGTGAGGTGTAGTAGGTTGTGCGCCGCGGGATGCAATGTTGACTTGCTGGCAGCAAGGTTCTTGTGTGCTACGGGGTGCAGTGTTGTCTTATGAGGAGCAAGAGTGTTTGTATTGTGCTGAACTGGTCTTGTGATCCTTTTAGTGTAACTCTTTGCTTATTGGCAAAGGACTGGACATAGCCCGTATGAGAACAATCTCCTCTTCAGGTCCATAGAACATTTGACCAATCTTGTATTGAACATCTTCAACAAGGTCTTCTATGTTCTGGAAACGTGTCTCACAGAATTGGTGGTGGCTCCTATGATCATTCTCCATAGTGTGCAACTGACTCATCACCATATGTTCAAATCTTGAGAAAGGCCCATCACTTTCTATTGGAGGAATGCTAGACATATATGCATATTGAGTAGGATCAAATCCTCCTTCAGCAGTAGCATCAGCACTTGTTCTTGCTTCATCACCTTCTTGATCTTGCTGCTAATCAGTGTCATCTCCATTTGTTTTGCATACCCAGTAGTCATCATATATCTTCTTGAGGCGCCAATCTTGTTCAAGGTAACAGCGGTGATTTCATTATGTTCTTTCACAGGCTCCACAACTTCTTCTTCAACATCAACTTCAAAATATTCAATGAAGTTAGAGATAAGAGCTACATATGGTATGCAGTACTCGGGTTTCTTCCTAGTCTTCAGAATGTGCTCCTTAATCACATTATCCAATTCACTCTGATTTTGTTCATCAAGCAATACATTAGGATCAGGTCCTCTTTCGTCAAAACAACATGATTAAAACCTCTAAGGGTTAAAAGCTATATCACAATAAAAGCAAGAATGTGAAGAGTTAAGGCAAGACTTCAATAGAATAGCTCCTCATTGCAGTATTTGGGTTTCTCAAGCATGTCTTGTAAAACTGAACTTTATTGAAATCTTCTAGGTTAGTAGTGTTGCCTCTGCCAACTTAAAACTTATTTAGATTTTTTCTCCTTCTTAAAACTACTTTTAATCTTTTTTATATAAAAATAACCATTGTTGTAATTTCAGAAAAAATCCCAAACTACTTTTGCTCTTTCAAAAAGATATATAATATTTTGGATTTCTCTATCATGAAATGATGCATATTTTTGTTTAGTATTTATTTTTGACAAAAGTTAATTATAAATAAATGTATAACTAATTGTTTATGCACTTTGAGGTAATATGTACATATTCTACTTTTAGATTGGCTTGACAACCTATTTTAATATATATTTTGCTTGAAGAATGATATCATTCATGTTTACTATTTTTTTTTTAAATTACAACAATGGTTATTTGTATAAAAAGAAAAAAAAAGAGTGGAAGTAGTTTTAAGAAGGAAAAAATCTAAATAAGTTTGAAATTTTTTATACAAAAAAAAAAAAGTGGAAGTAGTTTGAGAATTTTTATAAAATTACATCAATAGTTATTTTTATTAAAAAAAAAGAGAGAAATGGTGGGAGAATTAATCACCCTGAAATCGTACAGTAATCTAACAATTTTAAGTAATAGTTAATTAGTTAATTAAAATAGTACCTTTATTGCACGATTTTATTCATTCAACTACAATCTTGTCTCTTGTCACCATTTCACATAATTTTAATTAAATCGTGCAACAATGACACGATTTATTCACAATAATATCGTGCAACCTCTACACGATTTACCCACATCCGAAAAAAGAAAAAAAAAATACACCATTTTAGAAATTTTTACAAGAAAAACTATACTAGTTTGAAAAATTTGCCGGAAAGCAGCCGTTTTAAAACGACTATTTTCTTGTTATTATTATTTTTATTTTCATTTTTTTATTGTATTTTATTTTTATTTATTTTAACGTTTTTTTATTATTTTTTATTTTTTATTTATTTTTATTTTGTAAAATTTAATGGATAAAGTTTAATTTTTTTATATATCTTTTAGAAAAATTTAAACTAATTAACTATTTTTTTAGTTTATTATTTTTCTTCATTTTTTTTTATTTTGAATATCATTTTTTATTGTGAACACACTTTTTTTAATTAATTTTTTTTAATTTTAAAATTATCCTGACGAAATCCAGTGTTGACAATAATGAGAAAAAAACTTAACCACCACTTTCATCCTACAATTCAATTTTTCGGAAAACATACAAAATTTTTTAAATTTGAAATAAGAATATGTATACGTCAAAATGTAGGAACAATAAAAGATTACCTTTAAAAATTGTAAGCATTTGAAATTGACAAATGGGGACTATAACAAAATAGTTGGAGGAAGAGTCGTTTGAGGAAAAGGATGACCCCTCAAAAGATTGTGACTAACAGGGTTTTGATCTAAATGTGTAGGATGCTTAGAGTTTAGTTTTTATTTTCTTCTTGTTGCATTTGGATGAATGTATCTTTCATCAATTATACTTAAAGTAATTTAGTATTTACTTTCTTAAGATGTAATATTTGATTGATGATATGTCAACCTCGTATGAAAATTGATTTTATTTTGACTAATAATAATTAATATAGATGTTTTACTTTATGTTCACTATTTAAAGTTTATATCAAAACTTTTAAATATTTACATTTCGACTTAGAAAAATTATATTTATATGTTCCTCATTTTTAATTGAAATATTATCCATCACATCTTTTATTTCCAAATAAATCATAACGTTGTAATGTGAATAATTTTACCAGAAAAATGTTTTGTTTCCTTAAGAAAAAATATGTTTCTATTTTGTATTTACTAAAAATCTTTTAAATTTTTTTCTATTTACTTAAATAACACCTTAAACTAAGGACTTTTTGTGGAAGACCACTAGATTATCGAGTTAATGACAACTCGTTTATAAGTTATTCTCAACATTGTGAGACCTTCGGAAGCATCTATTACCCACTATGAAGTTAATGATAAAATTTTTAGAACTCTTCCTGTAAGATTGACTATTCAAGAAACTACTCTCAAGGGCTTTAATGAGCATTAAGTCAGTCTTGGAGGAATTGGTAGGTATCCTTATAATTCATAAGCAAGTTGAAGGTGTAGTTGGCTATAGAATGGGGTTGAATGGGGCCTAAAAACTCGATTCGTAGCGGATAATAAATAAGTGACAATAAAACTTAATTCTGAGGGGTACAAGACAATGGTAAAATAAAATTCATGACACACAAAATTTATCCTGATTCACTCAAACTTAAGCTACATCCAGTCCCCTTAAGCAAGTACTTAAGAGCTTTCACTAATCTCTTGATTAGAACAAGTATTATAACCTCTTCAAGTTATAATGAGTACACAAACCTCTATAGGTTATAACGAGTACATAAACATCTTCAGGTTATCCGAGTACACAAATCTCTCTAGGTTATACCAGTCTCAATCTCCCTTTGAGATAAAGACCACTCAAAATTGAAAGAAACACTCGCAAAAGAGAGAACAATGAAAGCTCACAAGGGTTTACTTCAAAGTGGTGAATAATTATACAATGGTTTCACACAACCCAAAACTCTAGATGCCCTTAATAGCAGATTTACAATATACACTTCGATATTTAGTAAATTCTCTAATTCTTCATTGTAATGCACTGTGTATTTCTCTTTTTTCTTCTTATCATCTTCAACTTGAGATTCTTACTCTATATGTAGCTTTGTAGAAACTAGTTGTTGGATGCTTGAAAGGGAAATCTTAACATCTAATGCTAAAATTAGTTGTTGGAAGAACAACTTCGACTCTTGATTCTGCATTAAAACTGACTTCATATGCATAGTAGAAATAATTTAAACAACACAAACTATCTTTGATTTGAAACAAATAGTCACATTTAAATATTTCATAATAACTTAAATAATTTCCGTTGTGAACAAATTTGAACGTTAAACCACACTCATTTCACTCATTTAATTAAAGGTACCGTCTTAGGACGGGCATTATGGGGTGCTGATACTTTCTCCACATGTAAACGACTCACGGACCCTAAATTCAGTTTCATATATTGTTGCCTTATCTTTGGTTTTTCCATAGTTTTCCATAATAAACTATGGTGGCGACTCATTTTCTCTTTTCTCTTAAAAAATTCGGTTGCTACAATACTAATGTCTTAATATTATATAATTAACAATATTATAACATTTTAAAACATGGTTAAAAAAAATTGCATTAACAAAATAAAGAAATGAGATCATAGTTTATTATAAAGATAATTACTATCTATTGTTTCTATGCCAATATGATTATGATGGGAACCCTTTTGAAGGAAATGGAAGACTCCAATTAAACTTTAAATATTTTTCTCAAGTTTCTAGAGAGAAACTCAAAAAGGGTGCTCACTTCCAAGAAAGATTATTTGGTGGTGAACCTAGGAGAAGATTACTTCCAAATTAAGTGACTTTAAAAGAACAAGAAGACAAGCAAAATGCATAGTCAAATTCAAGTTCAATTTCGAAGTGAGTACAAGAGTAAGTGAATACAAGAGTAGGGGTAGGCTTTTATTTATAGGCTTAGAAGCTCCTAACACTTATCAGTCTAAGAGATGTGAGACTAAAATGTTTAGAGTACAATTGCAATTGTAGTTTCTACACATACACATGCCCCAAGTCCCATTTGGTCAAATCTTAAATTTTTCAAGTGGTTATAAGTTTCATGGCTCCCTCGTAATTTCAAGCAAAATGCATAGTCATGTAGGTTGCGATTCATTCCATTTTGACCCAAAACATAGCCCACCTAAGATTCTATTTTTTTATACAAAGGAAAAATTACTCCTATAGAAAGATTCTACTCAAAGACTCTATAAAAGGCAAAGAACATTCTAATAATGTACTATCCATAAAAGAATAATCTTTTGCAGCCCATCTTCCTTCTCTATTCTTCTAGTCATGCCCCTTGTGAGTGACCCTATATGTGGTCTTTGAGGTGGTCCTCCATCAAATTATCACTAATATAGACTCAAATGTTAAACAAATTATTATTTAATAAAAGTATTCAAGACAAGTTAATGTGAATATATTTAGCAAAACTAAGTATTTATCAACTACATTATTAGTTATTATTTGTAGTAAATACAAAAATGAAGAAAATAAATAAGTATAAATAATTCCTAGTTATATTTATTTTCTTCCTATAACATGTTATTAATATTTTTATCTAGCATCTACTTATTTTTTATAAATAAAAATACAAAAGTTGTTATCTTCAAATCATTAAATCTAAAATTAAGTATGATTGATAGACTATCGTAAAATAGTTTGAATTTCTAGATTGGTAACTAATGTTTATAAATCATTTCATCAACATAAGACATTAATACAATAATATATGATAACTTTAGATATACATTACTCTCAACTCCATTATAAGATTTCAAATATTTACAATATATTACTATGCATAGCATAACAACTTGTCTAAAACCTAAATACGTTAATAATAGCCAAGTTTAAATTCCTTTTACTAATATATATGTTTTCGATATCTTATGCATTTTATTTTATTATTTAATTATCTTAACGTATGTTATTTAAAATAAATGATCCATTTCGATAATATCCAAAATACTTATACTTTGTCTAACTTATCCAGGGTTAGGAAAGGTTAGACAAGAATATGATAACTATGAACAAAAATGAACAAAGAATATGATAACATGGAAGAAGGTTTTTCTTGAATGTCTTTTTCTTTGTTTACAATAGCTCACTTAATATACAATTCTAGGGAACTAAATATAGAAATTATTCTAAATAAATACATTTCATATTCTCTGATATTCTACTCATATTCTCTGATACTCCCTTGATTATCTTTGATATTCTTACTAATATTCTCTTATATTTCCTTGATTATCTTTGATATTCTACTGATTTGTTTCTCTAATAATAATATTCTAACACTCCCCCTCAAGGTGAGCAGTGGGATCACCAATGCTTAGCTTGTTGAGGACACGAGTAAATGCTCTGCCTGTAACAACTTTGGTGAGAATGTCTGCCAACTGGTCTTCTAACCTTACAAACGGAAGCTCGTTATCGCTATCCTCAACCTTCTCCTTGATGAAGTGTATGTCCACTTCAACGTGCTTGGTTCTGTCATGTTGTATAGGATTCTCTGAGATACTGATTGCTGCCTTGTTATCACACTTTAACTGACTTGGTACTTGTGGTGGAAAACCAATCTCAGTTATCAACTTTTTGATCCATAAGACTTCAGTTATACCTTTGGCAATTCCCCAAAATTTAGCATCAGCACTTGAAAGAGCAACCACCTTCTCTGCTTCTTACTCCTCCATGTCACCAAGTTACCTTCCACAAGAGTAAAATAGCCCTATGTAGATCTCCTGTCATTTGGATTACCAGCCCAATCAACATCGGTATAAGCTTCAATGTTTAAGTGCTCATGCTTTTGGAACATGATCCCACTTCCGGGTGTCTCCTTCAAGTATCGGACAATCCTCATGGCAGCTTCCATATGATCCTTTTGAGGTTGATGTATAAACTGGCTTATTACCCCTACTGCATATGTTATATCTGGTTGAGTGTGTGACAAATAAATCAATTTCCTAACTAACTGTTGGTACCTCTCTTTATCTGCCCAATTAGCTCCTGCCTCAAACTTTAAACCATGGTTAACTTGCATAGGAGTATCTGTTGGTTTACAATTGACCATTCTTGTTTTTGCAAGCAAATTCATTATGTACTTTGTTTGGGAAATAAAGATCCCTTTGTTGGAGTGAAGAACCTCTATTCCCAAGAAGTACTTTAGTCCACCTAAGTCCTTCATTTCAAATTTTCTGAACAAGTTATTCCTCAGTTGTGTAATTTCTTCTATATCACTTCCAGTTATGATCATCTCATCCACATATATTATTAGCATGTGATAAAATCTCCTTTTCTTTTCAAGAATAAAGTATGGTCAGAGTTGCTTTATTTGTACCCGTACCTTTTCATGGCCACTATAAACCTCCCGAACCAGGCATGTGGAGACTGCTTAAGCTCATAGAGTGCCTTTTTCAATTTGCAGACTTCATTTCTTTAGAAGTCTTCAGAGAACCCTAGAAGAGCTTCCATGTACACTTCTTCTTTCAAATCCTTATGCAGAAAAGCATTATTAACATCAAAATGATGGAGTGGCCAATTTTTGTTTGCTTATATTGAAAATAGTACTCTGATGGTGTCAATTTTTGCAACTGGTGAGAAAGTCTTTGAGTAGTCAATGCCATAAGTATGTGTATAGCCTTTTGCCACCAATCTTGCCTTATATCGCTCAATGGTGCCATCTGCTTTGTGTTTAATGGTGAAAACCCATTGACACCCTACTAGTTTCTTCCCTGTTGGTAATATGCACTTCTATCAAGTTCCATTCTTTTCTAGAGCTTTCATCTCTGTTTTCATAGCTTCTCTCCATATACCCTTCTTACTGGCTTCGTAAACTATTTTGTGAATGTCTTCAGCTAGAAGGGAGGTAAGAAAAGCTCTTGCAATGTCTATCATTCCTTCTCTGGTTATCTTCATAGGATACTTGAAATTCCAGGGAACATGTTCTGGAGAATATGTGGTACCCCTCTATTTCTTCTTGGCGGAAGTGTGAAAGACTCTAGTTCTGGTGCTAACATGTCATTGTGTAACAATCGGCACCAATCACACTTAGGAAAATAAATGAAAATGGGTTTTATTACCTCTAAGTATTAAAATTACAAGAAAAAAGATAGTCATGGGTGTTGGCCTAGCCTAGTTCTAAGTCCTTGTGATCCTTCCCTCCATTCCTTTAGAGCTCCTCTATTTATAACTTATATTCCCTATCTAAAAGATATAAAAGATAACTAACAAATATGATATAATTCTAAATCTCCTAACAGAATCCTTATATTAAAATAACTAATAATAGAATCTTATCTTAATTAATAAATAATAACTAACAATCAAATATCATCTTAATAAATCTTAACTAATATGTTTCTGAAATCTCATGGGATGTAACACATTGTTAGTGACTTCATTCATAGCAGGTGACAACTCAGTAGAGTGAAGATCACTTACCTCTTGTTGAACATTCTCGGAAGGATCCTTATTGGTTGTGTTGGTCCCTCATATGTGGACAGAGACATGTTCGTTGGCTCCATCTACTTACTCTTTTGGAACAGTTTCTGGGCAACTTAGGCTACTTAACCAACTTAGTGGTTCACTAGTTTTCACCCCCTGAACATCAAGTTGGCTACTGAAGAAATATTCTGATTCTAAAAAATCACAATCCATAGTCACATATACACGGTGAGTGATTGGGTTGTAACATCGATATCCCTTTTGATGTGTAGCATTTCTCAACACATGGATCAAATTTGGTTCTATTAGCTTTGGAAATATGAACGAACACAGAGCACCCAAAAACTCGTAGTGGTAACATTTGGATAGGAGGGATATCAGTCTGAGTAGCTAGGATCTGTAGGGGTGTTTTGTGGTTAAGGATCTTTGAGGGTAGCCTGTTCAAAAGATAGGCCAAGGTAGCAACAACTTCGGTCCAAAAATATGTCGGAACCTGTGCATCAAAAATCATGGCTCGAGTCATCTCTAGTAGCTTACAATTTTTCTGTTTTGCTACATCATTCTGTTGGGGTGTGATTGGACAGAAAGTTTGATGGATTAAGCCAATTTCTCTGAAAAATTCCTGCATTGATTTGTTAACAATTTCTCCACCATCATCTAATCTAAATACTTGGATTTTCTTGTCAAACTGAGTGTGAATCATTTGATAAAATGCATAGAACTTATCAGGTACTTCAGATTTGTGTTTTAGAAAATATACCCATGTCATACAAGAGAAATCGTCCACAAATAACACAAAATACTAAAATTGATTTGTGGGAATTAGGAGTTGGGCCCCACACATCAAAGTGTACTAATGAAAAAACAAAATTGACTTTATCGTTGTTAAGAGGAAAAGTAACTCTATGATTCTTTGCCCGTATACAAGTTTCACATTTGATGGGCTCAGTGTTACTAGTAAATAAACTAGGAAATAAAATCTTAAGGTACCCAAATGAAGGATGTCCCAAACGTCTATGTCATAACCAGAATTGCCTTGTAACCGTTCTATGAGCAAGTATGGCATGTCCCTTGTGAACAATCTCATCAACATAGTAAAGACCTCTACGTTCAATACCACACCCAATGATCTCCTTCATAAGAATGTCCTGTAAAAGGCAAAAAATAAAAAATATGAGAACCACACAATTTAGCTCATTTGTAACTTGGCTTACAGAAAGTAATTTTGATGATAGTGCAGGAACTTAGAGACAATTTTTTAATTTTAATTTTTTCTGAAAACACAATTGAGCCCCCTCCTTGGACCGCAACTAATTCTGCACTAGCTATTTCAATATGGGTTTTAGCAGGTGCGGAGAGACTGTCAAAATCGTAGGGTCATGGGTTATGGTGTCAGTTGCCCCACATCCACTTATTAGATTTTCCTGGGCTGGTATCCTCCTTTCTTTTTTCACCTCTATGAGCGATTGCGGCTCTTCCATAAACAACTTGTGATTTTGTTTCTTCCTCTCTTCCGGTGTAACTACTACTGCTACTGGTGATCTGATGGATGCCCACAGTGGTGGCAGCCTTGCGATTTTTTTGGTTTGGAATATTTCCAACATTTGGGATAACCCACGATTTTGAAGCAAGTCTCCTTGGTGTGTTTCTTAATTCCGCAATGAGTACAGTGGAGGTGGCTTTTGTCTTCCTTGTCTCGTTGTGATGGACGTCGTCCGGCGGTTTCTGAGCGACTTCATCCTTGTCCCTGTCCCAGTAGTATGCTTCCATAGGTAGTAGCCAATCCCTCCCATAAAGCCTTGGCGGTTGGGAACTGGGAAACATTCTTTATCAAACTAGAGTCTCAATATTTTGAATTATCCAAGTGAAGACAGTTTGGTCTGCCTATTCCCATTTTTCTTATGCTGGTTTTGTTTCTTCTAGTGTCGGGGGTATACCTGTCAGATGACTCTTCTTTCCTCTGCCACCGATAGCTTTCTTCATGAGTGTTGCTCATGTCGCAACCGGGATCGCGACGGGGCGATCAAAATTTAATTTTAAAAAAATATTTAAATTGAGATTGGAGTCGCCACCATAGCTTATTAAGGAAAACCATGGAAAACCCAAAAATAATAAAATAGTCTGCAAACCAAAGTAAGGGTTCGGGAGCCGGTTACGTGTGGGGAAGGTATTAACACTCCACAACGCCCGTCCTAAGACGGTACCATTAATCAAATGAATAAAAATAAGTGTGGTTTTAAAATATCATTTTTTTCCCAAATAATAACAATAAAAATGAGACTAAAGACAAAACAAACAAATATAAAAAAAAACAAGAAAACATGCTTATAAAAATTATAACAATAAATAATAATTAGGCAGATAAAAATATCAAACAAAAATAAAACAAACAAACATATATATTTTTATTTATTTGGACCCGACAAGGTTTAACTTTGGTCCTACGTATCTCTATGCATGATAGAAAATCAGGGTACACGTAGTTCTATTTTAAAAATTTGGTGGATGGCGTTTGATATTTTTTAGCTTATGATTATTTTCTTTTATTTTTGGCAATTTATTTTATATAATTTTTTTAATTATTTTCTATTTTATTATTTTTTCTCTTGATAATTCTTTATTTAAAGGAAACTCGGGATAAGACTGTTTTTTTTATATTTAAAAATGTTTATTAAAAAACTATTTTAATTTTAATTTGAGAAAGGAACTGATTTTTATTATCTTAAAGAAATTGTTTTTCTACTTTAAAAAAAACATATCCTTTTTAATTTTTTATTCATTATTTTTGAAAAATAATAACTATTTTTCATATTAAAAAAACTTTTTATTTTATTTTATTTTTAAATTGTCTTTATATTTTATTTTCAAAAAACGTGTTTCTATTATCTTATTTTCATAAAAAAAAATTATATTTATTATCGAAAAGACATGTTTTTATATTTATCTCATTTTTATTATTTTTGAAGATGTTTTATCTTTATTATTTTAGGGTTGTTTTGAAACTTTTTTCCCTTTTTTTGTTTTGAAAATTTATATTTTTGATATTTTTTCAAGAACTATTAATTTATTAAATTTTAGAAAGCATTTGGTTCGTTCCTCGAAAATTGGAAAATGTTGTATAATTTATTATTATTATTATTATTATTATTATTATTATTTATTTTTAAATCAAAGAGACAAGGAATGAACCTCAGGATATCATAATAATCATCAAATAGAGCAACCACATGTATATGATAAGTATATAACACAGATTAAATAGAACGTACCAGTTGAAGATCCTCCAAAAGCACGCTCCCTTCTTCTCTGAAATCTCACCTTCAAACGATCTACTCACTAATATTCAGGACCCTTTCTAGTATTTCTCGTGTTTTTTTCGCGTGTCTATCCATTTGCTCACTATGCATATTTATACTAATTCTAGTCAACCCACTCTTAATTCAAATTTTAAATCTCTTAATTCCTAATTATCCCCACTTAATTATAATTTGTGAACTGCCAATTGATTATTCTCTTTTAATTCAGATTCAAATATATTAATTCCTAATTATCCCCACTTATGACACCAACTGACTATTAAATCCCAAGGACGAACAGGGACTGAAAAATGGATAGAATTGTACCATTATTGCTGTTATGGCATCATAACTTCCCATACATATAATCAAATTCGAAAATAAAATTAATATGGGAAATAAATGGGGAATATTGGAGGTAATGTGGCTCACACATTTTATTATTATTATTATTTTAATTCATTTTCTTTCCTTTATTGTTTTTTTTTCATTTTTACATTTATTAAAAGCAACCTAAATAACACAACAATAAAAATAAAAATAAATACTTAAACCTTTTTTTATTTTATTTTAATATTATTATTATTTTGAAATATATATTTATT
>Ga0209700_100596_pt1 | contig 69963 bp, 55 predicted proteins | sample SiratroredBW_FD_187528 | JGI IMG/M metagenome (GOLD analysis project Ga0209700, IMG submission 187528) | Root nodule microbial communities of legume samples collected from California, USA - Siratro red BW (SPAdes) (version 2) | ecosystem: Host-associated > Plants > Roots > Nodule | place: USA... | reverse complement strand
GAGATTATTAGGATGTGCATTGTTTGGGGATTCTAAGGAGGTATCCTGACTCTACTGGTACATTGGATTCATATAGATGAAGTTTACCAGTTGGTGAAGAGTCGAAGGAGGTTCATATGGTCCTGTCCGAGGTTTGAAATATGAGCCCGGTCGGAGTAGGACATATGGATTAACCCTGTGCATATGGGGTCCGAGGTTTGACATATGAGCCCGATCGGAATAAACTGTTCGGAACAGTTAGGTGGTATATGACAGGTGCACACCTCTTGATGTCTAACTCAATGCATGGGTCTTCCGGAAGTAGAGAGTCTAGTGTCTTTGTTTGTGAGTCAGTGTATGTATGATGTGAGATGAATTATGAAAGATTGAATTGTTGTTGTTTTGTTGAGATAGAAATCCAATTTATGAAAATATATATTGTTTTGAAAACTCTCTAGCTTACCCTTCTTTTTGTGTGTTGTTTGTTTTGTTTTTAAAACTGCGATGATCGTGTATATTACACGGGAGCAGAGGATTTGACAGGTGGTGGGAGTCCCCAGTAAACTGATGGAGAAACTTTATTTTATTTTATTTTATTTGTAATTTTTATGAAGATATTTTTACTAGATCTTTTGTGGAGAAGTATATTTTTAAATACATTATGAATGTATTGATTTTTATATTAAAGTTTATTATATAATTCTTATCCAATAAAGTTCCTATTATATGAAAAATATGGGATGTTACATTGTATGTGCCATTTATATAATCACAACATCCATTTATTGTTCCCAAATATCAGAGAAAAGAAAAAAAAGCTAATGAAGGTCCAGAAGAACATCAAATAAAATTGGATTGGCCTACAAGGCAAAAGATATGTGCTGGTATTGCCAAAGGTTTGGCATACCTCTATGAAGAATCGAAATTGAAAATTGTTCATAGGGACATCAAGACCACTAATGTGTTACTTGATAAAGATCTCAAACCAAAGATATCTGACTTTGGTTTAGCAAGCTCAATTAAGAGGATAATACCCACAGAATCACCCAAATTACTGGAACTTAGTGAGTTTCTATATTTTGATTTTGCTATACAGATTTTATGAAGAAATGTTTTTATACATGATATGATTAGACTATGAAGCATAAAACAGAGAGGTTATCAAAATGCATACCTTGTTGAATTGGATTTAGCCAAGTAGTTAGGGATTAAAGAGCAATTGAGAATGCAAAAGCTTAAGCAATTAACATGTTTCTTTAATTAATAGCTAACAGCAAATTTTGTAGTAGGAATATGAAAAACAGAGATAGAAGATACACACCGTTTTGGAACCCGACGAAGAAGAAGAAAAGGAAACACGAAAATGATGGTTTCAAGCATTGGAACACAACAAGGGCACTCCCAATTCTGCTACGTGCCGCCCCCAACTGCCTTCCCCAACCACAAACCCTAAACTCCCAAATCCCTGCATCCACCACCAACATAGAAAATCATTTGAAAGAGAACCGAAAATCAAAACAAATCCAAACCCAATCATGAGCTTACCTCCGTCGAAGGTCCTTGTCGATGACCACGAACACTTCCCACAGCTCGGAGCTCATGCACACCTCAAGGTCAAAATCTAATCGGTGAAAATGACCCTCTACACCCAAATCCAACTTCTTTAAAGTGCAATCGAAGATTAGATGTTTATGGAAATGATTTTGGAAGCTTGGAGGTTAAATGTGGGAGCTGCGTGGGAGACATCAAGTGAAATGTTGGAGCCACATGAAATGGGAGGGAAAACAAACCCTGAGATTTAAGACATGTATAGCGTGGGCCATGGCCCACACATAACCCTAACATAACTAGCGTGAGCTCTGGCCCTCACATCCTTAGCTTAACAATAGTGTGGGCTCTGGCCCACACGACCTTCTTTTTCTATTTTTTTGACTGATATATCTATAGAAACCCGTATCGTCAGCTTCTTCAATGTATCTTCACAAAGCTAATTTCTATTTCAAACATGATTTTTATTATATATATATATATATATATATATTATTTACTTCTATTTTTTATATTATGTTTTATTATGTTATTAAACAAATTTTTTTATTATAATCAATTCAAACAATAACATTATATTGATAAATACAAATTTTATTATCAATTTTTTTTGTGTTATACTCTTATTATATCATATTATTAATATTCAATATAATTATGTTTAATTTTTATTTAATTTTTTTATTTTATTCTTTCTTTTATTTCTTATTACTTTATATTGTGTCGTGTAATTACAATTTTTTACTTTTCATATAAGGAAATAATTTCAAAAATATTAAAAGTAATGACATTTAACATATTTAAATTTTCTTATTTTAATAATATAATATAAAAAGTTTAAATAAACAAATAAAATTAAATAAATCTAACTCAAAATAGGCTTTGATTTATGTAATTTTAACCCAATAAAGTTTAATTAAAAACTTCTAGTTTCTAAACTTATTTTCTTCAACTCAAATTTGTCTCGCAACATTTTCACACTTTACACGAATCAAGTTAACTTAATTTGCTTAACAAAATTTCACATATGCATTGAATTGTTCAAGTGGATTGGATTAAATAAGTAACATTATACTCAAAATTTGATTCAATTACTTAACAACTTATTAACTAAGTTTTTTAAGCTAATAAGCCACATGAGACTTAAACTAATCCTAATTATTAAGCTACTAATTGTTTTCTATTATTATATAGATAAAAAGGATTTGCTTAAATAATATGTAGTTGTTTACACTATTTTTAGTATGGAAAACATTATACTAATATGCACAACATTCTTTGTAAGATCACTCTAAAACAATGATGAAGCCCTAATCATTTGTGAATAAGGTCCCTTGTGCACACAAATGAGTCGTTGGACAATTAATAAAATGTCTTTAATTATGGGACATCTACTCAACCGATTATCAATTAAGTGTTGATGTCTCAATCTTAAAAGATTTAATTGATTGTTGAGTATGATAAGTGTTCCAATTGAATTGAAAAATAATTGTAGTATTTTATATAAAATCTTAAATAAGAATTATTAAGATTTAATTAAAAATATGTAAAAGTATTTAAAAATATAAAAAATGAGATAGATATAATTTTGTAAAGAATAAAAATTTAAAGATATTAAGAAAAATGAAAGATATGTTGAAAGAAATTTAGTAAAAATATAATAGGTAAAAAAACTTATTATGATTATATAATTATTAATTTGATGAAATATATAAAAGAAAAAAATTTTGATGATAAGTGTATAAATTGAATTGATTTTTTTTTATAAAATCTTAATGGAGAACTCTTAATTAAAGATATGTAAAAATATTTAGAAAAAAAATAAAAATTGAGATAGATATAATTTTTTAAATAACAAAAAATTAAAGATATTAGGGAAAAAATGAAAAATAAGATGAAAGAAATATAAAAGTAATAGGAAAAAAATTATTATAATATGTAATTGTTAATTTGATGATGAAAAATAAAAATAAAATAAAATTGATAAGTGTTAAAACTAAATTTAATAAATGTTTTGACTAGTTTTTATATAATTAAATAAGAACTTTCACTATGATGCATTATAAAAATAAGAAGTGAAAAATTAAAGAAGATATAAAAAAAGATATAAAAATAAATGTCAAAAGAAAATAATTTGTAAAAAACTTAGTTCGAAATAAATAAAAAATAGTGAGTTAGAAAAGTTTGCAATATTTTTATTAGTAAAAAAATTAAATAAACATTTTTTTTTATGATATTTGAAGTATAAAATATGATTTCATCGCTTAGTCAAGCTCCAAATTCACAATCCAATCATAATTAATAAGAATGTTATCTAATATAATATGTTACTTTGCACCAATTTTAAATTAAGAGTCCTTTCTGTACCATTAAATGAAGAGTCTCTTATGTCATATTCAATCATAATGAGAATGTTATCTAATATAATCTACTATTGTTACTCTGCACACCATTAGATGAACACCAATTTTAAATTAAGAGTCCCTGCACCACTAAATGAAGAGTCTCTTCTGTCATATTGCTCTTACATTTACTAACCATGTCTTCCTCTTCCTCTTCTTACCAAATTGTAAAACTCAGTCCATTACAACATTTCTAGCCTACTTTCTTTTATTGTTCTTATTTATTTATTTTTTGACAAAAATATTATAACATACATTTGAAAAAATATAACATATTCATACCTTCATAACTAATACACATAATAAATTGTATTTTAACAAATTACGAATCATTTACCATATTATATCTTATATTCACTCATATTTTAGGCTTCAACTATCATATTTGATGTTTCAACTATCATTTATTTATATTTTATTATTCAAATATCATTAACTTATATTTCATAATTCAATATCATTCATTTATATTTTATGACTCAACTACTATTCAATTAAATTATAAAAGTTAAGATCAAATATATATTTTTATTTATTCCATCAAATTATTAATAAATAATCATAAAATTTTTTCATCTCTTATTTATTTACTACATAACTTTCATCATATTGTAATTTTTTTATTACTTTGATATTTTTTGCTATAATAATTATACTAAAAAAATACTACACAAAATTTAAAATATCATTAAATTCATATTTTTTTTTAAATTTATTTAATAATAAATTTCATAAATATTTTTTAACTTATTGTTTTGTTTATAAACTTATATCTATCTTATCTTTCTTACATTTTTCATTACTTTTACATCTTACTAATATACTAATAATACTCATTTCATATTATATTTCCTAAACTTTATTTTTTTTTTACATTTTATTTAATTATAGTATATATCTTAACTTTTTCTGTTGCCTCTTCAACAAAACACAAGGAAAAAAAATTTATAAAAAGATTGTGTGGGCTAAACCTACACTACACTTACCGGAGGCAAACCCACGCTACTCTTAGCATGCGCTAGGCCATCGTAAACTTTTTTACTTTTTTTCACTTTTGTGGGTCAGACCCATACAAGTACGTTTTTCTTTTAAAAAAAAAACCAGAGAGTCACACACCAAAAGTCCACGATTTAGCCCACGTTATTTGCGTCGGCCTATTGGCTCACATAAAAAGATTGACATTAATCAAGCATTTTCTTATTGTATGTAATTTCAAATACTTTATCACCATTGTTGAAATTGACACACTAGTATGAGGTTAACAGCGCCGTGTTTAATGAAATATCAATCAATTTATAAGGACTAAATTAATATTTGTTATTTGTTGTTGAATTTTCTTTTCCTTTAATCAGTTTACGGTGTGAGAGACTATTCTCGCTTTAGAACCATATAAATCATCATTCAAACTCAAGAGTTAAATTCATTGAATATCACATTGTTTTTGTGAGTCTAATTTGGCCAACTACAATGTCGTATGTTAAAAGTGAAAGTTGTCCAAAGATCTGGTATATATGGTTTTTTATTTTTTTCAAGGTTCGAAGGGTGCAACCGAGCAAGTGTAATTATAATAGTTGTATAACATAAGGCACAATGTATATGATGGTGCGCATGAAGGAACTCGGTATAAATGGTGCCAAGGTGAAGGTCAAAAGATATTTGAGCACAAAAAGGCCCACTAATAAATAAATTCATTAATGTTTGTAACAGAAAACAAAACAAAATAAAAACAAAGAATCCATTAAAGAAGTTTGAAAGTAGGTACCCACCAAAAGATTAACAAATTCTCAGTATCCTTCTAGGTCATCTTCCTAGTATATGGAACTACTCCCACTGAAGTTGATTAAACAAAACACGTATATATCCTTCTTTCTCTTTTTGTAAAAGGAGGATTGAAATCCAATCTCAACAAACAACAAAAGCAACGAATAAATTAATTATACGAGAAATTATTGAATAGGTCAATGGATGGGGTACGAGGTGAAACAAAGTTTGAAGGGCTAGGCATGATGAAAGTACCTTCCATAAAATTTCTGTTACTATGAAGAACGGGGCTTAAATCCTGAAAGAAGCTAACCATGTTTGGATCCGTCGATGGTGGCGAGAAGAAATTTGAAGGAATGGGAGACAACGAAGATGGTCCAGGGGACAAAATCCCATGAAACATGCTTGGTCGCTCCAACACCCCATGACTTACTATATCTACCCTTCCAGAATCAACTCTACTCTCACTTGGGTGTTGTTTAATGCTTTGATTTGTTTTAGCCATCTCTATTGCGGCGTATCGAGCCGTCGACAATACCACGTTACCACTATGATCATTGCTATCACCACCACGGTCTTTATTGTCATTTGAAGGGTCTATTACGACCTTATTAGAAGAGGAAGAGGAAGATGAAGAACCGGTGAGGCGTTGAACGAGGCTCATGAAGTCACTTGGTGTGGTGTGAATTACTTTAGGAGAAACGGTGTAGATTATCACCGGTTGGCGCGGTGGAGCTGGCAGTTGGGACGGCAGCGTCACCACCGGTGGCTTCTTGATTTTGTGGGATTCCTTGTTTACCCTAAGAGGAGTGGGACGAGGACCTTGGAGTTCTCTTTTGGGCGATCTTCCTGAGGGAATGTCTTGTGAGTTCATGGTGCTAGCCAATTAAGGGTTGAATAATACTGTGAAATGAGTAGAAGAGGAAAGGAATTGCGAGATGAGTTGAATAGGAAGTTATGGGGATGATGGTGCTGAGAAGAGAGTGAGTTTTGGAATGCAAACTAGGGTATATAAGGGGCTGACATGAAACGCAGAGAGAGCGGGTCAATGGTTTAAAAAGGAGTATTTAAATATATGATGTACGTTTGGTAAAATATGGCTTCTTCTGTGGTAAATTTTTTAAGTGTATTCATACGAGGGGGCGGTTTCGTAATGTTATAGTTTTCTGAATTTGTCTTGTGTGTTCTTTTAATTTTTATTTTTTGGTTATAGGCAGGAGTTGGAAGGGGTCGCGACCACGTCAGAAAGGTATATGATGTATGATATAGGAGTAAATCTATTCATGAGATTTTGGATATGAGTGGATAAGTGTGTTGACGAGTATTATTATGTGGTTTTCATTGATTCCTCGGGGCATTATTTATGGTGTTAGTGGGTGTGTAAGTTTTTGCTAACTCTCGTTTTAGAACGATCATAAGGTATAATATTGGCCAGCCAGCCAGCCAAATAGACTATTCAACTACGGATTACCGCTTAATCTAATTTGTCTCTTGGCTGGTTAAATAAAAAACAAGAAACACATAACTAGGTGCCGCGAAAGAAGGGCTGCCTAGTTGTTACAACCACATGCTAAAGAATAAAGCCTGTAGTACATATTTCAGCAGTGATTTGTGACATTTTTTCGGAGCTTCCGTTAGATTTTTGGTATTGTTTTTCTAAGTATCTTCAAAATTTTAATATATTAATATTAGTATATTTTAAAGTAATAGTAGAAAGAATTAACACCAAAAACCGGATCCTAGATAATCTGGATTCCATTTTTAGGTATTTGGTATCCACTTATTATGAATGTTATTTTGACACATGAGCAATATAATTCTTATTCGACACTGCTTACCTGTTGAGCGCAGCAATAATCTGGCAAGTGTAGCAAGCTAGAGTAAAAGAAGGAAGTAATTTCAGAAGGTGGATAGAAGTGTTTATTCAAGGTTTAGGGTTACGAAGGTTTTGTGGAAGGGGAGACGATTCGGGTGTGAAAATCAGGAAAATAGTATTAATGAAAAAAAAAAAAGGAAGGAAAAAGATAGGGGTGCGAAAATCAAGAAAATAGTATTAATGAAGAAAAAAAGGAAGGAAAAAGGTAGGGGTAAGGGTTGGGGTGGTTCTTTGCAGCAATGGGTATCGGAGACGGAGGTTGTTGGTGGCGATGCTTAGTGGGGGAGCAGAGGCGTGTTCATGCGACAATACTCAACATTCAAATGTTGGCATGTAGTTCTTGACCTGCACTTTGGTGTTGTTGTGTTTGTTTACTTTGTTTGTTGCCACTTTTGGTTCATGAGGTTTTTCATTCAAAGGTATATCAACGATTAATATAATGAGATGACTAAGGTGATTTTGAATGTTTAAGTTGAACTGTTAATTGATTTTGTTTTTGATTGAGATAGGGCTTGAGTATGTCATTTTGATTGTTGAAATGAAGGTTTGTTGGTGGCATGGTTTGGCTAAAGTTCTGTAAATTTTTGTTTCTTTACTTTAGTACATGTTAAAGATTGTTGACATGAGTAGAGTTAAATGGTTTCATGTAATTATAAACTTTGTGAGGTTATTTTCTTCATGAGTTAAATGGTTTCATGTAAGTATAAACTTTGTGAGGTTATTTTGTTCATGAATGAACACTGAATACAGGTGTTGGCAATGATGTTTGAAATATAATTTTCATTGTTTTGGCAGCAAGGTACAAGGGAACGGATGAAAAGCAGAAGGAAAAACAAACATGTGACGGAACATATGACATTCCCTTTTAGTAAATATTGAATCCAAATTCAGAGGATGTATAAGAAAAAGGTATATGTGATGTCAATGTTAACAGTGAAGGAGAAGAGGGGAGAAGTGTTGAAACTGCGTAATTTGTATACACGACTTAAGCATAAATGTAGACAATGTGTTAAGGCCGTTATTGTAAAAATTCCTTGGCCTGTGTATGCTAGGAAAAGACCAAAGACTTTTTAGTTCGTTAGTGATTTGTCGATTATAATTGTAATGGAAATTTTTGGATAACTTTGTATGTAAATAAACCTTCCATGACAACTAATGTATTGTGCATATTTGAAAAGTGTTTTTATTTTTTAATATATTAGACCTTCATTATGAGAAAGTGTTTGTTGTGATCCAGATATTGTAGTTAGTGCATTCTATTTCAATTATTGACATATGGGTGGAGTGTTGAAACATTATTTCATTGGTTATAAGGTTACCAAAGTAAGCACAAAACTTTGTGAATGAAACTACAGGTTTATGAATATGCAAGCTATCCGCAAGGACATTAGTGCACCTCACCTTCAAAGGCACACATAATTCCAGTAGAAAAAATAAGTTAATAAGGGTTGATGTTGATTTTACGTCTGTGTCGAGCGTTGTGAAGGAAAACACATGTAAGGTAACCACGTATATTAACATGGATGACAAAAACAAGGTTTTTCCACAAGTTATGTTTGTAACATATCAAAGGTTGGAGTTCTGAATAGGACCTTATTAGACAAAGTAATAAAAGTTTGAGCTGTTGTTGAAGTCAGATTGGATAAGTTGAAAAAGTCCTTTGCGGGTAACCTCATATAGTAATGTGGATAACCAGTTGTCTGTCTACGAAACTTAGACCAATAACTTTACTTTTTGATGGACTTAGTTGCATTATGACCTTAGTTCAACTAAAATTGAAGGATAGATATGACTATCTCAAGAAATAACTTAATTATAAGGATTGATGGTGATTTTGGTACTGAGCTGGTGGGGTTAACAATTACATGGTAGGTGGCCACATAAACTAACATGGGTAATTAGAAAAATTTTGTACATAACTCATGTAACTTATGTCAGAGATTGTGGATGATCTCATTAGGAACATTGTACAAAAAGTATTATATTTTTCAGGTGTTGGTTCATGATAATAGCCAACATCAGTGTAATGGGTGGTCATTATCAACATTTGGTATATATGTAGCAAAAGTGAATATTAGGTAAGCACATAAATAACTTGGGGTGATGGATTTTTTTGCAGTAGATCCTTAGTTCAAGACATTTTAAAGGGAAATCACAAAAAATGTAGATAAAACAAGTTAATTATATCAATTAACCCTCATTGTACAATTGCTAAATTTACATGGCAAGTAACCACACATGGGAACATGGATAACCATGAAAATTTGCTGAAGCAACTAATGTGTACGTGGCCAGTTATGTTGCTCTTGGGTATAAATTCGCTTTAGCAAGGGATGTGTCATTTGAGCAAATCTTGTGTAGTGATTGTGGGGACTCTTTAGCACGAAATCGCTAAGGCGAATATGGTTACCTAGATCTAAGTATGTGATCACCCACTAACCACTTTAGGCTAACAAAACCACATAATCATTAGATACACAAGACTTGGTTGTTGTCTTCAACCAACACTTACTTATTCAATTACTTTGGTAATAAACATTATTAACAAATCTTTGTATGTGGTCCTAAAAGTTTTGTTGTCTTAGAATACACAAGGAACATTTCTAGTTACTCGCCTTCATTATTATGGTTGCTGCAACCGGGATCATGACAGGGTGAATAAAAATTTCAAAGAGAAGTCGCCATCGTAATTTATTATGGAAAATTATAGAAAAATCAAGGAAACGAAAACGATATGCAAAACCAGATTAAGGTCCGAGAGTCGATTACGTGTAGGCAAGGTGTTAACACCCTACAACGTCCATCCTAAGACGGTATCTTTAATACAATGAGCGAAATGAATGTGGTTTTTATAGAATGTTTATTTTTCCCAAAAAAAAACAAAAATACAAGTAAAAAAAAATTTATTATTTGGGATCCGACATGGATTGACCTTGCTCCTATGGATTTTCATTCACAATGTAATATCACAGATCACTTACTTTTGGATAGTACAGCAGGATCTGTACTAGTTGAACTGCTACTGTAGGGTTCAGTAGGCAGGTTACTGCTGGGAGTAGGGTTTGCTTACGGGGTGCAAGTGTTGTATTGTGTGAGACTGATCTTTGAGATCTTTTTAGTTGAAATCTTTGCTAGTTTGCAAAGGAATAGACATAGCCCTTGAGGAAAGGCGAACCAGGATAAAATCTTGTGTTCTTGATCTTTCTTTCTCTCTTCTTGAACACTTATTTTGTTTCTGCTGTTTGCATAACTAATTGTTTCTCGCGTACAACTAATTGTTTCTTCCTGAGTGTATTTGTGAATTTTCTCTAAAATAGTTCTTACACATATTCAATTACTTGCATAACTTCTTGCTTCTAGTTTCTTAATCAACTTTGTTTACTGTATATTTGGTTGTGTTTCTAGAAAAATTAGTTTTTCTTAAAACATTTGGTATTTCTTGAATCTGGTTTTAATCTGTAGTGATTCTTTCCTAACTAGAAAGATTATTTGTTTGAATATACTTTTACTTGTTTTATTTCTGATTATTTGAAATACTTTCTGGTTTCAGTTTATTGCTTCCGCATCTGATCTGATTGAATTTATATTATATCTTGTTTTAGTTGATTGTTTCTGTTCTGGAATCTATTGAACATTTACTTTACATTTCATAATAATTATTTTTGAATAGTTTTGATAGAGGATTTTCATCCAGTTTTGAAAATTGTTAATTGTTTACAAAATTTTTCTAAGTTCAATTCACCCCACCTCTTGAACTAAGCCTGAACTTATTTTACAAGCCAAACCAAAATCACACCAAAACCAGCCTCGAACTTCTACTAAAACCAAATCAATGTCTACTGATTGAATACACCTTATTACAATACAAAAAGCAGTACCACCAAATCCCTCAATTGAAATGTATTGTGCACACACCAAATTAAGTCATCATGCACACCATCATAAATTCAAAATCAAAACAATTACACACTCCTTCCAAAACCAAACCCATCCATTTTTCCACCAAAAGAAAACAATAGAACAACCACCCATCACTAAATTGTTCCTTCACTCACCAAGGAAACAATGCACGCCATCACACATTCACAACCTAACTTGAAAAACGGTATCACCAACACCCAACCCAACAATTCATGGAAAAAAACACACAAAAATAAAAAACCACACCCAACCCTAAACCGCGGAAACAATGCACACCATGGCACATTCCCACCAAAACCCAATCCACACTTATGGCCATCGTAAACCCAAGCCATCAAAACACAAGAAAACAAGCAGACAACCACCACTCACGAAAAAGATTGAGTAACAAAACGAAATAACCCATAAGCCAACCAAAAAACCATTTCTTTTTCATGTTATACCCATTAAAGACCTGCCTTTTGTTGAAAATGCACCACCATTTCACAACCCAAACAAAAGCCAACACCAAATCCAATGGAACCCTTCACCACCACCAATGACAACACCTACTGAGGTGACGACTTCAACAAAACCAAAGCGATGACAACACCAATGAACCAGAACCCTGGTGCAGCAAAACTGGCAAAGAAAAACACTACTTAGGAATGACAACACCAAACTCGAAAATGAAACCCATCAAAAGTTTACATTTTTTAATCTCAAAACTCACTTCTACCACATTGGACATACGTAATAAAATAATATTATTTTTAACACCTCAATCGTGTCAAATGGAGTGACAATGTCAATATATCAATACTCTATTATTATTATTATTATTATTATTATTATTATTATTATTATTATTATTGGTAACCAAATGTCGGGCAGTGAAAAGTTATTTTTTTTCTTTTATTCTTCAACCACGAGATTAGCTAGTACTTCTTTTATTATTATATGTTATAATGGTATATTATTATTATTATTATTATTATTTTTATTTCTTCTTCTAATTTCCTTTTATTTCTGGATCTCTTCATAATTCTTACATCATTTACAACATAACTAATTTTCTTTTTTTATTTATTTTATGGTTTAAATGTTTTTTATCATAAAATAATTTTACCACATCTTTTTATTTATTGACATTAGAGAAATTTAGCTAAAGGACGAGGTGATGACTATAGAGTAGAAGTGGTATAAGACCCTAAAAAATGACTACAGAGTAGAAGTGTTATAAGAAGAATGACACCGGAGTATGTATGGTTAAAAGTGAAAAGTTTATATAAATAGAAAAATCAATTATTGAGGTTTATTTTTTATAAAATCACCTTTTCTTTAAAGTAGATTTTCCTTTTTCTCCTATGATTTCTCTCTAGAATTCTGACCCGATTTCATTACATTGAATATCAAAGCCCACCATTAAACTTATGGCAGTGTTTAGAGATGAACTGCCTGATCAAAAGTTTAATTTTAGTAAGTTCGATTCTATCACTTTTTCCTTAGGTCAGTTTTCAAGCTTATCTAGTTACTTGTGGTTAGACTGTTACATGTGACTTCTTAGATTTCAGGATTAGTCTTTGTTAATTCATGATTTTAGTAATGTGTTATGATAATTTATAAGGACTATGTGGTGCATGTTAGACTATCTTTATTGTTTCCTAGGAATTGGAACTCTTTAAGTGTTTCTCCTTCAATTGAGGTAAGGAAAGCTAGTTGCCATGTCTTTATAAATATTAGTTTACTTTTTGAAATAGAACCCTGAGTTAGACCTGAATGTGAAGGTGACATGATCACCCTGTTCCAACCTTTTTGTATGTTTGATTGGTTATTTTACTTGGTAGTTTTGAAAAAATAGAATGTGATTGATATAAATTGTGTTGTTTGAGTAAAGTATAAAGTTGGTAGTTGATTTTTTTTTTATAAACTAGAGTTATTAATAGTTAGTAATTGAATGAAAATTGATTGGATGAACATTAGTATTGAAGTAGTTGATGAAAATAAAAATTTTGAATTATAATGAAATCAAATTATGTAACTGACCATTGAAGTAGTTGATGAAAATAAAAATTTTGAATTATAATGAAATCAAATTATGTAACAACGGTCAGTGCGGTATCAAATACACTAAACATATTTCAAGAATAGTTACTCTTGGATTAACTTGACTCGTGACGCAGAAAGCGAGATTTGTATATCAAATATAATTCGAGAATATTAGTTCTGACAACTATGAATCATATAAAATTCATATAAATATTGTATATTCATATGTATGGATTGTGTTAATAAGGTTAATAATAATATTAATAATATACGTCGTATATTTTAACATACTATTATTTCATTTATTTTTAATGTTTATTTTATACATATATATGTAATATATATGTAATATTTCATACGTAATATTTATTTTATATTTATATATAATATTTCGTATCTAATCTTTATTTTATATATATATATATATATATATATATATATATATATATAATATTTTATGTAAATTGTGATTTTTTTTAAGTGAACTACCCATATTATTGTTTTAAAGTATTTGGTTATAAAGTTAATTATTTTTATTTTTAATACTTGTTTGATCTAAAGCATACATGAAGTTTCAAGTCAACTCTAAGTCTCTGACTCAAATATTAGTTGCTTCATAAATTTTATAAAGCAAGTAAGATCTTCAAATAATCCGGATAGTTTTTTTTCTTAAAAAGAAATTGAGGTTAAATCAATTTTTTAGACAGTTAAATTACCTACATAATTGAATTTATTGGAATGATGAAAAAATTAATAAAATCAATATCCAACATCTCTTTTTATCAATCTCTAACGTTGACTCCTTTTGTTTATTATTTCCTCTTTTATTTAAAAGACCTAAATCTCTATTTTACCATTTATTCTTTTATCAAATAATGTCGGGGTGAGTATTTCTTTGTTTCAAAATCGAGAAGACCTTTAGACCGGATTAGGAAACTTCATATATGAACCTGAACCTAGAACTTAGTAGCACTCCCGGAATCTCTTCACTGCTTCCCTAAGCCGACATTTATTCATCTATGCATCTACATCTTCACATATCTTAAAAAGTATTTCTAATTGGGTATTTCACCTACTACCTAGTCGAGATTTCAGAAAAGTTAAAAATATAAATAAATTATAATATATAATACTAATTTATATATGCACAAGACTCCACTCATACATAACTAAGCTTCATTAGTAGTATTCGAATAATTCAAATTATATCTTAAAGAAATTAGCTGAATATATCTTATCATCTCTACTATTGACTCTCCTTCTATTTTCATAATTCATATTCTCAACATGAACCGTCTATATCTTTAGTTTAAACTATCAATTCTCTGGTCGCATTTAAATACATAATTATAGATTAAAATGGTTGAGCAATGTAGGTTTTTAGGTCTCATTTTGGTTTAACTTGAAAATATATTGATTTTGGTCTATTTGTTTATTGATTTTTTTCTAAGGGTTTCATTTTAACTTATGTAAAAATCTAACCTAATTGAAAATTGTTTATAAAATTATTTTGTAATAATTTAACACTAAAATAAATAAAATTAGATATGTTAAGCATTAACATATCACTAGTAGAAAAAACACATTCCATGGCAGGATATCATCGCGGTTAGAAAGGAACCGCAATTAAAAATAACGCGGTGACATTTTTGAAATTAAGTGTAATCATACCACCGCGGTTGGAGCGATAACCGCAATGGTAAGGCACCTACAGGGAGATACCAACGCGGTTGTTTAGACAACCGCACTGGTATTTGCAAAATAATTTAAAAATTATTTTGTAGTGAGATACAAAGGCGGTTGTTTTAAACAACCGCCTTTGTATCCCCTTTTTTAGGGTTTTTCTTACCCTACGCTTCCATAAATACATCGAAACCAAGCGTCGCACCATGCCACACCACTTCTCTCATTGCAACACAAATCAAAGAACGAGAGAAACTTCTTAATAAACACTCATCTTTGAAACCCTTTCCCTCTCTTCGTCCTTTTCGATCTTCCTTCTTCGTTCGCCACAATGAGAGAGTGCATCGAACACAACATTCAGGTCTCATTTCTAAACCTTAATCTCTACATTTTTTTTACACTCGTTCGCTCAATCGTGATCTGTTTTCGCTCTTTGCTTTTCCTCTACATCTCAACCACGTTTTGTCGTTTGTGTCTATTATTTGCGTTTCTTCTCTATTGCTTCACCGATTTACCGATCTGTACCCACTCTATGTTTTCTACCGACATTTTTTTCGTTTTCGTCCAATTGGTTCGTTGGTGTATGTGTACACTCTGTATTTTTCGAACATTTGCTTCTCCTTTTGTATTGTTCGAGAGATTGGAGATTTAAATTTGATAATAACGCCTATTTAAATTTCTCACAACAAGAAGCTTTGTTGGGTTTCTGTAACTGTTGGTTTTGGTAGACAACAGCGAATAGCTGCTGCCATTTTCAAAAAAAAATTGCACATACGAGCGCGGTTGCAGAGAAAACCGCGCTGGTATAACACATATAAGGGCGGTTGTTAACAAACAACCGCCATTGTATGTGCTATACCAGCGCGGTTTTCTCTGCAAGGCGCTCGTACGTGTAATATGAGCATTTCTTAACGCGGTTGTTAGAGAACCGCAGTGGTATGTTATACTTTCTATCGTGGTTGTATAACTGCGATTGTATCTTCAGTACTTTTTATCGCGGTTGAATCTATCGCGGTTCCAGAACCGCGCTTGTAAGCCTTATATAACCGCGATTAAATGTCTTTTTTCTACTAGTGTATGTATGAATAAATATAATACTTGTATAAGATAAACATATTTTTAATGTTTAACTAACACAGTTTATAATAAAACCTGAGAAATTTATAAGCCTTTATTGAATGAGATTAATAATAATATACTTAATATATTTTAGTAAATAAATGAAACATTTTAACAAATTATAATAAATTGAATGATAACAACCGCAAATAATAAAAAAATATGTTATATATTTGAGTTTTTTTAAGATGTAAAAAGTTTTTAAAATGATGAACATAAAAGTTTGATCTAGTTTATATTTTGAAAAGTCTAACTCAAGTCGCTATTATATATTTATTGATAGTTTGATTTATCTTTTGCCATCATACAATGCGCAAGTCGTTGTCATTTCTTGATTTAAGTAATAAAAGGCAAACCCGCATATATATTTAGTTTTTAACAAATAATTGTAACAAAATTAGATCGATCACATTTTTTAAACGTTGTAGAATTCTTAAAATAATCATTATATATATATATATATATATTATAAATAAATATGTACACGTTAAACATGTTGACATCTCAATTTCAAGACACTTACCTCCTATCAATGATGAGAATGATATTGATGAAGTACACGCTACACGGAGTGATCACAATGAAGGAATATGGGAAAACATTGTAACACTGCCAGAATGAACATGTAATCTTTAATTAGTTGTTGTTTTTATTTTAGTTTGAACATTGGTAACCTTCATTATATTTATTTTGGTGAGTTTTAATCTTAAGATTGCTTTTCTTTTTTGTAGGTCATGGATAATTCATCAAGAAGGAGTACAGAATCTACACGCTTGAGAAAGCTTATTGCTACTCGAGTTGGTGGTTCAAAGGCTGCAGTTCAAGTTGACCCTAAGGATGGTAGGCCTTCAGGCCCTAACCGTTTCTTGTTTTCTAGCTATTTGGGCGTCTGGGCACGTACCAAGGTCTCTATTTTGCTTCCCACCTGGGATGATGTGACTGAAGTGGAGAAAAATATGATCTGGCAAGATCTTACTATAAGTCATTCACTCTTAAAGCTTATTGTAAGTATTATTTGATATTAATTTAATGACTTGTTTATTTTATTTTGTAGACAAACATAAAGTTTGAAACTTCTTCACTAGTTAGAAAGAAAATTATGTCCAACATTGGTATTAAATGGAGAAATTTCAAGAACAGCTTGACAAGTTGGTATGTGTTTGGAAAATACAAGGGAAAGTCCCCTTGTGAGAAATATTCTCTTGATGAAGACACTTAGAGACAATTTGTTCAGTCTAGAGAGGATGAGTCTTGGCAGGTTTGTGTTTTCTATCATAATTTCAATAAATAATATGACTTTGCAACAAAGTTTTTTTATTGTGTAGGATAAGAGAAAGAAAGCCCGAGACATTCAAAAGCGGAATGTTAACCCCCACCGAATGTCTCGTGAGGGTTATGATTTATTAGAAAGGAGGATGATGGAAGAGAAATTAAAAAAAAAAAAAGGCAAGAAGCATCATCTTCAGATGATGTCATATCTCCTAGATCCCCTCCTAGTCGCTATGAGAAATGGAAGATGGCTAGGACTAAGCCTGGAGGGTATATGACATCTCAAGAGGCACTTGAGGTTGCCCAACAGATTGTAAGTTAATAATAATTTAATGATCATATCTAATATCTTATTATTATACAATGTTGACATATTAAATTATTATTTACAGGATTCTCTGGTGGAGCAGAGTTCCCAAGGCAGTTTTTTGATTCAAGGTCGACAAGATATATTGACTACTACTCTTGGGACAGATGAACACCCTGGTCGTGTGCGGGCTGCTGGATATGGTGTGGTGATTAGACAATATTTTGGTTCTGCTTCCCGTTCGAGCTCTTCTCAAAATATAAATATAATGCAGGAGATATCTCGTCTTAAAGATGAATTGATGTCTCAAATTGAAGAAAAGTTACGAGATAAATTAAAAGAAGAGTTAAGAAGAGAATTTGATGAGAGGTTGGAATCCATGGGGATCTCACAGCAGCACACTCCTATTCATGAAGGTGTAGTACTACCTACACGTGGCAAAGCTAGCACAAAGGGGAGTTATGTTGCTGAGGACAACGAGGAAGACACATTCACTGACACGTCATATCAGTGTAGATTATTTGCTGGAGATCCTCCTCAATTAGTGGCCATTGGGAGAGTGTTTGCCATGTCTTCGACGCTCCATACCGTGTCACTTAGAGATGAATTTTCTAGAGTAGTCGTCGAAAAGGTTAGACAAGTAGATGTCGAGGTGCCTGTACCCCATCAGAGGTTAGATTTGTGAGAGAGGCACCTGGTACCTTTATTGCGTGGCCTACACGTCTCCTACAACCCATTTCTAAAAGGCCTCAGGTATATTGTGATGATTTCTCTTAAAGTTATTTAAATTCACACTTAGTGCTATTTGAATTAATACCTTTTGTTTATGTGTTACATGACTGTCAGAAGAAACATAAATCACCATCACCAGATGATAGTCCTATGTCTTCACCAGATGAGTCAGAAGTCAATCCACTTCAGGAATTGACTAAGATCTGCCATGAGTACTTTAATAGTCCCCTTGAAATTGAATGGGATGCATCCGTCTTTAGGGTGGACAATGCTGATGATGTAATTCAAGGGAACCAAATGTTAAATATTGAATTTATTCAGTTTTGGATGATGTAAGTATATCTCTCTTAAAGTTATAAAATTTGACTAATTTCATTAACTAATATTACTAATATTGATTTTAACAATGCAGGTACATAAATTATTTAGTTAATAGTAAAGGAGAATAAGAAACTTATGGATTCCTTGAGCCACAACATATACAAAGAAGTGGCAATAAAAGGACTGACATTCAAAATTATATTCAAAGATGGATTTCCAAATCCGGAAAGAGAATTTACTTTGCCCCTATTATCCATGGGTAAGTTTCAAATCTTTATATTTTCATCTTAAATGTTGATAATATGATTTTACTCCTCTTTTTTTGTTTTAGGTCTCATTGGCAACTGATGCTTGTGTGTCCCATGGACAAAACAATTGTTTGGTTTTGTTCCCTGCATAACAAGCCAAGTTCATATATGAAACAAATAATACAAAAGTATAATTTAATTAACTTTTAATAATATATAACTATTTTTTTGTATAATATGTAATTTATTAAATATAATTATTGGATTTTAGTGCGTTGACTGTGGGTAATATACTTGGAGGAAGATCCACATCGTCCTCCCAAAACGTCCATTCGATATATCCTCAGGTATGTAATTCTTAAAATTAATTTCTATTATTTCTCCATTTTAGTATTCAATTATTTGATGATTAAACTCTACTGAAAGTGCAGTAAGCAACAAGGAGGGTGAGAATGTGGATACTACATCATGCACGGTATGAAAACAATAATACTTGCTAAAGACAATGATTATTGAAGAGGTAGCAAAATGTCATAAGTTTGTTCATATTTGAATTGATTTTCAAGACTAACTCAAGTTTCTATATTTGTTTTAGGCTTTTCCACATAAAAACCCACTAGATAGCCAAACAATACAAGAACTTCAAAAAGATTGGGCAAGGTATTTTCTCCAATATAGAAGTAGTTTGTTGTAGATATCTATAACTTATTTGTGTAATTAGCTTTATGTACAACATTACAATGTATATAAATGTAAATATATATGTATTGAACTCGAATTCTATCTCATATATTGAATTGAACAATTCTGGCTGGGAATATATAATGTAAATTTCATTTGCAGGGTTATGGTTTATTCATAATTCAATTTTCATTTTAGAAAAGATTCACAAATACAACGACAGTTATAACATTAACCGTCATTGTATATGCTATACAACGGCGGTTATGGCCAGAACTGCCGTGGTATAATAGGCCAAAACCCAATTTTCAGGCCCTATACCACGGCAGTTCTGGGCATAACCGCCGTTGTATAGCATCTACAATGGCGGTTAATGCTATAACCACTGTTGTATTTGTCCCACAACCCCATCCCAAAACACAACCCCACACTCTTGAAGTTGGAATATGACGTCGGCTCCTGATCTTAACCGTCTTCATATTTAACTCTTTAACGTCGGTGGTAAAATCGACGTTGTATGTGAATACTTTCAACGTCGCCTAATATAACGTCGGTTGGTTAACTGACATCGTAAGGGCTCTTTGAACCGACTTTAAAGATTCTTTTTGTACTAGTGTTTTTCCATAGTTATTTCTTATATTTTAATACCTTTTTTTCGTTATTCTTAATTTATTTTTACCTTTTATTAGTTATTTTCAATTTATCAAAAAAATTAACTATTGCACTATTTTTAGTATATTTTGGATTACTTTTTAAGCTTTTATGTAATTTAAATTAAAAATCATACTTAAGATTATAAATTGAATACATGATGTTATGTGAAAATTACATACAATAAAAAAATGTAAAAAAGAATGAACTCAATGTAATATTAGTTTAAGTTGAGAAATAAAAAAGAAACTTAATTTTCTGAATATAAATAAAAATTAAATTTGATTAATAATTATTATATCAACTAGTTTAAATAAAATAATCTATTCAAATGAAAACTATACAATTTTAAATAGTAATAGGTTTTTCATCTTGAAAAACTAAATCAAGATTCAACATTCCTAAGTGAAATTAGACTTATTCACTCTAATTAGAGAATTTGAACCCATTAAAAACTGGAACAAACATGGCTTGTGAATGTAAAGATACAGGAACAAACACTACAATCAATACATGCCTAACATTAATACATTAAGTCATACATTAAATGTACAATACAGATTTAAACAACAAACAAAATTTTATCATACTGATGTGCTCCTTCAGGTGACACATTAATACACAAAACATATCATCAACAATAATATTAACATTATTCGGTAAGAGATATGCAAGAATTAAAAATACTTATTATCTTTAGACATATAAATAAAACTAATCGTGCATACTCACTAGCAACAATCATGTCCATTAATTACAAGAACAATTAATCAAGCTTTGGGTTATGTATAAATGCCTTATAGTAATGAACTTCAATTAACTCATAAACCAATTATTTATAATTTAGCATCCACTCTATATGTAATTGAAATAAAAAAATATCATTAATTTGGAATTAAACAAAACATAAGAATTTGATCACTTTAGTGACTACAAATCTATTATATAATTAATGCCAAATTAAAATAAGAATTATCATTAATTTGGAATTAAATAAAATAAAGATTGATCACTTTGATGATTACAAATCTATCATACAATTAATGCCAAATTGAAATAAAAATTATCATTAATTTGGAATTAAATAAAATAAAGATTGATCATTTTGGTGATTACAAATCTATCATACAATTAGTCCAAAAAATTAATACAATTCGTGAGCAAAATATATATAGGCACATACTGTAAGCATAGAATGAGACTAAATTCCTTAATTCAAGTCACATAATCTCTGTGAATTTAATTTGAAATCAATAGTTAATGCACAAATTAGTTCTCTTTAATGCATAGGAAAATCTCACAATTAAGACTAAAATGCCTTAATTTTAGTCACATAATATCTTTATGAATAATTTCAAATAAATTATTAATGCATAAATTAATTCTCTTTAATGTCTGTTAGACCAAATGTTAAATTCACAAAAAATCATTTAAATTCTTTTAGATGTTTAGGTCCAAAAGCCCTTCTCAATTTATCATTTTCATGTAAATCGTACCTTTTCTTGTTCTCCTAATGAAATGATTCAACATACTAGTGAAACTTATTCATTTGGATTTACATTCTCAATTATTGATAATAACATGAATGGATGATTTCAACTTGATTTCAATTTCATAATGTAGTGGAAAAGAATATGATCAATCCATAAAATTTTAGTATAATTTAATTACTAAAATTCTACCATTCACAAATTCATAATTTTAAAATTAGGCTTCATGAAAATTGGGGAAAACATCATTCATTGAGAATCATAAATTCAAGTAATCATGCTCTAATATCACGTGTAAGTTCAATCATAAAATAAACTTCGCACATTCATAAGGATCTTAGAAGATCTATGATTCTCACAAAAAATAAGATAGCGAGAAAGACTTATATTGATCCATGAGAGATCCAATAAAAATGAATTCTTTAATCTCCTTATCTTAATCTATCTCTTACAATCACTTGTCATTCCCACACTTTTTCTTGATGGTCAACAGTAGAGAACTTTCACTACAAAGACAAAATCTTAATTTTTCTTTCTTTTACCAATGTTCATCAAATTGGTTACCACCAAATATTTATGAAATGAATAACCTCCCATATTTACTAATAAGTCCTTTTATTTTTATTAAATTGCATTCATAATTATAATTTTACGTTAGTCATATTATGAAATTAATTTATTTATTTTCTAATAAAGAAAAATCTCATTTTCTCGCTAAATAGTAATACGATATTCACTACAAGAAAAATGAAATTTATCCACAAATTATTATCCACAAATGTGTATTCGTAAGTAAATTCAGCATTAGTCACGGATTACTACCAATGGAACTGTATTTATAAGTAAATTCAACATTACTTATGGATTATTACCCACAAATCTGTATCTGTAGGTAAATTCAACATTGCATACACGTCATTTATCCATTGATTTGTAACCATAGGTAAATTCAACATAACATATGAGAATATTATCCAGGAAACTATATTTTTATTAATATTACTTATGTTTTAATTAATAATATCAATATTATAGTTATTATTGTTATATTTCACATTAATATTATTAAGTTTATTATTAGTTTTATTAATATTATGAGAATATTATTAATATTTTAATATGTTATTAAAAAATTTATTTTTTTATTATTATTGTTATTAATATTAATATTGTTTACATATTATTATTAATATCAATAGTAATAATGATAATAAATATTATTAATAGTAATATTACTAATATTATGATTAATAATAGTAATATTATTTATATTAATATTATTATAATTAATATTTTAATATTATTTACGAATATAGATCCGTAGATATTATCCACATATATAGGTCTTTAGGTATTACCTATGAATATAGGTTCGTAGATATTATCCACGGACATAGCTCCGTTGGCACTATCCACAGAATAGGTCCATAAGTATTACATGTTAGCACGAGTGAGCTGCTATGAAGATTTGATGAAGCCAACCATGCGATGAAGTTCAAGACCTTGGGATCATATGTGGACTATATGGAGTTTGCACGAAGATTGGAAGAGCTCGGTCTAGAACTTAGGATTGTGTGTTGTGTGTCAAGTTTGAGTTCAAATCACTGATGCATGCAATCTTAATCAAGGATAAGCTCCATAAGTCTTTAATGATTTAATAAAGGATTTGACAATTCATTAAAATCAGAACCTGCGTTTTGAATAACTATTTTTAACTAACTCGATAAAAACAATCGACTATTTGACAAAATAATCGATTGAATTTTAAGACAGTTGTTTATAAATAGTTGGCGCATTTTTTAAACAGATACGAAAACAAGAGAGAAATCATTCTAAACATTTTCTGATCAAGAGCTCTGAGTTTTCAAGAGAGAAAAGTGCCCTTCTTGTCTAGTGATCAAGATCATTCAAACTCTTTCATCAAGAATTGTTTATGAATACTGTTGAAGCTTTGAATTGACTGCGACGTTTCATCACTGATCTGATCATCAGACTAAGCCTTCTATACCTTTTCTTCATTACTTTTGTAATCTGTTTTGTATAAAAGTGCTTGTATTGTTGTGTGCGACACATATCTTTCATTGTATTGGATTCTTTTCTGTTATTAGTTACCTGGCATAGTAATTTTGTGTGTATAGTGGAGTCTGTACAGTTGTTGACTTCCTGAAGGGATCAACAAGGTGTTTTCTGGAATATATAGTGGAGTTTGTATAGTTTTGTGATCTGTTGTAGGTTCAGTAGAGGGTTTGCTGCAGGGAGCAGTGTATTCTTATGGGTTGCAAGTGTTTGAATTGCTGTAAACTGATCTGGTTGATCTTTTATAGCGGAAATCCTTAGTGTGGAGTAAGAGACTGGACTTAGCCCTTGAGGAAGGGTGAACCAAGATAAATCTGTGTGTTCTTGTTGTTTCTTGCTCACTTCTTTATAGTTGTTAATTTTCTTGAGTTTTCAGAATCTATTAAAACTGAACTGTTTGCTTGATATTCTGATAATAGTCTAAGTATTTATGAAAACATATATCTCACTTTTATACAGTTTTCTTGTGTTAATTCTGGAATTGAATTATTTTCTAAATCACTAACGGTGCATCAATCAGTTTTTCCAGAAAAGTTAAGTTTTCACAATTATTGGTTAAAAACAGTTTTCATACATTAAACAAAGTTTGTATTGTTTCATAAAAGGTTCTTTAATCAGTAATTCATTAAAAACTTGGATTTGATCTAATTCTTTGATTTCTTGAATTAATCTTCTAAGAACTAATTTTACTGTACACTCTGTTTTTCCAGAACGTGCTTAACACTCTACTGGTTTTCCAAAACTAAAATATGTCTTCAGTTTACTGATTCTGTATGATTATTATTATTCTGGAATTTGTTTTGAACCTTTGCTGATTGCTCTTCATATCATCTTGAATAGTTTCTTTAAAGATTTTTCATCCCTCACATTGAAAAATACATTTGCGAAAATATTTAAAAGAGTTCAATTCAACCTTCCTCTTGAACTTGGCCAAAACTTATTTTACAATTGGAATCAGAGTTAGGACTTGAATCCTAGTCAAGCTTTTTGATACATGGCCAAGAACAAGTTGCCTTTTGCTGAGGGAGCCTCTATACACAGGCCACCCATGTTTTCTGGGGTCAATTATCAATTTTGGAAAGTGAGAATGAAGATTTTTATTGAATCTATTGAGCGTGGTATTTGGAATACAATAGTGAATGGTCCATACATTCTAGTTTCTATTGTGAATGGTATTTCTGTTGCAAAACCATTTGATGAATTGACTGAAGCTGAAAATAAGTGTATTCAGTATGACTGTGTTGCAAAGAATATAATCACTTCTGCTTTGAATCTTGATGAGTTCTTCAGGGTATCACAGTGCAGTTTTGTAAAGGAGATGTGGGATATACTAGAGGTTACTCATGAAGGGACTACTGATGTCAAATGGGCTAGAAAGCATGCGCTGATTCAGGAATATGAATTATTCATAATGCAACAATGAGAATCAATTGCGGATGTGCAAAAGAGATTAACTCATATAGTCAATCACCTGATCGAGCTTGGAAAATAGTTTGACAAAGAAGAGCTGAATATAAAGATTCTCAAATGCTTGGACAGAAGCTGGTAGCCCAAACTGACAACAATCTCCAAACCCAGAGATTTGACAACTCTCACTACAGTAGCACTCTTTGGAATGTTGAGAGAGCATGGACTGGAAATGACGAGGTTGAAAGAAATGGAAACTGTTGAGAAGAAAACTAGAAGCCTCACACTCAAATCAAAAGCTGCTGAAGTTGAAACCAGTGAAGACAACTCAAAAGAAGAAAGTGTTACTGAAAATCTCATTCTGCTGACAAAGAAATTCTAGAAATTCATCAAAATGAAGGGCAGGACAAAGAATCAGCAGAATAAGAGGTATAATAGGAAATCTGATTCAAATTCAAATAAACTAACCTGTTTTGGTTGTGGCAAATAGGGACATATGAAAACAGACTGTCCAAATCTGGTTAACAAAGAAAAGACTTTTGAAAAGAAGAATTACAAAGCTGGAAAGGGAAGAAAGGCATATATTACATGGGAAGACAATGCTTCCTCATCCAGCAGCTCTTCACAAGAAGACATTCAAGCAAATCTGTACCTCATGGCTGGAAAGAATTCTGAGGTTATTAGTGAAAACTCCAGCATTTCGTTTAATAGTGCAAATTACAGTTCACTGCTTCAAGTTTTTCATGAAACCCATGAAGAAGCAAACAGACTAGCCTTATCTAACAATAGACTGAAAGGTCTGAACAATTGGCTGGAAGGTAGATTCAAACAACTAGAAGATGAAATTTTGGAACTGAAAACTGATTTTGATCACTTGGAAATGATTTACAAAGCTTCCAGTAGTCTTGATTCCAGTTAGCCAATTAACTATGAAAACTGTGAAGCTCTGCAGAATAAAGTAAACTAATCAATTACTACTGCTTCTAAACTTTCAATGGGTACTACAATCCTCAATGCCATTTTGGGTTCTCAAAACCGTTTTTTTGAAAAAGCTGGCATTGGTTATCAAACTGGTTTTTAAGGAAAACAAAAGAAGTACAATAGCTTTTTTAAAACAAATGCACAACATATTTCACTTCCCATAACCTGTTGTTATTCTATGAGGAAAGGCCACTCTGTGAAGAACTGTAAAATTAGGAAATTTGATGTGCCTAAGGGGCTAGTTAGGTGGGTGCCTAAAAACACCACTAACAATTTTGGACCCTAGTTTAACAGGGTACCAATGCCTCAAACTTAATTTGTTTCGTAGGTCTATTTGGCATCCAGTAAATTACTGTGGTACCTGGACAGTGGATGCTCTAAACACATGACTGATGATGCTTCCCAGTTAACTAATTTGAAACTGAAACCTGCTGGCTATGTTACCTATGGAGATAACAGGTCGTGGTAGGATTCTTGGAGTTGGTGACATTGGAGGAAATGACAAAGTGATCATCAAAGATATACTCTTAGTGGATGGATTAAAGCACAACTTGCTCAACATCAGTCAACTGTGTGACAAGGGGTACAAGATCACTTTTGAGCCTAATCTTTGCCTTATAGCAGATTGAAAATCCAGTGAAATTGTCTTAGTAGGTAAAAGGGTAAATAATGTTTATATGCTTAATGTTTCTTGCATAACATCTAGCATGAATTGCCTGCTCACTAGGAATGATGAATCTTGGTTGTGGCAAAGAAGGTTAGCTTATATTCATATGCATAATCTCAATAGGATTGCATCAAAAGAGCTAGTAATTGGATTACCTTAGCTCAAGTTTGAAAGGACAAATTGTGTGAAGCATGCCAAAAGGGTAAACAAGCAAAAAGCACTTTCAAACTCTTAAATGTTATTTCTACTTTAAGACGACTTGAGCTGCTTCACATGGATTTATTCGACCCCTCTAAAACTATGAGCCTAGGAGGGAATTACTATGGTCTTGTTATAGTCGATGACTATTCAAGGTTTACTTGGACATTTTTCATTGCTACCAAGGATGAAACTTATCATGCTTTTAAAAGATTTGTCAAAGTTATTTAGAATGAGAAAGATTGCAGTATTTCTTCCATTAAATTGGACCATGGGGGTAAATTTCAGAATGCAAAGTTTGACAGATTCTATAGTAAACTGGGAATTAAACACAACTTCTCAGCACCAAGAACTCCACAGCAGAATAGAGTTGTAGAAAGGAAGAATTGTCTTGGAGGAGCTTGCTACAACAATGTTGAAGGAGACTAAATTGCTAAAGTATTTCTGGGCAGATGTAGTGAGCACAACCTGCTATGTACTGCATCGAGTGCTGATTAGGCCAATATTGAAGAAAACTCCCTATGAGTTGTTTAAAGGAAGAAAGCCTAATGTATCTCATCTAAAAATGTTTGGCTGTAAGTGTTTTATTCTGAATAATGGTAAGGATAACTTAGGCAAATTTGATTCGAAAGCTGATGAGGGTACTTTCCTTGGTAATTCATTTCACGGTCATTCATGTAGAGCATATAATAAAAGAACCATGTTAGTAGAGGAATCCATGCATATTGCATTTGATGAAACTAACTAGAATATGCAGGAAAATTCTAAGATAGGTGCAGATGATGAAATTCCAAACATTCAACAAGTTGATACTGGTCTGGAAAATAAGACAGAAGAAATTAGTAAACCACCAGAAATTCTATCAACTGAACCAGAAAATCAGTCTATTGAAACCAGAGTCAGTACTGATGCAGTTAATTCTGGACTACCAAGAGAATGGAGAATGCCCAGAAATTTGTCTTTGGACAAGATTATTGGTCAAATGCATAAAGGAGCTTCAACTAGAAGAACACTGAATCAATTATGTGAACATATAGCATTTGTTTCACAAATTGAACCAAAGACTGTAGCTGATGCACTGGAAGACAACAACTGGATAGATGCTATGCATGAAGAACTAAATCAGTTTGCTAGGAATGAAGTTTGGACACTTGTTCTCATAATTGATCAGATGAATGTCATTGGTACTAAGTGGGTGTTCAAAAACAAGTTAGATGAACAAGGTATCATTGTTAGAAACTAGAAGCTAGAAGCTCTCTCTTGAAGGTTCACCTAACCTCCTTCAAGGCTTTCACTATCTACTTAACCATCAACCTCCTTGCACGCTTCCTTCCTTGCATTTCCATGGCTTCCGCATCATGAGGAGTTTCATCCACTTCTTTTATTCAATGCTTCAAGGTTTCATCATGCTCAACTTCCATTGAAGCTTTGAGAAAGCTTAGAAACAGAAGGGGTTGTGTAGCAATGTCACAAGGATGTACTTCCTTTTCTGGCTTTTGCCAGAACCCCAGCTAGAGTCTGTTTGTTTCATTTGTATATCCATAAAAGCTATTTACCAATAGCTATGGGTATGTGATAGAGTGAGCCATAACTCTGGTGACCTTTATACCTCTAGGAATTAAAGAACCCACCTTTGTGAGGATGCATTTAAAGATCTTAGACTTCCCTAGGTGTTATAATGTCGAAGTTTTTATTAAGGCACTAAGGGAGATTTTCAAGTTCCTCTTCTCCTCACCATTATTTTTATACATATTAATTAATGTAGCATATTTGCGTACACATATCATGAATTAAGTACCTCTTTAGGTACAAGCATTTACATGGTTTTTCATTTAGTTTAAGTCATGTTGCATATATCATGTAATCAAGCATTGTGCATATAGGCATACATTCACTTTTTATCTTTATTCATGCATTCATGGTAGCATACACAACTCATATACATGCATTGTACAAACAATCATACATTAGGTTTAGATATTCATATCATATCCAGACATACATTCATTATCTAGACATACCTTGCATCGTGCATCTTAGACATACATTAAACTTTTAGACTTAACATATGTTGTACATTTTGTCATGCATTCTGCATTTAGACTTGTAACATACATCTAAACATTTGTTACACATATCAACATGCATTCATTTTCATATAATTTATTTTCATTTTTTGTAGTGTCATTTAGTTAATTCATTAAAATAAAATCCAACTGAAACGCAATAATGACAAAATTTCCACGACATCCATATAGGACTCGCGCCAATCGATAGAATATTAGGAGCAAACACAAGAAGCAATGAAAGCCATGAAAAGTGATATTAAAGATCTAAAGGATCAGATGAGTCAGATTCTAGAAGCTTTAACAATCCTGAACAACAAACGTGAAGCTACTATCAGGAATGAAGAAGCTTAGTCTTCACATCCTCCTATTTTTCAACAAGGGACACCGTAGAATCGAGATCTTAATCAAGGAAATCGAACAAACCAAGAGTTTCCTCTGTACAGCTTACCTCTGAACTATGAACCATCATATGAGAAAGGCGTGGAGCAAGAAACTATACCACAAGTTGTTAATGCTGCTAGTGCTAAAGCTCAACCTGAATTCACTCAAGTACCACCTGTTGATCATGGTGAAAATATAGTAATTAACAAGATTCCTTCTACTACCCAGTCACAAGTCTTACAAGTTCTTACTGGTGAACCATCTTCGACAAAGGTTGATATTCCTGAAGATATTCAAAATGTATTGCTTAATGCTGACCGAACTAAGACCAAGTTTGAAGAATCTTAGTGGGTCCAAGCAATATATGATCAACTCAGTTTCATTGATGAGAAGAAATTAGACGACGTATGTCATGGATGGTTATATCAAAGAAGAATGAAAAAGGCATTTGACAAAAAGGTTTGTCCGTGAAAGTTTCGAGGAGATCTAGTGGTTAAAAAGATCATATCTGTTCAAAAGGATTATCGCGGTAAATAGATGTCAAACTATGAAGGTCCCTATATTGTGAAGAAAGTTTTTTCTGGAGGAACACTAATTCTCACAAGGATGGATGGAGAAGTGATATCGTTACCGGTCAACTCTGACACAGTTAAAAGATTTTATGCATAATCTGATTCCATAGTCCGGGGAATGTAATATTTTTGGAATATTGAACTTTGTGAAAAAAAAAAACATTGGAATCGTATCTGCATTATCTTGTGATGAAATAAAATTTTCTTTGATGCTTTGTTATTGCTAAGAGAAGTACACACCATAAGTTGTCTGCAGGATTTTCTCGAGTTCTAAAGGATGTCGTGGGATGGATAAACAAAATTGCACAATAAATCATGTTTATGGTATCATTGAATCTATTGATGAAAAATAAAAGTGAAGGAAAAAGTTTTCACACAATCTTAAAGCTTGACATAAAAGGAGGAATTAAATTAATTTTTTCAGACGTAACATATTTGCATGCATATGTCTTAAAAACCTCTTTGAGCCTTCCTTCATTCAGCCCCAAAGAGAAAGGATTTGTCTCAGTAATATGTGGTGTCACCCATTAAAACTTAGAGTAAACATCATATTGAGGCAATCAGTTGGATTTTGTACATGGTTAATCTTAATTTCAAGTTCCTTTCTCCAGAGACATTCGAAAAAAAAGGAATAAAAGTCAAATAGATTAAAAACGCCCAAAGGGAAATTTAAGCAAAAAAATAAGATGGAAAAAAAGAGAAAAAATGACACATGCTGGAAGTCGTTGAAATCTGTTGCAATAGTTAATCTCTTTGAAAATCAAACAATCAGGACTCGAAATGATATATGGCCATGTTTCTTCCTCCCAAAATATCAATAAAAATTTTCATTGTACCCTCTTTGAGCCAGAAAAATAAAAAGAAAAAGAAAAAAAAACCTTTCAAGAATACCCTAAACAAGGATCATTAGCATGTTGAAATTTAGTTCAGGATATATGTCAAAAGCTTCACGAGAGGAGACCTATCAAAGAAAGAGTGCATCAAAAGTTCTAAGGAAAAAGGAAATAAATTTAAAAGGAAAAAGTGCATCATTAATTTAAAAAGGGTGACAATTCACAAACAAAGGATCTTGTTGTGAAGAAGAAATGAAAAAAAAAGAGAAAAAAGAAACAAAATAAGAAAATGATCTTAGCAAAAACCTGAACTATTTTAGGCAACATTAGGTTGATGGTCCTTGTTTTAAAAACAATAAAAACCCATAAACAGTTTTTGAGCCTTTATACCCTTTTCTTTAAAACCTTTTTAACCCCTGACCACGTTACAAGCCATACAAAGTCCATATTGATTGAAGAATGATTGCAATGATTTTCACAAAGAATAACCCTGCAACAGAGGGATGTGATTGCCAAAATGAAAAAAAAAAAGAAAAAAAAAATCAGAATGTCTTTGCTAGAAAGGATGATAAAAATCTGCCAACTGAATAAGAGCAAAATAGTGTCAGAGAAACACTAACACTGGAGCAATCCTTCCTCATTTGTGTATTTCATATTTTTTCTACATTCAAGACCGAACCATTATCCAATTTAATTTTTCACCCATATTTCAAAAAAATTGGGACAATCCATATTCGGTCAAATTTGCATATGTTTATTTTTAGCCACAACTTTCTCCATATAAGTTGTGTTATCCCAATTTTTCACCAAATCAGTTTTTGTTCATCTAACCCAGCAAAATTAGACATCCCTTTGAACCTTAATTTCTCATTTTTTTTCAAAACTAGGGCAACTCCGGTGGTATGTTCATCATGCCTATACCATATTCTCAAAAGATTTTGTGAGAAATTTAAAAAAGTAAAGTTGCACCCTTTATCTATTTCAATTCAATCTCTATATATCAAGATTGGGGGCACTATCATTTTCAGTCAGAGATAATGTCATTTGGACTCTCCTCAATTTACCAAAAGCCTTTTCTCCCATATTTTTGTTCATCCACCAATTTAAGTACATACGCAACAAAGTGTGACGAATGTTGAGTCAATGACATTCTGATTTCAAGTGTCACACTTTTTATAAAAGGAAAAGAATCAAAATCAAATAAAAAAGAAATTCTTTTCAAATTCAATGAATTCAATGATTGCTGAAAAAAAAAAAACATTTGATTTATAGCAAAAAATAAAAGAGAGAGAAAAGAGAAAGAGAAGAAAAAAAATGCATTCTCAAAAGTCATTTTCATATGTGCATTTTTCTAGATGTTCATGCATCATAAATGCATTCTTAAAATTTCACACATTCAAACATGTATATTAAAAAAAATTAAATCAAAATTTCATACATTCAAACATGCACATGTATACATTCAAACAATCAGAAACTCGAAGTTTTCATACATTCATACATATATATCTTTCGGGCAAATAGACAAATTAAAATTGACTTTTGGATGAGCGACTCAAAGTTTGGCTCCATATACAGTGGAGTCTGTAAAGTTCTGTGATCTGCTGTAGGGAGCACTGTATTCTTGCAGGTTTCAAGTGTTTGAATTGCTGTAAACTAATCTGGTTGATTTTTTATAGTGGAAATCCTTACTGTGGAGTAAGGGACTAGACGTAGCCCTTGAGGAAGGGTGAACCAGGATAAATCTGTGCGTTCTTGTTTCTTGCTCACTTCTTTATAGTTCTTGTTGATTTTCTTGATTTTTCAGAATCTATTAAAACTTGTGAACAGAACTGTTTGCTTGATATTCTAATAACAGTCTAAGTATTTTTGAAAACATATATCTTACTTGAATACAATTTTCTTGTGTTAATTTTGGAACTGAATTATTTTCTAAATCACTAACTGTTCATCAGTCAGTTTTTCCAGAAAAGTTGACTTTTCACAATTATTGGTTAAAAACAGTTTTCATACATTAAACATAATTTGTATTGTTTGATAAAAGATTCTTTAATCAGTAATTCATTACAAACTTGAATTTGATCTAATTCTTTGATTTCTTGAATTAATCTTTAAGAACTGATTTGACTGTACGCTTTGTTTTTCTAGAACTTGCTTAACAGAGTATTGGTTTTCCAGAATTAAAATTTGTCTTTAGTTTACAGATTGTGTGATTGTTATTATTCTGGAATTTGTTTTGAACCTTTGCTAATTGCTTTTCATATCATCTCGAATAGTTTCTTTAAACATTTTTCATTCCTCACATTGAAAAGTACATTTGCGAAAATTTTTAAAGGAATTCAAGTCATCCCCTCTTGAACTTAGCCAAAACTTATTTTACATTACATACGACTTATGTCTGAGGGTAATACATACGGACCTATGTCCATAGGTAATATTTATGAACTTATATTCGTAGATAAAACTATTACTAATAATTATATTATAATATTATGTCTTGTTAATGATATTCATTTTAATTAACTAATAATAATATTAGCAAATATTAATATTATTAATAATATTAATATTTTTATTGATATTACTAATATTATAATTAATATTAATGATATTTCTAACATTTTTATTATTATCAATGATATTATTATTATTTTTATTTAACACTTTTATTATTATCAATGATATTATTATTATTATTATTATTATTAATATTATTAATATTGGTATTATTAATATTGTTATCCTTAATATTATATTTATTATTATTCTTATTATTATTGTTAATATCAATAATATTATTAATATTTTTGTTAATATTATTATTTTTATTATTGTTAGTTGTAATATTATTAAAATTATTATTATTATTATTATCAATATTATATTTTTTCAAATTATTAATATTGTTTTCTATCTTTTAATTTTTAAATATTATTAATATTTATATTACAAAATATTATTAGCGATATTAATGTCATTAATATCATTGTTATTACTATTTATATTATTATTGTTAATTTTTAATATATTGAATATTATTACTACTCCTATTCATATTATTTATATTTGTATTAATAATATTTTTAATATTACTGATATTCTTATTAACATTATTTATATTTATATGAAAAATAGTTTTAATATTATTAACTTTTTTATTTATATTATTTTCAATTATATTAAAAATGTTTGTGATATGACTATCAAAAATTATTATTGTTATTATTATAATTGTTAGTAATAATATTATCAATATTATTATTACTATTAATATTAATATTATTATTAATATTAATATTATAAATTCTGTTAATATTATTGTTATAAATATTTTTAATATTATTTTTTACTAATATTATAAACATTATTATTGATATTATTATTGAAGTTATAATTGTTATTGTTAATAAAATTAAAATTAATATTAGTAACAATATTTTTAATAATAATAATTATTATTATTATAAAACTAATTGTTTTAATATTATTATTAGTATTGACGTCATTAATAATATTATTATTAATATGATATATTTTTTATCTTATTTAGTTTTTTTAATATTATTAATTATTTAATTTTTGTTATTAATATTTATATTACAATTATTTTTAATTTTATTTTTAATAATTTTAATTTATGATTAGTTTAATTATTATTATTAGATTTATATTTATACGAAAAATATTTTTAATAATAATAATAATATTTATTAAAATTATTTATATTTATATTAAAATATTTGTAATGTTATTATTAATAATGTTATTGTTATGAATATTATTAGTTTTAATATTTTAAATTTTATTAATATTATTATTATTATTATGAATGTTATTAATATTGTTTTATCAATATTATTAATACTATTATTCATATTATTTATAGTATGGTTAATATTATTATTATTGTTTTCAATAGTAATATTTTTATTATTATTATTAAGAATAATATTATTCTTATTATTATTAACGATGGTGATAATAATAATAATAATAATAACTTTAATTTGATTAATAATATGAATAATTGTATAATCATAATAAAAATAGTAATAATTATAATGTGTTCATATAATTTGTTTGGTGCAGTCAGTGGTTAGAGGTTTCTTTTTACACTTAAGGATTTTAGGTTCAACTGACAAACAGAAAGATATAAAAATAATCTTAATAATCATAAATAATAATAAATAAAAAGTTATGATGTTCCACTCATAAAGAAGAATTGAAATGTTTCTAAATGGAGGGTACAACAGTTGGGTATAATATCTCACAAATGTGTTAAATCAAGATTTGAATCTCTACTAAAAAGTTTTTACATACTTTGTAATCGTGTGTATTTGAGGCAGATTATTGCTAGAGACACTAGTAGGATTTTTCTTTTAAGAATTTGGTGCGTAATATAATATAATAATATGGGAATAAGCACTTTCTAACTTAATTTGATTTGTATTAAAAATAAACGAGATATCGTTATTTACGGCAAGTTTTCCTTCAATAGTAGTCGTGTTCGACAATCTTGAATTAATCATACCTTGTAGGCATAATTCTTTATCCATCTTAGCCACAAAACCCTAACTAGCCAAATTGATCTCGTATAGCTACCTCATTGAAGTTGTCAATCAACTAATTAACGTGGACGAAGCGAAATTGCTTTTAAACAATTATTTGACTTTTGAGACAAAAATATTCATTGAAAATGTATGTCAAACTCGAACAGAGTTCCACCCTCATAAGCACAATATAAAAAGACCATTTGGGTTTATTAATTATACCTCGATGTGGATATGATGAACACAAATATGTTAAACAAATTGCTATTGGATTAACGGGTGGGTAAAGACCACACATGGCTATGAACATGATGCTCTAACTAAATCTTAGGATATTTTTAGGATATATATACATACACGTGTGTCTATGCTTTTAGAGATGATTTGTTAGAAATGCAAAACATTTGGTTGAAATATGTACGTGGCTGAAATATGTACGAGGAATAAATTAAAAAAAGAATAAAATACCATTATTTTATTTTTTTTAAATATATTATTTTTTAATTGAGATGATTATTATTACAGAAAAATAATGAAAAAGATTTTTTTCCATGAACATTACTAAAATAATTTTATTATATATGTTGGAAAAATAAGAAAATTTTCGTTAGTAGTATTGTCGTAGAATAATGTTCTCACCAAATATTTATAATAGAAAATTTCACTGTTATTGATAGCGACTGAAAACATACAATCACATTTAATAAAAATAATTTTCATGGCAAATTGTGACATGATCATCTATCACAAAACTACGAGATTACTTAAACGAATATGTAGTTGTTTTAAGCGATATGGTTACTTTAACGAGCTACCATACTCCAATTAATGTGATGATATTTAGCACTCAAATTAGTAATATGTGAAGAGTTCAATTAATGTGATGATATTTAGTCACTCAAATTAGTAATATGTGAAGAGTTGGTCATTAGGTGTAATGTAAACAAGCTTTAAGCAAGATATGAATAGTTAGTCGCTTGGAGTGCTGAAAAAAACATTTTAGGAGAGATGCAAAGTGTTGTTAGCTTAGAGTGATAAAAAAGAACGCATTTAGATTAATGGATGAGCAAAGATTCATTGTAGAAGAAGATGGATTTTGATGGATGGAAGTCATTTGATTCAAGTGATGGGCGACGATGGAGGACCGAAGATTTGTGGGAGAGAATCCTTGCCTCATGCAAGATATTTCCCATGAAAGCAATGTCAGCCCAAGTTAAATTACACATCATCTTTTCATTCAATGTGCCTTCACTATGCCATGTACAACTCCTTTCACTGTGCCATGCAGAGAGTAGTGTTATTGTGCTTGTCGTGAAGTAGCTTTTACTGTTGCCGTGCACATGAGATTCCCTTGTAGTGATTCCTGAGTTTTTTATAATGAGCTCTGATGGTACCTTGACTTGGTTCAAAGGAGTTTCAATATGACATTATAGATCATTGTGCGTCTTCATTCATGTGCCTTTGTTCAGCGTAGTGTTGTGAGTTGTGGTGGCGGTGTTCTTGTGAGGTCTTGCGTGTGTTGTCTTTGTCGATGGATCGAGTTGAGGTGTTGGTCATAAGGCTACTACAACGGTGGTTTCAGTAATAGTGTGGAGGAATAGTGTGGAGGAAGCTGGGTGGCATTGACTGTGTTGAGGTAGAAGATAAATGATAATCGATTACCTCAAGTAGCATAATCATTTATATGTAGTTTTTTTGAAGGCATAATCGATTATAGTATCTATGTAATCAATTATATGTGGTGTTTTGTGGCGATAATCGATTATGACATATCCATAATTGATTATATGTTTATTTTTTACCCTAAAAATGATTATGGCTTTTTGAATAATCGATTATGCATTTTGTTTGTGTCTTTTGGTTCACTAGCAACGTTTTTTTGTGTTTGTTGATGTTTACATGGTTGTTTAGGTGGTGGTGTTGGAGATCTAGTTGTTTTTTTTCTTCTTGAGTTTCATGTGGTGCTTCTTCTGTGCTTTTTGTAGTCCAATTGGTGGTTGTTAGTGGTGTTGGTTGATTTGTTGGAGATTTTTCTTGGTTGTGGTGTGTTGTTGGTGGTGATAGTGGTTCATTTTGGTCATATTGAAACTAAGTTGTATTTGACCATATATCTTGTATATGAATTATGTATATGAATTTGATACATACAAACATGAGGCATCTATGGAGCAAGAGGAGGATGAACAAATAGGAATAAAAACAAGGAACATGGTTAGAAGAAAAGAAGAACAAGAATTAAAGAAACAATTTGAAGGAAGAATGACGAGAGGGAAAACTAGAGCCTTGGAGCAAGTGATTAAAAGAATAAATAGAGCTTTTGAAGAAACTTGATAAAATACAAGAAGAGAAGGAAAATAACTTAAAGAATGCCTACACATGGTAAGTGAAGAATGCCTACACACTCCTTACCACTTGTTAACTTGTAATTGGAGCACTTCGATGCTTGTTGCACACAGCTCTTCTTGTTCGCGTGGCAACAACTGATTAGAGCACTCATGAAGCTTGACTTGAACTAGTGTTATATTGTTAAAATTTTCCAGCACATTTGGTTCTTGAGCTTTATCTTTGTCAGCTTTTCTTAGTAGGTTAGCTAAGAATTTTTCATAGGAAGTTTGCCCAACCTCTTCCAAGCACCTTGTTCCACCAATTCACTTCATCACTGTAACAAGTTTTTGCATTCCTCTTAAATTTTGCTACACATCAAATCCATTGCGCTGCCTTTTCTACTTCATTCCAATTCTGCACATGCATGTATTCAACCTGCAGATGTTTGCTTCAAGTTCACTGCTCAATTAGCATGGAAATAAAAAAATACAACAAGGATTCCATCATATGGTATTTGGAGCTTTGTCTCATCAAAAGTTAAGTATCTCCTTGCTGTTTTGAATTTATTTCTCCACTGTTTTCACTATTTTTTTAATTTGTTCCGTGTTGTTACTATATAGTTCACATGTCTTGAAGTAGTTCCACCATTTATATTCAGTTTAACATTATTCTAATCAATTCAAATAATTTGAAACTTTTTGAACCATCCAATACTAAGTGAAATAGGCTATTTTGTGCATTGAAGTACCATTTTCTATTTTAGTTGAGTTTTTCTTCCATTTAATTGGTCAATTGCTTGTACGTAATTTTCATTTATTAATCTATATACATGTTATCCAAGTCATGTTTGATTTCGAAATGTCATCAAATTTCACTGTGTGTGCTAGTAGATTAGGTGTTTGATTAAATGTCTAAGTGAAAATTGCTGCCTACTAAGTGTTTGTTCTAAAGTCTAGTAGAACTTGTGTTTTTTAAAGCTTTGTTTTTGATTTCCATTTCTTACTATTAAATCATTAGTCAGTTCTAAGAGTCTACAATTCCATTATGTCTTGTCATGTTCAATTTTCTTGAATTCCTTAGGTTTTCATTCCTTGTACAACAATTGTTTGATGAAATGCACTGTGATATTAAAAAAATACTGCATGCAATTGAGAATGAATTTTGATCTGAAACTTTGTGTGGAGATATCAAATGTGTGGTTAGAAAGACGAATACAGATTCCAAATAGCATAAAAATGATACTAAAAGTCAAGGTGCCAAAGCTGAAACAAGATTCTGATGTGAACAATTTGTTGTCGGTCTTGAATTTGTTACAATTTATTGCGGTGACATTTTGATCCAATATTTTAGCGAGAAGTTTCTGTATGATATTGGGTAGTTGTGATAAAAATTTCGTGAACAAATACGCTGTAAATCATTTGAAATAAATCAATCATTCAGCCCTATGTGAACCAAGAATTCTAGTTTAATTTTTAGTTTTGTAATTTACTCTAGTGTTATTCATTAGGATTCCATTTTGAGTGCTTCCTTTAATTCAGTACCTTACTTGATTGCTTTCTCTAATTTTATCACACTCCTTGAGTTTGTCATCAGTTAATCAATTTGATTTTAGCCTTCCAAAATGGAGTTGTTATTGCTTTACATTCTTTGACCTCTTGAGTGATTTGGAACTAATTTGCAAAGTGGAATTTTTCAAACTTCAGCATCTTAAGATAAGCTCACAAAGGAAGAGGCCTATCAAATATAGCTGAACTGAGAGACAAATACTTGGAAAGTGAGAGTGAAACACATGTGAGGCATTGTATCAACACGTGGAGTCCATAGTATAGAACTTTAATTTCCATCAAGCAATTTGTTTGTATTTTTTTGAATTGTAAGTTGTGAAAACAATTTCAATAGTGAATTAATACTTCGCTTTAGATAGTAACTGTGTCTCAAAGGTCCATGGTGCTATCGAACCTCATCATAGGGTTGTCACCATGGATGAAACTCCTCATGATGCGGAAGCAATGGATGTGGAGGAATTCACCATGGAAGGAAGCGTGAAGGTGAAGATTGGTGAGGTTTTGGTGAAGTAGATAGTGAAAGCCTTGAGGGAGGTTGGGCCAACCTTCAAGAGAGAGCTTCTAGCTTCTAGGAGAAGAAACTCAATGTGAAACTTGAGGCAATGTGCTGAAAATTTGGTAGCATTTCATTACTCAAATCAAGTCTACAAGAGAGGTTCCTAGACCTCTTATTTATAGAAGAAAGGATGAGCTATTTAGCTTTCCATAATGGCTATCTAGGTAGGGTATGGGAGAAGCCAGGTCTAGAAACCCTACCTTATAAGACAAGCTTCTAACCCTAGCTTATAAAACAAGCTTCTAACCCTAGCTTCAATGACAAGCTTCCCAAACTTAGCTTGCACTCCAAGGCTCTCACAAGGTGGTGACAAATGGCACAAGGAGAGAGCTCCTTGTGTTACTTGGACTCCTTGATTAAGCCGAACATTATTTATGGACCTCAAGACCCAAACTTACACTACATGGCCCAAAAATACAAGGCCCAAATTATTCTAAACAATTTATACAAATTAGAGGACTTCTCCTTAATATTCTATTTTCTCCAAAGGGATTTCTTCATGTTTGTATTTGGGTCCGAGCAGCTGATTAAAAGCCCAAATAGGATAAGATGGGCCCAATCTTCTGGAATGATCTTAATTCTCCCTCTAACTCTTTGTCCTTTTTATTCTTTGATTAATGACGTTGCGACGTACTTCATCATCTCCTCCCTCTTGAAAGGGATCTGTCTTCAGATCTTACAATGTGTTGCAGACAAAAGCTTTATTATTGTTGATTTATTCACGATTTCCTCCAGGATCAAACGTCATCCTATAAAAACATGAAAATAGTAAAATAGATGGCATTTTCTCATAACATTTAAAAATACAAATGAAAAGAACCTATCTTCTCAGGTTAATGTACCCTTTACATGATGTTAAACCTGGATAGATGATCCGAAGGATACTTTTATTTTTAATTTTTGAATATTTTTCTACCATGAGTTTGCCTAATATTTTGATCTTCTTGTTTAATTTCAAGCAACTCGCAAGACTTTTCTATGAGTGAGGTTTTTGTGCCAATGTCTAGCTCATCCCCAGACAAAGATTGTTCTACAAATATATCCTCACTAAATTTTTTTTTGTGTAGGAGGAGTTTGTGTCGATATCCCTAGACAATGGTTTCTCTTCAACTAACTCCTCACAATATTTTTCTATAGAAGAGGAGTCAACATCTATTTCAGCTCCAGACAAAGGTTCACTCAACTTCTCACAAGATGGTTCTAAAGAAGAGGATTTTATATCAATGTCTAGTTCAGCTTTAGACAAACATTTGTATTGTCTTTCTTGTTCTTTCATCTCTCGTCTTTCTTTCCGCTCTTTTTCTTTTCTCTCTTTTTCCTTGTGAATCATTCTATTTAATTTTTCTTTTATAAGCTCTATCCCTTTATGTGCATAACCTAAGTGAGCTAGATGTTTTTCTAGTCTTTTTATTCTTCTATCTTCTTCTTCTCTCTTACCACTCTCTTGAACTATGGCTTTGGTGGATTCTCTCTTGGTTTTTCGCTTAAAGATTTTTCCTCTCTCTCATAGTTAGTCTTGGAATAAGAGTTAGAGTAGGAACTTCTACTTGTGCCTTTTCTCAAAACTTATTGTTCAACCTTTATACAAATTTGCACTAAATCATGGAAATCCCTATAAGGGAGAAGTTCTACTTTATCTCTTATTTCTAAACTCAATCCACTTGAAAATCTAGCCATAGTTACATTTTTATGTTCTCTAATTCCTACCCTCATCATATATAATTCCATTTTCTAGTCTTTTTATTCTTCTATCTTCTTCTTCTCCTCTTCTCTCTTACCACTCTCTTGAACTATGGCTTTGGTGGGATTATCTTTTGGTTTTTTGCTTAAAGATTTTCCCTCCCTCTCATAGTTAGTCTTGGAATAAGAGTTAGAGTAGGAACTTCTACTTGTGCCTTTTCTCAAAACTTGTTGTTCAACCTTTATACAAATTTGGAAATCCCTATAAGGGATATGTTCTACTTTATCTCTTATTTCTAAACTCAATCCACTTAAAAATCTAGCCATAGTTACATTTTCATGTTCTCTAATTCTTGTCCTCATCATATACAATTCCATTTTCTGCCTATACTGTTCAATACTCATGTTTTTCTGATTAAGCTTATGAAGTTTGTCCATGACTTCACTATGATAGTATGAAGGAATATGTCTTCTTCTAAGGGCACTCTTAAAATCATTCCAATATGCTATGGCCAGTTCATGATGAAGAAGTCTATCCCTTACTAAGGCAGTGCACCAATGCAATGCATGACCTTGGAAACTAAGAGTAGGAAGGGGAACTTTCCTTTCTTCACTCACATTAAAACACTCAAACAATTGTTCCAAATTCATTTCCCAACCCAAGAATGTATCTATATCATTAGTACCATGAAAATGGGGAAGATCTACTCTAGTTTCTTTAGGCTTTCTTTCTTTCTTGGGGTGGTGATAAGGGTCAGGCTGATAGTGATCAGTTGCTCTCATGCTATTCCACTCGGGCTTTTCATCCTCACTATCAGAATAACAATATTTTTTTTGATGAGCTAGTTTTCGATTTATACTGGTGATCCTTCTTCTTTAAGGTCTTTAACTCTTCCGCCATAATAGCAAATTGTACATCAGTGTTTATTTTCATAATCTGAAGTTCTTCCAATTTTTTTTCGAAAATCTGATATATTGTCTTGAGACTCATTGCCGCTATGGTGAAAGGAATGTTGAGACATCTTAAATTTTGTGAAGAAGTGCTCTCAAGATAAGACAAACTAGTCTAGCATGCTAGGGGGTCTCCCAGGAAAGTGAGATGCGTCACTAGGACGACTTAAGTACCTAGACTTTCCTTGCCAGAGCCTTGCCCAATGGACCTTTCTAGTCATTCTTACAATGAGTCCACTAAGTCACAAACGAAGGTGACTCAATGCAAAGAATGAAACTAGTCGGTTTGCGCAATTGGAAAGAAACAAAAAGAAGTAAAGCTAATGCTTGAAAACTTAAAGCTAGCCGAGTCCTAAAGTGAAGTTCTTTGGCACCAAAGACCTTAGAAACACTTCACTGTCTACACGTTTTGAATTATTCCACTAATGATAAAGAGTTTTGCACACTTACAACTCAATTGAATACAATGAAAATTTTGCTAAAAATTAAAATTCCTAAACTATGCACTCCTTGTGTTTGTGCTTTTGCCTCACTAGTGTATCACTCCTTTGGTGTACTTTGTTCAAGAAAACTTTTCTGCAGCATTACCGCATTTCTCATTGTGAATCATTTTCCAATAGTGCTTGGAAGTTCAACTCTTGATGTATTGGCTCCAACTCAACTCAAGTGTTTCACCAAAGTACTAATTCACCGTGAGGTCACAAAATACAAAGCAATAAAAGCTAATTTGAATAGCACAAATCAAAGGATTATAAAATGAAAAACTCAAAGGAATGTAATTGGAAATGCCAATCAAGAAATTAAGGATTAAGAAACAACACAGTAAGGAATGGCTCTAGAATAGATTAAGAAACAACAAAACAAAAACTAGAATTCACTTCTGACAGAATTACGTGCATGATTCATGGTAATCAGTATAGTTCTCCTTTTCTCATGAAATTTTAACCACAAACTAACAACACAGTAAGGAATGTCCACTCCAAATTTCAGAAATTATGGACCAATATTGCGCTCGAAATAAATCCAACACAGTGAGCAATTTCAGTACAGTATGGCACTTTTCCATTCATAAGGTAATTCTCTAGCAGGGTGACTTGTGCAATTTTTAGTAAGAAATTTGCTATGTATTTTTGCACGAAATTTTTATCTCAACTGCTCAACACTTAGACGAAACTCCTTGCAAAAATTTGGCTCAAAAGAGAACTAGAAACGTCCTAAAGAATTCAGGACCGAGAGCTTTCTGTTTCACGTTTTTTCTCTATTGTTTTTTTCTTCTCTGACACTTAGGCTCCTGACAGTCTTGATTCAAAACATTGTTGTGACTAATCCAGAGCAAATTTTTGCACGAAATTTTTACCACATATTCTCAACATGTTGAATTTATTTCACACCAAAAATTAGCACAAAACAATCACTGGATAAGGTGCAGTAATTTTTTTACAGAGAGCAAATCATCAGCACAGTAATGCAGTTTTTCCAGTTCTAAAAGTTCTCTGGCAGCAGTGTTTGCAAAATTTATCACGGTCCAATTACTTAGAGTTAGGTCACCAAATTTTTATCATACACTCCCATCATATCAAGCTAACATCATGCAAATTTTGAGGTCCAAAATATCATGGAATTGTTCCCAGTAAATCAAACACAGAGGCGTTTTTACGCTGTCATCAGTTGTTAATCAGCAGCGAGCATTCGGCTTTTACAATTTATATCTTTTGTTGTATTTTGAATCTGAATTCGCCTTTTCAACACAACATATTTAACATCTTAGCAAAGCCTCTCGCAAAATTTCACTTGAAAAGACGTAAGAATCCAGTGGCAGTAAATCGTCCAAGTCACTGATCAAAGATGCAAACAGTTTTAGAACAAAGTCAAGAAACCTATGGATTCCAAGGAATTTTTGAACAAACTACAAGATATATAGGAGTATTGTGACTTGAACAAAATCACTAATGATCTAATAGTGAATTTAAGGAACTAAAAATTTCAAAATTAAAAGGCACTCAAAAACACACTCTATGACACAATACATCAAACACATTCTGCTCACAATTTTTTCTGCATAAGCATTTGCACTAACACCTAATCTACAAGTGTAAACCTAAGGAGTTTAAGACAATTTGGAACCATATTTGACTTTGACATATACTATGTATCATAAAATTGAAAGCTAGAACACAAATGAACAATTTGAACCGATTAAAATCAAAGAAGACACAAGAAATATCAAAAATAGTTTACAACACATATAAGAACACCTACACAATGAATTTTTAGAAGGTTCAAGTTGATGTGTTTTGAACCGTTTAAATTCAACTAAAACACTTTCAATTGGTGGAAAACATTCAAGACATGCAAAAACAGTGGTATACAACACTGAAAAGCTAAAGCAAAAATGAGAGGATCAAGAACTTAGCTCTTGAAGACCAAAGCTCTAGATACGAAATGATGGAGAGGCTCCTTGGTGCTTTAGCTTCTTGCACAAACTCCAATGGATGTGGCGCATGTAGAAGCCTTAATACACCAAACAATGGCAATGGAAGGAACTTCTCAAGATGCGGAAGCAATGGATATAGAAGAATTCACCATGGAAGGAAGCGTGAAGGTGAAGATTGATGAGGTTTTGGTGAAGTAGATAGTGAAAGCCTTGAAGGAGGTTGGGCCAACCTTCAACAGAGAGCTTCTAGCTTCCCATGTGAAACTCAAATCAAGTGTACAAGAGAGGTTCCTAGACCTCTTATTTATAAAAGAAAGGATGAGCTACTTAGCTTCCCATACAAGCTATCTAGGTAGGGTATGGGAGAAGCTAGGTCTAGAAACCCTAGCTTATAAGACAAGCTTCTAACCCTAACTTCTATGACAAGCTTTCCAAACCTAGCTTGCATTCTAAGGCTCTCACAAGGTGGTGACAAGTGGCATAAGGAGAGAGCTCCTTGTGCTACTTGGACTCCTTGCTCAAGCCTAACATTATTTATGGACCACAAGGCCCAAACTTACACTTCATGGCCCAAAAATATAAGGCCCAAATTTATTCTACTTGGCCCAAATACAAAGCCCAAATTATTGTAAACTATTCTAAACAATTTATACAAATTAGAAGCCTTCTCCTTAATATTCTATTTTCTCCAAAGGGATTTCTTCATGTTTGTATTTGGGCCCGAGCAGCTGATTAAAAGCCCAAATAGGATAAGATGGGCCAAATCTTCTGGAAAGCTCTTAATTCTCGCTCTAGCTCTTTGTCTTCTTTATTCTTTGATTAAAGTCGTTGGGGTGTACTCCATCACCCTTGGTGTACTGCACTTAATCTTTCTCAAACTGAAAATCTTCTACACAAAACTCAAAGGCGTCTGAGTGTTCTATTCAATAGAGTGAAAGTGACTTGGGCGAAAACACTACTTTGAAAGAATTTTGAAATGAGCACAAGTCACTTCGTAGGGACAAAAAGCATATTGATTCCCAATTTGCTGCTATTGAAGAGGAACTTAGAACTTTGAGGAAGAACGAACAAAATAGATCAATAAAATATAAAAATAGTAAAATAAGCTCTTCTAAAGGGTCAGACTCAAATGGTAGGTACAACGATTGAGGTACTTTTAAAATGGATGAATTTTACCAACCTGAACCCCGTCACAGGCATCGGAGGGAGAGAAAAGAAAGAGAGGTTAAGGTAAACCTTCCTTATTTTTATAGAAAATATGACATTGATATATACCTAGATTGGGAAATGAAAGTGGAACAATTTTTTTAATGTCATCAAGTAAGGGAAGAAATGAAGGTTGCCCTAGTTTCTTTAAGTTTCATGCCTTACATTATTGGTGGAGAACACTAGAGAGAGACGTCTTCATCAGGAACTTAAAATAAAATATTGGAATGATCTTAGGAGTGCTCTATGACACTGCCATGTTCCCATATACTACAAGAGAAAACTTGTGAATAAATTGCATAGGTTGAATCAACAAAACATGAGCATTGAGGAATATAGGCAGAAAATGGAATTATGTATGATGAGAACTGGAATAAGAGAAGAAGAGTCTGCCACTGTCGCTAAGTTTTTAAGTGGATTAAGTCTTGAGATAAGGGCAAAGTATAACTTTTGCTTTATAGAGATTTCAATGACCTGGTTCAAATGTGCATTGAAGTGAAGCAACGATTTTTAAGAAAAAAATCGGGAAAAAGTTCACAAAAAGGCTATAAGAGGGAGAGTCAAACCCTACACGAAGAGTCTAAAACCTCCTCTCAAACCGTAGCCAAAGAAAAATTTAAAAATAAGATAAAACTATCCTGCTTCACCTGTGGTAGTGATATTAAATGTTTAAATGTCTCGGTCGAGGCAATGTTAAAGCCCAGTGTCCTACCATGAGAAACATTTTGTTAAAAGGACCAGATGTTTATAATAGTACAAAAGAGTTGGAAACTAAGAGTGAGATTGCATCAAAAGAGTCTAATTCTCAAGAGGATGTTTATGCTTGTGAGGGTGATTTTCTGATGATACAACAAACCCTCAATAATCAGCCTAGTCGACAACCTGAGTCATAACGAGAGAACGTAGTTTACACTAGATGTAAATTTTTTGAAAATGTATGTTCTCTCATTGTTGATAATAGGCCGTGTTGTAATTACTATAGTACCAGACTAGTTAAAAAAAATTGAACTTAGAAGTTGTTCCCGACCCTAAACCATATAAACTGCATTTGATCAATGAAGATAGAGACATAAATGTTAAAGAATAGGTGAAAGTCAATCTTTCTATGGGAAACTTCAATGATGAAATTTTATGTGATGTAGTACACATGGAGGCTTGTCATATTTCAATGGGTAGACTATGACATCTTGATAAAAAAAAAAACTATTCATCATGGTTTAACCAACGAAATTACTTTCACCCACAATAAAAAAAAATTCTACTTCACCCTCTCACACCTTCCTAGATTTTAAAGGATTAAGTCCAAATGAAAAAATAATAATAGGAAGTGAAAAACATAAACCTAAAAGTAATAGTTTTCTAAGGATCATGTATGTCTGTCATCCTTTTGATCACGAATATATTGACCTTGGAAGACAATTTTTGTTTAGTTAGTTTCTTCTCAAATTTCCTATAAATATGACTTTACAATTTATAGTAAATGAACCTTTTGTAGATCTGTTGACAATGGGTAAGAAAAATGCTAAGATTAGACAACCTCACAAGGAAGAAAAATGGAAATACAAAAATAAAGAAAACAAAAATGTTCCTAGGATTCAGTATGACTATCCTGCATTAGTTACCGAATTTAACATCCTTGGAAAAACCTTTTGTTAGCACTAAGGCTATGTAAGTGATTTGATGAAGTCAACAAAAGGATGAAGTCTACAATGGATCAAAGCTTGCAACGTGATTGCTTGAAGCTATCATGGAGCTTGATGGAGTTTTAGTCTAGGACTTAGGTTGGGTGTGTGTGAGAGTAAGTTTTTTCTTTAAAACCATGTGTTGCATGAGATATCACTCAAAGTGAGCTCTGAACTAATTTTTCTTAACAAAAGAGGTTTAATAGAATTTTTGGAAAACATATTTTAAAGAGTAAATCAATAAATTGTTTTTCAGAATTCAAATTACTAGATTTTTTCTAAGTCATAGGAAAAATCAATCGATTGAATGATTTATACAATCAATTGAGTTTTTAATAGAATTTAAAATAGTTTGTCTATATAAAGTGCAAACACATGCTTTCATAGATAACTAGGACATTTTGAGCGAACAATTGTGATTTTGCTAAGAGAGAAAAATGTGTTTTTCACATTGAGAACATTTGACAATTGATTTTCATCAAGAATAACCTCAAGAACATTAATCTTGGAGTCTTGTTTTGAGTGAGCTTTTGCGTAACAGTGGTTTTGCACCAGAGCTAAGTGTTCTACCTTTTTCTCATTCAATTTGTAATCTCTTGAGTAGAACTACTGTTGTATTTTGTATTACTCTTGATAATCTTTGTATTGCGAGTGAGTGGTTGTAAATTACATAGGGGTTTGTATTTGTAACTAGTTTAGTGCAGTGGGTTCTGCCTTGTTTGGACAGCTGGTGTGGGGTGCAGTAGGTTGTTTGCTGTTGGGAGCAGTGGTTTCTTGCGGGTTGCAAGTGTTTTGTATTGTGCGAACTGATCTTTATTAGTGGAACTCTTTGCTAGTTGGCAAAGGACTGGATGTAGCCCTTGAGGAAGGGTGAACCAGTATAAATCTTTGTGTTCTTGATCTTTCTTTCTCTCTTCTTGAACGCTAGATCATATCTATTGTTATTCGCTCAATTAATTGTTCATCGCGCGTAATTGATTGTTCTGTGTACTGGTGTTAGTTTGTGTTATTTTGAATTGTTATTAAACTTTGAAAATTGAGTCAATCTGTTTTTCATAATATTGGAGTGCTTACTGTTTTCCATTATCACTTATTAATTGGTTGAACTTCTGGAAACAAGTTTTCTTGAAATAATTATTGGTTTTTGTTCTGTGTTTTAATCTGAAGTTTCTTGCTGTGTGAGTTATCTTCAGTTTCTTGTTGATACTGTTAATCTGATTGTTTATGGGTTGTTCTGAATCATATTTCTATTCAAGAAATTGTTTCTGCTTTTGTATCTAGTATTTTATTGATTGACTAGTTCTAGACTGATCTGGTTTACTTTCTGGTTGTAGTCAATTGTTGTTATTGTTTGTATGTGTGCTCTTTAATCAGTTGATTGCTTCTATGATCCCAGTAAACTGCTTATTGTTGTTTCTAGTTTTGTTAGATATTTCAATTGATTGATTCTGATATGGAATTTATGGATCTTTTGTTGTGCAATTTCTAATATCATTTTTTAGTAGTTTTAATAAAGAACTTTCATTCAATCTTTAACACTTCTATCTTTTGCTAAAAATTTTGAAAGTTCAATTCAAGCCCCCTCTTGAACTCGACTTAAACTTGTTTTACACCCTTGTCCTTCTTTTAATTGTTTTGTAAATATTTCATTTTTTTATACTATGCTTGTTTTGATAGGGGGTGTTTGAACTTTTAGAGGAATTCAATAATGAAAAAGTAATAATAAGGCTGTTGTCCATTAGAGAATTATGGATATGACGACAGGTCCCTTTTAAGAGGGAGGGAATGATGGAAGACTGTTAAGCCAACTTGATAGTATAGAGTAGATTACATATGGGCCGTGTATTGGATTCATTTTTTTGATATGAATAAGGAAAATAATAGAGCACTCACCTAATGCCCACATGGAAGATTGCATGTAGCCATCACTTGATCCATCCACGGGCACATGGAAGAATGCACAAGTCCATTTTTCAAAATAGCAAGTTGTTGGGTCCCGCATGATACAATTGGTGCCATTGTCAAAATAGGCAACATGGCCCACACATGTCACGCTACTTCACCTAGACACATGCATGCGGAGGTACATCTTGAATATAACCTTGTGAAGTTCCAAAGTTGGCAAAATAAGCACATGGTCAATGAAGAATGCCTACACACTACTTGCCACTTGTCAACTTGTGATTGGAGCACTTGGAAGCTTGTTGCACACACTCTTCTTGTCCACATGACAACAACTAATTGGAGCACTCATGATGCTTGAATTGAACCAGTGTGTTGTTGAAAATTTTTAGCACATTTGGTTATTGTGCTTGATATTTGTTAGTTGTTCTTAGAAGGGTAACAAAGAAATTTTCATAGGAAGTTGGCCCAACCTCTTCCAAGCACCTTATTCACCAATTCACTTCATCACCGTAGCAAGTTTTTTGCACTCCTCTTAAATTCTGTCACACATCAAATCCATTCCACTGCCATTTCTTCTTCATTCCAGTTCTGCGCGTGCGTGTTCAACCTGCAGATGTTTGCATCAATTTCATTGTTGAATTGGCACGGAAACAAAAACATACAATAAGGATTCCATCATTAACTTTTGGAGTTGTCCGAGTGAATTGCGCCAATCAAATTGAAGCACAAGGATTTCCACATCATCTAAGTAATTAAAACTCCCATCATACATCCAAACTACCCTATGCACCTTCATGAATCTTCAAAACCATCACTTGCTCATTCATGGACCTTTCTAACTACTTCGTGCACTTCTACGAGATTAGTTACTCTTAATCCTAGTTAACTTTGTTAATCTTTTGTTGATACTTTTGACCTTTGGATGTCCATGAACTATGATAGATAGGAATCCAAACTTTTGTACAAATCATCAAGTGAAGAGTGAATGAAATTACCTTTGAAAGGTTTTCTTGAAAGTTGAGTTGTCTTCTTTCTCTTTGTTTTGAGTTCCTATCTTGAGAAGCTTTCTCAAGTGGTAGCTCTACAATCACTTATCCATGGAAGCTCTTCCATAGGTGGTGTGTTCTTTCTACCATCTTCTTCCTTATTCCATTTTTTTTTATTTCATTCTACATTTTTAGCTACTTGTTTCTTTCTTTTCTTTACATTGCCGCACCATAGTTTAATGTGTTGCTTCCTTTGTTGCACTATAGTCATCCTTCCAAGAGGTGGTTTGTGTTCTTCATCTTCTACAAGTTGATACAGATCCTAAACACCCCCAATAATCCATATCAAGTGGGATCAAGGGCTAAAGGATCAACCAAATCCATGGAGATGTCCATCACCATCAATAGAGGCGTTCTTGAAAAATAGGTTTGAAACCCATCCTTGGAGTAAGGTAATTTATGGTTTTCTGAGTTTTCTTCTTGGGCAAACTGTTTTGGGTTGGTAAACATCATGTTCTTGTGTTTTGGTTAAATTTTCATTCATTAATCAAGCCATTGGATTGAATCAATTGTTTGTTCTAATACTGTTACTTTTATGTCTTTTGGAATTGATTGATTTATTTTTTTCAAATTGACTAGTTCCAGTTCTTGATTTCAATTTGAGTGATTCTTAATCAACTATATTTGTTGTTTATCTGATTGTTTGAATAAATTATTTTCTACTGTTTACTGCTCTTAATGCGATACTCAATTAATTGTTCCTGGTATTCACTTAATTGTTTCTCGATTGATCTGGATTGTGTGCTAATTTCAATTTATTGCTTTCGTATTTCAATTTGTTGATCTTTGCCATTTACAGTTCTATGTGATTATTCATTTGATTATTCTTGATCTGGAATTTATTGACTTTTTGCTGTGCACTTTAAAACCACACTTTTGATTGTTTCTATTAAGAACTTTTATTGTATACTTCAATACTTTCCATTTTTGAGAAATTTTTTGAAAGTTCAATTCACCCCCTCTTGAACTTGGCCTAAACTTGTTTTTAATTGGCATCAGAGCTAGGACTTGAATTCTAGTTAGGTTTTTTGATTCATGACTGAGAATAAACTTCCTTTTGCTGAGGGAGCCTCTATATACAGGCCACCCATGTGTTTCTAGGGTGAACTATTAGTTTTGGAAAGTTAGAATGAAAATCTTCATTGAATCCATTGATCGTGGGATTTGGAATGCTATAGTAAATGGTCCTTATATTCCTATAAATGTATTAAATGGTGTGCCTGTTGAAAAATCCTTTGATGAATGGACTGATGTAGAGAATAAGAAAGTGCAATATGACTGTGATGCGAAAAATATAATAACCTTTGCTTTAAATCTTGATGAATTCTTCAGGGTATCACAATGTAGCTTGGCTAAAGAAATGTGGGACATACTTGAAGTCACACATGAGGGAATCACAGATGTGAAGAGAGCCATAAAGCAGGCACTAATCCATGAGTATGAAATGTTTAGGATGCAACAAGGAGGGACCATTGCTGATGTACAAAAGTGGTTCACTCACATTGTCAATCACTTGATTACTTTGGAAAAGTAATTTGACAAGAAGGAGTTGAACATTAAGATCCTAAAGTGCCTGGACATAAGCTGACAGCCTAAAGTGACTACTATATCAGAGACTAGAGATTTGACTACACTCACTATTGCAACACTCTTTGGCAAATTGAGGGAACACAAGTTGGAGATGACTAGGCTGAAGGAGATGGATGCTGTGGAGAAAAAGTCCAGAAGCTTAGCACTTAAGACAAAGGATGCAAATGTAGAATCCAGTGGGGAAAGCTCTGATGAGTGCAGTGATACTGAGAATCTCAATCTGTTGGCAAGGAGATTCCATAAGTTCATCAAGATGAAAGGAAAAATGAAAAACCAACAAAGCAAGAGGTATAACAAGAAATTCGATAATGGTTGTACTAAATTTACCTGTTTTGGTTGCGGTAAACAGGGACACATGAAATGGTATGATATTATTATTATTATTATTATTATCATTATTATTACTATTATTATGGTATGATGTAGTATAAATTTATGTGAATGATATGGAATGGTGATCGAAACATAGTATCTTCAGCAAAGGAGATACCAAAATTGAGATTGCTAGGATGCACATTATTTGAAGATTTGTCGAGAAGGAGGTGTACTGACTCTACTAGTACCTTAGAATCACATAGATGAAGGGTACCAGGTGGTGAGAGTTGAAAGAGGTCCATTTAGCTGAAACTGCAATTTGAAAGAGTTGGTAAGGACAAATATATGGATTTATCTTATCAGATGAAATTATGTTGATATGGGACTGTATGGATTCACAGTTGGAAGGGTCATCTTGTAGGTGCTAGCCTTTGAGTCTAACTCAATGCACGAGTCTTCTGGAAGTATAGAGTCAAGTATCATTGTATGTGAGTCAGTATATGTATGATATGAGTTATTGTAGAGATGTGATAATGATAATGTGATGTATGAGATGAATCATGAAAAGTCTGATGTAGTAGTGATTGAGATAAAAATTTAATTTATAAATATACATTTGTTTAAACTCTATATCTTACCTTTATTTTTGTGTAGTATTTCTTTTATTTTAAAATCTACGATGATCGTGTGTTACATGTGAGGAGAGGATTTAGCAGGTGGTGTGACTCCTTAGTGGGCTAATAGAGAAGTTTGATTTTATTTTATTTTACTTTATTTTACCTTATTTTGTGATTGTATAAAGTTATTTTTATTAAATCTCTTGTAGAGAAGTGCATTTTGAAATACTCTTATGAATGCATGGAAATTTGTATCTAGGCTTATTATAGATCTTTTATATGATAGAATTCCTATTATGTGAAAAATATGAAATGTTACAATTTACCAAATATCATCACTTAAGATAAATTTCTATTTCAGACTAATAATAAAAAAACATACAATTAACTTCCCTTACTTGTATAAAGTAGAGACTCTAAAAAGAGTTCCAAAATCAAAAAATCATGGGCAACCTAACATGCACCAAGAGTTTCTGATCAATGATCAGACTACACTATTAGAATAATGGACCTAGAGACTCATTATGATGCCTCAGAGGACATAGACAAAATACCCCTACCAAGAACGAAATTAACTTAAAATTGGCTCCAAGGAAGATGAGTAGAAAATAAACTTACTATGTTCAAGAATTTGATTGAACACTCTTACTCTACTCGACGCTAGGAATCTAAGGGTGATCTCTCATCGTCAGTCTGATAAGGAAGGAAGATTGAGTTTTAGAGAGAAGACAAATAAAAAGGGAGAACCGCTTTTGAGAGAGATAGTGATTTTTATAAATAAATAAACTTGAATATTGATTTCCTATTTATATAAAGTTTTCTCTTTTAAAAAAAAAATTTAGGTTTCATGTCATTTATATCTAAAGCTAAATTATAACTTCTAATGTGCTTATATTCTAAAGCTATTTTCTAAGGTATTACATTCTCTCCAAAAACAAAAACAAAATTTCCTGAAAAATTCACATTCTAGGAAAGGGATAAGGATCTATTTCCTTTGAACTCTCACCTTAATTCTAAGGAGATACTACCCCACTTTCACATTGGGATATCTAACTAAGCTTATATCTTATTTTAAACTAATGAGGTAAAAAGTCTTATTGGCAATCCTAGGAACACAATCATATAATTTATGCATAAATATTTATAACATGACATACTCAACAATCTTTTATCATATAGAAATCACATATAAAAATCATAGCATCTATATATACATCATCACATTACTCTAACTTTTCTTTTCTCTTATTCCTAGGTTTGAGCTTGAAATCACTTGTGTATTATATTTTCAGCTTTTTAAAGAATGGAAAACATGCCATAATCATATTACCAACATTACGTTATTCAAATTCATAAACATAAAATGTTTCAATCATAATGTACAAAATTCAGAATATTCACATGCAATATTTAGATCATTAATATGCAATTATATATAAAAGAAATGATAATTAATAATCATGTTAGTACACTCAATGACCATTCAAAAACTTCAATTGTAAAAAGAAACAAATATATCTTTTATTCAATCACAATATAAATTATTTTGTACTAAATTACTCATTATACCTGAATTACATACCAAATGTGACAACATAAACATGACAACACAAACGTGCATTAACCGCAATCACTTTATTGTAACTTAAAAGCAATAGTTCAAAATAGAGATAGTTTACAACTACCAATCTTGGAATGTAAACCATAATAGTTGTCCTGATAAACACAATAGCATCACAATTCATAATAAATAACTTGTATTTTCAAAGTTTCTTATACATTTTATATAATTCATATTAAATGCATATAAGTTTTCAAAATACTCAACTCTTGACATGTTAATAATAAGAAGTTATAGGTCTTATCTCTTAAACAATCATACAAGTAAATTAGTAAAAAAAATAATGTCATGGCTAACTATCAAAAATAGAGAAAAGGAGTGAATAATTTGGGTCAATAGAGATGAAAAAAAAAGCATACCTAAGATTCAGACTAGTCAGAAAACTAAACATAAAACATAGATAGATAGAACAAATAAAACAAGAAAGTGGAAAACTCACGAGTAAATTGATAGAACATAGATTGACGAGGATACAAGAACATCAACAAAATTTACAATAGAAAACTTAAAATGACAAATTTACAAATAGTTGAAATTTGATATTCCTATCCTATCACTCTAATACTAACCAAACAGAGAGCAGGGATCACATTTCTAATGTAAATAAGCAATCATATATAATAATATATACTACCAAAGCATGTAGGGCTTCTAACTTGCTAGACTCCAAACACATATTTGTATCTTCTAAAGAAGATGACAATATTACAATTTTTATTGATTCATATACAAATATCAATAAAGTCTCATCTTCATTTCAAATAGAGATAACTGCCATTATAAATCAGGTATGACAATGAACATTGAACAAAAATCTTAAACGTGAAACACTGCAAATTAGCAGCTCCTTTAGTATAAAATATTTTTTAGAATAATGTGCAAACCGATAGTGAAATTCTCTTTTATTGAATTACTCAATGTTCAAGAATAACCCACTTCCTTTTTATTATAGGATTTTATCAATTAATACTAAAAAACTGGAAAGCAATAACTGAAAATGAACCATTAAGTACAAACCCATGGTGATGAAAGAAGGCCTAGACAAGGTCCTATATGGCCAAGCAAATAAAGGAAGACTGGGGATATGAGGCATAAAGGAGCATCAAGATGCTGACAAATTTGACTCCTTAATATTGTAAAATTTGTACAAAGCCTTGTAATGTAAAATTCAAAATAGAAGTAGAATAAAACCTTAAGCGCATTAGGGTTAGGGTTTGCTTGTCTTGATTGAGTTTTCTTCAATATAATCGGTTCAAACACATTAAATCTTCTTGAACCATCCAAAAATATGTGTTTTAAGTGATCTAGAGTGTACCATTAGCTTTTGTACTGATTTGAGTCTTTGATCAATTTCCATCTATTTGATGTTGTTTATGTTTGGTTTTTGTTTTATAATTTGTACACATGTTGTCAAAGTCATGTTAGTTCAATACATATCAATACTTCAAAGTTTAACCATAGATCACTAAGTGTTTGTCAAAAGGATTGAGTGAAGAAAAGCTGAACAACAAGTATTTGATAGTTTGTCTAAGTCATTGTGTGTGCTTTTGGTGCATTTTTATTTTAGCATAATTGAGCTCTTGCTCTATTCATTCCATTGTGTCTTGTGGTTTTGTTCCAATTTCTTCAAACTCCATAGGTTTATTTCTACTGCACATAAACTGTTTGCTGGAATTTCATTGGAATTGTAAAAATTACTGGGAGTAATATACTAAATATTTTTAGCTGAAATTTTGTGTACTAATACATCAAGATATGTACAATGTTATTTTAAAAAGGTGCATTAAAAAACAAAATACAAAATAATTATAAATTGGTAAAGCCTAAATGCCAATACTAATACAAAAAAATGAAACGTTGTTGTTTGCTATCTGTGTTGGTGTATTAAAACTTTTCCAGTGACCATTTTGATTTTATTTCTTTTTATGTATACACCTTATAAGGTTTAGTACCTACGGTCAAAATTTCACATTGAAATTCGATCTACAAAAATTGTGATAAATCGGGGAAGTACCACTACCAATTGCTAATCTAGTCTTTTATTTTCTATTTTTGAATCCATTCTAGAGCCATTCTTTATATAATCAATTTGTGTGTTGTACTTTTATTCAGTGCCTTAATTTCTTTCTTGTCATTTCATCTAAATTCTTTGAGTTCATCATTTTATAATCCATTTGAGTTTAGCTTCTCCAAATTGTGCTTTTACTATTTTACTTTGTAACCTCTTGATGAGTTAGAAGGTTGGAAAAGAAACTTGAAGTTGAGTTGGAGACCCATGACTCAATGGTTGGCTTAAGTCAAGACTTGTAGTTTCACAAAGAGGACCAAGAGCTTTGCTGCTAGAAATTGAGTGACAAGCTTTGCAAAGAATTGGAGTGAAACACTTGTGAGGAATTTTGACAAACACTTGGAGTACATAGAATAGGATTTGTAATGTTTAGCAAGATTACTTTTGTGTTACTTTGAATTTTAAGTTGTAAAAACAATTTTAATAGTGAATTAGTATTATGCATTAGACGATGAATGTGTCTCAAAGGTCCTTGGTGCCAATGAGCTTCACCTTAGGAACAACTAGTTAAATTTCTTTAAAGCTTTGTCATTTAAATTCTCTACAACTTTGCTTTTAATCTTCAATCATACACGACTATATTTCTCAATTTTTTGTAATCAACTTTTTGATTAATTAGTGAGTTGCCTTCATTTGTGACTTAGAGTTTTCATTGCTAGAAAGACTTATGAAGTACATTGGGGTCAGGCTCTGGCTAGGAAAGTCTTAGTACTTAAGTTGTCCTAGTGACGAACCTCACTTTCCTAGGAGTCCCGACTTCGTGTGCTAAACTTGATTTTTTCTTAATTTGAAAACCTATTTTACAAGACTTAAAGATGTCTAGACATTCTCTTCACCACAGTAGCAATGAGTCCAGTGAAAATGGTTTTGACTTGAGAAAATTTTTGAATGAAATTCGATCTTTAAAGATAAATATTGAGGTATAATTTGCCATTGTGGAGGAGGAACTAAAGACCTTAAGGCAAAAGAGTAATAAAAAAATAAAAAACAATTCGTAAAAAAGTTTTAATTTTGAAGAAGAAGAGGAGAGGCAAGAGGAAATTAGTTTTAGAGTGGGAGATTATTATCAGCCTAACCCTCTTATCCGCCATAGAAAAGAAGGAAAAGCTAAAGAAGTTAGGGTAGATTTACCTCACTTCCATGGAAATAATGACGTGGATTTATTCCTAGATTGCAAAATGAAAGTAGAGCAACTTTTTGAGTGCTAACACATAAGTGAGGAGAGAAAAGTATCCTTAGCTACCTTAAGCTTCCAACATCATGCTATGCATTCGTGGACAACCCTAGTGAGAGATAGACGCCTATATCAGAAGCTAGCTATAGTATACTGGAATGATTTGAAGAGTGCTCTTAGGTGTAGAAACATCCCTTCCTACTACCATCTCAAATTAATGGACAAACTCCATAGACTAAGCTAGAGAAATATGAGTGTAGAGGAGTATAGGAAAAAGATGGAGTTGTGTATGATGAGGGCCGGGATAACGGAAGATGAAACTGTGGCTAGATTTATGAGTGGCCTAAGCCTTGAGATAAGAGATAAGGTAGAACTTCTTACCTATAAATATTTTCATGACATGGTCCAAATTTGTATAAAAATTGAAAAAAAAAATTAAGAAAAGGACCAGGGAGAAGTTATTACCTTAAATCATTTCCCAAGAAGGATCTTAAGAGGGAGGGAAAGTTTGTGAAAGAAAAGCCTTCTAAAGCCATAATTCAAGAGAGTTTTAAGAAAAGAGATTAGCACATAACATCCAACCGCACTAGTGACATAAAATGCTTTAAGTGTTTGGGTTGCGGTCATGTTAAATCACAATGTCCTTCCATGAGGACCAGATTAATGAAGGCCTAAGATGTTTATAATAGTGAGGAGGAATTAACCGATGAAAGCACTGGTGAGGATTTTGAGTGTGAGGGCAGTGAGGATGCATATGCACATGAGGAGGAATTATTAATGATTAAGAGAACCCTCAACAATCAACCTAGCCCACAACCTGAGTCATAGAGAGAAAATATCTTTCATACACGTTGTAAAATATGTTTTCTCATCATTGAGAGCGGGTCGTGTTGTAACTACTATAGTGCTAGGTTGGTAAAAGTTGAATTTATTTGTGGTCCCTCACCCTAAACCCTATAAATTGCATTGGATTAATGATGAGGTGGGGGGGACATTATTGTGAAAGAACAAGTGAAAGTCGAGCTCTTTGTAGGTAACTATGTTGATAAAGTTTTATGTTATGTAGTACCTATGGATGTAATGAGTATATTTTTATTCACTCTTAGAGTATTTAACCTTGACTTTCTTAGACTGTAATTGAGAATAAATTCATTATTTTAAATAAGATTTACACAATTAGAATTAATTGAGATTATTGGTTAAACTTGGATTTTAAGCATATTCTATTACTTTTCTTGTTTATAATTATTTGAAGATATTCTATGGCCAAGATTTTATTTAGATTTTCTATAAAGATGGTCCCTTTCAATTCTTACTTGATTTAAAGCAAATCTCCTTCAAATATTTTGTAATATATTTTGTAGCAAATTCAATTATTATGAGATGGTATCTAGAACAGAATTTGGAAAAAAAAATACCTAGTAGAAATTAGGAGATGGAAAATCTACAGCTTTACTGGAAAGAATATATTTACAAAATTAATCTTTGGCACATAAGGAAACATCTAATGTGTTAAGGACAAATCTGAGGATTAATTTTGAGTTAATTTCATGAAGAAAAGGAGATTATAAATAGAGGCCGGAGAAGGCATGAAAGACACACTCCTGCATAACATAAACTCTATGTTTATTTTCTTTTGTGATTCTTGTGCCTTCATCAAAGAAGGATAAACTACTTTGGGTTGATTCTCTTGTGATTTCACAATGAATTCTGAGGTTTTCTTTAATAAAGTTTTGTTCTTTACATTCTCTATAACAGTTGTGTTATATTGTTGGTCTTTTTGAAATATGTTTTTAGAAAAGTATTTGTTTTTGAACATTTGTTGAGAATTCAATTATTTTTCCTTTAATTAGAGTTCTTGGTTAATTCGCTTAATCTTAATCAATTTCTTCTACGCTTAGTCAGGAGATAAAAGATATACATCTCATTGAGTATACGCTTGGAAACGAGGTGAGATATTGAATATATTAGTAGACACTTGTCTTGCTAATAAGATTATGTTGAATTTGATTGAAGCTTGTTTGATCAAGTTCAACTATGTGAAGGGAATTGAAAGATAATAATCTTACGAAAACCAAGGAAGAATTTGTTGTGAAAGGACTTGAGAGTCAACCTAGTCTCTTTATTATTTCTAAATCATCTATTTTTAATTTTCTGTATAACAATCCTCGAAACCCCCTATTTCCTTTATTGTTATTACTAACTTTCCTTGTTGCAGATAATTTGTGAACATTGATTTACTAAATTTACTATTGAATTTGTTGGGAGACGACTTGGGGTTAACTTTCCCCTATCTATACTATCATCTATTTGGTGTAAGATGGTCTAGCACTATGTTTGGCGGTCAAGATTGGAATTCTTTTAATTTGCTCATGAAATGATTGTAATCAGGAGGCTTGTCATATTTTATTGGGGAGGCCATGACAATATGACAAGAAAACTATACACGATGGCCTCTGTAACATCCCATATTTTTCGTATAATAGTAACTATATCATACAAAAATTCTATAATATGTCTAAATATAAATTTCAATGCATTCACCATAATTTTTCAAAATAAACTTTTCCAAAGAGAAGTTAATAGAAATATCTTGTCATAATTACAAAATAAAATAAATTAAAATAAAATAAAATTTCTCTATTAGCTCACTGAGGAGTGACACCACCTACCAAATCCTTTACTCACATGTAATACATGATTATCATAAATTTAAAAATAAACAAACACCATACGAAAAAAAGGGTAAGCTAGTGTGTTTTAAAAAAATGTATTTTCAATAATTAAATTTCTATCTCAACCAAACAACAACAAATCAAGCTTTCATAATTCATCTCATACATCACAATATTATTAAAACGTCACACTCATATGACACCCATATGATCTGCTCTAACCGGTTCCTTTTCACACCGTAGCGCAGTCATATAAACATTTCAATCCATATGATCTGGTCTAACCAGTTTTTTTTCACACCGTAGCGTAGTCATATAAATTCAATCCATATGATATGGTCTAACTGGTTCTTTTTCACACCGTAGCCCGCTCATATGAGCCTATTAACCCATATGATTTGGTCTGACTGATTATTTTTCACACCGTAGGGCAGTCATATGAATCCTTTTACCCGCATGATCTGGTCTGATTAGTTCTTTTTCACACCGTAGCGCAATCATATGAATCCTTTAACCGACATGATCTGGTTTGATCGGTTCTTTTTCTCACCGTGGTGCAGTCGTATGAATCTATTAATCGATATGATCTGGTCCACCCGTTCTTTTTCACACTGTGGCACAGTCATATGAACCTCCTTCGACTCTCACCACCTAGTCATAACAAGACATTTATATTAAATCTTCATTGGAAAAGTTTATTTTGAAAAATTATGATGAATGTATAGAAATTTATATTTAGGCATATTATACAATTTTTGTATGATATAGTTACTATTATACAAAAATATGGGATGTTACAGCCTCACCAATGAAATTACTTTAACACATAACCATAAATGTACTTCCTCCTTTGACTCCTACACAAGTGTTAAAGGATGAAGTATAAACGAAAAGAAAATTAGATAGTGAAAAAAAAAAAGTCCCAAAAACCAAAATCTAGAGTTTCAAGATGAGTCTGAGGTATGGGAGCTTGGTGTTCCTTCCCAAGAGGTTACTTAGAAGAAGAATATTTTGTCCAAATAGATTAATAAAATAATTTCTTCTTATTGAGAAACCTCCATACCTCTTACTGTGTAAAGGAACACTTACGTGTACACCATCTAATAATTTTGAACATAAGATTCTTGATTGTAGCCATATTCGGTCAAATAATTACCTTTAAATGTAGTACTAGGAAGTGACTCCTAGGTCGTCTCCTAAGGACCTAGTTTTATGTCAAAGGACTAAACACACAAAAAGGAGGGGAGGATTCGTGAAATAATCAAAATTAATAAAATAAAAAACCAACAAAACCGAATTAGAATTCCTTAACCAAATTATATTACCCTCTTGATTAGATTGCAGTCCGCTTATCATAGGATACAAAAATTCACGCTCAACTCACTGAACCCTAATTCCAACCTGAATTAATTAACTAAGCGAGAATTAACATAAGTTTTCCTTATGTAAATGAAGCATTTACATACATCACTCATTCCATCCCAACGACCCGTGACTCACTCCATTAAGCATGAATAGAGACACGAATTTCATATTAATTGAAACATTAAGCATGAACCAGTAAAAGCATTAAGCACAAACATAAAATGAAGAGGAGTTAAGAGACGAAGAGAGCAAAAATAACACAACAGCAACCTCAAAGCTTCATTGCAATATGAATCAAAAGGATAACCATATAAACTAGCCTTCCATTAAATTCAAATAAAGCAAACGGAGAGACGCAAGACGAAATTAAAATAGGAATAAAATATTGAATTGAAATAGGAAACGAAATTGAATTAAAATAGAAAACAAAATTGAATTGAAACAAAAATAGAACATAATTGTAGAGAAAAGAAAATAAATACAGAACCATTTTTTCCAGAGAGAGAAAACAAACTGAATTCTAAAAGCCGAGAATAAAGAAGTGCCTGCGCTTCACCTCTTTTTATAGATGGCTAGACCTAGGTCAGCCCTCAACACTAAACGTAATGGGCCCAAATTTTTTCAATTTTGGTCCAACAAATAAAAACTGAAAATAAAAAATAAAAACTGAGAATGTGGCAGCTCCTCTTCAATTCCAGAATTAATTTCTAAGCCCAATAAAATTCCAAAGGTTCCCTAAAAATAATAATAAAATTAACTCAGAAAATTCGAATTAAATAAAGTTACGAATTTTTGGTAAATGAAGCCCAAACACTAAAATTGAGAACATAATAGGCAGTTAAGCACAAATCACTAATCAAAATAGGTACAAAAAGACAAGTAAATAAGGGAAAATAATGACTCATCAATTCTATCTCCTCAGATTCGGAAACTTTTAAAAGAATTTGATGATGTTTTTTCTAGTGATGGTCCTACAGGTTTGCCACCTTTTTGGGGCATAGACCATCAAATCAATTTTGTTCTAGGTGCCAGTATGCCTAATAGACCAACATACAAAACAAATCTTGAGGAGACCAAGGAGATACAATCCCAAGTCCAAGAGTTACTGGACAAGGGTTGGGTGAAAAAGAGTCTTAATACCTGTGTCGTGCCTATTTTGTTGGTGCCTAAAAAGGATGAAGAATGGAACATGTGTTCTGACAGTCGTTCAATCAACAACATAGCTATTAAATATAAGCACCCTATTCCTAGACTTGAGGATATGCTTGATGAGTTACATGGGTCAGTGGTGTTTTCCAAAATTGACTTGAAGAGTGGTTATCACCAAATTCACATCAAATAGGGTGATGAGTGGAAGACCGCCTTCAAGGCTAAATTTGGACTACGAGTGATTAGTGATGCCTTCTGGACTCACTAATGCACCTAGTACATTCGTGACACTTATGAATCATGTTCTTAGTTATTGTATAGATAAATTCGTTGTAGTATATTTTGATGATATTTTAGTATACAATCATTATGTAGAGTATCTTATTCAATATTTGAGAGAGGTCTTGTTAGTCCTTGGAAAAAATAAACCTTTTGCAAATGTAGATAAATGTACATTTTGTGTAAATAATGTTATCTTTTTAGGGTTCATTGTGAATAAAAATGAGGAAAATGTTGATCCCACCAAAATAAAAGTCATTCAAGAATGGCCAACCCCAATGAATGTAGGAGATGTTAGGAGCTTTCATGGCCTTGCCAGTTTTTATAGAAGATTTGTGTCTAACTTCTCTAATCTAACTTCACCTCTCAATCAGATGGTGAAGAAACATGTTACATTACATTAGGGAGAAAACGAAGAAAAAGCTTCCCAAAGAATAAAGTTCTTACTCACTAATGCACCTATTCTATCTCTAGCTGATTTTTCTAAACCTTTTGAGCTAGAGTGTGATGCACCGGGAATAGGCATAGGTGTTGTGTTATTATAGAATGGGCACCTGATTGCATATTTTAGTGAAAAACTCCATGGTGTCACTCTTAATTATCCCACCTATGATAAAAAAACTCTATGCTTTGGTTAGGGCCCTTCAAACTTGGAAACACTATCTTGTGTCCCAAGAGTTCATCATTCATAACAACCATGAGTAACTTAAACATCTAAAGGGTAAACGTAAACTAAATAAAAGGCATGCGAAATGGATGGAATTTCTGGAACAATTTCAGTTTGTAGTCAAATACAAGAAGGGAAAAATAAATGTGGTTGTTGATGCATTGTCTCATAAGCATATGCTATTTTCTTAATTCGAAGTCCAAATTCTTGAATTTGATCACATACTTGAGTTGTATAGCCAAGATCCTGAATTTTCATATATCTTTGCAAATTGTCAAACAAAAACCTCAAGGAGGTTACCATGTAAATCAAGGCTATCTATTTAAAGAAGGAAAACTTTACATACCCCTTGGTTCACATAGAAAACTCCTTGTAAAACAAACACATGAAGGTGGTCTCATGGGACATTTTGGGGGTAGAAAAGACATTGAGCATGTTAAAAGAGAAAATTTTCTATCCTCACATCAGACGAGACATCCAGAGGAATTGTCTAAAATGCATTGCTTGTTTACAAGCCAAGTCTAGTGTTATGTCTCATGGATTGTATACACCTTTACCTATTGCTTGTACTCCTTGGGAGGATATTAGTATGGACTTTGTCTTTGGTTTACCTAGAACCCAAAGGGGTTTTAACTATATTTTTGTGGTAGTAGACCGATTTAGCTCAATAAATCATTTTATTACCTACCACAACATAGATAATGCAAGCAATATATCCAAACTCTTCTTAAGGGATGTAGTCAAACTTCATGGATTACCCAAAACCATAGTTTCAGATAGTGATTCAAAGTTCATCAGTCATTTCTAGAGGACACTTTGTAGACAATTGGGAACTGAACTTAATTTTTCTACTTCTTGTTATCCTCAAACGGATGGGTAAGTTGTTAATAGATCTTTATCAACTATAATTAGGGCCCTCTTGAAGGGAAACCACAAATCTTGGGATGAGTACCTACCCCATATTGAGTTTTCTTACAATCGGGTAGTTCACAAAACTACTTAACTCTCTCCTTTTGAAGTTGTATATGGCTTTAACCCTCTCACATCCATGGATTTAATACCTTTTTCGAGTCCACAAGGGTTTATTCATAAGCAAGGGGCATCAAGGGCTAATTTTGTAAGAAAGTTACATGAGAAGGTTAAAATACAAATACAACAACAAAGTGAAAGATATGCTAAGCAAAACAATAAGGGGAAGGGGGAGATAATTTTTTAGGAGGGTGATTGGGTTTGGATTCATTTGAGAAAAGATAGATTTCCAAAACAAAGAAAGTAAAAACTCAACCCTTGTGGTGATGGACACTTCTAAATCCTCAAGAAGATCAATAATAATGCTTATCAATTAGATTTGGTTGATGATTATGGCATACATATTACCTTCAATGTCACTGACATAATTCCTTTTGCAGGTAGTACTAATGATGAGGCAAACCTTTCTGATTTGAGGACAAATCCTCTTCAAGAGCGAGGGGATGATGGAATAAGGCCTAGACAAGATGATGGAGGAGCTCCTAGGTGCCTTAGCTTCTTGTGCAAGCGGAAGTTGAGCATGATGAAACCTTGAAGCACCGAATAGAAGAAGTGGATGAAACTCCTCATGATGCGGAAGCCATGGAAATGCAAGGAAGAAAGCGTGCAAGGAGGTTGATGGTGAAGTAGATGGTGAAAGCCTTGAAGGAGGTTGGGCAAACCTTCAAGAGAGAGAGCTCCTAGCTTCTAAGAGAAGAAACTCAATGTGAAACTTGAGGCATTGTGCTAAAAATTTGGCAGCATATCATTACTCAAAATCAAGCTTACAATGGAGGTTCCTAAACCTCTTATTTATAGAAGAGAAAAAGCTAGTAGCTTCTCTAGCAAGCTAAGGTAGAGTATATAAGAAGCTAGGGTTAGAAACCCTAGCTTGCCTTGCAAGCTAAGTGGCGTATGGGAGAAGCTAGGTAGGGAACCCTAACTTGAGCCACACGTTAGGGATAGGGTAACCTAGCGTGTGGAGCAAGGTACTCTTTCCTAAACTAGGCGTCATTGGATAGGCACCACATGTTCAAATCCTATACGTCTAAAAAAAACCTAACCTAGGTGTCTTCTATAATTTCTAAGACACCTAGGGTTATTTACAAAAACCAAATTTTCCTATTCTACTTTTCATAATTTTTACAAGAATCCTCAAACGTCAAAATAGTCAACATTTTAATCTGCACAGGTGCCTTTGACTCTTTGTTTGCTTCAAGGTGTCTGAGCATTGCTCTGGCGATTGGACCTTGCCTGAGCCCTCCTCCATCATCCCCTCCATCTTGAAGAGGATCTGTCCTCAGATCTGAATTGTCTACCTCATCATCATTGCTACCTACAAAAGGAATGAGATCAATTACATTAAAGGTAGTATGTACTCCATAATCTTCAGGTAGATCCAATTGATAAGCATTATTATTTATTTTCTTTAAAATTTTAAAAGGCCCATCACCACGGGGACTGAGTTTAGACTTTCTTTGTTTTGGAAATCTATCTTTTCTTAAGTGAAGCCAAACCCAATCTCCCTCTTCAAAACTTATTGCTTTTTTCCCCTTATTGTTTTGCCTAGCATACTTATCACTTTGTTGTTGTATTTGAATTTTAACCTTCTCATGTAATTTTTTAACAAAATCAGCTCGTGATGCCCCTTCTTTATGAATAAACTCAATAGGATTGGGCAAAGGAATCAAATCATTTGGTGTGAGAGGGTCAAATCCATATACAACCTCAAAAGGTGAAAGTTGGGTAGTCTTATGAACTACCCTATTGTAAGCAAACTCAATATGAGGAAGATACTCATCCGTGATTTATGATTACCCTTCAAAATTGCCCTCAACATAGTGGATAGAGACCTATTAACAACCTCGGTTTGTCCATCCGTTTGGGGATGACATGAGGTAGAAAAATTGAGTTTAGTTCCTAGCCTTCCTCAATGAGTTCTCCAAATATGACTAATGAACTTAGGATCTCTATCGGACACTATAGTTTTAGGTAGTCCATGAAGCCTAACCACTTCTCTTAAGAACAACCTAGAAATGTTACTTGCATCATTTATTTTGTGACATGGAATGAAATGTGCCATTTTACTAAAATGATCCACAACCACAAAAATAGAGTCAAAACCCCTTTGGGTTCTAGGTAGCCCAAGGTCAAAGTCCATACTGATATCCTCCCAAGGTGCACAAGGAACAGGAAGTGGGGTATATAATCCACGACGCAAGTCCCAGATTTGGCTTGTAAACAAGCAATGCACTTATAACAATACCTTTGTACATCTCGCCTCATATGGGGCCAATAGAACTTTTCTCTCAATATGCTCAAAGTCTTTTCTACCCCAAAATGACCCATGAGTCCCCCTTCATGTGACTCTTTTACAAGAAGTTTTCTATGTGAACCATGAGATATGCATAACTTTCCTTCTCTAAAAAGATAACCTTGGTTGACATAGTACCCTCCTTGCGGTTTATGTTGACTTTTGGTGTAAATGGATGAAAATTCAGGATCTTGCGAGTACAATTCAATAATGTTATCAAATCCAAGAATTTGGGCTACTAATGTAGAAATCAACAATTGTTTCTAAGATAAAGCATCAGCCACAATATTACTTTTGCCCTTCTTGTATTTGATTACAAACTGAAATTGTTCTAGAAATTCCACCCACTTAGCATGTCTTTTTGTTCAATTTATGTTGACCCTTCAAATATTTAAGTGACTCATGATCACTATGAATGATAAACTCTTGGGACACAAGATAGTGTTTCAAAGCATAAAGTTCCTTGTCATAAGAGGGATAATTTAAAGTGGCACCATGTAATTTTTCACTAAAATAAGCAATAGGGTGACCACCTTGAATTAACATAGCACCTATACCTACTCCTGATGCATCTCACTCTAGCTCAAAAGGTTTAGTAAAATCAGGTAAAGCTAGAATAGGTGCATTAGTAAGTAAGAACTTTATCTTTTGAAAGGCATTTTCTTGTTTTTCGCCCGAATGGAATGTAACATCTTTCTTCACCAACTCATTGAGAGGTGAGGCTAGACTAGAGAACTTAGGAACAAACCTTCTATAAAAACATGTCAATCCATGGAAACTCCTTACTTCTCCTACATTCTTTGGGGTAGGCCACTCTTGTATAGATTGTATTTTTGAGGGGTCTACATGAACCCCATTTTTATTGACAATGAACCCTAAGAACACAACACTATCTACACAAAAGGTACATTTATCTACATTGGAAAAAAGTTGATTTTTCCTAAGAACTATTAAAACTTCCCTAAGATGGTGAATATGAGATTATACACTAGTGCTATATACAAGGATATCATCAAAATAAACTACTATAGAATTTCCTATGCAATCCCTAAGTACATGATTCATTAGCCTCATAAAAGTGCTAGGTGCATTAGTAAGTCTGAAAGGCATCACTAACCACTCGTATAGTCCAAATTTGGTCTTAAAAGCGGTTTTCCATTCATCACCTTCTTTGATTCTAATTTGGTGGTATCCGCTTATTAGATCAATTTTAGAAAATACAGTGGACCCATGCAGTTGGGTGTCGATATTTTACTATGATATTGTTAACTGCACGACAATCACAACACATTCTCCATTTCCCATCTTTTTTTGGCACCAACAAAACTGGCACGGTGCACGAGCTAAGACTTCTTTGTACCCAACCTTTATCTAATAAGTCTTGAACCTGAGATTCTATCCCCTTAGTTTCTTCATGATTTGTTCTATATGTCGGTCTGTTTGGCAGACTAGGACCTCGAACAAAATCAATTTGATGTTCTATTCCCCGAAAAGGTGGCAATCCTATAGGACCATCACTAGGAAATACATCATCAAATTCCTTCAAAAGTTTTTCAATAGAAGCAGGTAGAACCTTAGATCCAGTTTTATCAGAATGTGCACACATGAGTGCTCCCTTACATAACAAGAGATAGGGTGGTTGCTCAATAAGGAGGCATGTTTTTAAAGAATTTTTAGTTAATAAAGACTCCTTTTAAGTAACCTTGTGGGAAGTAACACCAAGCTCCCACACCCTGGATGCTTCTTTAATACTAAGATTATGATTTCTTGTACTTGATCTTTCAACACTTGAGTAGGTGTCAAAGGATGAAGTACAAACTTCTTGTTGTTATGAGTAAATGTGATTTCGTTGGTAAGACCATCATGAATAGTATGTTTATCAAATTGCCATGGTATTTCCAATAAAACATGACAAGCTTCCATGGGTACTATATCACATAAAACATTATCAACATAGTTTCCCACCAACAACTTGACCTTTACTTGATTTTTAACATTAATGTCCCCCCCCCCCCCCCCCC
>Ga0209700_100594_pt1 | contig 70010 bp, 34 predicted proteins | sample SiratroredBW_FD_187528 | JGI IMG/M metagenome (GOLD analysis project Ga0209700, IMG submission 187528) | Root nodule microbial communities of legume samples collected from California, USA - Siratro red BW (SPAdes) (version 2) | ecosystem: Host-associated > Plants > Roots > Nodule | place: USA... | reverse complement strand
TATATATATATATATATATATATATATATATATATATATATATATATATATATATATATATATATGTAAAAAAATTAGGACCTCGCACACATCACTAAGTTCCACCACTAGCTTAGAGTCCAATTCTCATAAACGCTAGGAGATCAGATAATCTCTCAAACTAATATCTTGATTAATAAATATTAATTAATTGATTTAAATTTATTGATGTGTCATCATAAATAACAATGGTGTATCATATGATTGCGATTTCACCTCACAGTGAACAATATGAAAGATCAACTATTGCTGAATGCATTACATAAAAAAAGTATCACACTGTTAATTGATGTTAATCCGTGCAAAGATTAAGGTGAGAAATATATTAAAATTTCAAGAATTAATGTTCATTCCGAAAGACATTCCCCCAACAATTTTTTTTTAAAGAGTGATTTTATTAATAATAAAAAAGTCAATTATTCAAAAAGTATTGTTGGTGTGTTATTTTCAAGTTTAATATTTCATTTGTAATATTTTTTACATTCTTAGCATAAACACTACAAAATTTTTCTCAAAATCATGAAAATACAACCTTTTGAAAATTTAAGCTAGAAGAGTTAAAGATTTCTTCAAAATAGAATATCACTTCAAATTTATAAATATTTCATAGATAAATTATGTCTTCACCATTTTCAGTATAATAATATAAAAACCTATAGGCAACGAGCATATGTTAATAAATTGAATTACTGTACTGTTTTTACACTGTACCTTAATTACAGATTATTAATCCTGATAAGACTGATCTTGTAACAATTAATGTGATTCTAATTAGTTTATGTGAAAATCTTTGATTCATTATATTTAAACTCTTAATTGTTACCAGAACAGAAGTAGTGGTATTGAATTTTACTTGTAATGACTTGCAGCTGTGAATGAGAAGGTGTTAATAATACTGAGATAGCAACATGAGTGCTGTGAATGAAAAATCTTGTAACATTGGAAAAGGATGAAATATCTGTTTTTGTAATTGGGAACAAAATTGGGAGAGGCATGATAGACCGTTATTTCAGGTAATTGTCTGCCTAACAGCCTCCATTGGTTTTAACAGCAAATGCTTCTTCTATTTACGGCTAATTGAGTTCCACCTTTCACATTCTCTTTTCTTTCCTTTGCAAACGTACCACTGAGAGAGACACACGCTGAGAGAAAGATCTTGGTCTCATCCCCAACCAAGGTCATGATCTTCCTACTTCTTCCCACATTCTAAGTTCCTATCTTTTTCTTTCTTAATCTGGACCCACTTTTTATTTATTTTTATTTTCTGTTTGATCTTCAGCAGCATTACAGATTACAGAAACTTTTCTGTTTTGTTGCATTGATCTGCATGCTGTTGGGTTGTTGACAAGGACAAGAGAAAACAAAATAAAAACAAATAAACAAAAACGAAAGAAAACTACCAACATGGCTACTCGATCATTTTCTAATTTTGTTGAGCAAGAAATGGGGAAGTTCACACATTTTGTGATCTATGTGTTGCTTGAATGGGTGCTGATATTCATACTCTTCCTTGATGGGTTTCTTGCATTTGCGGCCAATGAGTATGCAAGATTCTTTGAATTGCATATCCCTTGCTGGCTGTGCACCAGGTTTGATCATGTTATGGTTCACAGAAATCCTGATTTCTATTACAATGAGTCTGTTTGTGAGGCTCACAAGAAGGACATGTCCTCTTTGGCGTTTTGTCACAACCACAAGAAGCTCTCTGACATAAGGAAGATGTGTGAGGGGTGCCTTCTTTCGTTTGCAACCGAGAGGGAATCTGATTGTGACACCTACAAGTCCCTTGTGGGGATTTTGCACAAGGATTTGGAGTGCTTTGTTCAGGATGGCCAACCGATTCAGTTGAGTTTGAAGGATGATGGGTTCATGCCAATTGAGAGAAACAACAACCAAAGGTGTTCTTGCTGTGGAGAGCCTTTGAAAATGAGGACTTCCAATGCAAAAGTGAAGCACTCGTCATCATTTGCGCGAGCCCCGAATCCTTCACCACGAGCTTTTCCATATTCAAAAAATGAGGAGCCTAATTCTCTTGATTTGCCTCACATGAGGTACAAAGAAATCAAGTTTATGTCAGATGATTCCGAGCTTCAAGAGGATGAGTTTGGCTTCAATGCAAACAGTCCGAATGTTAAATGTGAGTATATGCAAAACTAGATTTTCATTTTCTTTCTTTGGAGTTTGCATTAAATGTGATATTGAAAACCAGGATTTCCTGATACCATTATGCAGATTATAACAAAAAAATATATCTTTCTTTTTGCATTTTAGTTTTTATTGTGCTACATATGCTTTATTTGGAATAAACAAGGGACTGCAGGAACACATTTCTGAATAATGTTAAGACAACTTCAGCATTTGGGGGCCAACAATTTACTTGTGCCAATAGAGACTGAACATTTACTCATGAAATAATGTTTTTGTTCTATACAGTAAGGGAAGACCACAAATCTACCTCTATGCCTCCTCTATTGTCAGAAGTTGATGATTTGAATGATGAGTCCAGCAAATTCACCCCAACTTTTACAAGGGGCAATAAGTTCTTTGGTATCCCACTCACCGATTCTGCAAACAACAGTCCCAGATGGACTTACAGAATTAACAGGAAATCGCCACTGGAAAAGACTGAATTTGCCTCTGACTCTAATGAGGTAACCCAAAGTGATTTTGATGATGCCATCTTAAACAATTTGAAGAGACAAGTTCGTTTGGATCGCAAATCACTCATGGCTTTGTACATGGAGTTAGATGAAGAGAGAAGTGCTTCAGCTGTTGCTGCCAACAATGCAATGGCCATGATCACCAGGCTACAGGCTGAAAAGGCAGCGGTGCAAATGGAGGCTTTGCAGTATCAGAGAATGATGGAAGAACAGGCTGAGTATGACGAAGAAGCCCTGCAAGCGACTAATGAAATGCTTTTCAAAAGAGAGGAAGAACTGAGAGGTTTACAAGCTGAATTGGAGATTTATAGGAAACAATATGGAGGCTTAGCAGAAGGAATTGCTTCTAGTAGGGAAACTTTCTCGTCCCTTGGTAATAGCTCTTCATTCAGGCTCAATGAAGGTCGTGATAATGGAGAAGAAAAGGGCCTCAATTCTAGTCAAGTTGTGTCATCTCCGGCAGAAAATGGAAGGACAAGACCTAATGAATCCGTCAAAGATTTTAAAGCAGAGAAAACATATCTTCTTGGTCGGATGAAGAAAGTAGAAAATAGAACACCCGTTGAAGAAAGTGGAATTAATTCCTTACTGTCTAGCACTGACAGTGTTAATAATATAGACAATGAGACAGGTAACATAGCAGGCATGCCTTCATGAATAGGTAGTATTATAATTCTAATAACTATTAGAGACCACATTCAATTTAGTTCTCCAAAGTTACATTACCACATTAGCCCTTCAAAAATTTGGTTCCTAAGTTACTCCCTCAAGGATTTAAACTTCCATTATGTTAGTTCTTCAAAGATTTTGAATTTGTTTGGAGAAACTTATCAGTAAATACTTTCAGGAGAAACAAACAAAAGGGTGAAATTAAATGAGTTTCTTCCCAAGCTAAAATTAACTCATACACAAATAATATAATCTAATTTTAACTTTTGAAGAAACTTGTTTCATTTATTCTTTTTAATTTCTCTTCTAGTGGTACTTCTGCAGAAGCTTATTCAAACAGGCCCTTTGTCACAAATTTCTTCTATATAAATATACTATGGTGACACTATATAGAGAAAAACTAATTTGATAACAATTTATAGAAGACTAATATTGTGACATTTAGATCATTAGAGGACTAATTTTTTGACCAATTTAAGAAAAAAAAATGTGGTGATAGATGTGACTTTGATGGAGATCTGGGAGGATTTGTGTATTATTGACAATGGTTGCGTTGTAACAGGAAAAGGAGGCGAAGTGTTTCTACCAAAAGAACTGTCTTTTCTTACAGAAAGAGTGAAGGCTCTAGAAGCCAACAGTGGGTTCTTAGAGCTTGTTTCGAATAAAGATGAGAAAGATGGAGAAGGTACAAAAATTTTGACAGAGATATCACAGAATCTAGAGAAACTCAGTCACCTTGTCATGACCTCCTTTGAGGTAGAGACTGCATGATGCCTACTTTTCTTTTATACCGAATGTTCATGCTTAGAATGAAGATAGTTGAACTTTCTGAGGCTCAGCCTATACAAAGACAAAAAAAGGTCTTGCTTGTGGTACCAAATGGCAGCTCAAGTGTTGAAAGCATGAATTAGTTTCTTCTGCCTCAAGAATCTCTGTAAAATATTTAAATTGCTCAGAGGTCAAAGACTCAAAGACCCAGAGCATGTCTTGTAATAGGTTTTTAAGATCCCCATTTCTAGGCTTCTCTAGCTTTACTAGGATCTTTTGGACAAACTTGTTTATAACACTACACTGTTTCATTTTGTGTAATACTGTATAAGCGTATTTTTGTTAATGAAACTTCATATATTTCCAGTTCACAGAGACGTGGTTAAGCTATAAAATTATAAAATCTATTAAGATGGTTTTGAAAAATAAAAGAAAACAAAAATTATCAGCTTTAACCATTTGCATAAGGTCGCTTCAAGAGCAAATAAAATAATATAAATAAATACAATTTATTTTAATGAAGAATTAAAAGAAGATGCGAACGAAGATGATGATTGCGCAGTGTTGCACTAGAGCAGCGTTTGGGCAATTAAGGATGAGCACCACCACCACTCCCACCGCCCACGACGATCTCGACGCGGTTTTCAAACAAAAGCGCTTAATCCGAACGCAGGTCAGAAAAACCCTCAAGTCCGTCCCACCCTCCCTCAGATCTCACCAAGGTATAATAAATCTATGTGTCTAAGACACTGTTTGTTTCACGGATTAAAATTTCTGTGTATTCAACTTTTCACTATTTTCCAGATAACGCCGTTCAGGACATTGTTCTTGAAGCTCCCTGGTTCAAATCCAGTCGCAGGCTTTGCGCCTACATAAGCTGCGCTGCTCTACGCGAAGTCGATACATTCAAAATCTTGTCACAAATTTTGCAGCATAAAAGTGATGATAGTGGTACTAATTGTTGAAAAACGCAGTTATTCGTATTATGTGCTTTTTCTTGAGAACCTGTTGTTGTTGAGCGTTTTTGACGCGCTTCCTCCGAATATTGTTGAGCTCGTGCAGGTGGAAAGAAGCTGTATGTGCCGCGCGTGGAGGACAAAAATAGTCACATGCGAATGCTCCACATATCACGAATTGATGATCTGGTTGCGAACTCAATGGACATCTTAGAACCTGCTCCGGTTGATGCTGATGGAAATGCGCGTGAAGATGGTACTTCTCTTTACCCTCTTTGTTTCTTGGTTTTTCAGTAAATAGAGCAAAGTTTTTATACAATGAGTTTGTTGATTTTTTATGGCAAGTAGCTTGCTGGTTTTGTTCTTTTTTCATTGACTTCTGAATTCATGCTTAGAAATGGATCCCTGCGTTCGCCTATTAATCAATTGGAACAATTGAATGAAGATTTTTCTGATTCTTGTAGGGTAGACTTCCATTTACTGTATTTTCTTATAATCCTGATTGCCATTATCAACAACCGTTTGAAAGATCTCTTTGGTATAGTTATGCAGGCAAATGATCCAGTTGATTTGTTCCTTTTACCTGGTACGTTTGTCATAATTGTTATTGTCTTAGTTTGAATGTAGCTCATCATTTTGTATTATTTTTCTTCCAGGACTTGCATTTGACAGAGCTGGAAGACGTTTAGGTCGTGGTGGAGGGTATGGTTTTTATATTTATTTCTTCTGTCTAACCTAAGGAGTTGAAATCTGCCTCATTATATAAATTCTCACTTGTCCTGAAATTTGTGAGCTGAATTAGTACTTCTGCCGTGTCTTATATTAACCATTGCCAAAAACTGTGTTTGTTAGACTGGTGACTTCTTTACAGACTCTTATGCTTCACTCCTGAATTATATTATTTTTGTAACAAATGATATAAATTCGTAGTTCAAGTTTGTTACAGTTAATATCCACCTTCTACAGTTACTATGATACCTTCCTGAAGAATTACCAAGACTTGGCAAAGACACGGAATTGGAAGCAACCGTTGCTTGGTATACAGTTCTTCCTTGCAGGATACATGATTTTGGTTGAACCAAATTCACAAAAATGTGTTACATGATCTAGCAATTTGGCTTTGATTTGCAGTTGCACTGTCATATTCTGAACAAATTCTGGATGAAGGAGTAATACCAATTACTTCATCTGATTTTCCGGTTGATGCTCTTGTATCTCCTGAAGGTGTGATTCCCATCAGTACAGATGCCTTAAACAGGTATGACTGACTGAACAAACTCAATTACTTTGGGAATTTGTTAATTAGTATCCTTAGGATCTTAGTAAGGAATCATAATATAAAGGTAAAAAGAGCAATCCAGTCCTCACATGGGACCGAGGGAAGGTAGATGTATAAAGCCTTACCAGGCATGCAAAGAGGCTGTTGTCAAGATTTGAACTTGTGATCTCCAAGTTAGAAAGACACTGATATACCAACTCTCACCTTCTAATTTTTTAAAAAAGAGTAGAAGCATTAGTATCTTTTAAATCTATTTTTTTCTTCTTTAAGCTATCACGAGGATTTGTTTGTGATAATGGAGAGTATTAAATGTTTCTTCAGCAATGCCCTAAGAACATTGGTTAACAGCTCCCTTCATTTTTTGCTATGTTGAATTCAGTGAATTTTAATCCCTTTAAACAGTGACACTGGACTTCAAAGCTGATCCTGAAAACTTTCAACAGTATATCTTCAATAAATTTTTGTGGTTCCTGAAGTTGTGGAAGGCGCCAAAGGATTTGGATCTTGTATAACAAAGGAGAACTAATTCATGGAATGACACTGGACTGCATTAAATTGGAAGTTTCAGTACTCGATTCATCTGAAATGCAGTATGCTTTCTGTTATATTTGAACTCTGAAGTTTGAAGTTAACTTTCCTAAAGCACATGTATTTACGCAAGAATTGTTATGCTTTAACTTGCACGGTTAATTTTAGACTTTTTATTTATTTGGGGTAGAGAAATTTCTTAAATTTCAGGTTTCCTATACGGGAACAAGGAGTCAAAATGCCATTTCAGAGCAACGTGTGCGAAAAATTTGAACCATTTCATAGGAGTGATGGCTAAACTGTTAGTGTGTTTGGATGAGTGTTGGTGAAATTGATTTTGGTTAAAATTATTTTTGTAGGGATGTGATTTATGATTAGATGTTTTTATTAATAAAACTCAGTATAAAATACAGTCCAGCGTAGAAGTTACGTATAGTTGTTTCAACTCGTTCGAAAATTCTTCCACATAAAAATCAAACATGGGAAAACCACTAAAATCACGTAAATCGATGTTTCAACACGATTTTGGACATTCACATATAAATGTAGGGACCACATTTTTTGTCTCTATTTTTTGTCAAATTTAGTTTTGATTCCTATATTTTAAAAATTGATATTAGTTTTTAAATTTTAAATAGATGAGCATCGTCTTTCTATTAATTTTGTTAAGATAAAGAAAAGTCATTAAATATTAAATTTAGATATAAAAATTACTAATATCATATATTATGTGAATTTATTTCTTATTAACATTTTCATAATAAAAAGTTGTCAACAAATGTTAAATTTGGATTAAAAAATTAAAATCATATATTTTTAATAGTATTAAAGTAAAAGGATTAAAGATAAGTTTAAAAGTAAGCGTACAAAAACATACCTTTCCAAAATTTTAAACACGCATAAACCACTTCATACCTTTATGTAAGTTATAACAGGCAAGCAACGTTACTAGAGTCGTGAAATAAAATTACCTGTTTGGATCAAAATTTAAGTAAAAAAAAAATCTTCGAACCAATCAGTTTTAGTGGTTTGAATTTTCATTTTTATTTTCACAATCTAAACCACAGCAAGCTAATAAGAATAAGTTGACTTGATTTAAATTTATGCTATGAAAATGTGTAAAATTATATTTGAAAAGAAAATACATGAATTTGTAAAACAACATGCATAATCCTATCATTAAGATTATAATAAATATTATGTCATTCAAATATACTTTTAGAATACATTTTATTATATTTGACTTACATAAACTAAATAATAATACTTAAAAAATTATAACATAAAATAACCATATTTCATGTATATATAATTATAATCCATGCATAATAATTATAAAAGAAAACATCTACATTATTTCCTTAGTTGAATTTATTGGATTAATAAATAAAAAATATGGTATGAAATTAATATTCCTACACTTAAATCCTATGATATCTTATGTTGCTCCATTGATTCTAAAAATCGATAATTTAGAGGAACTTTGATATGAACCAAGAGTGGGGAGATGCAAGTAGTCAGAAGGAGGTCCAAGAAGAGAACAGCAGCCAAAAATCAACCTGCAGTGAAATTCTGTTATAACAGAATTAGCGAGCATTGGATCATTTTTTTCACTGTCTGAACCGCATAGTACCCGTTCCTATTGTTTGGGCTTTAGCCTACTTTTGCCTTATGCACTCGCAATGTTTTTTTTTTTTTTACGTTTTTTTGTTGTCATTTTCTGAATATTAGGAGAGTTAAAACGCTTGAATGCAAGGGATTATCTTTCATACAGTTAGCAAAGTTAGTTAAAATATTATTGAAATTATTAAGAATACAAAAATAGAAATTTGGAACAGAAACTTTGAATATGTGAGAGACGGTTAATCATTCGTGGTATAAAACACTAAAATTTCAATTTTAAAAGGGGGATTCGTCATTTTCACAGATTCACATCAGTAAGGTACACAGAGCATACATGGTCATTTTCTACAAGATATAGCACAAGAAAATCTTGAGAACCAAGAAGGATCAGATACAGTCTCAATTGCAGAAGAAGAAAGATTGAAGAATTACAGAGAAAATTCAGAAAGAAAAAGAGGAAGAAATTGAGTTTGCAGAAACAAGAAGCATAAGAGGTATGTTCTTCTTTTCTTAATTGATTGGTTACCTCTGTCGTGTGTTTGTTCAATTCATTAATTTAAACCTGTATAAGCAATAGCAATAGGATTCAATTAGCTGCAAGTTTTCTCTAGAGAGAATGCGTTTAATTGTGTATATAGAATTTAGATTAGTCTTAAAGAATTTAGATTTTATAGTTTACCTTCTTGGAGTTTGCTGCCTCTGGTACATTCTCAATCAAGATCCAGTATTGTTGCCTCAAGCACGTTACTGAATACTCAACATTGATCCTGAAAGTACCCAACAACGAAAACTCAAACCCAGATTCGCAGAACCCCACATGGCATCGCTTCATCCACCAAGAAACTAATCAGAATCTGAGATCAAACAAAAAAATCAAATGAAAAAGAAAAAGATCAGAATAAAAGCCATAAGGGAATTGTGATGGAAAACCTCCGCTCGCGAGGTATTAGCCATCACCTCCGACCACCGCGACAACCTCCGGCGATGCCGATGACCCCTCATCTCGGCGATTGGTTCTGTTCGTTGCCTCTGGACATTCTTATACATCAAGTTCCAAAACAGGCACCGCAGCCCCTCCATGAACCTCTGTCACCGCCTTCGACCTCGCTGTTGTGAGCTCTTGTCACCGTCAATCGCGCATTGCAGCCTCCGCGACATCACCCCAAGTCGCGTTCACGCCGACGAGATACCGCCGAACCGTCGTGAGTCCAGCACCTCACCACTATAACCTCGAGACCAAACCCGCCACTCATCACCATGCCACCGCGGGCTCGCCAGGTCGATAACTAGGCCTTCGCCGTCACTGGTAGCTCTTCCACCTCCTCCTTTCAAGCGCCGCCACCATGAGCCTAGCCTCCGCGAGTCTCAGGCCACCGCTCACCGTCACCGTCATCAACCCCTTCTTCCGCTGCCTCCACCAACTTCCGCGAAACCTCCGCCTTCCACCTCAACATCAAGGCCTTCAGCTTCAACATCTCTCGCCAACACCGAACTGCCATGGGGAACCCTGCACCTTGTCGCCGAGTCACACCCTACCGCCGTCACACCTTACTCGCAACCCTGCCGCCGGCCTCGATTGCCGCAGCACCGCCATCCTTTTCGAACGCCGTCAAGCACCACTAATCTTCCTCCGAGCAATCGCAAGCCCTAGCCGCCACGAAACCAAACCCTTACGACGACACCATCTCCCACACCACCATTCTTCTTCGATTCCTCCTCGCTTCATCTCCAATTCTAACTTCCTTTGTCGCGAGCTGCCTCTCGAGGCTCTTTGCTAATCTCATCATCCCCCAATCGGCGCCACCTATGCTTAATCATCCAACCCTATGCGCCACTATTACTCATCATCCTCTATTTTCTACCCAGAATTTTAGCATAGTTTTAGGGTTCGAGAATGAGAAGGAAAATGAATAAGTTTGAATCCGTGAAGTTGAGATGCTGACGTGGGCTCAGCTAATTTAGACATTTGAATCAAGCAATGATAATGGCATTGCGTGGCAGGGGTAAAGTAATGAGAGAAAAGAGAGATAGGATACGGAGGGAGGGTGGTGAGAAGTTGGGCCATGGCCCAAAGAAGCTTTTGGCACCCCACGTATTTCCTTGTTCTGCACCCCCATGGTGTTGGGCTTGCATGTATTTGAGGAGTGCTTTTTCCTGCACCTCCGAGTAGTTCTTGGGGCACCTCCAAAATTTGCAAAACGGACAACAATACCTTTAATTTTGTATTGTGCAGATCATTTTGCCCTTCCAATTATTAAAAACCATTCTTCTTCAACCTCTCTCACTCCATCAACTACGTGCATCACCTCCCAAGTTCCGAGTTGTGATTTAGGTGTCCAATTCATTCTGAAATTGTCGATTACTACTACATTTTACAACCATTTGAGATACGCATTATCTATTGTAAGATTTGTAGTGTATTTGGGGAGATTTCGTGGGATTTGCGATTTGGGGATGGGGTATTTTCAAACTGTTTTTGTTGCGGAACCACCTATTCCGCAACTTGAATACGAATCCATATGCAAGTTGGGAAATGGATTGCTCCGCAACACGTTTGGACACCTCCCAATGTGTTGCGGAACCAGTCGTTCCGTAATTTTCATACAGATTCATATGCAAGTTGCGGAATGGGTGGTTCCGCAATACATTGGGATGTGTCCAAACGTGTTGCGGAACAACCTATTCTGCAACTTGTATAAGGATCCGTATACAAGTTGTGGAATGGGTGGTTCCGCAACACATCCCAACCCACCCCACTTATCTTAAACGACGTTCCGCCGCTGTTACTCCGTCGTGCCGCCGTAGTTTCACTCCTCCACCACCGACGTTGCATAACACCCACCCACACTACCACGCACAACCTTGTAGCACCACCATCATCTCACCTTTCGTCTCCTACCTCCATCTACTGTTTTATTGTTTTATTATTTTTCAAAATCAAGGATAGTATGATAATTTAATGAAACTTGGAATTCTTTTAAAATTTGGAGGTGCCCCAAGAACACTTGGAGGTGCAGGAAGAAGCACTTGTATTTGAGCCCAACATACTCCAATTATATGCACCACACATTTTCTTAAAAAAGAGAGGAAATTGGGCTCACTATAATTTGTAATAACCCATTATACTTTTAACTTTTCACAGTATTTTTCACATTTCTCACAATTATATGCTCACATTTTCACTTTTAACTTTTAATTAAATCTCCAAATGGTCGTACGTGTCATGCGGGATTTTATTTTAAATTTTTGGGTTGAATTCCTAAATGACCGTTCGAGTCATGAGATTTAATTCGCCAAGATTTAATTTTGTTTGATTATCAAAAGGTCGTACGCGTATAACGATATCTAAAAATAAAATCTAATTTTCAAAAATATAAAAAATAATAAAAATTATAAAAATACCGAAAATTCTGAAAAGTATCAAATTCCTCAATAACCAAACTTTCTTTTAAAACTACATGAGCCCTGATTTTCTATCACAAATAGAAATACGTAGGAGCAAGGTCAATCCTTGTCGAGTCCTTTAATTTAAAAATTATTGTTTTGTTCTTATTTGTTTCTTTGATGGTATTTCATTTATATTTTTGGAAAAAATAAACATTTAATAAATCACATTTGATCTTGCTCATTTGATTAAAGGTATTGTCTTAAGACAAGCTTTGTAGGGGGTACTAATACCTTTCCCACGCGTAACCGAACTCATCTCTGGTTCGCAAACCATTTCCTTCTTTTTATGCTTTTCCATAGTTTCCCATAATAAATTATGGTAGCGACTCCATATCTTTCTTTTCACCTCATATCTCCATTTTTTTTTCCGGATCGCCATCGGCCGTCGTCGATGAGGTCGCGACAAGCATGCATTGAGATTCTGCTTTTCATTTTATTGTATTTCCCAATTGCATGAACATACAAAAAGCTGATAATACCACAATGCTACATTTGCCTCCAAATCTCTCTATTTTCATCATTTTGGTGCTTTCGTTGAGAGGTCATAAGAAACTCACCATGGCTAAGGGAACTTGTATGTCCCGAATGAAAACTACCACGAAAGGAAATACAGATGTCATCCATGAGCTCAAGGTAGGACAGATTAAGTTGCAGGGTCAGATTGCCGCTTTAATGGACATGGTCAAGGAGCTTTTGACAAATGGGAAACCAACACGAGGGTTACCCTCGAGAGAGAAGGATCGAGGCAAGAGGAGCATTCCGAGAATCGAGAGGTAACTCACTTCCGAGGACCTCTGGGAGTGAGAGTGGAGATTTCGATGTTCGATGGCGAAGGGGTTGAGGAGTGGATACAATATTTTGAGTTGTATCCATTGGCAGAAGAACAACGAATTCATTCCACTTTAATGGTGTTGCTTACTCGTGGTATTGTTGGATAGATAACAACCGTGTGCAACAAACTTGGGAACAGTTTTTGAAGGGATTGAGGTTACGTTTTGCAGCCAACCTGTACCATGACCCTAGAACTGCTCTAAAGGAACTCAAACAAACGGCATCTGTAGGGGAGAATCAGTCACAATTTGAGGAGCTATCAAATCAGGTGACCAGGCTAATCAAACAATGGTTGGTTTTGTTTTTCATTGTTGGACTAAAAGATCACTTGAAGTATGACATGTTGCTAGCTCAACTGGTGTCTTATGCAAGCACCATGTCCATTGCAAAGATCTATGAGCAGAAACAACTATACATGCAATAGCTAGGAAGACCCCCAGGAAATAGAAATACGAGGAATTCATTTGAGAAGACAACAAACAACTCGATAAGACTAACTCGCTCTCAGAATTCTAGCCAGAATTCCTGAGTATCCAATCGCAGCACCAGTCCAACTACAAAACAAAATGCACGAACTCAACCGACTTCCAATTCGTCTTTCACCGAGAGTATAGGGAGTATCAACAAAAATCCTTATCGCAAACTATCGACCTAAGAAATCAGGAGCCGCCGTGAGCGGGGACTCTGTTATTACTGCAATGAGAAGTACTCGCTCGACCATAGGTGCAAGGTTTTTTGTTTGTTGTTGATAGAAGAGGAAGAGTTGGAAGAGTTGAAGAGAGTGAGAGATCAATGGGAGGAGGAGCCTTTTGTAAAAGATGGTCCGTGATAATGGCCCCCGAAATCAGTCTCAACATCATGACGAGGGTGTATCACCCACGCATACTTAGAGTGTCAAGATCATGCAAAGAGAAACCTGTGATGATATTAGTTGATGGGGGTAGCACCCACAACTTCATCAAATCCATGTTTGTAGAAGGTTTGAATTTGGTGGCGACAGAAATTTCAGGTTTTCAAGAGATGGTGGGAAGTGGGAGTTCTCTAGAATGCCATGTTAAATATACGGAGGTCCCCATTCAACTATAGGGGCATGAGTTTATAGCGGAGTTTTTCGAACTAGATATGAATGGTACCAACATGGTCCTCGGGGTTCAATGGTTGGGACTCTTGGTAACATTACACTAAACTACCGAGACTTGACAATGAAGTTTGAAAGAGATATGCAAATAGTGGAATTACAAGGGGCAGGGGCCCTCAACACTGGTCCGCTAAGTCGAGCGGCGTTTAAAAAAATGGTAGTCGTCCAAGGAGTAGCATGCATGTACCACTTACAGGTAAAGATACACAACTTGACAAATCGAAATGGTCCTCCTGAGAGAGATGATAGGGAGTTGCAACAACTTCTACAGAAACATGGTGTTGTCTTTGCCGAGCCCGAAGGCTTACCACCCCAAAGGTCCATAGACCACTGAATTCATTTGGAACCAGGAGCAAAACCCGTAAATGTAAGGCCCTACCGATACCCTCACTACGAGAAAGGGGAGATTGAAAGGCTTGTGGATGAGATGTTAAAAGCTGACATCATTAAGGACTCCCACAGTGTGTTTTCGAGCCCTGTATTGTTGGTGAGGAAGAAGGATGACACATGGCGATTATGTGTAGATTACCGAGCACTAAATGCTATAATAGTGAAGGATAAGTTTCCGATTCCGACCATAGATGAGATCATAGACAACTTAAATGAGGCTAAGTATTTCTCCAAGCTCGACCTTTGCTCCGAGTATTACTAGATTCTTATGGCGAGAGATGACATCCATAAAACGGCTTTTCGCACTCACTTGGGTCACTACGAGTTGGTAGTCATGCCGTTCGGCTTGGCCAATGCCCCCACAACTTTTCAGGCTACCATGAAGTTGTTCTGACCGTATTTACGACGATTTGTAGCAGTTTTTTTCGATGATATCTTGGTCTACAGTCGGACATGAAAGGATCACATGTACCATCTAGACCTTACCTTCAAATTGCTGCACAACAATAAATTATTCGTTAAGAGGTCTAAGTGTATGTTCCTTCAACATAAATTAGAGTACTTCGGTCATATCATTAATGGAGAAGGAGTGAGAGTTGATCCAACAAAGATAGAGGCAATTAGTGCATGGTTGACCCCCACTAGTGTAAAACAGCTCCGCGGCTTCTTAGGACTCACGGGGTACTATCGAAAATTTGTTCGTGGCTATGCTAATGTAGTTTTTTCTCTGACCGAATTGCTCAAGAAAAATGCTTTCAGATGAGATGTTGAGACCGAGTCGGCCTTTCAGAAACTGAAAAGTCTGATGATGAACACTCCAGTCCTCGCAGTACCGGATTTTTCAAAAGAGTTTGTGGTGGAAACATATGCCTCAGGTACCAGCATCAGAGTTGTTCTGTCCCAAGAGGTACGACCGGTGGCCTACTTTAGCCATAAATTGAGTCCCAAAATGGTCGCCTCCTCAACTTATGTTCGGGAGTTGTACGCCATTACTGAAGCAATGATGAAGTGGCGGCACTACCTTTTAGGTAAACGGTTCTGCATCAAGATCGATCACAAAAGTATTCATGACTTAATGAGACAGGTGGTTCTCACCCCGGAGCAACAATTCTATATGACCAAGCTTCTCAGGTTCAATTATGAAATCGTATACAGGCCTGGTAAATTAAATCAAGTGGCGGATGCTTTATCTCGGAAGGAAGAACTAACAACCGAGGCCACTCTACAAAATTATTCCACTATCCAGTCGCCTCTCATCTCTCAAATTGTTAAGCTTAATCAATCCCAATTGGAAATGCAAGAGTTACAACAATAGGCCAACAGGGTACTTGACTCATCGTTTTCCACACGGGAGGGTATGATTACATGTAACAGTCGTGTGTGGGTACCCGACAATGAGGCGATTTGAAACCGACTTCTATGGGAATTCCACAACTCTCCTCAAGCCGGTCATGGGAGAGTGTTAAAGACATTTGTTGTGCTAAGTACTTTATTTTTCTGGCTACGCATGAAACAAGATGTAGTCAATCATGTTAAGAGTTGTGAAGTTTGTCAGACCACTAAGTATGCCACGGGCAAGCTGTAAGGATTACTTCAACCTTTACATGTTCCAACTCAACCATGGAGGAACATCTCTGTGGATTCCATTACACAGTTGCCCAAGTCGGAAGGTTATACCACCATTTGTGTAGTCGTAGATCGCTTTAGCAAGTTTGCTCACTTCCTACCGCTCAAACCCGGTTTCACAGCCAAAACAATAGCTCAAGTATTCATATCCACAGTGGTGAAACTCTATGGATTTCTACCTCCATTGTCTCGGATCGTGATCCTCTGTTCATAAGCAAGTTTTGGTGTCAACTTTTTAAATTCAGCGAAACGCAACTGCATTACAGCTCTGCCTGCCACCCGCAGAGCGACGACTAGACCAAAGTCGTTAATCGTTGTTTGGAACAGTATCTAAGTGCTTACTCTCACTAGGAACCTCATAAATGGGTCACCCATCTGCCATGGGCTGAATTCAGTTATAACACTTCGTTCCATACAGGTATTGCCATGACACCGTTTGAAGCATTATATGGTTTTTCCCCATAGGTTATTCTGGGATATGTGCCCAGTTTATCCGCCATTGCAGAGGTTGATGAGCTCCTTTGTGCCCGGACAACATTGGATCAAGAACTCCAATATCAGCTGAAACAAACGCAAGAGAAAATGAAGAAGCATGTTGACCGAACGTGTCGAGATGTAGTTTTCACAATGGGAGATTGGGTATTGCTTAAACTGCTAAATACTGACAACAATCCCTAGCAAGACGGCTCAATTTTAAGTTGGCCAAATGTTACTTTGGTCCATACCAAATCGTGCAAAAAGTAGGAGTCGTAGCATATCAACTTAAGTTACCAGAAGATTTGAGCATCCACCCTGTTTTTCATGTGTCCTTACTTAAGGCCTGTCAAGGGAAACTTCCGACAACTATCCCTACGATGCCTACGCCGGTATCCACACTAAAATTACACCCAGCCGCTATCATTGATCGACGATTCGTTGATATCGAAGGCAAACGCACATTGCAAGTCCTAGTCGAATGGGTGGGTTTACCTAAGGAAGATGCCACATGGGTATGTCGGACTGAGTTGCTCAAGGAATTTCCAGCCCCTGACCTTGAGGACAAGGTCATTGTGGAGGGGAAAAGTAATGATATGAACCAAGAGTGGGAAGATGCAAGTAGCCAGAAGGAGGCCTAAGAAGAGAGAGCAGCCCAAGAGGAAAGAGCCAAAAATCAACATGTAGCGAAGAAAAACGAACGTGGACAACATATCAAGAAAACATCCAAATGGATCAATGATTACCACGTAGAATTCTGTTGTAACAGAATTAGCGAACATAACGAGGGAACATGCACAAAGTGGGGACAACAGGGCTTTGAAATAAAGATTGGGAATTGAAATAGAGATTGGGAAGGAGAAGAGAATATTGCGTAATGGAAATGAAGTTTGCGGCCCCAAGACTCAAATTAGGGGAATTAGCATGCATTGAGATTCTACTTTTCATTTTATTGTATTTCCCAGTTCCATGATCGTACAAAAAGCTGATAATACCATAGTGCTACCTTTGCTTCCAAATCTCTATATATTTCCGTTTAGTTTTCATCAAACTTTAGGAGTGGTAAGGTGGACTTTGACGGTCTCTTCTGGTTTTTCACAAAAATGTATCAGACTAACCTATTTTGTCAACCATCAGAAATCATAAGCAGATTCAGACAATGGAAGCACTAACCTATTTTGTCAACCGTCAGAATTCATAAGCAGATTCAGACAATGGAAGCAGAGACAGGAGGATCGTATTCATGCATGTTGAGCATATGGTAATTTTGTGGTATACATGTTGGCTATAAACTTTATCTATTTTAACCTGAGAAAACTTTCTCTGATAGACTTAATTGTATTTGCAAATTGCAATTCTATTTTATAGAAAAGTGACATTGTGATAAAAGATTTAAAGAAGATTTTTCTTAAAAAGTTTAGATTATGTTGACAATATTATAGATAGTCAACAATCTAGAACTTAATGCTGAAAGGACCAGATATTATAGTGTGGTCTAATTCTAAATCAGATCAGAGTTATGTTGAGATTGTATCCATCTTACTCAATTTATTTGGTTAGAAATAAAATAATTGTGGGTACATTTATTAACCAGAAACTCAATCTTTATTTTAAGATTTTTTTGCTAAAATACCTAATTGTATTCATAATTATATATTGAAGAAGACAAAAACATTCAAATTATTTTATATTGTGTTGATATTACTATAGATAGACAACAATGTAGATTAATTCTTGATAAGATCAATTTTTTTACTCAATTTAATTTGTTAAGAGATTGGATAATTCTGCAGTACATGTGTGAGCTTGAGACTCAATCCTGTTTCTTATTGTGAATTTTTTTTTAACTTAATATCTGTTATTGTACTGTCAATTCTATATTAATGGAAAAAAATATTTTTCCTTTTGTAAGAAAATTGAAAAAGGACACAAACAAAAACTTATGAAGTCTAATTCAACTTGTTAGGATAAAGATCACTTTGTTGTAGACTTGTTTATTAGAAACTCAATCTTTTTTTTTTTTTATTCTGAGAAACCTTTTACTGATATCTCTCATTGTATTCTTAATTCTATATCAGTGGGAGAAAAAAAATTATTTTGTTGTTGTAAAAATGATTGAAAAGGACAAAAAGAACAAACAAATATTAAAGTCTCTGTGTTAACACTAGTAGAAATAAACAATTCAAAGTTATTGTCATCATTCAAAATACACAAATGCATACCTGCAATATATATCATTATACAAATCAAACCAAGAGGTAGGAATCCTATCACAGCAGGGACTAAAAGCCATAACCACACTAAGATTGTTTTCTAGTTGCTGATTGCTCATATAGTGAAGCATATGCTATTTAGATGCATTTTCTATATAAGTTATATCATTCTATAACAATGGAAATACAAACCAACTAGGTTGTTAACAAAGCACACTATGCAACCAACCCACTATTTCTTGTTTTTTAGTAGAAAATCAAACCTATTAATTGATCTCTCATTCCCAATGAGACTTCTCTGAATTATGTTGTTCTCTCAAACCACCACCTATCTGCATATGCAGCCATCCAGGATGTGATCCCTGAGCATACCCCCTTGCTGCTTGTGATCCAAATATCATTCCACCAATGTCGAATCGTGGAGTTCCACCAACCTGAAACAATTTATTAACTGATCAAGATCATGATATTACAGTAACCACATTCATTAGGAAAAAATGTTTTAGTCCTAACTAATTTGGTATAGATACAAACCGAGACACAAGAAAATATAGTTCTAATTGACAATATTCATCTTTGAGATAAACACTAGGAATCATTTTCACTGAGAATTGTTTTGGACTAGTGTTTGTGTAATTTGGTTATATTGTGGATTTAAGTTATTATGTGAGATCAAACATCTATAGTTTCCACTAGTTTCTACTCATGATTATGATTGGTATGATACACCAATAACTATAAAATCACAATATGAAAATTAGAATTGAACTCTAAATCTGGTGGAAATTAAGGTCACATTCCCTCGAAGATGTTCGAATCAAGTTCATAATAGAGCTAAATTTGGAATTTGCCAGAGTGAATTTCAGAGGATTTAGCCTCATGTAGTTTGAGATAAATCTTGCCACATACATCATATTTGTGAGTCCCAAACTCCCAATTGCACTTTTGCACGTTCCAATGCACTTCTACCCAAATGAAGAACAATTATCAACAGTATTGGAGACAAAAATTCTCAAAACGCTTCAAGATGATGTAGGTGAAAGCTTCAACCTTTTATCTTCTCCATGAAGGATGATCATCAGAACTTGTTCCATCTAAAATAGATGTTAAATGGGAGACAAGATCAGGGTAATTATATGCTGATTCAATCCTTCTTTTCTGCTGATAGGCCTTCAGTTATTCTGAAGATGTCATATGATGATACTAGAGCCATTAGATTGCTAACCAAGCTGTTTTATCCAAATTATGGATTACTATACACCAACATTATCATCGGTTTTCTCATTCTGATCTATTCTTTTCCCAGCTCAACACTGGTTCTGCATTCCTCCCTCAATTCCTTTCCTTTCTTTTCTTTAATTCCTCTCTGCTTGTTCCATACCACTTGACTTCAATTGAGCTTTGTCAACTGATCAGTGAGAACAATGTCACAAACGGATCCATAAACTTACAAGTTAGAAATCACTTTATCCTATTAGCTTTTGACTTTTCAAGTAAAAGTAGTCAAGAAGAATAATTTACGAAACAATATCCAGACAAAGCATCAGGATAAATTTCTTCTGCAGTATTCCAAAAGCTGACAGCAACCAACAAATACAATTTGCATAATGTTTAAACCTTATGCAAGTGGAAATTAATTGAATATTACAAGTCAATATGATCAACATCAAAGTTGATAGACTTACATCTTTTAAAGGCAACCCATCTATGTTAGGGCTCATGTTCATCCTTGAATTAACTGCTTCAAGCTTCATAGAAAGGAACTACAAAACGCAATTTGTTTGACTTACAGAATTAGATTGGAAGTTAAAAAGAAAACATCATTGAGTGAAAATACTAAGAAGTGATAGAAAGATGAAGAAATCCACCTCAACCTGACGCTGCAGCGACTGTACGTAATTGATTATCTCATCTAGGACTAGTGCTTTACCAATTACCTGAACATTAAGAAATAGAAAAACAACAATGAAAGAAAAATATAAGCAATAACCTTGTGATGGTCCAACAGAATATTATGATTAATTACCTTGTTACACCCTGGAACCAAATCCTGAAGAATTTTCATTCTCTCACTGACTTTTTCTCTTCTTGCCTGCAAAAACAGGTGGTGTTAAGTGGCATGCCTGTGAACAAATAGTAAATAAAAACAAAAGAAACAAAAACACTTTCATTTGTTTGTAGATCAAGGAAAAATGCCCAATAGCAAGCAAAACTTGAAAGAGACAAGAAATAAAAAGAAAGCGAGTTACTCTTTCAGCTAGACTGTGGCTATCAGTAGCTTGGCCTCTTCTTGCTCTCACGTGAATATAGTCTTGCTTAGATGCGTCACAAGGTATGGTGCTTTGTTCACTTGACTTGTTACCACTCACAGAACTTGTTTCTGCTTCAGCTTTTAAACCATCATTTTCAACGCTGGACCCTTCCACCTTCATCCGTTTACTGCTACCACAATCATTCTGTTCAAATTTCCACGCAATGCAGCAGTCAGAACCCAGCTCCTCACTTTGAAAGAAAATAGAAAAAACAGAAAAAGAAAACAAAAAAGACAGAAAAATCAATTTTTAAAAGTAAAGCTTCAAACTTTTCTTTCCAACATCTCTTGGCAAACACTACAACAATTCAAATTCACCAAAAACCTAAACATACTCAGACTAAACCCTACAGTTGACAACACCACTCACTCAAACAGTTCATACAACTTGGAATTGCGACTCTTTCAGTGAAACACAACATAAGTTAGGTACAGTTGGCGAAATTCCAAACATTTGGGAACTGAAAAAAAGCTGAAAGTATTGAACTTGAATTGAGGAAGTAGAGTGTTGAAAAAAGAAGTATTGAATGAAGAAATGAAAAGTGGAGGACCTTGGAGAAGTGGTGGTCGGAGGGGGGAAAAGGGGGAGCTCCGAGCCAAATATCGGCGAGGGTGTAAGCGGGGGAGAATGTGGAGTCGGTGATGAGAGGAGGATCCATTGGGAGGTGAGAGTATGACAGTGTAATAAGGTCTGTTAATGGATGAGCGTGACACTGAGAGAGAGAACAACAACAACTCCATCATATTATACTCTTAATACCGCTTTTCACCCTTACCTTCCTCTCCACCCACCTACTTAGTCCCACATCGAAATTACCATCACCATTTTACTTCCTCCTTCAATCTGGGTTACTTCAAAATTCTCATCATCACTCTTCTAATCTCACGTCTTCTAACTCCAAACTCAATTAAACACATACTCAACAAATTATAACATACAACTTCTCGTAAAGCTCAAAAATACAAATTTCATGTTATAAAATTAAATTATCCTTCAAATTTCACTTTTTATAAATTGATTCGTGGAGAGAGATAGAGAGAGTATTGTTAGGTGTACAAGATTAGACCTCTTAAATATATGTTTTAATGACTCTAGGATTTTAAAAAATGGTAAATAAATAAGAGGTCTTTCAATTGTAATTAATACTCATTTTAACTTGGTTATAACCACATTTATTTTCAAGTTTGTTACTATTACTTTATTAAAATCTTCATATTTTTATTTATCTTATAGGAGTTGGGATTTTATTAATAATTTATTGTACTCTTCACCTTTCCAGTTAGTAATGATACTTTTATAAAAATTTTGTGTAAAACTATATAAAATAATCAGAACCTTTAACATTACAACCATAGAAAAAGACAGCTAAAAAAATATTATTCATCAATCTAATCTATAATTTCATATGAAATAATAAGAACCTTTAACATTACAACCATAGAAAAAGACAGCTAAAAAAATATTATTCATCAATCTAATCTATAATTTCATATGATAGTTACCATTTTTTTTCACTTGAACATCATTCTTTATTTAAAAGTTATATTCCTATCTAATTCCTATCAATCCTTAAAATTATAACAATTTATAAAATTGATATTTAAAATTAACACAATAATAAAAAAAGGCATTGAAATTCTATTATCAACCAAGAAACAAACTATTGTGTTATGTTCTTCAGCTAAATATATATAGTATTGGTTGACTATTAGTTGCATCATCTCAATATCACAGTTTGCTCTTTCTACTACTTTCTACAGCAAAACTCAAAGCTCTCTTCATGTAATTAATAATTGTCACTCTCCATTAATAACTATATCACTGGCATGTTCATGAGAGATGAGAAAGTGAAAAGGAAAAAGGGATTAATAAAGAAATGACAAAAAAGAAAACATTTCTTTTATTTAATAATTAATAAAAAGAGTAGCAAAGAAATATGTTATTTCTAGTTAGATCACATGTTTTATTTACAGCTAAATATAAGAAGAAAGTAATGGAAAACGTAAATTAAACTATCATCTTCTAGATTAGTTTTTTCTTTCATATCTTCCCAATAAATATATAGATAATTTTATAAATTTATAATTAATTAATTAATTAATTTTAAATAAGAAATTTTTATTTTCATATGATTTTTTCTTTGAACAAACAAGTGTAAATTTTTCTGACACTTTATTTCATTTTTCTTCCTTCAATTGAAAATAAAATATTCTCAGTTTTTTCTTTTTTTTCACAAACTGAGAAGACAAACATTTTTCGTCCTTTTATAGCTTGTGGGAGGTACGAAAGAGAAAGTTAACTATAATAGGTCTACTAACTAGATTCTTAAGCTTGACTAAATTAATTGATTCTGTTAAATAATTTGAAGCACTCATTTATATATTTTTTTGTTCTACTATTTGAGTTATTTTTGTCAATTGTATAAATATTGAAAACAACTCACTTTAATGTATAGAGACCTATACTATATATATATATATATATATATATATATATATATATATATATATATATATATATATATATATATATATATATATATATATATATTCAATAATCTAAAATTTAAGATAAAAGGATAATACATTTCGGAAGACGGTTTCATTTTAAAGAAAATTGGAGTTATCTTGATATTGTATCCTTCTTACTCATTTAATTTGGTTTAGATACGGTGTATCTGTAACACATTTGTTAGTTAGAAGCTCGATTTTTTATCTTGAGAAAATTTTTACTCATTAGTTGTGTTCACAATTCTATATTAATCGTAAGTTATAGTAACTTTCTTAATAAGAGAAAAAAAAAATTAAACATCTAGAATGTGATAACAGTGTTATAGACCGACAAAGCTAGAATTAATATTGAAAAATATCAAATATGTTATACGTGATTCAGATTTAATTATATTTAGTTTTAGTATCTTTCTTACTCGATTCAATTTGTTAGGGATATTTGTTTTAACATTTTCATTTCACTCAATGAAATTAGTAATAAAATCATGGTTTTTCATTTCTCTTATAAAAGCATAAATGATTATATGATGATAAGACACAACTTATTTTAAAATTCAAGTGAAAGACATGTGTTTTGATAATAACAAACAAGATAATTTTTAAATATCTAAAAAAGTCATTTAGTGTGTAATTTGTATTAAATAAAACTCAATCTTAAAAAAAATAACAAGGAATAAAAATCTTATAAGAGATAAGAGACACGATCTCACAACATGAGACATGAGTCAAATCTAAAAAGAGAATTGATGTCACATTCAATCAATACCTTAAGGCAATAGATTTGTGGGTCTTCTTTCTTATATGTTGTTCAACTTTCTCATTTCTACTCAATGTGGTACTTATACTCACACTAAGATTCCTAATAACACCAAGTCACTCCTTATTACCTATTAATCTCTCATTGTGTAATCTCTTATTGAGATTGAACATCAAGTACACAATGTCTCTCTATAAGTGACCGTGTATTTATAAGGGTTTCTCCTTCTATAGGTGTTAGGTGAGTGATAAAATTTAGAAAATTATCTCTTAAGTTTATTGGGTCATGTCAGATAGGTTCAATTTCTTATGACCTTGTTTTACTACCTCATCTTGCCACATTACATGATATGTTTCATTTTTATCAATTGAGAAAATACATATCAAATATAACTTATATTTTGGAACATTACGAGGTTCAAATAAAAGAGAATTTATCTTATAATAATAGATTAGTGAAATTTCAAGATTGTTGGAAGAATCCGAGAGGGAAATTTTGGGGAGATCTCAAACAATGAGAACTGAGTAAACCCATATAAGAGAATGACGTCACCTTCAACCCAAAATCTTAAGGCATTAGGTTTGCGGGTCTTCTTTCTTATATGTTGCTCAACTTTCTCATTCTTACCCAATGTGGGACTTCGACTCATACTTGAATATCTAATAATCTCCCCCCCAAGTGTGAGTCCCTCCTCTACCACATTGATACACTCTCCCTCGAGCGGAAGCCTTCTCAACCCGCTCTGATACCAATTGTTGGGAGAATCCGAGGGGGAAACCTTGGGGAGATCTAAAACAATGAGAACTGAGTAAACCCATATAAGAGAATGACGCCACCTTCAACCCAAAACCTTAAGGCATTAGGTTTGTGGGTCTTCTTTCTTATATGTTGCTCAACTTTCTCATTCTTACCCAATGTGGTGGAGGAGTGACTCTCACTTGAGGGGGAGATTGTTAGGTATTTAAGTGTGAGTCTAAGTCCCACATTGGGTAGGAATGAGAAAGTTGAGCAACATATAAGAAAGAAGATTCGCAAACCTAATGCCTTAAGGTTTTGGGTTGAAGGTGGCGTCATTCCCTTATATGTGGTTTGACTCAATTCTCATTCTTGTGAGATCTCCCTGGTTTCTTCCTCGTATTCTCCCAACAAAGATCAAAGATAAAGACATTCGTATGGTCAAAGTGTTGTAGAATATGAGGATTGGTGATTCTACATTAGATTTGGAAAACAAAGAAGAGAGAGATATATCCTTATTATTACTTAGTAAGTGAATTTTCTATTGTGAAAATTGTATTGTTTGGGAGAATGTAAGACTTGAGTTTTATTTGTGATAAATTTTGAATAGATAAAGAATTCAAATTCTACAAATAAAATATAGATCTTCATTCTTTATTTCATTAATAAATATATCTCCATACAAATCAATTTCTCTAAATTTTTTCTAAGTTTAAAAAATAATTTAACAAACGTTTTGTCGTCAAATGTGCTGAGGAGGTAGTAAGATAAAGTGAACTAATCAGAGTTATTATTTCATAAGTGATTATGTCTCTACTTGGGATTCCATATTTTTTTATCTTCTTTAGGTAGTTTTGGAAAAGAAAATTTTGCTTGTGTAGGGTTTGACATTTGGCTTATTTATCTTGAGCTTTATTGGATTTCTGAAAATGCCAAAAAAAGTTTTTTCTAGTAGGTATGCTACCTTCAGGTAAGGAGAGTTAATGGTTACATCTTATCAATAGTTTTAATTGTTTATATCTGTGAATAATGTTGCTTTTTAGTTGTTATATATACATAGAAGTTGATATATGTATATTTTTATTTATAATTCTGGAATAAGATGAAGTACTGAAATTAATAATCTAATTAGAGTTTAATATCAATATTGTTGATGTTTTTAACTGAATTTGAGTATGTATTAGGTGTTATTTTTATTGTTTTGGAAAATGGTGCTTTTAGGCAATATCGTTGATAACATTTTTCTTTATTATTATATTTTTTGGTTAATTTTTATTACTGAATCAACTCTTCATAAGTTTAGAACTTGTTAAATTATCTGTTTTTATCTCTTTTTATAAATATTTTATTTTTTATTATAAATAATTGATTATTTAAATTTTTAATCAAATTTTACTCTAAAATATGATTCGCTATTTGTCTAGGAATAGACCTTTGCAGTGATATTAGATTATATTATGTATTAAAAATGTAATTAAATATTTAAAATAGTGATGATAATTTACCGATTTATATCCTCTACTAGGATGTTGTATATTATTTATAATATATAAGTTATTGAGAATATGATAAATTTGTTAGAGGTGTAATATATATGTATCTTATGTATAATATGTAAAACTAAATTATATCACCCTTACACCTGTATTTTGGAATTGCTAGGTGATTACAACTAAGCTACCTAACAACGCTTTTATTTTGTTTTATTACACCGGTTATATACTCGGAATTCTATAAATTTGTATAATATATATGTATATATATGAACTTATTTTATTAACTTACCCGTATTAAAATATGATGAACTTATTTTAATAAGTCTAGTAATGGTGATACATGATTTGTAGCGTCAACATCGTTTCACCATGATTGGGTTAAAAACTTGATCCAACACCTCAACCAAAACCTAAACCCAAACCCAAACCCAAACCCAAACCCGTACGAGTCATTAGGGTTGCTCTCTGTCCTTCCTTCTCACCAACACAGTTCATTTTCTTATATTCACAACATATTGGACTAATTTAAAAATCAGAAATCACTTTGTGCTTTTATATTTGAATCCTAATAGTTAAAAAAATTAAGAATTAAAAACGTATTTTATCAATCTTGAACTAAATTTAAGTTTTAGAGAGCATCAATCGGGTATTATTGGTCTATTTATAAACTGAAACAAATGCTAAAAAGTTAATAATAATAATAATAATAATAATAATAATAATAATAATAATAATAATAATAATAATAAATGTTTTCATGTTAGAAAAACTGTAAAAACTTTCTAAAATTAATTTTTATATTTAATTTGAGATAGACTATATTTTATAAAAGTAATGGAAGGAATTAACATAGAGAAAATATATTAAAATTGTTTCATTAATAAACTTTTATTGATAAATTGCGTATGAATATATTAGAAAAACAAAATAAAAAAATTGATTAGCTATATTGACACGAGTCTTAAATATATATTTTGTATCAGGATTCAAAACTTTAGACACATTTGCATAAGATTCCTAATATACTTATAGAATATTAAATTCTAAAGATAAAATTCGTTTGGGTTGAGTGAGTTTAGTGTCTGAACTAATAAAAGATAATCGGATGGTTGTTTTTTAAACAACTTACTGAATCAACCTTATTTATTTTATTTATTAAAATAATAATATATTTTAAAATTTGAAAAAAATAAAATAATAAGTAAAAATTAGAGAGATGAAACATTCAAATATTTTGATCATATATAATTAGATACTTTATAATTTCTATATCTTTTAATTGCTCAAACGATATCTGATATCGTTTTGTGAATGACTTTTTAATATTTCATATTAGATAAATATACTTTGTTTCAGTGTCAGACATCAAATGAATAGGAATAATTTTTACAAGAAAATAATAATTATTATTATTGTATTTAGTTATAGGTACCAAAGTATATGTAATAAATAATTGAAAATTAAAATAGAGTGAAGAAATACTGAAATTGAACTTTTAAGTATATAAAAATTATTTTTTCTGAAATTATAAGGAAATACCCTCTTAATAATATATGAAAAAAAATCACAAGAAAATTATAGTAAAAATTTTAGGTTTTGTTTCTCATAGAATTATAGAATCCTGAATTTACAGTGAAAACAAACCATTCTATTTAATCTCTTCAACCTTAGTTACAAAATATATATATAATTTCTTGTTCTTAAAGGAAAGGAGGGCGAATCTTCTGAAGCAGAAAGAATGGTGCTATGTGAAAATTGAGTTGAATCTTCTAATGAATAATTTATCAAACTATTAATAGATACTGAACAGAGATCCATTAGAAGATTTTCTGTCATTCAAGTAACTAAAAGTTAAAAAATAATTAAAGAATGTATAAGTAGTGAACGAAAAAAATTAATTGAGTACTCTATAAATAATCAACCTGTAATTATAGGTTTTTAGACTAAGGTTAAAACATGAATACCAGTCAATTATGGATATTCAAGTTCTTCAGATGGTAGATAAATATATCTTCTTATTTTAGAAGTGAGAAACATATCTCTGAATATTTCAAAGCATAGTAGTACACTTATATGTTATTGATTTTATTTTATTTTAACCCTTTTTAAGCAACAAAATTGATCTTTACTCTAATCCACCATTAACATTTTGTCGGTATTGTGTTGTACACATTTTGTTGTATGTGAATAGATCCAAGAATCAACTAAGCACACATTCCTAATTTTCTAAGAGTATAACATCTGGTTCACATTGTTAGAGAAGATTAGTTTCCAGTCACTGTTGTACGTATGATCAACATTATTGACTAAACCTCGATCAAGAGAATTTTCACTCACAAACCAACAATTGCCATTGCCTAATTTGTTTAGCCAAAAACTGATTATCAGCCAAGAAAACTAACTAAAGCCAAGAAAGTTTTTCTTCGCCATGCCCAAATATGGATTACTACTTAGTTTCATGATGCATGCGATTACAAAAGTTAATTATTCTTTTTACTCACAAATTAATATATGTGGACAATAATTGAGTGTGTCATTGAGAGGGACTCTGTGGTAGTTTAATGCGTTCTTGCGAATAGTTCTAGGATCTAAGTTTGGTTTATAAACGTGCTTAAAATGGATTAGAATTTGGAATTAAGCCTTTTGCATCGCATGATCACAAGTTTTCCAGCTAATTGTAGCATCACATGCCATAACGTTCTTATTTCGTATATTTATGCTTTGCCAAATGGAAACTTTGCATGTAACGTCAAACTTGTTTGGTATGCATTATCTCATTCAAAAGAAGGCCTATTGGTGCCTCTAGGTTCGTTTGGTCTCGTAGTTATTATGAAATAAGTTAATCATATTTTATATTTATATTGTATAATTTTTTATTTAAAATTTATTGTTATAGGTTGAGGTTATTATAGTATATTTTCTTCATTTTGAAGTTATTTAATATATTAGTAGGCCAAAATAATTTTTTAGCTTTTAAAATTAAAAATTAGTGAGTTTTAGTTTATATAATTTTTCTGTTTCTATAAAAATTTGAAATCACTTTTTTAATCTTAACAAAAACGTGTGAATTTCAGTTTTGGTCCCGATCGAAAAATACCTTTCTTTTGATTATCCCTCCAAAATTTTAAATACTATTATGTATAATTCATAATATTCATGTTAAAATTGATAAATAACATTTATTCTACAAATTTGAAAAGTTGTTTTTAACTGAGATATGTTGACATTATATTACAATACTAAAATCAGTCACCTAACGTAATTATTTAGTCATTTATTGATAAGGAGTCAGTTGATGTTTTACAATATTAGAAATCAAAATGATAATTTTCAAGAATTTTACAAGGATCAATCAAATAATCCTGTGATATTTTTATTTTTTTTAATAAATTGGGTCGATGTCTAGTATGAATTTTATATATTATACATAAAAATATATAAAAATGAGAAAATTTTATATAGTCATACCAACACATACACTTCGCGAAGTATCATGCACATGCAAAATGAAAAATCACAAGAAAAAAAAATAAAACAAAAAGTTACGAAAATTTGATGGAACTATCTACCTATAAATTCGGAAGTACAGTAAAATTGAAAAGAATAAGAAACTAAAGAAAAAACATAATAAAATTAGTACGAAAAAGAAATACAATGAAAGTACGAAAGAGAAAAAATATAGTAGAAAAAAAGAAAAAAACTTAATAAAATCAATGGAAAAGTGATTTGTTTTTACATGCCTGTTACACTTTTTATATTATTTTAATATACTTTTAAAAGGGACAACATTAATGTTTTTTTAATAATATTTGAATATGAGCATAGTCTACACTCTTATTGATAGATTGATATTCTTATTTAGGGTTTATTCTTATTTCACTTTTAGAAACTTCTAGATTATATATATATTGCTGTTGAAACAAGTTGATGCACTACATTTATGTATTAATATTATTTTAGTAATATAAACGTGGTTGACTTTTTTTTTAACTTTACATTTTTTTATCTTATATTTTATTTTCTATGTAAAATTATTATTTTATTTTTTAAACACTTCTATACGTACATTTTGAAATAACTAAGTTGCTTACAGCATTAGTCTTCTTTTAATAATACCAAACGCGTTTCACTATTTTTTACTTTTTATGTTTTTATTTTTAACTTATATTTTACATTTCTATACAAAATTAACTATTTTTAATGATTATTTTGATGTTTTATTTGAAAAATTACATTTTCAAATATATTTTGTATTTGTTTTTTCATTCTATATTTTTTATATAAAATATTGAAATATCTATTTATTTATTTTATATAAAATTATTAAGTAATTGTTTTATTTTATTTTATATAAAATTGTTTAAATATATGTTTATACGAAACTTTTTATTTTTAATATATAATTGTTCTTGTATTTGTTATTATTTTTTTCTTAAAAAGTGAGTTTATCAAGGATTTTTTATTTTATTCTTTTAGAAAAAATATTCAGCTATTGTTTGAATTTGTTTGTGGAAAAAATGATAAGAGAAAGCAAAAAAGAGAAACAGATAATAATGGAACCATCGTGAAGATGTTCGTAAAAGAAAAAAAAAATATTATAAAGAATTATGGTAAGAGTGTTTTCTCTCATAGATTTCTAGTCAAATATAAATATTGTTTACATATTTATTGGGGTGATATTACAAGAACGAAACACGATCTTGTTGGAATAAAAAAAATATCATTGTACGTACATTTATTTGAGACGATATGAAAGACGTGTTTTTAAATTTATTAGAAAATAAAGAAAAAAAAATATAGAAGCAAATCATTAAGATTGTTTTGAAGAAGTGGATATCTAAAATAATAATAAAAGAGAAACTTATGCAAATCGGTCTCCAACACTGCATACAAAAATAAAGAAGTTACTTAATTAAAGCCTTGATCAAGAGTTTATAAAGAGTTTGACCCTAATTGGGCTTGTTTGCTCCAAAGACCCAACTTCAAATTTGAAGAAGCTCACTCTAGAGTTTAAAGCACTAAGAAAATAATACCTTTATTTATAAAAGTTATGTAGAGTAGTCTAAAATTTTTGTTAGACCTTGTATTTTGGGCTAAGTAGAATAGGACTTTGGGCCACATAGTGTAGGGTTTTACCATTGAAGTCCATAATGACAAGTGGACATCCACCTAAAAAATAAGCATCCAAGAAAGTGCCACCTAGGAAGATAGAAAGTGTCACATGTGCATATAGAGCTTCCAACCAGGCACCACATGAGGAGCTTCTCTCCAAGTTTCTTTTGTCACTTGTCATCATCTTGTTGGAGAGGATATGAAGCTTAGGTTGCAAGTCACCTTAAACACATGACACTTTTCTAATGTAGAGGATCCTCTACACTCATGGTTTGCCACTTGTCAAGCTCTTGTTGGAAAGTTTTTAAGAAACTTGCAAGACAAGTAATCTTTTAGTCTATAAATAAGAAGCTTATGTAATTGAAAATTCAAGAATTAAATGAGTAAATAAATATTGGCCAATTGTTGCCTCTTCAACTTGTTCTAACTCTTCCTAGAGTAGTCTCATTTCAAGACTATACTCTTGTCTTTCTCCTAAGCGTGTTGGTTAAACCTCACACTCTTTCACTTCATATTCCACTCCAAACACAGCAAGAATCTTCAAGTTCCACTACAACATATCAACTTTACGTTCAAAATTCCAATTATCCATGGAAAAAGCAACTAGGCACATGCATTCCAAGACTAGGATTGCATCAAGAAAATTGGATTAATTTGCTAGGAAGGGGAAACAAAGAGTTAAAAAGCAAAAATCCATGAATGAAATGTTTTAAGATACAGAGTTTGTGATTCTAGACATTTGTAAATGCATATATGACAATGGTTTACCATTTTATTTAGTAAGAAGCTCCTTATTTGTCCAAATGTTAAGATTTGTTATTGAATATGGAAAGGTTTTAAAGCCTCTTACATATCAAGAAGTTAATAAGGTATATTATTTGACAAAGGCAATTGTCAATATCCAAGCTAGTTTGGAGAAATATAAAGTTGAATAAGAGAATTGAGATTGTAATTTGATGTGTGATGGTTGGACAAATGGAAAAAGGAGGGCCTTTTACCAACATTTTGGTAAATAGTCCTAGTGGAGTAGTTTTCTTAATTTATATTAATACAAGTAAAGTCATTAAGGATGCCAAACAAATGTTTGAACTATTTGATTCCGTGGTAGAAGAAATTGGGTAGGATTGTGATACATGGTGCTTCTAATAACTTAGAGGAGAAAATAACAAAATTATTTTGGTTTCTTTGTGTACTGCATTACCTTAATTTAATTCTTGAAGGCATTAGACAACTCATAAAATTTTATAATATCATTGCAAATGTCAAAGAAGTCACAACTTTCATTTATAGGTACACATGGGTCCTAGACTTGTATAAAAAATATTATAAAGGAAAAGAATTTGCTCAACTAGCCATCAAAAGACTTATAATTGATTTTTTCACCCTACAATAATATATAACACAAAAAAAAAAAAAAAAAAAAAATACTTTTCGAGCTATGTTTGTTTCACAAAAATGAACAACTAGCAATCATGCTACTAAAAATGAAGATAAACAAATGGTGAACATTATTATATGTGATGATGGATTTTGAAAATTCATCCAATATTGCTTGAAGTGTGTAACTACACTTATGAAAATATCAAGGCTTGTAAATGGAGATTCAAAACCTAATATGTCATATATTTATAAAGCTACAAATAGAGTTAAAGAAAAGATAACTGTAAATTTCAAGAATTAAGACTCTTGATGCAATCATAAGAAAGTAACTATTATTAATATACCTTAATCATTATTGAAAATTTATCCTTATTTTTATTTTAATATTATTTATTTTTATCTGATTATGACAAAAATCTCAATGTTGATGGTAAAATTTTATATGGTTTATATGAGACCATTGAAAAAATAATTTCGAATATAAGGATTATATTTCAACTTGATCAAAAACTTGATAGATTCAAAAAAAAAAGTCTTTGAAAGAGGCATTGTAATAATAGTCAAAATCTTCATGGTTAAATAAAAAACATAATAGTCAAGATCACACTTATTTATATTACCTTTTTATTTGAAATTACAGCTATTTAGTAAGAAAGTTATGTTAAAGAGGATAGAGTTACAAAATTTAAAAATGAGAGCTTTTAATCTCACTTGAAATGGTTTTGGTTGTGAAAGAAATTAGAATATATTTAACCAAGTGCATATTAAAAGAAGAAATAAAAAATAAATATTTTTAACTTTGTTAGGTATTATCTTTAAATTGAGATGATGCAAAATATTAAAAGGGATACTTATAATCTTATGTTTATTTGATATTGAATCACATAATGAATGAATTACTATAAAAGAAGATCCTTACCTATCAAAAGATGTTTGATTGATGGATATACATAAATCTTTTATTTTTCAAGACGAGGCTCCAAACATAAAAAATATGAATATGATATTTGTTTAAACTATAAAACTTGTGTAATTAAATTAATCATAAATGTTATAATATTTATAAAGTTTTCTTTCTTTAATAGGTTTAAGAAATGATAAAAAGAAAAAATCTATTATAATGACAGAGATTAAAGAGATGGTGAAAGGGGTAGAAAAAGAAAATAAATTAAAAGAAATGTTATATCAAGAAAAAGATAGTCCAAATAACATTAACTTCAAAAATGATGAATAAAAACATAAAATTACGATATAAAATTTAAATATAGAAAATAGAATTTTGTATTTTATTATTATATTTTTTATTTTTGTGAATTGAATATTTTGACTTTATTTTTATATATGGTATTTTTAATGATTTATTTCACTTGTTTTTACTTAAAAATATCATATTTTATTATTTTTACTTAAAAATATCATATTTTTTTATCGTAATCTACTGTTAAAAAAAAACTGAAAATCAAGTCACAATTCGAATGTCAACTCGATAACTATGATCTAAACTAAAATGATAAAGAAAAGGTTAATTAAACGGAAAAGAGTGCAGAAATAAGCACCATAAACCCAAGATACTTCAGCAATTTTCCTAATGACAACTAAAACCTGATTGACAAGCCAAGAACATTCACGTTTTGATGTTTGTAAAGGACAAGTATATTATAACTGGAAAATCCTGCTCAAGAAACAGCAAGATAAAGAAACTGCCTGTTAGGCAGTTTTTCAAGTGGTAAGAAACAAAATAAAATGCATAGAATTCTTAGTACATAAACAGAGGTCTTCTTATCATTGCTCATTAACAACATTATATACATAAAATCAGAGTTTAGAAATTTCGAATGATAACATGACCAAATGGATAAAGAAGAAAGCTTCTACTTCCACGGACTTGGCTGTCGAGCATCTCTGAAAACAGAAGTGCCACCAGATGCCGCTGGGGAAGGGGATGATGCAATGTAACTAGTTCCTGACACTGACACCTGTGGTGGATTCGTTGGATTTCCCTGATGACCTGAGAGTGCAAAGCGTGATGGACTACCAGCAGCTCCCAAATTTGTTCGAGAAGGATTCGAAATCTTCATAGAAAAGGTAACAACTAAGTACGTGATGAGAAAACAGGGCAACTCAAGGACGTATTCTACTTAAGCATGATTTATCTCGTTTGCGGAAAAGATATGTTTGTATGCATACTTTAGAGGTAGTTAATAAGAACCTTACGAGTTTTTTATAAGACTCTTGCATTATAAATACTCTAAGTAATTAGCTAAAACAAGGAGAAAGAGGAGATTGAACAGTTAAGAGAAAGGGCGACATGAATGCAGCCTAGACCATTCAAAACAGCAAATGTACGATTATATTCAATACAAATACAAGCTAGTTCTTAGAATCATAACAATCAACAGTATCAGACAACAGAGTACATGAGACAAGACCCTAAATTCAATTTACAATCTATAAATTGCAATTTATAAAATTCAACACATTAGGTTCCACCTAATATTTTTGTACTTGATTCAACCCTTTCCAAAACCGAGTCAGTAACTAATAGAATGGGGCTAATTCAGGTGCACAGCATTTAAGGTTCAGTTATAATTTGGGTTTAGTTACGCTATGTTAGAATGATGAAATGAAGTGAACTGGAATGTAATGATATTAGATTCTAGTGTTTGGATTGTTTAAAATTGAACGAATGCAATGCATTCCAATTACGGTGTGCATGAACCCCCTTCTTTTTCCCCCGCTTTATCACAAAATAACCAAACAAAGGAATAAAAACTTACTTCCGCACACTAATATCGAAATTTCAAGCACACATAACTCTAACTAGAATGCCACTCTTGACCCTCCTACTCCTACATGCACTCTATAACACATATAATTAATCACAAGATTAATTCCAACAAAACAGATCATAGAGCCAACTAACAAAAAACGAACCAAAAGACAGTTATACAATCCGAAGCACATCAACAACGTGAATTAACTGTAATAGCTAATATACATTACCGCATTTTGTTGAACACTAGGGGTCCTCCGAAGAGGAGATTCTGACGAAGGTGACATGCTACTTGGCCGAAGTACATGGCGAGAATGCATAGTATGGTTAGCTAAATCATCCCCGTCACCACCATCCACATCACCAGCAAGATTTCCCTCCGATCCCAACCTAGGGGGCATATGCCTAATCATCGATCCAGTATCATTGGTTCCATCCCCTTGAATTGGACCAGAAGGACCACGCATCCCAACCATTTGCATACTATTTCGTCTCTTAAACTCCTCCTCCGCATTCAATATCTGCCAATTAGCACAGACCAAATTATCATTCACAAAATGCAAGGATACACACAGGACTCAAACATGATTTTAAGTTGACCGGGGTTTCACCATGACCCTTGAAATTGCAGGAAAATACATGGACATAACATAACATAAACCAAAACAAATAACACCTTTGCTAATTAATACCAAAACCCTCTGCCCACAAAAACATGAGACGTTTTATCATTGAATAACAGTAAGTCTCAGACTTTCAAAACATATTCAATACGTGGATAGAAACTTGTGTCGGTTTTGCAGTATCATTTACCTGCTTCAACACCAACACCAGGTTATGTTTATTATCATTCAAGCCATGCAATTTCTCCTCAATTTCCTTTTTCCTTTTCTCCTTTTCGTCAGGCAGATCCACATTGTCAGTGACCTAGCCAAAATTACAAACACGTGACAATCGCAAACAAACAACGCAAAATTACAATGAACGATTTAAGAAAAATAGCAAAAAAAAATCAAAAACCGTACCGGCTCGGTCTGTTTTTCGGTCGAAACGTCAGCACCGTCAGGCTGTTTTTTCTCGGAAGCCTCAGCAATCATGGCATCGACGAGCGAATCGGATTCGCCTAGCGGCTTTTTGGCGGAACTAACGGCGACCAGTGGCGGCTTTTCGTGATCTTGGTCTTCTTGGGCGACGGCGGAAGGGCCTTCAGCGTGAGCGACGGTGACGGTGGCGTCGGGCGGCGGTTGAAGTTGGGAGTCGTCGGAGAGAGTGTTGTTAGGGTTAGGGTTGGAAGCTCGAAGGCGAGAGAGTGCCTTGGAACGACGAGCCAGAAGACATTTGAAGTCTTTCAGAGAGATTTTGGGAGCTGGCATAGGCCATCGGCGAGGCACGTCCGGTACTCGGTGAAGGTTCCCTCTGTAGAGTGAAATGGCCACCATTCTAGATTCCTTTTGGTTTTCGCTCATCTTTCGCAACACAATTTGGGTTCTTATATAGGTTTCCTAAACAATTTAAAATATTTCAATTTTTTTTTTCTTGTTGTAAACTAACACTCCTCTTTGTATGCCCATCAATACCTAAAATTAACCGTCATCCTTTCGAAATTATTTCGCGATGATGGGGTAACTTCAAGCATTTTATAAATAAAATCAGATTATGAAAAACTATAACATCAATGTCTAATTTTGTGAAGAACAAAAAATTGAAGTTGACAATAACATTGTCTAGTCTTTTTTCATAGAAAGTAAAACCAATTATAAAAAGTAGGTTAGGTTGTGGGTGAGAAGTTCTCTTTGCCTAAAATAAACTCTTTCACATGAAGAAAGGTGTAGTTTGCAACCAAAGTAGAATAAACCGTAGTGAAAACACAATTGATACACATGGTGGGTAAAATGGAAAGGGATGATTCCTGACAATTAACACTTTTTTGGTTAAATTCCTTAAATGGGCAACAGAAATGAAATCCACATGTGGGTTTAGGGTGAAACTTTGTAAAAAATGACTTTTGAAGAATTAAACATGATCTATATAGTTGAGTTTGATGACCCAAAAACTTGTTGGATGATAACAAACACAATTCAAGCATGTGTTTTCATTTCAAAAAGCCTTCAATAGCATTGCATTGTTCAGTATCTTATTCAGGCTTGACAATTTATGATTCACATTTAGTACTCTCTGGTAGAAGATTCATGGTGACACTTGATATGTGATGTTTGTTTGACAAAGAACAGAAGTAGTAACATGCTAGGCCAGAATACACGATAAGGTAGATACATTTGGTCACTTGGAAATTATTATTTCAAAATTTAACTCAAGTTGGATGGTTCCTCCATAAGGTGAGGAAAACTTAGAAACATTTCATTTTCTTGATCGAGCATGGCTTCTATGAATGAAGTGTCAGAGGATGATGAAAATTGGAGGTCACTACCTAAGGCCTGCTGTCTGGTCACCACATTCTCCATTTGGCTCACCAAGTCCTTGGAAACCGTGATGCCTTTTTCCTGGTAATCAAGTGGTGTAAAAGCATCTTCTAGAAGGAAGTCATTCCAACTAAAAGCTGAAGTGGAACAAGTAGAAGGAGTAGATGGTGATGAAGTTTTTGACAACCGATCTTCCCCGAACACAGATCCTGGAATGGTCTCGTTCTCAAAGTCTATGCTATTTGAGACACGTGACACCATTGGTATGGCTTGGAACTGGACAAGATCCATTGAGAGGCTATCACCATGGGTTCTATTGAAGAAAAAGGTTTCCATTTGGGGTGGTAGCTTTGGTTGGTCATTGATGTTTGTAAATCCTTGTGGCATAGTGTTATGGGGTTCTGATTTCAGCATCATTGCACTCTTGAAGTCTTTATTGATAGACCCTATTCGGGCACTTGGTTTCTGGCAACCCCCTATGTTTCCATAGTCAGCAATGAGTTTAGAAAAGGGCTTGTGGGTGACAGGATCAATCCCCATTTGAGAGAGTTTCTTTTTCAGCTTCGTGTTCCAGTAGATCTTTACATCATTGTCTGTTCTCCCAGGAAGTTGTTGGGCTATTATAGACCACCTGTAACAGACATTAAAACTGTCATAGAGTTGGAAGAAAGACAAAGAAACTCAAGGGAAACATATGCAACAAAACAACTAGAAAACAAAGAGGTACATGACTACAACAATATTCACCTGCTACCTATGGCTGCGTGAAGCTTAATGATTAGATCTTCTTCTTGGGTTGTGAAATTGTCGTGCTTGAGATCAGGCCTGAGGCAGTTAGTCCACCTAAGCCTACAACTCTTTCCACACCTCTTGAGCCCTGTATTAATGTCCCCAAATGCAAAACTTTAGAGTCAAGAACTGGAAAATTGAGCTACAGAAATTCCATGAACTTGGAAGTTTAAAATTTTCTAACTTGTTTTTTTGGGGACAGAAGTCCAGTTACCAGATCCATGCTTGGAGCCAAATGCAAGCTTCTTTGTATCTTCTTCTGTGGTCCACACACCCCTTTTGACATTGACTTTTTCACAAGGAGACCTCACCATCGCTTTTATTATGATTCAAAGGCTTTAAAAATGCGCATGAAAGAAAAAAGAAAATGACATAAGAGAGGTGGGTTGTGCAGCTTCAAATAACTGTGTTCTGGAAACACTCTTTGCGAGGAAAGAGAGAATGGAGGAGATGGGTTTAAAGGTAACACAAGTATGGAGGCAAGGAATGCATGAAACTTTGTTATGAGTTAAACTTAATTTGCATGATGATTGTCATCATTCACAACAAACTTCAGAAGAGAGATGAAATAAAGAACACCACTCTCTAGCTCAACAATATTACTTAGATGGACACATGCTTGCACCAAATGCATTTTTAAGATCAGGTTTGAATCAGGTGAATTATTTGGTTAAACTTAGATTACATTTAAATGAATTAAATTATGGTTGATACTAACTCTGACTTCTGATATGTCCTCACAACACAAGTTTTATGACAGAATTCAGCTAATTATATTGATAGTATTAATAGAACTTTCCAACTTCCAACTGTATTCTTTTAAATTTAAACAGTCACTTATGAGTGGTGTGTAACATTACATGAGAATGAGAATTTTATACTATTAAATAAATATTAATATTTTTCAAATGGTTAGTTGAAATAGTTTCATGCTTAGATAAGGAGGCACTTGGTTTGATTGTTAATTTTAGGTTTTGAAATTTTTAAAATTTAAAACTAGATTTTAATTTAAATGAATGCAACCATGAGAAATTTATAGTTCAAGTAAATATTAATATTTCTCAAATCACCAGTTAAATGAATGCAGCTATGTTTGGTTGATTGTTAGGTTTTTGAAAGTTTTAAAATTTAGAAATAGATTTTAATTTCCAAAATTTAAATTCAAAGTATATAATCACTAATCTCTACCTCCTCATTTATCCATTATTCTCTCCTTCTCTCAAGAAAATTCTTTATGATATCCCAATTTCTGAACTGACCTACGGTAACACTTCGATATCCACTGCATAATTTTTTCATTATATCATTTTTTTAGGTAATATTGGCATCACAAATGTCTAAAATAAGAATAAACAACTATCTTAAATCCTTAGTTAAAAAGTAACTTTTATTTCTCTCAAGATGAATTTATATAGAAAATTGTTGTCTAAGTAACACTTAAAAATTATGAATAATAATTGAGTTGTGGTTATTTTACATCACGCTCTTGAAATTTAAGGTATTTCAAATCACATTTAATTAATGTTGTCTTTAATATAGACCAATCATTACTATAACTGATTTACCTAATACTAATTATAGGTATTTTAAACCATATTTAATTAAAATTGTCTTTAATGTAACTCTCAAATTAAGACTTTGTAACTCTTATTAGAAAAACCAAAACACTCACTATTCTAAACCACTAAGACGTAAAGTCTCTAAATCCCAAATTTTAAACCACTAAAATGAAAAATCTCTTATTCTCAAATAAAAAATCTCAAACCCTTCTTTCTTTTAATCAATAATATTATTATTATTATTATTATTATTATTATTATTAATATTATTAATGTTATTATTAATATTTTTATTATTATTATTAATCATAAAAATAATAATAATAATAATAAAAGTTATAATAAGAATAAATAATTATATTATTTCATAAAGTTTATCTAGTATGATGGTTATAAGTTTTATATGTATTTTTCTTGACTTAAAACTTTAGAACACGCCTTTTTATCTTTAAACCATGTTTTTTAAATGTTTTCTAAAGTAAAAAAATTTATGAACTATTAAAAAAAAATGCTAGTGATGTTAAAAATATATTGTAAATAGTTTAGTTGAGATTCATGTAATTAGGGTTGCAGGAGTATAAATTAAAAGGGTGAAGACTTTATTAAGAAATGAATTGTGCTACAGTCTAAAAATTTTGGTGTCAAATTATGAGAGATGTATAATAGCATGTAAATGAGAAAGTGGTACTTATACAATTTTTGGCAAAAGGATGACTATGTATAAAAGGTTGATATAGATAAATTTGTTTTATTAATTATTTATTAAAGATTAATTAATTAGTGTACAAAACTAGAAATCCTAATAAAGAGTTTGAGCTCATAGGGGAAGAGCATTGTCTATTTTGCGAACATAATTGTTTCTTGTGAACGATGCACGTAGTGTCTAGAAATATGAGATTTCTTCTGAGGACTACCCTCTAAGAGTTGGAACTTAATCTTTGAAAAGATCTAACTAAACTATAACCTAAAATTTTTATATAACTTAAAAATAGTTTACAAATATTTTATTCTCTTAACTTACCAAGATATCTTTTGCGGATAAAAATTATCAAACTCAAATGCAAATAATACCTTATATAAACGATGTTATTTTAGAAAACGTGAATTCGGAACTTTAGGATCATTTATAACAGAAAAAAGAATTATACGTGTCACATTTTAAAAGATTGATTGGAGGAGTAGTTTTGGTATATCCAAAAGTTTTGTAATGATTAATTATAAAAATATTATCAATATAAATTTCACTAAGAAACTCGCGATATTATAGGAGTTGTCTATAAAGTTAAATGGAATGATTCAAATGATAATGATATACTATATTCTTAACGGAATGAAACTTGTATTGTCCAATTGAATTCATATTCATCAAATTTGAAAAAATATCATATTAACTGTTGACATTAACATAAACTTTTAAATTCTAAACCTTATTATTATTTAAACAACTTACTATTCTTTGAGCTTTATATATCAAATTAATGTTTTATATCTTATTAGTTTCTGAATTAAATAATATTTTTAGTTTACTGAATTTCTTCCATCATCAGCATCCAACTTCTTCAACATTTATAATAATATATTTGCAATCATAACTAACACCATGTTTTACTGATTAAACTAATTTGTATGTAAAAGCATTAAATGTTGACATTTTATATAATATTTTATTGATAACTTTTTAAAAAATTGTTTGATATTGATAGCTTTAGGTTGAGTATTTGTGTTATTATGCACTATAAAAACAGTTACTAAACTCATAAAATATTTGTCAAATACATATTTTACCTCTCCACTGACCATATACTTTCTGTACTTGTTTGAGTATAAAATAGAAAGAAAAAAAGAAGAAGTCCTGATCAGCATTAAATGAGCAGAGAAAAAAAAATTATATTTTTAGTTTAACTCTCTTTGAAAATTAAATATTTTTATAATATAAATAAATATAAAAATAGTATGTTAAAAAATAATAGAGTGAAAATTTAATATTTTTCTTGGTAAAACTAGGTATATAATTAGTGTACAAAATTTATATTATTTGTTTTTTTATATTTCTTTCATCTAACCTAGAGTGAAGTTTTTCTAATTCAATTATTTTGATTTTAACCCATCTAAATAACACTATACAAGGTTGAAAGAGATATTTACATCAAGAATGCTAATCAATAATACTTGTTAATTTTGAAAAATATAATAAAGTATTTTGTGTAATTTAATATTATACATAACAAAAATTATTCCATGTTACATTTTAGAATATCTAGTTTACAATATTAATAAATATAAATTTTTTATACAAAAGTGTACTCGAATACTAGTATTGTTAAATTTTGTACATAAACTAACTTTTTGTTTCTGTTATTTTCTTAGTATTAAAATAATTTACATTATATAAAATTAAATAGAATTATATAAAAAAAAAAAGTCACGGGGAACTGCTATCAAGTAATGAACCATTTTAATTAAATTTAAAATATGTATTTGTGAAATAAATAGTTTATAAAATAATCACTTACCAAAAAGAAGATAAAATTTACTTATTAAAAAGTATTTATTTTTCAAAGAAAATTAAATAAACATATAATAAACTGAAATCCATTTATTTTGTTAAGAAATACATTTTCTTAACAAATAATTACAAACAAGCTTACCACTATTTTTTAAAGTATAGGTATTAGTGACTAACGTAAGCAACTATATCTCTTTACAAATACATCTGTTAATTGCTTACCAGGCCAAATGTCGGTTAACACCCCACTTTAACACTTTCGAAACTTTTCAAATGTTGAAGCATAACGTGTTTTTTTTTTCTATTGTTTATTGTAGCATGCTACCCATATGGAATGAAAATTTCTTCGTCCTTAAGGAAAGTCATTAGTTGAACTGTTTCTCATTTTATTAAAAATAATTATTTTTATCTCATAGAAGGATTAACGAATTACTTCAACCACTTTGCTTAAACAATTAAAAATTAATTATAATTTAATATTAAAAATCTTATATAATTAAAGATAAAGTCAATTTATAAGATATAAGAAATGATAATACCACTTTAAATGCTCTGATTTTACAATGATAAGCTAGGTTTAAATTCAATTCTTAACATAATATCAAAAATATCAAATTTGTTGGACTAATCATACCACCCGTTATAGAAGTAAACATGAATATCTAGTCTCATACATAAAATATACATGTCTTGACGTAAGAGAGAAGTATTAAAATTCTCACATCTACTAGAGATAAAATCAATTTATAATATATAAGTGAAGACATTGCTTACCTTACAAGTCGGTTTTGTGACAAAGAGTTAGGCTTAAACTCACTTCAAAAAATAATCGATCTTTGCTAAAATAATATATTTTAGTTTTTCTTTGAGGAAAAAACCTTGTGATTTTAATTAAGTGATGGAAACAATAACTCACGAGTGTACTTTGTCCATAAGATGCAAGTTTTGATAAAATAAATAGATCATGAAAGATATGCAAGCTTTGTTAAAAAAATATATTATGAAAGACATAAGTCTTTTATTCGATAGATGATATAATACTGTGCAGTTTAGTTTTTCGTTTGATAAACACTCACATGCTCAAACAATATGCATATTAAGTTCACATCATGTTTCATGAATATCCATACACTTATTCTATGATGCAAGAAATGTTTGCTTATTAAGTTGACCAAAAGGATCAACTTTAAACATTATGTCACATAAATTATCTCTTGGAACTCGAGTTAAAGTTATCAACTCCCTACTGCTTGTATTGTCATTACTAGAAAGGACTTATCTACACAATATATTACTACCCTCTTTATGTGATTTCAAATAAAGATTCTCTTATCAAAACCTAATAAGTTCAAATCTAGAGAACATAAGTGCATTTAATGCATGCATGAAGAATATTTAATGCATCTTCCACTACAAAGCTCATTAAATGTAAGGAAGACACTCAAGTGAGTTTGAAGTTGACTAAAGGGCTAGAAAAGAATTGGTAATGATTCTTTCTCATTCAAGCCTATATAAAGTCATCTAAGAAGAAGAACAAGGAGAGAGCTCACATTACAAGAAGGGAAAAAATGCTATTGATTTTTATGCCTTAAATAATTTTGTAAAATATTGTTTGTGTTCATTTAACAAACTAGGAGAAAGAACTTAACTTTGTAAACTTCAAAAGACTCAACCACTCTTCAGTGAGTGAAACTTGTTATTTGTTTATCACAAAAACAATTTTTTTTGTCTTTGTTAAAAGAATACTTGTGTTGATTTAGGAGTGCTTGATGAACGAATACTTGTGTTAAGTCGGGAGTGACTTGTTGAAAGAATACTTATGTTGAGTTGGAAATAATTTGTTAAAACAATACTTGTAGGGGGTCAATACAGAGTAAAAATGATTCAAAAAAAAAAAAATACTGATAAAAGAATACTTAGTGGAATTGGTGAGAAATGATTAAGATTTGAATGAATATTCGATCTTCCTTCGGAGAACTAATCTATACTAATAGACAAATTAATATAATATATTGAATAATCATTCTTTTCTTAATCTTTTAATCTTTTACATTACATAATTATTTCGTCTATACTAATCAAAGAAAGAGAATTGTTTTGTGAAAAAGAATTTTAAAATATTTTTAATAAATCGTTTGCCACATAAGTTATCTTCTGACCATCATACTGTACCAAAAAAAAATGTTAAACATTTAAAACACAATTCAACTTTCTTATGTTTTTCTTTATTTTCTTCGATCTTTAAATTAAGAAAATAATCATTATAATTTTAAAATATTTAATATTTACAATATTTATGCATTTGTTTTTCATGATTTGTTCATAGAAATTAAAATCACATGTGCGGAGATTATAAAGATTACAATGATTGTTAATTTAAAAGTAAAAAGAAAATAATTTAAAGTTTTAAAGGTGAAAACATAATTAAACATTTTTACAAGTATGAATTGTTGAGATTATAAGCCAACAAATAATTAACATGAACAACATGCAGTGCATTGGGAGGTGCGGAAATCAACCTAATTCTGTGTGTTGTTTGTGCATAATATAAATATGAATCATATAAACACATCCATGCTTCTTTGTTCTGCTTATCGTAAACATCTGGCACACAGCCAAATCTAGCTCAGTCCAAGTATAAAAAATTAAAGTTTCCAGCGCAAGAAACAAGTGCAGAATTGGAAATAACTACCCAAATGCCACCCACTTTGGATGATACAATGATGCTTCTTGCAACTTGTTCACTTATTAACAGCCTTATTCTTATTAAACAAATCAACTATCACTACTAAATTTATTGTATTTACTATATATGTTTGATAAAGATAGTTTTTCGGTGTGGTTAGAAATGCAAAAAGTGTATTACAAGAATAACATAAAATAAGATAAAATAGAGAAACGGGTGATTTGATCTTGAAAGGGAAAACACGATTGGCATGTAACATACACGTATATGTAGTGGGACACTTTGTTCAACAACCGCCCGCGTGGTTTAAAAAAAAAGTCACAACTTTCAAACAAAGAAAGCCAGAAAAATGTTTATATATATATTTTGGGTTCGGAGTTTTTAAAAAGGAAGAAAAATGTTGTAGGTAAAGGAAATCATATTTTTTTACGATTCATCGAATTTATACCACCACCAGTTTTATTATTTTTCCATAAATTATAAAAATTAACTGTTTCAAATAATGACATTATAACAATAGATTGTCAAAATAAGTGTATGGTTATTATTTTCATTCTCCTATATACAATTAATAAAAAGATGTATTTTCTCTGGTAATAATGTTTTTGGGATAAACCAGAAAAAGACAAATAATTATATTTATTCACATTTTAGTATAATTTTAGTTTCGTATCTTAGTAATTATTTTTATTCTAATAACAGTTATATAAAAGAATTTAATTCTATTCATTATATTTTTTATTGTCGTAAAAATGTATACATATCACTAAAAAAAGTCGATTTAACACACGGTTATACTGGAATGAATGATATGATCACATGTTTGACGAATATATGGAAGTTAAAATGATTTGAAAACATTATAAGAAACATCAGAGAAAAAAAAATACTTGTAAGAATTTATTGAAGCATGAGACACACAATCAAATATCTAAAAATTTATAAAAAAAAATATTTAAACCATCTAAATTATTACATAATATGTTAATTACCATATCATTACTTTTTAATTATTGTTAACTTTTCAACGGAACTATGTTGACGATTATGGATGGTAATGAATTAGCGGCAATCTTATAAAAAATGGCACAACAATAGAAATATTTTACAATATGATAATTGAGATTTTTTAAACCTTATTTTTGCCTGATAATTTTGTTAGAGATTTAATTTTAGTTTAAAAAATATTTATAAATTTGACTTTGTTTGGTAAATCTTTAGAGATTTAATGGTGTACGTGACGTGAGATTTCAATAAAGTTTTAAATAAATGTTATAATGCTTTTTTTTATTTAATAATATTTTTAAATCGGAGTTTGATCAATGTTGAACCAGTATTGATATAACCATTATTATAATTAAATAAAACATAAAATTATATTAAAAAATATAATATCACGATTTCGTGATACTAAAACATAAAATAACACATAAATTTATAAGTTATTAAACTTTCAAATACATATGTTGCAAATATATATATATATATATATATGAGTTCAAATCTAATATATTATCATTTAAATTGAAATTTATCAATATTTATAAATAATAACAAGTTTAAACACACAATAAGAAAAACGATAAGTGTTTAAAATTGACTATTTTATTTTTAAGAAAAATATTAAATAGTGTATTATTAACTATTTTCTAATTAACCATATTTAGATAATTTTATTCATTTTTTTATTCTTTTTCATATTAATTTTGTGATTTATTTAAATTAATTACTTTATCAACCTATTGGTCTAAATAACTGATAAATTTTCAAAATTGAGGGGTATTAAGTAATGCTTTTAATATATCGTAACAAATAATTGGATGGAAATATAAGTTTTCTTAATTAATTATTTTATTATTAGTATAATGTATCATATTCTGTATATATTAATAGTTTAAATTTTTTCAAATCATAACATGATAAAATCCTACACGAAAACCTATCAGCTTTGTTTTAGTCTTTTAACTTTTAAGGTCTTAAAACAATATTTTAGGTCCAAAAATATAAATAATGATGTTCATGTTTTTTTTAATTATTATGAATTTATGTTATTAGATGATAAATTCATCATGATATATTGTATGTTACTATTTCTTTCAGTAAGAAAGTGTCTTGAAGATTGCATTAACTGGATAACTGAATTTTAAAAGGTGAATTGAAAAACCATAGTGTATTGATTGTGAAAAAAGATTAAGTTTTTTTTTTCATGATTTATTTTTAAACATAAAAAATTCTACAAAAGAGTATAGACAAAAGAATTCATATTTCACTAAAATATTACTTATAATAATTATAATCATTGTTTTCGTTCAAAAATATTTTCTAAAAAATTAAAATTACTTAAATCTTATTTGATATTAGTTACATTAAAAGATAAATTAAACGATTTAGTTAGAAATACATTAAATCATTTTATACATTAATAGTAAAATGTAATACATACATTTTTTTCTATAACCTATATGAAATTAATATTTATCTATAATTTTTTTTCTAAGTCTTAAAATAAGGATTAGGTAAGTGGTCCGTTTAATTTGTCTAGGGTTTGGTTTTTAAAGTCCGTGTTTAAACGAATTAGGTAAGTTTGTTTGCCTGGCGAAATAAATGATTTTTTTTTCTAAGTTTATAGCTAATGGGTAAAAGTTGGCAGATAAATGAAGGGGTGGTGGATTCAAACAGTTATTCGGAAAAAAAAAATTCATTATGATTATAAAATATATATTTTTTTTAATAATGAAGAATAAAATTAATGAGAAGATTTAGGGATGCCTAATTCATTATAATAAAAAGAGAATTTCATACTTCTTTCAATTATCTAACTTACAAATTCAATTAATAAACTATTTACCAACACCTTACAAATTCAATGAACAAATTATTCACCAACACCACTCAGTGTCATCTACCTTACACACAAATCACACCATAAACAAACAAAAACTGCATAACTCAACAATTGTTTAAACTGCAATGCATCGCTAATATAGATAACAAAAGTTACATAAACCTGTAAACAAACCCAATTATCCACTTCTGGCCATTTGGACTGCTTCCATTTGGATTATGATTTTTGCTCCTGACCTCTAGTACTAAGAATAAGGTTGTGTTTGGTTGAACCAATTTGGGTGGTTCCACTATAAACGAAAATGGATGCTTGTAAATGAAATTTGTTTGGTTGAACAAATTTGGGATAATGGATTAATGAAGATTTGCGAGATGGGATCCTCGCTTGAGATTTGCAAGGATGTAAATGAAAATTACGAAACACCCCTTGTAAGCGGGTTGAAAATTACAAAACACCCTTGTAAGTGGGTCATGACTTTGGAAATTACGAAACACCCCTTGTGTCATGTGACATACAGAGACACATTATATTTAATTTTTTACAATCTTATTCCAAAAGGATCAATTAGTAATTTCACAAATATATCAATTAAAGAAATAAAAAAATCTATAACATCTATCAAATCATTCCCAAACTTTCACAAACATTCCCCTCAAATCCCTTCTAATCTTACCATCTATCCATTAATACACACAACCTTACCATCCACATATAATTCACTCAAATTCCTTCAAATCCACTCCCCCAACCAAACAAAGCCTAAATACTTGCTTCCTCTCTGAGTAACACTACCACATCCAGAATGATTGGGCTACGACAATCTCATCCAAAACGATTGACTTCCAAAATGGAATTGGGATCCACCTTTCACTCTCTAGTGTATCCTTGTGTTTTGAACTTCCTTGTGCTTTACTAGCATACATCAAATAAACAACGTACCTTGTTTCCCTTACTCTATGTGATTACCACTTCTTTCTTTGAAGGCTAGCCACAATATGTCTATATGTAGTTATTGGAAATCTGCCAGACATATAACTGGGCAAAAGTACTAATCTGAATAAGACCTATACACCCTCTGCCATTTAAACTTAGCCTATAACCATTCGTTGGACTGTGCTACTATGAAAATTTCTACCTGCATCCACTCTTCCTTCCTGAAAAATAATTTTGTTTCTATGTTTCCAAATTTCATTCACTATAGCAACCCACACTCCTTTCCACACCTGATTTCCTTTCCGTCCTAACCCTGTGACATAAAAAATCCTAAAGTGACTAACAACATCATTATGTCTAAGTGAAGATATGCCTAACCAATTGTCACAATTGTCCCACACTTTCTGAGATACCTCGTAACCTATGAAAAGATGTTACACTGTTTCCTCTACCTTCGAACAAAGAGCGCAAGAATTATTTTGTATATTAACTCCCCTTTTTATCAAATTCATTCTGGTTGGTAGCCTATATATCATTGTCCTCAAAATGCACACCTTTGTTGGCCCTGGTACTTTGAGGGCCCATAATGCCTTGAACCACACACATTGTGGTAAGTGATATTCTTCTTGTAGCAGCAGTTGATATCCTAATTAGACTGAGTATGTGCCTGACCTCTTCCCATCCCAAATCCAACATCCAATTCTCCTTTCTTCCATTTGGCATTAAAAGCCAGATTAAATAATTATTGTTTTAATTCTTTCTCCCACTCAAACATATATCTTCTCCATGGCGGTCTCCATCTAAACTCCTCCTTATTCCCATTATTCACCCAAACACTCACCTTACTAATTATTTTGTACTTACACTTTGATATGGAATACAATCTAGGAAAAGCCTCTTTGATAGGGATTTTTCCAATTCATCTATCCTCCCAAAATTGTATTATTCCCCATTTCCAAGTTTCCAATTGATCTTTCCGTCGAACCAATTATTTAACTTATCTGCCTCACAAATTTTGCACAGATCCTTTCACTAATAAGAACTTTTCCTATCTATCATAGTTCTTGGCATTTCCCTCCAACCACCATATTTAGACTCCAAAACTTCTTTCCACACTCTCGTTTCCCTTATCCATAATCTCCAAAACAAATCTATAACCACTATATAATGCACCCAGATTTCAGAAAGAAGCATATTTTTTCTTGGCTATCATTTAGGCTCTGATACCACTCGAGGGTCTCTCCAATTATATATACTATCCATAGTATTCTTGTGTTACTTCTTCGGCCACCTGCCTACTTTTTCACACCTTACCATGAATAATACACATAAAAGGAAAGAAGGTCCCAGCGGAACTTGTTCAGACATGTTTTTGATACACAGGATCCTCATAAGAGGCAAGTGTAGAGCATACACAGTGTCTAAGAATGCCATACCCAGTGTTATGTATGTGGCATTGTTAAACCAGAAGTGTAAAGAACTGAACGATCTTTCGATCTTTCAACAGTTCTTTCTTTGAGCCAGTAGCTCGCAACCTCGGATATTCCAGCCTATATACAAACACCTTAAGATAATTCCTTCTTTCAATCTTGATGCATTATATCTATAAAACTAAAGCTTTTGAGAGAGAGGAGAGAAAAGAGTTTAGAGGCTCATGATATGGAAAACTAGTTCTTATTATTTGGGGATTATTTCTTGATATCTTACATACACACTAGAACTCCTTATATAACCAAGGGAGTTCACAAACAAACAAAAGAGTAATAATACATCTGGAACACACTTATTATAGAAAGACATCATGAAAGACATAAAGCTTAAACAGTATTTTACAAGGATGCTTTATTCTTTTTCTACAGTGTTTTTTGTCTGTCCTTTGATGCCTTTTGGATGAGAACGAATCTCATTATGACTCAGCTGATTCTTCTTTTGAGAGAGTAGGCCAGGGAGGCTATGTGCGTGAGTCAGGCCATGGGTCTTGAGAATCTTGCCAGATAACGTGGTCTACTGGATAATGTTCTTCTGTCTTTTCATCTGTGACTGGTTTGTCTTTTTGCCAGTTCTGCCAAAGCAAAATTGATTCTGAAATGGGTGTGTCGTTCGGAGGGAGTTCTGTTAAGTGAACTTTTTTGATTTCTTCATTCCAAACGTTTGGAGGCACTTCCCAGTCTGGTGAACATATGAGATCAAGGTTTTTCAATTTGTTACAGCTGGATGATACTAGATCCTTAGTGATCTTAAATCCATTTATTTCATGAAGATGAATTTTCAGTTCTTCCTTCCAAAATGGAGGGTTTCTTGGTTTCATGAAAATTCTCAGATTTGGAAAGGTGGCATATGACAGAGCTTGATTTTGTGTGTACAAATGTCCATTTGGATGTCTGAAATAGGGCCTGTGAATAGTGAAGATGGAAATAAACTGGTTGGCTTCTTCTTTTTCTAATTTCTAGACATTGAACTTAGATATCTCTCTGTGGATTTGTTCCTTCCACCAAGTTATGGGGGAAAACCATGAAAGGAATTTCCAGAGTAAAGTGTTTTGAGTATAATCTTCTACCAGATATCCAATCATTCTGAGAGTGGGAAATATTATTGGATACTTAAATAGTGTTGTGACACACCATAAGTACCACATGTCTGTCTCTGTAAATATTTTGTCCATTAAAATTGGAAAGATATTTAAATATGGTGTAGAAGGGTTAAACCAGGTGGGTTTAGGTTTAATCTGGTGATCCTGGATGGTTGTGGCAAGGTAATGGAACATATGTGATTGTGCAAAGGATTTTATGGTAGTGGGTGTGATTGGTTGAATCCTGGTTAGTTCAGGTGGGAATTCATGGATGTCTTGGTGCGATGAGGAAGGCTCATTCATCATGATCAATGGATATTCATGAGTATCAGAAAAAATGGTTATTGAGAGTGCTTTTTCTTTTAATGGGTTCTGGTGATTGGTTGGACTCTCTTTTGGTCTGGAGAGGAAATCAGGGATAACATTTTTGTTTCCTTTGATGTGTTTGACTATAAAGTCATATCGGGAAAACCATTCTTTCAACCTGAGGATTTGAGGACTTGGAGGGATTTTGTTTTTTAACTCGAGCATTTTTGGAAATGAAGAGTTGTCTAAATGTACCTCAAAAACATATCCTCTGAGATGGCAATCAAATTTTTGAATTCCATATTTTACTGCAAGAGTTTCTTTGTAGGTGGTGTGATAATGGGCTTCAGCTGGTTTGAATTGACCGCTAGCATGTCCACAGTAGAATTTTTGTCCTTCTATTTCTTCAATCAGTATTGCTCTCCAATAGTGATCACTGGCATCTGTTTGAAGGATTCTTTTTCCTTCACCTGGAATTTTCAATGGTAGAGGATTCTTTGCAATCTCCTTCAGTTTTTTCACTGCTTCAGTTTGCTCAGGTCCCCATGGTGGTGCATTTTTCTTCAACATCTTCGAAAGTTTAGAAGTATGATGAGAAATGTTGGGGATAAAGTCGCGAATATAGTTCAAGATACCTAGGAACTGTTGAATCTGTTTTGTTGTGAAATTCTTTTCAGGAAATTTTGGTAATTCCTCCACAAGATGTGGTTGAGGGGAATATCTTCCTATGGAGAACTTCATTCCAAGGAATTCTATCTCTGTAGTTCCTATTTGAGACTTTTGGGATGAGAGCATGAGGCCAAACTGATGGCATATTTGGTAAAATTTTTCGAGCAGTTCTTTATGACTTTTTTCATCAGGGGAAAATAACAGAATGTCATCTATGTAGATGAGTGATGAGGTTAATATGGGTTCAAAAATTCTGGTCATGGCTTTTTGGAATAGTGAAGGTGCTACTTTTAAGCCAAAGGGTAGGACAGTCCATTGAAAATGGGCATTTGGTATGCAGAAAGCAGTTTTGGGCCTGTCTTTTGGGTCTAACCCAAGTTGCCAAAATCCTGACTTCATGTCGAATTTTGAAAATATGAAAGCATTTGTGATATACGAATAGAGAGTGTATATCTTTGGAAGAGGAAATTTGTCATCTCTCAAGAAGAGATTTAAAGGTCTGTAGTCAATGACTAACCTCTTTTTTCCTCTGACTCTTTCTGATCTTTTTTCAACATAGAAGGCTTGGCATGCCCAGTCAGAATTTGTTGGTTCAATGAGCCCTTGCTTTAAAAGTTTTTGGCACTCCTCAAATGCGGCTTTTCTGTCGCTTGGAGTCATTCCAGAATGAACAGCTTTTGTTGGATTAATGTATTCATTCAATTTGAATGGTAATTGAACAAAGAATTCTTCATTTTTCCAGAGTGGTTTTGGATGTTGAAAACCATCATGATTGTCAGCACACATCTTTAAGAGCTTTTCCTTAAATTCCTCATATTCTGGAGGTGCTTCAGCTAGACTGAAAATCTTCATTAAAGGATTAAAGGGTTTGAAATTCTTTCTGTACCTTACTCCGTTTGGGAGTAAATGCATTCCTTTAAGTTGGGTATAAATATCCATGCCGATGAGAATGTCTTTTCCTGAGAGATCGGTGCCTATGACCTTGGTGTAGATGGTACAGTCTGGAAAGAATTTGATTCCTATCCTTCTTTTGGTCATTAATTCTGTGGTGAAGACTTTTCCGCTTGCAGATTTGAACCTTAATTGTTTTGGCTCCCAAAAATCTGGATGAAGGATCTTCGGGTTCATCATGGTTCTTGATGCTCCAGTATCTATAAAAGTTATGGCCTTTATAGGGATTTCATACTTTGTGGGAAGTATATGAACTTCTATGTTTGGAGCTGGTGGACTAGAAATGAGAGACTGTTCTTCTGCCTTTGTAATCTCATCAAAAGATAAGATTGGAAAATGATGTTGGCATTCTTCATCATCACTTGATGTAGTTGTTTCTTCATTTTCTGAACTGTCTTCTTCAGAAAGATCAATGCCAAAAACAGTTTCTTCATTTGGATAGTCCTGTTCACTGTATAGGGATTCTACATCTTCTTCCTCAATCTGCAAGGTTTGGATAAGTCTGGTGGACTTTTCAGTTTTGTTTGGACAATTTTTTGCAAAATGCCCGGTATTTCCGCAAATGAAACATTTCGTCCCTTTTTTCTTTCCTCTGAAAGATTTGTTCTTGAAAAACTTCACCTTTCTTTTCCCTTTGAATTTCTTCCTGTGTTTGGAATATTTTGTGAAGCTTTTTCCTTTTGGGAAGGACTTGCTTTTGCAAGAGCAGTCTTTTTTCTTGCACTTTATCTCCAACTAATTCTTCTTATAGTTCTTGGAGTATCTTTTGTGATTCTTCAAGATTCCTTCAAGTAATTGTTGTTGGTTGCACAGCTTGTCTAATGCAACAATGCATGTCTGATGGATTTCTCCGAGTGTCATTTGTGTAATTTCTTTGTTCTACATGTTGAACATTCGGTACATTTCTCCTTGAACTTCTTCAGGAAGTGAACTCACATAAGTGTTCTTTAGACTCGGATCATTGTATCCATTCAGCAAATAAAATCTCTGCTGCATTCTTTGGAAACGTCGTTCGATATCCTTCATCTTTAAAGAACAACATTTCATCTCAAAATATTCTTTTCGAATTTCCTTGTCTACTGTGTCAATGTTTACAAGGAATTCAAAATGAATTGCTGAAATGACTGTATCTGTGCTTTCCATTCTGTGAAGTAGATCTTGATTTACTGTTCCGATACTTTGATACCATTCTTTCAAAGTTCCCGTCATTCTGGCACAAAATTCTTCAATGACTCGGTATCGGTCAGCATCTGGATCTATCATTTTTGCATCCATCCATGCCTTGAAATCAAGGAGCTTTTTTCTCCACTGTTTTGGAGGAATATCGTCTAGTGAGAACAAAGGAGTTCCTGAAATTCTTTGTGGTGGAGTGTTTATTTCTGGTGCATGTAATCCAGAGGTAGAGGCTTCAGGACTTTCTCCATTGGATGACATGAAGATTTTTGACAGATCTGCATATTCTTCCTCTGTGTCCTCTTCTTCTGATGGAGTTTGTTCTGAGGTATTAGAGTCACTGTCATTTGTGATGACAAAGACCTCATCCTTGGATGATGTTTCTTCTTGTTGTTTTTCCTCAGCAACTTGTTTTTCAAGGGGTTTTTTCAACATAACTTCTTTGTTTTTTCTTCCAAAAAAGGTAGTTTCTTCTGGAAGAGTTGGTGGTAAGAAAGGTGGTTTTACCGGATGTTGTACAACTGTATGTGTGAGAAGTTTTTGTGGAGAGATGAGGAATGGTGAATATGTATTCTCAGGAGGAGGTTTTGCAATTTTCTTGACGTATTCTTCTATCTCAGAGACTTGTTTTCTGAGTTTTTGTAATTCTCTCTCCTTTCTGGCGTTTTCATGGAAGTTGTATTCAGTAACTTCCTTCATCCCTTCTTCCAGAGTTTCAATCTTTTGATTTGTTTCAGCATAAGATTTCTGGATTCTCTCTGATATTTGATTTAGTTGATACTGAAAAGATTCTGTCATTTTGTCTACCTTTCTTTCAATAACCTTTAAAGGGCTATTTTGAGATAAAGAATTGGATGTTTGCCAATTCAATACTTCTTCTGCCTGGCTCAGTGGTTTGTATGATCCTTCTGGAAGGATTTCTGTGGATTGGACAAATGGTTTGGAAGATATTCCTTTTTCTGGATCACTTTTCCTTTCCAGAGTGGGAAAATCTTCATCTTTGAACATGAAGCATTAGATTTCTGGCTTCTTTTGTTTCGATTGAAATAGATTGGAACAATTTTTTTATGGTGGCCAGGTGATTAGATTTGAATCCGCCGGAGGTGGTGGATATCCCTCTTTTCTGAGGACTTTGAGTCCTTCTTCATAAATAGGCAAAGGTTCTGCCTTTTTCTTGATACCAACCCAGGGGCCATTATCAGGGTCGCTTTTCCTTGTTGACTTTGGTGGTGGCTTACATCTTTTCTTTTTTCTGGGATCGTCTTCATCATCAGAGTCAAAATCTGATTCAGAATCAGAATCATGATTACAATGCGGGTCACATCTGGATGGTCTACGTCCCATAGAAAATGTCCATTCAATTTATCAGAAAAGATGGCTTTTCCATCATTTTGGAAAGAGTGTACTGAAATTTTTCTTTCTCTATCTCCAAGTGTGATCATCATGGTGTGAAAGACAGGAGGGGTTGCTGGTTTCTCCTTCTTCTTTCCATTTGAAGGTAGTTTTGACACTACTGTCAACAAAGTTTCTTCTGAAAGTAGCTTCTGTTGCTACTATCTGCTTTTCTTTCTTCTTGAAGTTCTCATAGTTGCTTATCCACTCAGTGGGAATAAGACTTCTGAGTTCTTCTCTTGGTATCTGTCTAGGAACCTGGACTATGGTTGGTGTTTCCTGGTCATCTGCAGCTATGACCATGAGGGCATTTCCTTCAAAGTTTCTTTCTCCAGGAAGATCAAAACAATGATCTTGAATCCTGTAGATTATCTGATGGTGTAAGGTGGTTGATAATGCCGCCTCGTCTTGTGGTGCTCCTACGAGCTGGACTTGTACCTTGAATCTATTTGGAAGGGTTGGATCTTTCAGTTGGACATTGAAATTTGGGAAAATAGTCAAGACAGCACTTCCTGCGTTGAGTGTTGTCAAAACTGTTCCTATTACAGCTTGTTCATACTTTTGGTATGTAGAGTCTAGCAGCGTGACTCTAGCTGTAACTGGTAGTCCTTTTCTGCCATGAAGGGTCAACATCAATCTGACGGCTCCGAGATGGAGGGCTACGTAGTCATGGGCTCTCCATTGTTTTATCAGCTCTTTGCTGATTTCCAGATCTACGTATTGTTCTGAACTGGTAGCATGCAGGGCTACCTGATCCATGCGAGAGCTTTGTATGTACTCTCTGCATCCTTTTCTGGGAGTAGAGATCAGTTTTCTTATGGAAGAGATCCATGCAAAATATGATCTGTTTCGCCTGAAAACATTGTACGGACTCAGAAGAGGGGGTAAGGAGTGTTCTATTTGAGATTCTTCTGGAATATACTGGTATTCTATCAAGTTTCCGATTTTTGAGGAAAGAGTCTTTTTTAAAAGAGTCTGGAGATAATTTGATTATTTAGCTTATTTGTGGTTAAAACTATTATAAAATACATTTTATAACACAACAAATACTACAAAATATTAACACTTTAATGAATAAATCAAATTCAACCAAATGTGATAAATAAATGATTAAATTATTTTGTAAAATATTAAGAATCAAATTAACTTTAAAAATCAAATAAAAACTAAAAATATATTTTTAAAAAAATAAACAATAAATGCAAGACTTGATTAATTTAAGAAAGATAACACGACTTTATAATAAATAACAAAATCTATATCAGTATTAACATATGTTGTTCCTAAGCATGTAAATTGATTAACGAGAGTGTTAGTATATATGTGATGTCATTTCTCAATCACAAACTAATATGCGAATTCATATTTTGAATGATTTTTTTATGAATGGGTAAGTTAAACTGTTATATCAAACGTACATCAATGTGGGATTTAAGAGCAATCAGTCTCATGTTAGATTCAAAGATATCTCGAAAACCAAACATGATTAAAACAAATTACTTTAGCTTCTAGCTTTGCAAATAATACCCTACCAAGTTGAAAAAATGTATAAAAAAATTAAAAATATAAGTTAACTTTTATATATATATATATATATATATATATATATATATATTATATTCTGCTAAATGTGTATTGGTTTTGATATCAAGTTAGTTATTAACATTGTTAAGGTTAATTTATATGTATGAGATCACTTGGAGTTTGATACTTCTGTCACAATTTTGTTATTAAAAGAAATTTTAATAAGCTAAGAAAATAATATGTATAAAACTACTTGTTAACCTTGAACCTTGAATGTAAAATTTTTGAACATACCAAAACAAGTCTCTCTATCAAGAATTAAGGGATATAAATAATTTAGAACCCTCCTTGTTGTTTTATAGATAGGGCCAATGTTAAGATAAAATTATTAAGTTAAGTAATATTCATATGATGGAAACCTTGTTGTATGTAACTATTTTCAATCCAATTAAGCCATAAAAAAATAGAGCAAACAGTGCTGGAACGGTACAGTTCAGTGTGGACGAAAATGTAGTGATTCAAAGCAGTGGAAACTTCATGGAAATGGAAGCAATGACATGTTGTGGTTGAGTGAAAGTAGTGGAACAAGGTTATTGGAAGAGTGAGGCCAACTTCCAATGGAATCTCTAAGCTAGTATTATAAGAGAAGCTAACAAAAATGAAGCTCAAAAACCAAATGTGCTGTAAAAATTTCAACAGCCTAACACTAGTTCAAATCAAGTTTAAAATTTACAACACTATGCACTCCTATTTATAGAGCGCATTCTCACTCTAGTTTCTAAAGCAAGTTCTCTAATTATAGCTTATATGACAAGCTTCTAACCCTAGTTTCTATGACAAGCTTCTCAATCCTAGCTTGTACTCCAAGGCTCTCACAAGGTGATAATAAGTGGTACAAGGAGAAAACATCTTCCATACCCTAAATTGGACTGCCAACATTATTTATGGGTTTCAAAGCCCAACATCTTACACTACATGGCCCAAAATACAAGACCAAATATATTCTAAAATATTCTAAACAATTTATACAATTTAGAGGACTTCTCCTTGATGTTCTGTGTTCTCCAAAGTGATCTCTCCATGGTTACATTCGGGCCCAAGCAACTGGTTGAAAGCCCAAACAAATGGGCCAAATCTTCTAGAAAGCTCTTGATCTACTCTCTGATACGTTGTCTTCCTTATTCTTTCATTAAGGCGGCTAGGGCGTATTCTATCAATATGAGGTGGTGTTATCTCTTTTAGTTAGCTAAGTGAACATGAACAATGTTCTCTATGAAGCTTTTAGGGGCGCAAGAGATCTGAAAGTAATTTCAGCACTATGCAACATAGTCTCTCTTTTTTTATTTTTCTTGGTGAATAACTTTAAAGAGGTGTTGAATTATATAACCATTGCAAATCTATTTTTAATCGTCAAGTAGCTTCAAGTCAATTAAGTGTTGTTCTTTAAGAGCTTGATTAAGTCAATTAAGTATTGTTCTTTATGAGCTTGATTGTGAAGGATGCATTAGATGCACTCAACATTGTGAATGTACTTCCCTTCTTGGACAACATATCTTTGCTTAATTTTATATAAAGTATAAAACATATAAATAATATTTACAAAATTGACAATACTCACATCAAGAAAGCGTTAAAGAAAAATAACTTTAACTCTTTATCAATAAATCATTGATAAACACATCTTTTTGGCAAACTAAAATAACAGTTATTTCCTCTACCATAAAATAAGTATATATTATTTTCATCAAAAGTACTTATTTTATTAAAATATAAAATTTTTATATTAAAAATAATATTAGAAGACATGTAGAGCTTTATATAAGTATAAATATTATATACAAATATTGTAATAGAAAAAGTATAAATCAACTTATTAATTATTAAAATAAAAGATAACATAAGATTATAATTTATTTAAATAAGTTTTCCTCATTATATATATTAATATAGTTACAATGTCTTAAATTTCATAATTAGTTTGGGCATGTGTAGTAAAGGAGAATAAAGAAGAATAGAGAAGAGTTTCATCAAATGCATAATTAGGTTACTTATCTTTTGTTTTTCTTATTTGTTTTTAATACATTAATAGAAACAATAGAAAATTATAATAGTTAGGGACACATTTCGCTAGAAAAAAGTTATTATTTCTACATGAGAGATAATTTATATCTCTTTATAAACCATCAATCTAACTGTTAATATAAAATAAAATGAAAAGTTGAATGGAAATTTAAAACTGAAACTAATTCATAAAAGTACATAACAACGTTATTATAACTAAATAAATTTATAAATATAACTGAAAGTAGTCCTTTTAATTATTCTTACGTATTAAAAGTTAAAAGTACATTTAAAATTTGATGATATGATTAAAAAGTTCAGTTTTTACACTTTTTTAATGTAATTTTCAGTTTTAAGGTTTATTTAATGCTTTGAAACAGATCTATAAATAACTTAATAAAAACATGTATGTTAATTTTGAGTGACATGTAAATAAAACGCACCAAATAATTTCTTATTTATTTGTTCTATAAATGATCATAAAGAACAACAATATGGTACAGAGAATTTCGTCTCATGTTGACACAAAAGCAAAAGGATCCGTTGGCAACAAAGTTTAATGCCGAGTGGGCCACTCTAGCCACTTCAAGGAAATTTCAATTCCACTATTATTATTTTTATTATTATTATTATTATTATTTCCCTATTTTTCCTTTCAAAACTTCAAACCGTTACCGTTTTCATTTTAATTTTACATTTTATGTTATTCCACAAAGTCGGTCACCTCCTTCTTCTCACGCCGCGTTGTTCTTCTCTCCATAACTGAGGTGAGAGAGAAACAGCGTTTCAAGAATATTCGTAAAAAGGAAAAAAACAGAACACGATGAAGCGAAAGCTCGAAACGCTGTTTATGTTAACACGAAAACGATCGATTCAGTTTCTAATCGGTGCGTTTTTCTTGTACCTCGTACTCGTCACACTCGAAATCCCTTTTGTTTTCAAAACCGACTTCACCGCCGTCGCCACACGCGCTCCCAAGCTCCTAAGCGAGGAAGACTCGCTACTAAAGGAGTCCCCGGCGCGTCCTTTGAAAACGGTTTCCAACGCCGACTCGCCGAGTCAACTCGCTAGTCGTAATATCGTTTCGGCGTTGGTCCTAAACGACGCTGCGTTCGAATCCAACGGCAACGACGGGTCGTTGGAGCTCTACAAGCTCGTAAAGCACGCGCGCCAGGTGGGACGGAGACTCTGGGGGGACCTGGAATCTGGAAAGTCGCGGACCGTTGTGACGAAGCCCGAGAACCGGTCCAGTTCGTGCCCCGGTTCGGTTTCTCTGTCCGGTTCGGAGGCTGTGGGCGTAGTGCCGCTCCCGTGTGGGCTCACATTGGGCTCACACGTGACGATCGTTGGGAAGCCGTTGGCGGCGCGGCCGGATTTCGAGCCGAAGATAGCGGTTGTGACGGAGGATGAACCGGTGATGGTTTCGCAGTTCGTGGTGGAGTTGCAGGGGCTAAAGACGGTGGACGGTGAAGAGCCTCCTAGGGTTTTTCACTTCAACCCGAGGTTGAAGGGGGATTGGAGTGGGAAGCCAGTGATTGAACACAACACGTGTTATCGCATGCAGTGGGGTTCCGCTCTCAGGTGCGACGGTTGGAAATCCAAGGCCGATGAAGATACCGGTGAGTTTCGAAACTGAGATTAGATTGTTTAGAAGCTTGATTTCGCGTGATTAATTTGGAAATTTGTAGATTAGGAAGTGTTTTATGATGTTGATCTTTACTAGTAATTTGAATGTGTTCTAAGTTATATAGTCCTCTTTCATCTTTCATCTTTGCTTTGATTTTTTTAAAATTTATACTTTGAAGGAACTGTTTAGAACGTAAATTCAACCACCAAATTACCTTAAAAGTCATCCAAAGATGATTGATTGGATGTCTGATTTTCTCCCCAATTGATAGCAAGAAATATGTGATTGTTCCATTTTGTGTGGTGAGGTTGCTTGTGTTTGGTTATGGTTGCATTGGGTTTGAATTGAATTGGGTCATTGCTTGCATTGGGTGCAGTTGATACGATGGTGAAGTGTGAGAAGTGGATTAGGGATGATGAAGATCACTTGGAGGAGTCTAATTCGATGTGGTGGTTGAAAAGACTGATAGGGCGCACCAAGAAAGTAAACGTTGACTGGCCATTCCCGTTTTCTGAGGGGAAGCTATTTGTTCTTACTATTAGTGCTGGCTTGGAGGGGTATCATGTTACTGTTGATGGGAGACATGTCACATCTTTTCCTTATCGCGCTGTGAGTGATATATCCTTTCCCTTCAAGTTATCTACCTGGACTTGAAGATTGATTTGCATGATCACTTCATTTTGCCTTTTCATTTTGGCAGGGTTTTACTCTTGAGGATGCCACCGGGCTTTCCTTGACTGGAGACATTGAGGTTCACTCTGTATTTGCAGCGTCTTTGCCTTCATCGCATCCCAGTTTTTCCCCACAGCGGCATCTCGAATTTTCCCCCAAGTGGCGTGCTCAGCCACTTCCTCACTTTGGCGTAGAATTGTTCATTGGTGTCCTCTCAGCTGGAAACCATTTTTCTGAGCGGATGGCTGTGAGAAAGTCATGGATGCAGCATAGGCTTGTCAAATCTGGAGCAGTGGTTGCTCGGTTCTTTGTTGCACTGGTTGGTTATTTGTTTTAACAGTTGTTATTTCGTTTCTGATATTCAGCTGGCGTTTCTTACGATTTGATTGAAATCTTGGCAGCATGCAAGACAGGAAATTAATGTAGAGTTGAAGAAGGAAGCAGAATTTTTTGGTGATATTGTTATAGTGCCTTACTTAGATAACTATGATCTTGTTGTGTTGAAAACAGTGGCCATATGTGAATATGGGGTGAGTTATTGATTAAAAATAATCGAGCTATACCAAGTTTCGAGTGATATTTAAGATATTTCTTTCTGCAATATAAGATGTGCTTTATTGTTTATAGGTTCATACGGTTTCTGCTAAGTATATCATGAAAGGCGATGATGATACTTTTGTTAGAGTGGATGCCGTTATCAGTGAAGCAAGGAAGGTTCCAGATGATACCAGCTTTTATATCGGTAACATAAATTACTATCATAAACCCTTGCGATATGGGAAATGGGCAGTGACATATGAAGTAAGTAATCACTACCCATCGCAATGCTTTTGTTTAAACGTTAAATTCAGGAATGAGAATACTGTGGAAATAGTTATTATTTTGGCAATGTCAATTAAGGATATGTCTATATTTTAATTCAAATAATGCCTGAAGTTACCTGTTTTCTTAGCTCCAAATTGCGTTTGCACACTCCCTCGGCTGTGTGAATATCATGGTCCTTATGTGTGTTGTCATGTTTAGCTAGGGCCTATGCTTTCGTAGTTTTATACTGCAGGAAAAATCTTGGTGTATTTAAATACTGATGTTTTTGTTTCTTATTATTTTTCCAGGAATGGCCAGAAGAAGATTACCCACCCTATGCTAATGGCCCGGGTTATATTTTGTCATCAGATATTGCACTATATATTGTATCTGAATTTGAAATGCATAAATTAAGGGTTAGTAAACATTATTTATATTGCACTGTTTTCTCTGTTCTTCCTTACCTGAATGAGTGAATTACTTTCATTTGAAATTTGTGTTTGGCTGAATGTTTGTGTGATTTCTTCTTTATGCAGTTGTTTAAGATGGAGGATGTGAGTATGGGAATGTGGGTAGAGCAATTTAACAGCTCAAAACCTGTACACTACTCTCATAGCTTGAAGTTCTGCCAATTTGGTTGCATAGAAGATTATTACACGGCCCATTACCAATCGCCAAGGCAGATGATGTGTCTGTGGGATAAACTGCAAAGGCAGACAAGGCCTCAGTGCTGTGACATGAGATGACAAAAGAGACAACATAGGTTGTGATCTTTGGTTCCCATGAGAGGGACAGAGAAAACAAGTTTTGCAGTGAAGCCATATACCCTCGAATATTGTATATACTGTGGAGCTTGATTAGTTAATCGTCGCCCTGTATAAAATGGCCGTTTTATTCTCAGTATTTATTTATTTATTATTGTTTTTCTGGCTCTCTTTTGGTATCCTTTTAGCTCAATTCTTTTGGCTGGGGATTGGATGATGATGATGATGATGATGATGATAAAGGGGGAAAGGTGGGAGGGATAAAAGTTCTGTAAAATCATTTGAGGGATAGCTCTCTTTATATATTCCACAGAAAATATAGATCAATTATTACACCAAGCTGGTGCTTTTTGCCTCTTCCACTCATTCCTTTTCTTCAACTTTCCATTTCACCATTATTTTAACCTAGTTTGCTTTATTGAGTAAACTCCCCCAAGTTAAAGATTATTGAGAAAATTCGGTTTAGATAAATTAGAAAATAAGAAAAAAAAATTCATGGTTTTGTACAGGTTAATTGACTTAATTTTAATTTGTTTTATATTTAAGAAACTCTGTAGTTTTGATACCAATTATTTTCCTCACAATCTTAGCTTTTGAATAAATTTTACACAATTTTGATCTTTCGGTTCTTAATTATTTGTATTTCTTTTCGTTATTTTATATATGATCCAGTAGAAAAGTGTATGATATTCGTAGGTCTACAGAATTGAAGAGGTAGCAGCCAAAATGAAAATTGACTAAATTAATAAACAATTAAATAATTAAACAGCATAAAATGAATCAAAATTACAGCTAATAAAAATTAAAATTGTGAAAATACTTATAAAGTAAAATTGTGAATTTTTTGAGGTACAGAAATTAAATTTGATTGTTAAACCAATTTCACCCTTGAAAAAGTTTAGAGAAAAATAAAAAAATTATGAACTAGAATTATTCTATAGAAGAAATTTAGAGAACACAAAATTATAAAGAAAAATTAAATAAAGTAGAAGTTAATTTGTAAATTTTTTATTAGATCTTTTAAAAACTTTTGGTTTTTTTTTTTTAACTTTGGTATAAATTAAATGTATTTCATGAAAAAAGTTAAACTGAATATTTAACAACGCACATGACTTGGTTTAAACTACAAAAAGAAAGTAGCAATCAATTTGGCTTTCTGAATATGATTAGCAGCTAGGTCTGGCCACGTTGAGTGATGTTCATTCTGAAATTAGAATAAAAAATAAGAGGTTTGTTTGAAGATTAGATTCCATTCCAATATTCCAATATCCAAAAAATAAGAGGTTTGTTCCAATTTCCTTCGAACCATCACTGTTAAATCCAGTGATTAAATATTATAGTAGCTAATTTTCTCTAGTTATTTGAATTTCCTTAGGCATGATTTTTTTATAACTTGAGTTCTTACTATTACATTATAAACTTTTCTTTGATATCCTACTAGTTATTGAATTCTCTGAATGAACCTATTAGAAAAAGTTTGATAAATTGAGGTTCAATAAATCATGAGTCAACATATACAAAGTAATTTAAAAAAATCATTAAACTCTTAAAATAATAATAAAATATAAAGTGTATTGAGATTAAGTGAGTTTATTAGTGTTACTTTTTCATCTTTTTATAGTAGAACATCAATTCTTTGTCCCACTATAGTAAAACATATGATTGGATGAGTATAATATTGGTATACATTTTGAGGGCCATTAACATCATCCATTATTCTTCTGTCTGCCTTGTGATAAAATAAAAGTATGTGTCCTATTTGACGTTTGGATTTTTTGATTTACGTTTGACAGGTTAAGAATACAAACTATTTAAATAGTTTTAGTTTGAATGTGGATTATATCTAATAATTGAATTTCTAACATCTAAAGCCCTGTTTAAAGTAACTAGGGTGTATCCAAGGGTTTAATTTGCTTTATATATATATATATATATATATATATATATATATATATATATATATATATATATATATATATATATATATATGAAGCAAATTATCACTAAACTGCCTATTCTTTTTTCAAATTTATCAAGAAAATTATAGAAATAAATAAGTTATGTTTAAAAAATACGACTTTAAAATAAGAAATCATATTTTTAAAATATAACTTTTACATTAAAGTAGAATTGTATTCTAATTACATGACTTATTTTTTCTATTCTTAGTGAAATTATATGTTTACAAAATTTTTCAATTTTTTTATTTTATCTTTTTACGTGACTTTTTCTAATAAAGAAAAACTATTGTAATGCAATTAACTAAAGACAACCAACACAGTTTTCTAAAAAAAAAAGATCGCATGAAATGGAAGGGTTTAGGTATAATTTGAAGAGGATATTGGTTTCAAAAGCTTGAAAAGTAGCAGCTGAGACTCAAGCAATGTGAAGAGCTAACAAAATCTTGCTTTGCTTTAGGGCATAATGAGAGTTGTCATTTTTTATTTGTATTCATTTCATCATGTTGCATTGGTGGGTTATTAATGTGCTTACTTTTTTTTAGAAGAGTTGATTTCTAAAAGAATAAAATAAATCAAAATTTATAAACAAAAGTTGTACAGTAAACATAAAATTTCATTGAAAGTAAAGAAAAATAAAATAAAAATTACACCGTCAAAACACAATTTCTATTTCAATATAAAAGTTATGTTTCAATTTTCCACGCTATTAGTTTGAATGGTTTAAATTAGTAGCAATATTTTTAAAATCCTAGATTATGTAGCACTCAAAACTTGGAATTTATAAGCAAGAATAGACATCTGGAACGGTTAGTAATTACGTTGAGAAATAAGAAAGTGAGAGCATTTTTATGAGATGAGATGAACAAAGTATTGGTGAAAAGCTGATGAGTGAAAAAAATAGAACTACAGGGCTTGATAATCAAAAGCCATATATCTATTTAAAGTTACAGTACTTGTTAACAGTTATAGTACACCGATCGAATGGGCCAAATAAACGCCCAACAAATTCTCATTCACTTCCGTAGACCCTTTGAGGTAGAATACTAAATACTAAAAAATGACTACCTAATCTACACAACTCAGTATGATGCTGCTGCTTCTGGTGGAAAATCATGCACCAAGGGCTGCTTAGATTGCCACAGGAAGACAGATCTTAGCCTTAACTTCCTTTCAGGCACATAACAAAATTTATACTTGTATTATCATACATGTCACTTGCTTTCCTTCATACCAAACTACCATCATTGATCATTCCCTTCATCTTTGGTTGTTGTATTTGGACCCTCATCAAAACCTGAGCTAGGGGCAAGCTCGTTCAAATCAAGGAAACGTCTTTTTGTGGTGCCCTCAACTTCCTCCTGACCTACACTACTAGATTTTTCAGGAGGCTGAATTTTGCTTTCTTCATTCTCCTCTGCACCAGGATATTGGCTGTTCCCTTCTGCAGGGTAAGTAACAGGCTCCACATCTTTGGTTTCTTGTTCTTCATCGTCATTGCCATCTGAATCTTCACTTTCCATCATATACTCTCCATTCTCAGTAGGATCTGAGTGCTCATCTGATGCATTAGACTTGTCAGGTTTAATGAACTCGGTTTCTGAATCAGACATCTCTAACTGCCGGTAATTTATACGTTTTTGTGTTGCCCTCTTACTGCGCCTTAGACCTGATTGAATCTCACCCACAGACCTGAGTTTAGTTTCCCTCCTGGTTCGGCCTGCCAGTCTTTTGAATTTCCGGGGCCTGTCACTTTCCTCACTGACACTCATGGAATCTTCTTCATCATCTTCTTCATCTTCAACATTATCTTCATTCCAATTATATTCTTCATCTCCTTCAGAGCCAGAGCTACTAGAAGCCTTCCTTCTCTGCTTGCGTTTCTGGAGATATTCTTCAGAATACACGGCTTCTCCCACAATATCATCATCACTGTCATAGTCAGCCTCATTATCTGACAATGCTTCAACAAACTCTTTCTCTGAATACCGTTTAGGCTTCTGTCTTCGTCGATTGCTGATGTGAAATAAAAATTATCAGTGAAATAAGATATACAAGTCTTCAGAACATATTTGAAGGGATAAAATCAGAACTACAAACCTTCTGTCCAAGTCTAGTATGTCAGTTTGATTATCTTCCTCCATATCGTCGAAGTCTGGTGATTTTGGAGACAGCGTGCCAAAATTTAGATCTTGAGGGTCATGTGAAGGAGAAGGACCACTCCATTTACCATTGGATAAAGCTTCGGGTTTTGATCCTGGTTCTCTCCTCGGTATATGTTCTGGGGATGGTGGTTTCCGTCTGATATAGAAAGAAACATAAACTATGCCATGAGTACAAAGCATGACAGATGCATATGATTGGTCCCCGTTCTCTCAATATATGTAACAAAAAAATTACATACATATCAAGAACAGCCAAATAGAGGTACAAGAATGTAAGATCAAAATGTAAAATCCATACTTGGTAATCTTAATTGCCTCATTGATGGACCGATCGTAATCATCTGCAAAGACAGCAATGTCAAGTTAGGTCAATGTAAAGCCTCAAATACTGACACTCAAGAAACGAGTTTAATTTCATCCAACCAAACCAAAAATTATGTAGTCCAGGAGAATCTGTCATAATTATAGCTAAACAGGAAGCTGAAGTAAAGTTACATCCTGGATGCACAATGAAACCATGAAATTATCCATGTCCACATAGTCCCACTATCATCAATGCAGGGTAAAATTACAACAAAACTTAGTGATAATGTTACTTTTTTAAAAGATGTGGATGTATGAAAAAAATAGTGTAGCTATGCAAAATCCAATGTAACTTTGATCAGATCCAACGGATGATCCCAAAACCAATGTCAGCTATCAGAAAGAAAGTCCCACTAAATTATCCCTGTACTTCTGAACCAGCAGCCCCCTTGGTCCATGCAGGGAAAGCTTTTTAATTCTTCTACTAAAACATAGATTCCCTAAGAAGAATGGAATAGATATTCTATACAATACTCAGGCCAACAATGTTTTAAATAGCTCTTTTGAAAAGACCTAACGTCTCTATTCAGAGGGATTTTTTGGAACCATCACGTATTTTGTCCGCTATGGACACTACAGCAGGTAATGGCCACTTGTTTCTACTGCAGCAGTCTATAGCACACTATTTAAAACCCTCATTCAGGTTACTTGTCCCAGAAGATACCTAGGGTCCTAACATACACACAACAACCCAATAGTAAAAACAGTGAGCCGTCTAAGCCTCAGTAGTCCATGCAAAGAAAAGAAAAAAAATGAGGAAAATGAAGAGGCCAAATCCAGCTGTGAAAACAAAATGCCAACAATGATAAAACTTCTTACCGAAAGTGTAGGTCACAGGTTTCCTATCACGTAGTGAACGGCCTAGGGCAAGCCCATCAACACCTAAGAAATTATCAAGAAGAAGAGCTTGTCTATGTTGTTTTTTCATCAACCTCTCCTTTCTCTGCACAAGACAGATCAATTTTGTCAGTTGAAAGCACAACAGGATTCTTCATGAACCATTTATCAAGATAAAAAGAAGAGCAAACATGAATTCGAGTTCATCACATCTTCTCAACCCATACCAGTTTGTCAGTTAAAAGCACAATAGGGTTCTTCAAGGACCGTATATGAAGATAAAAATAAGAGCAAACATGAATTGAAGTTCAATTCTCAAAATGCCCCATTTTTTCAATTTTCTAAACCCATTGAGAGGAGGGTAGGGTAGAGAAGACAAAAATAGTACCTTGTGAACCTTCTCAATTTCAGGGAGCATGTCTATCTTCACCTTCTTCCCCACAGAAACCTCCGTTCTGTTTTTACTTGTGAAAAGCTTCTCCTGGGCGATCAGATGAGTAAAAGCAAATAAGATGAAGCTCAACTAAAAAAATGTTGCAAATTTTATGAAAAATGGCAGAGTTAGGTGATTTTAAATTATTTCCCTTTGAAAATGAAAAAAAAAAAAAAAAAAAAAAAAAAAAAAATATATATATATATATATATATATATATATATATATATATATATATTAACGGTCAATCCTATCATCGATAACAAAAAATATATTAGCATTCTTGGG
>Ga0209700_100593_pt1 | contig 70026 bp, 24 predicted proteins | sample SiratroredBW_FD_187528 | JGI IMG/M metagenome (GOLD analysis project Ga0209700, IMG submission 187528) | Root nodule microbial communities of legume samples collected from California, USA - Siratro red BW (SPAdes) (version 2) | ecosystem: Host-associated > Plants > Roots > Nodule | place: USA... | reverse complement strand
GCACTACTTCTATTAAAAGGGAGAAGAGAATGTTTTGGTACATTGAAATGGGAGGAGGAGGAGTTCTTTTATAACTCACAACCTCCCCCCCTAAGAATAAACCCACTGATGTGGGACTTGAAGTTAAGCCAAAATCAACATAACTTGCATGACTTCTCATTTGAAGATTCTATATTTTTTGAATATTTTGTCAATCCTTTTCTGTCTCATAGAGATTCTTGCACCAATATTTTCAAACTCAGTTTTACATTTGGTAAATTCAATCATTGACCATGTTATTGATACACCACTCATATCTACAACCATCAACTTCCTGTAATTCATACTGGGTGTTTCCTGAAAAAAATCTTATCAACCTTTTGTCTATCATTCTCTCAACATTCTCAAACTTATAACCATTAATATCACAATCTTTTAATTTTTATTCCCTTAAATGCTTGTACCTTTATTGTTTATTTAAGTATGTATGGACATGTTAGATGAAGATGTGTCATCCATGTTAAATTTAAATTATGTGAGACTAAGAATTTGGATAACATCAAGTAAATAGATGCAAATATTATTAACTCAATTTTTTAAAAAGTGAGTATCTTTTTTTAAATAATTTAGCAAATAGTTCATCTTATTTAACCATAGTATGAAGGAATATTAAAATAAAATTTATATAAAAATATTAAACTTAATAATTATCTTTAAATTATTTGTATTAATAATTACATTTTTATTGTATAAGTTTAATTGTTACATATTTTTATCCCTACTTACTCATATAATAAAATTGTAACGAAATTTAAGAGAGAAAAAATTAGAAGACAAAATATAATAAAATAAATTCAAATAAAAACAAAATTCAGAAAAAGATAAGATAAAAATAAAAAAAAAAAAGAAATCAGGACAAAATGAATAGAGCAAATAAAAAATGACACTAAGTTACCGGATTGGATTATTCATAACATCACATACTTTTTTTCTAGATACAAAATCAATTTCTTTTAAAAATATTTTCATAAATTATTACTTTCAGAGATTATTTATAGTAGTTTAGTTAATCAATTGTTAATTACCTTTTATTTAAATAAATATAGTCTTTGAAGCTTCTGTAATTTATATTTAAATTAATAAGCATTATATCAAAATAATTTAATTTCAATTTAAAAAAAATTCTCTAAAATTGTTGATGTATAATTTATTTTGCCACTGATATATATCATTTAAGAGCATAGATGTTAGATTGTTATTTCTAATCAATCAACTACAAAACATTTTTAATTAATTTAGCGGTGACATCTTCCACTTTCACTTTTTCATCTTGTTTATGAATCATGTCAACACACTATTAACAAATTGACATGCAACTGACTTGAAGGTAAAATTTATATTATTCCGAAATTCAAATGGTATAATTCGTGAAATTGAAAAAGTTTGCAAAAATGTAAAAACTTCAACACGATAAAATTTTAAATTTAAAATATAATTTCATATATCAACAATGTTATCACCTATTAGTAACTTCACTGTCAATCAATAAAAATGTAACACATATAATTTTAAGATTTAGATGGTAAAATCCACAAATTTTTTGAATGATTTTTGTAACGTGGGACCATTTTTAAATTTTTTTCTGGAAACTCTGGTAATCTTTTAATTTTTTCAGAAGTTGTTTACTCTTTTAAATAATTATTTTTTTATGGTGGTTGAATTTGTCATGAACTGCTTTTGGTTTGTTTAAAATCGTTAGAAAGGTGTTTTTGAAATAAATAAAATAATAGAAATTATATTTTAGTGATTGTTTATGTTTAGGTTTTTCCCCATAATTTTATAGTATCCTTTTATATTTTTCCATTAATATAGATTGTAGATGTCGAAATATGATTTGAACATTCTAAAATTTAAAATAATTAGTTTTATCGTTTATAAAATTTGAAAAAAAAAATGTGAAGAATAAAATAAATAGAAAAACAAAAATAGTGAAACGTCGCCTGAGAGATTCGAACTCTCGCGAGGAAACCCCATGGACTTAGCAGGCACACGCCTTAACCACTCGGCCAAAGCGACGTCGTTGGTTAAGGGCTTAGAACGATATATAATATTTTCATTTTTTTATTTCTACTTTTTTTTTATATCTTTAATGTTGCCTAAATCTTATCAATGTTAAGTGGGTCATTATTTAACTAGAAAAACTCACTATAAAAATAAAGGATAGAAAGGATTATTTTAATCCTGGAATAGGGAAAGTAAGAATGCACATGCATGGCAACATGCATGATTGAGCTAAGTCACAACTAAATATTCCAGACAAAAGAAAATGCAAAAATCTAGCTGTTTAGGACATGGTGCATGGTTGGCAAATCGTGTTATCTAAGCATATATAAATATGCTTATTTTAGGCTAAGTCAATATAATTATGAAAAATGTTAAATAAACATATTATTAAACACGTATGTGTGGGAGAGGTTTGTTATGATTATAATAGATAGTTTTTAGTGATTAGCTAATAATATTATGTTATAATGTATAAATATAATATGAATATTTATATATTTAAAAAAAATTGGACAATTTTTATGGCCCTTATATTATTTTTTTAAATATATATTTATATATATTATTTTGGTTCTATATATGAAGAAAATGTATATTCTTGATAATGCCATTTACAATATTTATTTAAAATAATTTAAAGCAACAAATTTGGAGGACATCTGTCAACAAATACGTTAGTCACCTCACCTTCTTACAAGTATGTATCTAGAAATTTTAGAATTTAAGAAACGTTAGTGTAATGTAAATTATCAAGCTTTATATTTGTTTGTTAATGTTTTTCAATTGTAAAATAATTTATCAAAGTTTACTAATCAAGTAATTCTAATATTTATCTCTTAATAAATAAACGACTGTGTATTTAACTTGTCTTATGATATCATTAATATTTTTTAAGTAATTTTAATTTAAAAAAAATTTCTTACATCAACTATTATATAGAGCAATGATATGTAACACTTTCATTTGAAAAAAAAAATTATTATTTTTTTTATCCCTTTTCTTTTCACATCATATATAACACCTACATTTATCTTTGTATGTGCACTATAAAGTAGTGTCCACCGATCTTTTTTCAATCAATAGTACTGTATAAACAACAGATTTTGAAACAATATAATCTTATAATTGTACTCTATAAATCAACATTAGGAAAATAAGATAATCTTATAATAAAGACATGAATAGAAGAGTTAATTTCAAAATTTAATTAATTTCCTTATGTTAACAAGTGGTTTTCTACTCTCAACTAGTTTTGCATACTTTACTCTCAATGTATCTATGATAATTACAATGGTCTTAATGGTTTTTGGATTACGTTTAAAACTATCAACTACGATGTAAGAATATTTTTAATGACAATAACATAAAAATGCAATAGATTAAAAAATTTACCACAAACAACGTATCATGTTGAACCACTTAGTTATCTTAAGTAGTTAGAGAAAATAAAACATGAATTATACAATTTGCTAGCATTTTTTTTTCTGAAATGTTATATACAACGAACTAAATTTGAAATGAAATTTCATAAGATAATTATTGGAGTTCCATCTTTAACAAGAGATTAACATGTCTTTTTTCTTCACAGTAATGATATTTATAAAGGAAATCTAGAAAAAAATCTCCCTCATATAACTTTGATAAAATTATGCCTAGATGGAGTTTTCCCATACAAACAATCTAAAACGTCTATTGAAGAAATGGTGGGTCCAGTTCCTTGACAAATTTGTCTGAGTTCAACTCGTTTTGCACAAAAGAAAGAAGTGGAAAATTTCCAGACATATACATTTTCATTGTGAAAAAAAGATTATACAAAAACAGTATCCTTTCAGTGTGGTACATGCTTACAAAAAAAAAAAACAATTAATAGAAGATAATTACGACATTTGTTCACATATTTTATGTATATATTTTTTAATATTTTTTTGTTTTTATCAATTTAGTGTAATCTCATAAAGAAATTTGAATAACAAGTAAGTTGTTGGAATTCATGACAAACTTTAATTCTGTCCCATAGAATTTATATATGACAGATGATTTTAGTTTTTCTTTTCTCTTGTAAGTTGTCCATATTGAAAACGACTCATCACTTCACTTTAAAAACAAATAATTAAAAAAAAAACAAATCATATACGATTTTTATGTGATTTTAAAAATCTGAATTGAAATCATATTCAGTAAACCCAACTTCTTCTAATGTAAAGTTGTGACATCAAACACAACTTACTCATTTTTGTATTTTTTTCTCTCTCTAAATCTACTGATTTTTATTTTTTTTTACAAAAGTACACAAAAATATTAATTAAAAAATACATTTTTCCAACTTTACACAAGTTCACTTTAGTTAAACCCACAATTATGATTGAATATTTTCGATGCATCCGCTCATCCACCCCGGTTACTAGGTCGTTTTGCCTTTTGTGTCACATGGGACAGTTATACGAGCTGCAACGTTATTGTCACTGTCCAAATCATGGAGACATCTAGTCTAGTTAACGTGGGTCCCAATGGTGATTATTCAAAGAACACTGATGGCAAGTCCAATGTGTAAAGCGTCATTTTGGTGCTACTATAAAATAGATCATAAAAATGTGGATTGATCTTACATTCAAATAAACCTTAATAAAATCATTGTAACAAAATATGATTAAGATGCTTACGTTTGTAATAAATTATCCGTGAATCACATCCAAGTGACGATTTTTATTTTTTAAGGACAGAGAATACCGGCACCGACAGGTACCATGACGAACACTCAATTTTACACGTCTCAGGTAGCTAAATTTGTTTTCTTCTCTTTTTTGTTGATAAAAATGTAACCCCCTTAACTGTGTACGACAACTTTGCCAAATCTATGACGGATGAATGACTTTGGTTTTGGTTGGAAAACATTACCCTCGCCTTCTGTATTGAAGTAAGGTATCCCTTGTTTAAGAGGAAACACTGTGATCCATTAAAATGGATAGGTACTGTAAAGATTCTTTTGGGTTTTTCGAAGCCAACATGCTTCACTCCCCTTACTTCAGAATGAAATGAATCGAACGAATGTTTTGACCTCTAAACTTCATGGGAGATATTCTAGAGAGCAATTTAGGCACTTCCTTTTAATTAACTTCTGTCTATAAAAATTAGATTCTTTGCTGCAAAATAATCAAACATAATTTTAAAAATTTTCTCTGAACTAAAATTCCTAGGCACCATCCTCTCTTTGTATAGCTACTCTTCACATCATTTAACTTTTATTTTAAAACGCCTTCCATTCCCACCGATGAGAACATCACAACCCTCACGTTGTTCATTCAACGATCCGTTCAAATTACTGGGCACTGAAGCAGAATGGTAATGGAAATTTTTGTGACTGATAATTTACTGCTGTAGCCCACTAATCCGCGGTGAACATATGTTATTGAGTTTTGCTAAGAATGTGGCGAGAACACTGATTATATATTAACCATGATTTATTAAATAATTATAATATAATTAGAAAAACATTAAAAAGCTATTAAGAATATCCAGAAGTCAAAAAATATATTGAGAAAAGATAATAGAGAGAGGAAGAGTGACAAATAAAATAAACATAAAATAAATTAATATTAAGAAGCATGGCTCTTAAGAGGGCCAATACAGAATGATACAACTTACAACTGACCCGGAAAGACAACAAAACAATGTTCGAGAGATCCCTAAAAACACATAAAAATATCTTCTCTAATATTATAAAATGCCGCAAGATGCTTAGGAACGCAAAGTCTACATTAAAATTACACAGCAACACAGATTGCCCTATATATAAATTCCTACTTCTCTAGAACATACATTAGGGCAATTACTTATGCGAGCTATTGCCTACTGGCCAACGAAACCAAAAGGAAGAAAATTTACCACTTATATAAAATCAACCAGTGAAATATGGCAGAAAACATAGACAAGCACACCCTTCTCCAAGATAGCGAATCAAGATCACTGTAAAAGCTTAACTAGCAACGGGTTTTGCAATTACTTTCTTAATGGCTTCAGCATATGTCCTGTGCTGATAGGTCAGAGTGGATTCGAGCAGGTCCCAAAGTGAAGTCTTAGGATTCCAACCTGGCAGATTAACAGGTCAAGTAAGATACATTCTTAAAAGGTCAAATAGAGTGAAAGAGTGAGGAAACTTACCAAGCTGCCTGTTTATTATGGTCATGTCAGGAATTCTCTTGTCACTGTCATCATATCCCTCACCATAAAATTCTTTTGAGCTCACATCAATTGTCGGTGTTTCAGGAGTTTGTTCTCCACTCACCTTTGAGTAAACCTGTAGCATGAAATGCAATAACAATTGATTATTGAATTTCAAAAACATTAGGCCTAAATTCTAACAGTAGGTCAAATAATTAAAAAATAGATCACTTCACCTGAATCATTATTTCAGCAAGCTGCCTAACAGTAACCTCGTTGTTTGGGTTACCAACATTAAATATATGACCATTAGCCCTGGCAGGATTTTCCTGTTAAACACGACACAACAGTCGGTGAACCAGCCGACAATAAATTCAAGATGAAAAGAATCACATGGCCTGTACTTAGAAAACAATGGCCCAAAAAATAAAGAAAAAAACGTAAGAACCTACAATCATCAACAAGACAGCTTCAATAGCATCTTTTATGTAGACAAAGGTTCTTTGAGACTGTCCACCATCTACAAGCTTGAGGGGCTCTCCTCTGAGAAGATTCTGCAGTGAAAGAAAACTTGAGAAATTTTGAACAAAGTCTTGAAAACTCAGAATAAAATTCAGCAAAACTTATAGCAAAAGTAAGTAACTGACGTTGCTAAAGCAAGCAAGAACCCGAGGAACACCCTCACTTGGACCATCGATTCCAGGAATGAAATCCATTCTAGGTCCAATCCAATTAAACGGCCTAACAATTGTGAATTCCAAGCCATTTTCAGCACCCTCAGCTGCCAGCAATCACATAAGTGAGAACAATCAACATTCATCATCCGAATATTTTAAAAAAAAAACTACAACAAAACAAAAAAAGAAAAACTAACTCACCATAGATCAGCCTCTCAATCAACTGTTTAGCACAGGCATAAGACCACCTCTGCTTTTCAATAGACCCAAAGATGCAAGGAGACTCGTCTTCTTTAAGAATATAGTACTCAGGATCCTAACACAACATAACCAACAACACATATCATCTAATCTCATCACAAGAAACAACAAAACACCAACTTTTGCAAAACTGAAAAAACCAACGGTAAATTCATCAAAATTCACCATAAGTCAGCCTCCTATAACTAAATTAACAACCAGAATGCATGTAATAACGTACACGCAAATCCATCAAGAAAATCCACATTACTAAGCCTCAAAAGTACAAAGTCAAAATCACATGATAAAAAGACAATAATCAGTCACTAATCACAACCTAAACATAACGTAAAAAGAAAACCATTAGCCACGTCACTACACGAAATCCGAATCACCGACAAATTCCAAATTAAGGAAAAAGCACAATTCACAGATCTGGAACGGTCTTAAAAGAAAACGGTTAAAGAGAAAACGAAAGATTACCTTACGAAGAGGACTATCTTTGGGGAGAAAGGCTCCAATCGTTTTCCCGTACACTTCGCAAGTGGAGAAATGGATAAGGCGCTTGTTATTCTCCGAGCAGTATTTCACCTACAAAAAAGAACGAAACGACGTCGAATCGAAACAAATCTTTAAGATTTTCGCATTTCGAATTGAAACGTAACCAGAAGGGGCGGAATACCACGGGGAGCGCGTCGATGAAATTGCTGTAAATGGTGTCGAGAGGGCGCGTGTTATAATCCGCGGGGGTGCAAATGGCAGCGAGATTAATGGTCTGAAACAGAAAGCGAGAAATTAAGCGAAAATGAAAATGCAAAAAGAGGAAATGAAATGAAAGAGAAGTGGTTGGGGAATTACGAGATCTGCCATCTTGATGAGACCTTCGAGGCGAGAATCGTGCTTGATGTTGAGGCGGTGGAAGGTGATGCGACCGGCCCAAGGGAGAGTCTCGGGTTCGAGAAGGTGCTTAATCTTGTCATTGTAGACGTCCAAGGCGAGAACCGTGTGAGGGGTTTCGGACATGAGTTTCTCGCAGAGGTGCGAGCCTATGAACCCACCGGCACCGATCATGCAGATCGTGAGAGGCTTGATGGGTTTTCCGTCCAGATCCACTCGCGCCATTGTGCTGTTTCTGTTTTCGTTCACACACCAAACAACGCTTCCTCCAATTCGTGGTGATTTTAGCGCTACTCTCCCAGTGACAATATATAGCACACGAAAATGCAAAAAAAAAATAAAATAATAATAATAATAATATTATTAGCATTATTTTATTTAATAATCTTTGAATGGAAATGAATTAAAAGAGTTGAAGAACCTGTATTTTTTTCTCCCACTGTGACAAGCGATTCTCGGACTTTTAGTTTTGGTTAATTTAATACTGTCTTTCTTCTTCTGACATAAACACGGGAATGATATTATCTTAATTTTTTTGGTAACTAAGCACATTTTATCAATAAGTATCTTTGGTTATTAAAAGCTATGATTAACTTTCTTTTATTGATAGGAATAATAATAATAATTGTTTATACACCTAACTTACCAATAAAATTCTTGAAAATTATTTTTATCACTTTATTTCAGAAGATAGACTTCTATAAATTATCATTAAAATACAGTTTAGTTCATGTGTATTATCATTAAAGTATAATAATGTTTATATATAAGAACTGGATTATATTTAATAATAATATATGAGAGCACCCTTGAAAAATATATTTTAATATTTATATACAAAAACTAAATTATATCGTAATAATAATATATGAGAATAAGTTTCAATGAAAGATGAATATGAAAAATAAAAATAAAAAATTTAGATTTTTTACTGAAATATATCTTAAAAAATTAAAAAAAAGGTCAAATTTCATATTTCAACTTTTTGCACAATTCTTATTACTTTTGTTACCAACTTTTAAAATATCAAGAATGTATTAATATATAAATCCTTTAAAAGTAATCTAATGAGTGAATTTAAAAGTTTCTCTCTGGAATAAGTAAAAACTACTACAACAACACAAATTACATTTTTAATTATAGAAAACATCGGCAGGGACAATAATTATTGAAAGATAATTTATACAATTATACTTTTATACATTTTTTTTCAATGAATTCTTATTAAAAATCGAGAAACCTTCATTATCTTTCATCGTTAGAGATTTTTCATTTTTATTGATAGCAATAACAATGTTGTATAATGATCATGGAACAAATTATCAAGGTTATGTTTGTGTTTATATTTTAGTAAAATTGATTTTGAAAATGATGTTGGATTTTTAATTTATATTGAAGAATGATATTTTAAAATGAACTTAGAATAATTGATTTCATTTGAATGAATGATGAGATAATTTTAAAGTATAAAAATGTATTTTTAAAAGGTTTACAGTTTCCTCCAATAATAATTTATATTTACAGATAATTAATTTTGTTATTTTTATTTTAAGTTAATACTGCTTATTTTATAAATGCTTTTAGATTGTATTTATTATTACATCATGACAAAATTCTTATATTATATATCTTGAGATCAATTTTCTCTATTTTTTCAACTTTTATTGAAATACATTTTCAGAATAAAATATTTTAGTGTAAGATTATGGTTAGAGTCATTCATAATATTTGAATGAAGTATTATCCATTTTACAACTTAAAATTCTACTTATTTTATTGCTAGAAGACATCTCAAATAATTAAATAAAGAAAATATATATACCTTGTCATCTGAGACCATCGAAGGTATTTAATTACATAAAATTATTTATTAATTATAAGTTTATAATTAAATTAAAAATAATTGTTTTTTAATTATAGGTTTCTTGATAAACTCAAAATACAAGTCCATGTTAAAAAGGATTAAAAGGTATTTTCCAGTCATACATATGATGAGTATCATATAGGATTTATCATAGTAGTATAATTTAATATGTATTTTCCGTGTCTTTGAATTATTTTTGTCTCAAAGGGTAAATTCTTAAGTTGACTTCACCAAACATGAGATTAATGTTGAAACAAAAATAAATAATATGTCAGAGAACATGTTTAAGTACCACACCCACCTACTTATATTTTATCTCTCACCTTTCCTCCATGCAAACATTGTTTTTTCTTTGTGGGTGAAACTAAATAAATGTTACTAATATATATAGTTTTAGTATTCTTTTGGATTATTATTAATAATTTGTTCAATTTCGTCCCTTGTGAATGTTTTTAATTTGGTTATATTTTAAAAAAAATAATAATAATTTTTTTATGGTAACGGGTTACAATAATGATACATTATATCTATAATGCATGATACATTATTATATGTAACTTAATAACATCGTCATAAATTAATAATACTCAAAATAAATAATACGAAGGAGTTTAAAAAGTTATTACTATACAATGAAAAAAAAAACTATTAAATTTTCTTATACATGTAGATGGCGTATACAAAGTGGGTTTCACTCTCACTTTAAATTAGAAAAAAAAAAAAAAAAAACTATAGACATCATTTTCACGGGGTTCACAACATGGCTTCTACACACTATACAACACGTGAACGTTAGGAACAGTTTGCGTCTGAACTGTCCAAGTTTCCTACTTACTTCCGTCATTTTGTGGTAGGTCCTCTCACACTGCTTATATTTCACCTTTTTTATATTTTTTTATGAAGCTTCAGCATATTTTTAAATAATTGTTTTTTTACCATTTCAGCCTTTATTTAAACAAACTTTGCTTATTTGTTGTTTTTGTAAGATTTTTATTTTTAGTTCTCATTATTGTTTTTAGTCTTTTCAGTGTATATTTTCATTTTAATTCTTATGTGTTGTTTGGGGAAATATTGCATAGAGACTTTGAGACAAATAAATTACCTATGATAATAATTAAAACCAATAAAAACATATATCAGAATAATTAAAAATAAATAAAAAATTTTAATCAAAAATTATATAGGATAAAAAGATATATCCAAATCCATTAATAGAAAATAATTTATAAAAATAGAAAAAATATATTTTAAATTTTAATGAATAAGTTGAATAATGTTACATCTCATTAATTAGTGAATCTAATTAACATGTATTAGTAGGTCATTTGGTGAAGTTAACAAGAAAAACACATTATATCTAGCACATAACATCATAATAACAAAGAAACGCACAAATACTATTATGACATATAATAAATTATTCTTCCATGTTTTTAGATAACCTTATAACATAAAGAGACTTATAAGCCATGTAATATTTAGTGTGTATGATTATAATATTTTATTGTAACGATGAATTAATTTAATTTTAATCATCTAACACATTATTATTATTATTATTATTATTATTATTATTATTATTATTATTATTATTATTATATATTACTTATCATCTAATATATTAATAATATATATGTTGATTGTTAATAAGATAAATTTTTTCTTTAATAAATTTTAATAAAAATTTCAACCGAAATAATATTCATAAGATGAAAATTTTCAGTCACCTGCATTAAACATTATATATATATATATATATATATATATATATATATATATATATATATAAAATTATATCATTACTATAACAACAACATTATAATTCAATATTATTGTTTAACTGATTTTTTTTTATTGAACAATTTCTTTCCACAATTGTAAATAAGTTTTTCATCAACAATTTATTAACACTTGAACAAGCATTTTAAGGTATTTGTATAATTTAGAGAAGAAAGAGTTGTTTTACCTTCTCTTTTAATTGAGTTTCACATCTCATCACTTAAGCGTTCATTATTTTTTAAATGATTGTAAATGGTGAAATAATTTTTCATAAGATTTGTAGGAGAAAAAATATAAAAAAATTATTTTTTTTACAAGTTAAAATCAATTTAAATATAATTAAAAAAAATTTAATAACATGTAACATAATTTCGATATAATAAGTCATGTATAAAAAAATATTTTTTTCTTCTAATTATTTTAAAAGTGATTATAAAAAATATACTCCAAAGTATTACCAATCTATTTCAAATAGACGTAATTCCTTTCATATGTTAAAACCTACTCTATCTCAAAATACATAATTTAATCATATGTTAAGTGTCTCTTATTAAGAAGAAAATTTGTATTTTTGTGAATAAAAGATGATAATTAAAATAAGAATTTATATTAAAAACGAGTAGTTGCATTTGCAATAAAAATTTATTGACTGATTAAATTATATATTTTAGTAATAATATCTTGTAATATTTTTCTTCAATTAATTGTATATAAAGTATATTTAAATAAAAAATTATACTTTAATGTTAATACATTTTAATATAAATATTTCATATTATTAATTAATTAATTACAATTTATCTTAAATAATTAAATAAAATTTAATTTTGTTGTATTTTCAGATAAATGCATAATAACCCGTCACCGCAGTAATCAGCGACGAAAGGGCACAACTGTCAATTGATACTTACAACTTCGCACCGGCATGCGACTGTGGCGCGCTTGAAAAACACCGTTTTTTTCTGAATATTTAATTTTTAATCTAGGGGTCAATTTGTTTTCTTTAGTCTAAAATAAATTAATAAAAATAAAAATAAAAATTAATCAAGTAGCTCAATCATTGATCATGAAATCTAGCATGAAGATTTGCTAACCTTCATTATCTTATTCTTAATGCTTTGTATAAAAACCATAACTGTCATAGTAAAATTATTATATATTTATGACCATTTTAAAATCCATTAAAATTATACACCTTTATATTTTTTAAATAAAAAAATGTTCTATAAAATGACATTCATGTTTTTTATATTACTATGGGTATTAAACTTACAATTTATAATCTATAAATTTTTATATTATTGTCTTTTTTCTCTTTTGAACCTTTTCAAATCCATTTTTATTTTTACAACAGTAGCTAAGGTCAATCATTTTGACTTGTATTTTATGGTGAGGCATTTCTAGTCATTACATTTTTTAATAAAATATTAAATGAATGTATTAATTAGTTTAAATTATTTACTCTAATTTAAACAATTGAAATTATTCTACATTTATGTATTGTTCTCTATATTATATATTTTAAGCTTTATAATATCATTTTTTTATCTATATTGTTTATTATTATTCTGAAGTTGGCCACACATCACAAACTATTTCTTCTTTGAATTTTCTTTACAGAAACAATTCATTTCCTTTCTCTGTTGGTAATATGTTAGGTATACATTGACGTGCAATACGAGAAAGCTCGGATGGTCTAGGTGAATAGGAGCAACGTAATTAAAGGGCAGAACCCAGTGTGGTTCATGACTGCTTCTTCCACCACCTCCAGGTAGTTATTGGCTACTTCCAAAATTTGCAAAAGGGACAAAAATACATTTAATTTTGTATTGGCAAATCATTTTGTTCTTGTACCATAATTTTTAAAAACTCTTATCCTTTAATCTCTCTCCGTCTACTCCCCCAAGTCTACTTCGTCCACCACTTCCTAAGTTCCGAGCTGCGATTTGGATGTCCAATTCATTATAAAATTATCGATTATTACTGCGTTTTACAACCATTTGAGATACGCATAATCTATTGTAAGATTTGTAGTGTATTTGGGGAGATTTAGTGGGATTTGTTACGGAACCACCTATTCCACAACTTGCATACGACCCTACCCCCAAATCGCAGATCCCACAAAATCTCCCCAAATACACTACAAATCTTACAATAGATGATGTGTACCTCAAATAGTTGTAAAATACAGTAGTAATCGACAATTTCGGAATGAATTGGGCATCCAAATTGCAGCTCGAAACTTGGGATGTGGCACAGGCAGTGGACGAAGTGCGAGAGATTAAAGGATAATGGTTTTTAAGAATTAGGGTGTAAGGGCAAAATGGATTCAAAGCACGACAATTCCTTGATTACTACCACACACTAGAGGATCAAAAGATGGTGTTCCATGGTTACAAATGATGCTTAAAACCAACCTGTTTCAATACTTGACTCTTTTTACTAAAGCTTTAGAAACAGAGTTTGGTCTCTCATTATACGAATGGTCCACGTTCCACTCTGTTCAAGCTATCTCTAATAACAAGTATCACATGTGTTGCTCTATGGAAATGTATGCCTGAAACATAAGCAAGCCAATTGAGAAGATGTAACAGTCATACAATAGCATTACCCTAATTTCAACAGGTTGGATTCAATGAAGGGAGAATTGTAAGGGACTCAACAATAAAGGAAAAAATGACTGAAGGAGGTGGAAGGGAAAAAGAGGCTATCTCTCTTGTCTTTTGAAATTCTAAAATACTGTGTTAGTTATAACTCTCCTGGTCATAACTATTATTCATGACAATAATTTTTCATGGATAATACTTTCATGATTAATACCAAACCCTACCTAAATTTATTTTTCTATTATGATATCTTCTCTAATATTACATTGATATTTATATCTTCATTATACTAATCATTTATGTTTATTTATGTAATATATAGTGATTCATAAATATTTTCTGTTTATTATCTACCTCACATTTGTGTTATTTGTAATTACATTATGCAAATTAACCATGCTTGTTCAGCACATTTCAATTTTAAAGTAAAAATAAAGCGTTGCCTTATAATTTTTTTCCTTTTTAATTCATGGCCCTCATTTTTATGTTGTCATGAAAATAAGTCCTTTTAATCATCATTCTTTAAATTGATTGACCAGCAAAATAATTAACATAATTGGATATATATCTTAAAAAACAATAAGGCATATATCATTTTATCTACAATATGTACAAACAATAATAAAATTTATTTATTTGTCATTATTAATAATGATTGTGCTTTGTTTGATAATATTTATAAAACGATCATAATTATTCACGTTTATAATTTTTCATTACTTTAAGAAATTTTTGTTAGCATAAAGTTATTTTCTAAACTGAAATTTATGTATACACAATTGATAATATTTTTAATGTATTTTTACTTTAATTTATAATTATAACTAATTATTTTTAAATTTAAAACATAACTTAACTATTTTTATTTTATAATATAATAAAAATTGTCTGCTATTACTTTTAAGATCAGATTAACCTGTACCTCGGTTATGAATTTTTATGGTGAATTACTGATTTCCGACTATTGTTAATTTATTTTTTGTGTGTGTATATATATATATATATATAATTTGATAAAAAGGTAAGTATGGATGTTATTTTAAAAATATATAAAAGAATGTGAGATAATGAACTAAATCTGTGTTGATTTCGTAAATAATGTTTTTTTAATTTTTTAATCAAAATTAGAAAGTAAAAAAATAAAGTTAAGGATATAAATAAGCAATACACACTAAAATATATTAGCACATAGATATTAATATAGTAAACAAATCAAATGAATATATTAACGCTTAAATACAATCCAAAAGATTGTATCAGTATTTAATTGTATAAATACATATAAGAGACTGTATCAATACATTAACGAATAAAAACATAGTATGATAATATAAAACTATTTTTATTTTAGTTATATAGGTCTTTTTAAATAATTAACTGATATAAATTATTGCTAAATATTATAAAATGCAATAACAAAACATTTTAAAAGTATTAATTTATAACTAAATTTTTACATACATTTTTATTTAATTTTAAAATACATCTAATGAAATAAAAAAAATTTGCTCGAACGTATTGAAAAAAACCATGTTCCATCTCAACTAAAATAATTTTGGAAATAATATACAGACGAGAAACAATTATTGATTGATTTTATACAGTTTAAGATGAAATCAAGGTTTATTATAGAAATAAACAAAACTCAAACAAAAAACTGGAATTCGAATCTTCCAATTTATTTCATGGGATTAACTATATATAGATAGATAGATTCAAAGAAATGTAGAAATGTAGTGCCTTCTACGAAGAACTTGCGCAGCAAGACAAGGCAAACCCTTTGTGTTTCTTTGTGTCTTTGATCACACAAAGTCCAAGCTTGGTGAAAAGGTCCAAAAGGGTCAAAGAAATATAGCAAAAAGGAGCACCTTCCTGAAAGCAGGGAACAGAAATGCTTGGAACTCAATACAGTGACACCTGACAAAGTGCTGCATGTAGGTTTCAAGACAAGTGTCTCAGGGAAAACCCCAAACCGATACCATTATTTGGCTTCATCTTCCATTTCCAAAACAGTATAAAGAAGGGTTTCCTTTTGTCATTGAGGCGTGAGCCTCAAATGTATGTGGGTGAAAAGTTAATACTGAACAAACAGTGAACAATTTTACTAATTCAGTAACTCATCTGAAGCAGCATACAGTATTCAAGTGGGTTTGGTTGAAAATGGTTTCAGTGTGGAGGTTGAAGAAGTTCTGCTTGGTGGAACCATTGAAGAACTCCTCCCTTGGTTTTCAATCCGTTAAAGTGGAAAGAAAAGTACAAAAGAGGCATAGAAATGGGCAGTGTAAGGAGTGCAGATGCATTGATTATTGGTTTTGGGTGATCGGGTGCTTGTGCAGCACTTGGTGGTTTCTCTGTTTGTTGTATGGTTACTTGTCTGCCACGTTGCTTGGCTTTGAGGTAGCAGTGTCACCTGGGGTGAGGCTAAGCCGTGAGGGAGTCACTGCACTTCACCCAGTTGTTCTTGTACCGGGCATTGTCACTGATGGGTTGGAGCTATGGGAAGGGAGACCATGTGCTGAAGGTCTTTTCAGAAAGCGGTTGTGGGGTGATGGTCTTGCTCAAATCCTCAAAAGGTGTGATTGTAATCAAAGTTCATTAATTAGTCATATACTGTATAGACACTCATGGTAGAGTGAGTGAGGTTATTAATTGCATTGGTGTTGAAACTTGAAATGGCCAAGGATTTGGCTTATTGGAATTAGAGTTTCACCCTGATAATCTACATTAGTCTTAACCTTGAGTAGAGAATTTTATTATGTGAATTAGTGAAGTAAATTTTCAATTTTATTTTGAAGACAACACTAAAAAAACATTGTGTTTTGTCATTTAATTGTAGTTGTGAACTTGAATGGTGAATCCAAATGTTTTGTCATCTAATTGTAGTTGTGAGTGTGAGTGGTGAATCCAATCATTCACGTGGTTAAGAATCTAAATAGTCTAGTCCCGTATTGTGTATAAAGGAAAAAGTTGAGTATGAAAACCACAAAACCACAAACTCAATGTCATAAACCACAAACTATAAGATTTTAATTGAAGATGGTGTTATTCTCTCGTGGGTCACACTCTTTTATCATTGTCTTTATTTTTCTCGGTGTTCCTCTCTCAATTTTTCCATCAAATGTACATGTTAATATAAGCACTTTCTTTTTTGTAGGCCTTTGTGCTGGTTAGAGCATCTTTCTTTGCATGATGAAACTGGGTTGGACCCACCAGGCATTAGAGTCAGGGCAGTGCCAGGGCATGTTGCTGGTGACAATTTTGCTTCTGGTTATCATGTTTGGGCAGATTTGATTGAAAATTTGGCAAGAATTGGTTATGAAGGAAAGAATTTGTACATGGCTGCTTATGACTGGAGACTGTCCTTTCAGAATACTGAGGTATAGTGATTATTTTAAAAAAATTCAATACCTTATAGTTATGGTATAAAATAATGCTTATTGAATTCAACCCCTATCTGTTATTGTTCTGTTCTTGTTGCCTCAAATGATCCTTACGCAAGATGTTTTTGCTTATCTACTTTTGGCAAAACTATACATGGTAGAAATTATACATGGTAGGCATCTTTGTTGAAGTTTCAGCTAATTTAGTTTTGATTGGACAAAGCAGATTCGAGACAAAAGTCTTACTAGATTGAAGAGTAATATTGAGCTTATGTTTGAAACAAATGGCTATAAGAAAGTGGTAGTGGTACCACAATCCATTGGGGCTATTTATTTCCTCCATTTCCTAAAATGGGTTGAGGCTCCTCCTCCCATGGGAGGTGGTGGTGGACCCGGTTGGTGCAACAAGTACATCAAAGCAATCTTGAATATTAACCCTGCATTTCTTGGTGTTCCTAGGGCATTTAGTGATATATTTTCAACCGAAGGCAGTGTTGGATTTGTCAGGTCAGTATTTGCAACGAAATCCTTTAATTCAATTTTGTATCTTATTATGAAATTATGAAGTTTGAAGGTATGATTTGAAATTGCAGAAATCGTGATCCATTAGTGGATTTGAATGCTGTCTGTCTCTAATAATCCGAGGATATAAAATGAAAATTTCATTGAAATATTGAAGGTATAATTAATGTTGAGTAAATGATGGAGTCACTCAATTTTTGCAGAGCTGTGGCTTCTGTCATCACAAATTTTGATTACCTTGGTCGTCAAATTCTTGAGAACATCATGCAGATGTTTAGAACGTGGGATGCAACTGCTTCATTGATGCCAAAAGGTGGTGAAACTATCTGGGGTGACTTGAATTGGTGTCCTGAAGAATGGAATAACTATGATCAGGTAATGAAGGGATATATAAAGCACTTTGCAAGTAACAATACTTATGAGAGCAACAATGATTCATATGTCTTCTCATCAGCAGGAAATTTCAAGGGGTGGTAATTCTGCCACCTTCAACTTATCGCGCAAGGCTGTGTGGACTGATAATGATGATATCAGCAGAGAAAGCATTCCAGAAGTGACTAAAAACGGGGCTTATACTGCAAGAACAGTTTTTGATCTACTTAACTTTGTGACTCCAACAATGATGAAGCGTGGTGAGGCTCACTTCTCTAATGGGATAGCTGAGAACTTAGAGGATCCAAAATATGCTCATTACAAATACTGGTCTAACTCGCTTGAGACCAAGTAAGTATGCATATTCATGCAAACTTTTCCCTAGTTTTTCCTTAAAAGATTCAGTGACATTCTTTTATTCTTGACACAACTTTTAGTATTCAGAAGTTCCTTATCTAAGTTTAGTTTTACTTTCACTCATTTGTCATGGTTATAGAATTCTTGGTACTCAAATTATGCATCAGCTTTAGCAATTTTCATTTCTTTTTGCAATGAATTTAAGTGTCACACCTTGCAAGCTCTAAGATATTGGCACTACTTTTGATCATTAATTCTCATTTGATTAGTCAGTTTTTAAAAAATTAACATGAATTTATGATTCAGACTACCTGATGCTCCGGATATGGAAATATACTGTCTATATGGTGTTGGAACTCCTCATGAAAATTTGATCCCTTCTGACAAGTCCAATAGTACTCCTTTCCAATTTGAGGGTTCAGAAGATGGAAAAGAACAAAGTTGGTCACAAAATGGTGTTTATTCTGTGGATGGTGATGAGAGTGTATCCATTGTAAGCTCAGAATTCATGTGTGTCAAAGGATGGCGTGGAAGAACTCGGTTCAATCCATCTGGCTTGGCCACCTATGCAAGAGAGTATCTGCTCAAACAAAGAGGTAGTCTTATTGATATGAGTAGAGTTATGCAGAAAGGAGAAAATTCCAACATTGTGGGAAATGTTGCCTTAATTGAAGATGTTTTACTAGTAGCTGCTGGAGCTACAGGAGTAGATATTGGAGGTGATAGGATATTTTCTGATATGATGAGGATGTCTGAGAGGATAAATCTCAGACTATGACTATGTTTAATCATTGAATTTTCTTGCATGATAAGAGAAGTTGGAGGAAATGCAAGGTCAATGTAGAAATATAGTGATCACTAACAAAACAGTTATGAAGGTGGAATCTGATGACAACTTGTGCAAGTAACCATCTTCCACCAAGAGAACTGTTGTGGATGCAATTACAGTCTAGAAGCAACTTCCTCATTATATCACATTCTATTATTATTTCATTTGAATGGTTAACAGAAATTATGCATATACTCAATTATGTTTAAAGCCTGATTAAATAAAAAAAATAGGGAATTTTATGTTTAAATCTTTCTAAATTTGCTCTCAATCACTTTAACAAGAAGTCTGCATTTTGCAACCAGTCAAAACAGAGGTAGATGAATTGAAGTTTTTTGTTTGTGGAGGAGTAATGCTTTACATCACAAAATCTGAAGCAAAGAACAGTTTATTATATCCTATTGATAATTTGTTGGCTAATTTTAACCAGGGATGGTATAATATTCTATACACTCATAATCCAATCACTTTCATAGTTAAATTCAAATATTCAATCTGACGGTCCATTCATTTCAGAAAATATTTAGATGAGTTAACTAAGATACTATAATTAACATATTTAATTATTTTTTTCCAATTTGTTAGATTAATAAATTATTGAGAAGGGATTAAGGATATCTTTGGATTAGAGAACCAAAATGAAGGGAACTGAATAAAAGAGTGGAAACGAAAATGAAAAGAATTGAATAGGAAAAGAGGGGAGAGTAGGATTGTCTGGATCACAGAAAAGAAAGTGAAAAAAAATGAAAAGAAAATAATTGTGAATGATTAGATTGATATAATGAATTTTAAAAATTATATAATGATATACCTATAAAATAACCAAATTATCCTTATTACTATAAATTAATTTGAATTAAATATTAAATTATAATGTTATTATTATTGTTTTATAGATTTAATGTTATTATTATTGATTTATTTTAATTTTATTATTTTTGCTTTTATTATTTTATAAATTCATTATTAATAATATTATTCATTCTAATTATGTTATACTTAATATCATCATTATTTCAAAATAGTTTTATTATTATTAAAAATATGTAAAATTATTATTTTAGAGATATTGATTATTCAAATTTTATTATTATTATTATTATTATTATATGTTTTTATAGTTTTATTATTATAATTATGTTACAAATTTACTTTTTGTACTATTATTAAAAATATTAAAATTTATCAATTTTTTATTATTTTATAGTTTTATTACTATTACTATTATTATTATTATTTATTATTATATAATATGATATATATTATATTACGTTATCTAATGTAATATAATAGATTATCTTATGTTTATATAATGTTATGCTTCTTCTTCCACATCATTCAACCATGAAATTTTGCCAAGTTTTTCAATGTTTCTTATCAAACTATCACCACAAGAACATCATCATGGGATGATAAACTTTCTTGGTACTAGCAACTTTATATTGCAAATCATACAAAGCGAACATCAACTGAATTCAACTTTTAAAGTTCTGCAATGCACAGAAAAAGACTAAGTAATTTTGTCTTCTAAAGCAGGTGAGGTATCTTTCTTCTTTTTTCTTCACACTCTTACAAGGAGCAATGCTGGTATTTTTCTCAAAATTTTGCACTTTCATTTCTTCAAAAATTACTTGATAAACAGTACTCACCCGAAACCATCTTTACAAATAACTTGATAAACAATACTCACCCGAAACCAAACATAAGTGTTTTTTTTTTTTCTTAGTGATACTAAGGTTTCTTTTCCTTCTTTTTTTCCAATTCCTTTTAATGTTTTCCCACAAAAATATTACAATGATTGAAAATAGATTCTATATATGAGTAGTGTCCACAAGCATTAATATCTATGAAAATTTAGAATTTTACAAAATATATGAATTCTAAAACATAAGTTTTTATATATAAAGAAAAGTAAATGTATAATAACACATTTATTATTATTTTATATTATTCTATTTCATGATCTCTAAACTTACTCGTTCATATATTGAGTAAATAATAAAATAAAAAATTATTATTTATTTAAAATGTATATTATTAATTTATCCAATTAATTTTAGAACACATCAAGATACTTCAATATTTAAATTATTTAAACAATCAAATTTATTTATTATCATTTAGATCATACAATAAATCTAATATCATATTAAATACGAATAGAGAAGAATTAACAGATATTTTTTAAAAGCTTTTTATTAAGAGTGTCCTATCATATCCAACACTTCATTCATTTCAAGACTTTAATCCGATAACCAGATTATAAAATTGAGAATTAAGGTAGGTTTAATAACATCATATGTATATTATACAAATGTTTTGGTTGTGCAACATTCTCCTAATTTATCACTAGTTAATGTCTTAATTGATGTAAATCAAATTATTAATGAAACAATGTAATCTTTAACAACTAATACATTCACTACAAAATAACATATTTAGAGACTAATTTGTAGGTATCAAATAAAATTATTGCTAATTGTGATCAAAATAGTTATTAAATTAGATTTTGATTGCTAAATAACTATAAAATAGAAGTAATAATTGAATTTAGTGACCAACTAAGTCGAGATAATTAGTATCTACCATTAGCTACCAAGATTGTAGTGACCAATACCATTATACCATTAGATTCTAAATTGGTCACTAAATTCAATCATTACTTCTATTTTATAGTTATTTAGCAACCAAAATCTAATTTGGTAACTATTTTAATCACAATTAACAACCATTTCATTTGGTAACTAAAAATTAGTCTCTAAATAGCTTTTTTTTTGTAGTGATCCAATCATAACTTAGTATCCATACCATCTTCACCGTATAACTTCAAAACACTTATCATGATTATATATAAACACAACATAATTCAAACCAAATTAGTTCATCACATACAAATTAGTTTACCACCTAACCAAATATAAATTTTTGTGATAAAAATTTAATGATAAACATAAATTTTATCACTATTTATATATTATTTATATATTATCGGTGACTACTTTTTTAATTTGTCACAGATATTATTTACAATAATGACAAAACTAAGAAAATGTCATGATATTTATATTACAAAATTACCTATAGATAATTACTAAAAAGAGTATATAATAAAATTATTTATTTTATAATAAGAATACAATTAATATAAAATTTATTAAATATTTATAGATGAACAATTATTTATTGTTAATGACAAACTATTAATTATTAATTAGCATGTTAAAATTGTTTCAACAAGTGTCATAAATTTATATACTTAGAAAAGTTATAAATACATATATCTTTATTAGGGAAAAATATTAAATTATATTATTTTAAATTTAAATTTATAATTTTTTTACAAGTCAACATTATTATTTTTTATTTCGTGATAATATTATTTTTTTATTTTATAATAATATAATTAACAGTGATAAATATAAAACTTGTCACTCTTATATAAAATAATTCCTCATTAATATAAAATATTATATAATAAAATTATTTTTCTTTTGACAAGAATAACATTAATACATTTTTTGTTGAATATTTATAATTAATAATAATTATATAATATTAATTATTATTATTATTATTATTATATTACTAGTAATTATTAAAAAATATTAAATTTGTTTGAGTTTTATATTTAAACTTACGAGCTTAAAAGGACACTAACTTTTAATGACATGATAAGAAATTGATATAAACTTCAAATTCATCGCCTCAAATTTAATGGATTAATCATCAAATCCAATCTAATAACTAATATTCCCATTCAGCAATCAAAAACAATAAAAACAAAAAAAAAATCTTACCTAAAATTCTAACTATTTTAAACAACAAGATCTTGATTTTAACATTAGAAGCAAACAACCATTACTAAAATTCTAAAATAGTAAATATTCATTTTTGTCCATATAACTGTATACATAACCGCAAAAGGCAAGAGGAGCATATAATTCAATATGCAACCAGCTCAAAAAGAAAACAAAATCAAAGAGATGATAAATTTTATTAAATGAAACATTGAAAATAAAGTTTTTATATTTTTAAGTTTTTAATTTAATTTGTAAAATATTCTAACTTTATTTCATTTAAATAATTTCTATTATTGAAGACAAGTTGTTCGTTAGAAAATTTACCTATCGAAGTAATTGATATATCTTAAATAATTTAATTAAATAAACTATATATGGATCATATTTTTAATAAAATTAAATAAATTAATAGGTTTTTTTACACTGGTTGACTATAATTCATCTTAAAATTTATATAAACTATCTTATTAACCCATTTAAATTTAAGGAAACGTCTTGTTAATATATACTATTAACAATTACACTCCGTTAACGGTTTTAAGAAGATAAGTCCTCTTCTTTTAAAAAAAAAATTACACAATCTGAATTTTGCATTTTTACTACTCCGTTAGTTTTTGCATAGAAGTACTTCAACTACATTAATTGCGTAATTGCGTGTACTGTGACACTGCTAGACGGTGACATGTAATTGATAGCATTTGACACTTCATAGTACCATGCAAAAAGATTGAAAAGAAAAATGAGAATGCAATTAATTAATCAATTAATCTATTCTTTCCATTTAAAAAAATTAAGTGATAATATTAACGTTTGTTTAGTCATTAAAATAAAAAATAATAATTAAGTTTATGAGTTTATACGAAAGAATTGATACTTTCAAAAATCAATTTTAATATAAAATTTAACTAATAATAACTTGCAATGTAAGATAGAAAAAAACTTCTTGAAGAATACTACTAGTAATCCTCCAAAATTATATAGTATAAATATAAGGATTATCACTTAAAAGCTGAAAAAAAAAATTCTTGCAAAAGATTATACGTTATTTGATAGAAAAATTATGTAGTGAGTTAAATATGATAATTATTTAAACCGTTTAGTTATATAAATATTTTAAAAACAAATTTACGACATTCTCTAATCAATTTAACTATTTTTTAGTATTAATGAATGAATGATTTATTTTTATATGAAGAATGGGGGAGGAATAATGCCACTAATCATTGAACTTAGTTTGTTAACTTGTGTGATGGCATCTTTAACAATCCTACAGGTCCCTGTAGATGAGTGAAAAGAATGTAAATTCTACCTCACAATGCGTCCTCTTTTAAATATTTTTCTATTCTTAACACTTTTTTTTATTCTATTAAATTTTAGTTTTGATTTTGTTTCCATAAAATTTAAATTTCAATTATGATCATAGAACTTACTCGGAATATCAGATTCCAAGCAAATCTTATGTAATTTAATTTATTTTATCACAATTAATAATATTTTTATGATGATTAATTATATACAATTACTGGTTGAATCACTATCATCCTTAATAGAAATAACTTAACCTGATTTCAGAAAAGCCTATAAATAGAGGCAAATAGCATTGGAAATAATCACTCAATCTTATATTATTTTCAATTCTCAATGATTTGAGCATTGAAAAATTTTCTGCAGGTAAATTTCTATTTGGTGTCTCCTTAATAAAACTCAGCAACAAAGCTCAACTTCCTCAGAAGAAATACTAATGGATCAAAGCTCAATTTCTTCAGAAAGTCATCCTTACTCTACTTCAAAAAGCTTTTAGTCCATTTTTGGTAATTTTAAAATCTATAATATTTTTATATCACTTTCATATTCAATTTATCAAAACATTGTATATTACAACTGCCTGAAAACATGAAGAAACACTATACAAAAACTCTTCCATGACTAATAAAATTTTAACTTTAAAAATTGTAATTCAATGTGTTCTACAAACTCTACCAATGCTAGAGATAATGGCTTCAAATTTATTAATGTGCTATTTTATTAGTTGCTTTTGTATTTGACCTTTGAAAAAATTCAAAGGTAACTGAATAACACATTCAACATCTAATTCAAACTCTCTTTTTGTTTAGTATAATGCAACACAAATCAAAATATTTCACAACCTTTCAGTCATTTTAATACAGTGCATTTTACCAACATGAAAAATCCTCCACAATTTTGCCTGTTCATAATTAATATTGCACGACAATAATAAAAAAAAAAACAGATGTTTATTATTGTAGATTTCATCTTACAAGTGGTCAACTATTGTTTTCCAATCAGATCTAGAATGTCACCTTGACAATACACATTGATTATGTAGTGAATCTTTTATTTCACATATTACAATCAAAATTAAAAAATAATCTGAATTTAAATTTTTCTTTTTTCTTTTTTTAAATATTGCCACAGAATGTGTTGAACTGAGGAAAAGACACCTAAAGGTTGTAATCAAAGTGGTGCTGCCACTTGAATAAATAAGGCACGCAATACAAAACTAAGTGGTCACCAACCGCATTAATATGGACTAATACAAGTTACTACAAACTCCCTTTCTTTATGCTCTGTAATTTCTTTCTCATTTTCCTTTTGTTCTTGGTTCACTTCATGTTATGCATTTGGTATGGTTGAAAAATAGGAAGAGTTGAAAACATCATGTGTCAATAGTTCAATTCTTGTACTTACTGGTAAGTGTACTAACAAAACATCATCAATACTACTATAAGATTATGTCATGTTTTTAGTTAGAGTATATGTGCTGAAGAATCTATTAGACTAAGCACATGTTTATGGTTTCATTTGAGAATTGAGAGTGAGTTTAACTTTTCCTTAAATTGAGCCATATTAGGAGGATACAGCTAAGAGGCTATCATGTTGCCACCTAAGTAATTCCATCTCAACAGTAAATTTTGGTAGCCTTATCCAAGCATGCAACCTCTTCTGTAAATTCCTGAAATAATGATGCAAATAGTGTTTCTGAAGTTACAGGAATTTGGACAGTGGACAGATACAGTATTTTCTATGTTGACTTATGTTGCACTGTACCCTTTACTTAAGTTGGAGCATTAATTAAGTTCTTGGAAATGCAGCCTTTCAGAACTGTGTGCACCAGATTTAAAGCAAACGGCTAGAGTCAGATTGTCACTTCCCAAAACTGTAATCCTTTTTTGCATGAACAAGAAGAAGCTCTTTGCTGAAGGGGTTGTGAAAAGTATGGGGTATTCAAGGTCCTTCTTGGCTTCTTTTGTTCTTAGTGTGTTGCTCAGTGTGACCAATGGGCAGCCTCTGGTGCCTGCATTGTTCCTTTTTGGTGACTCGGTTGTTGATGTGGGCAATAATAATAACAAATTTACTGTTATCAAAGCAAACTTCCCTCCTTATGGAAGAGACTTTCAGAATCACAATCCAACAGGAAGGTTCTGCAATGGAAAGCTTGCCACAGACTTCACAGGTACTTTACTTTTTCCTCAATTCCCATTTAACCAAATATCCTTTTCCTAAATCTCTATCACTCCTTTTTTGAACTTGGATTTGATCTTTGTTTCATAAATTCATCCACTGCAGCTGAAGTCCTTGGATTTACCTCTTATCCCCCAGCATACCTTAACTTAGACACCAAAGGAAATAACCTCTTGAATGGTGCCAACTTTGCCTCAGGTGCTTCTGGTTACTATGAAGCCACACCCAAACTATATGTAAATACTTTTAGAAGTTTTGGACTTGATCTCATTTTTTTATTCTTCTTTGTTTAACATCATGTAATTGGTAAGTGCTGTTGTGTGTTTTCATGGTTGTAGAATGCAATTCCATTGAGCCAACAGCTGGAATACTACAAGGAGTGCCAGAACAAATTGATGGAAGCTGCAGGGCAAAATGCTTCATCAATTATATCTGATGCTATATATCTTGTCAGTGCTGGGACCAGTGATTTCATTCAGAACTACTACATAAACCCTTTGCTTAAAAAGTTGTATACAGTTGATCAATTCTCAGACATAGTCTTGCAGGGCTATTCAGACTTCATCCAGGCATGCATTTCTCAACCTTGACATCTTACCCTATAATGCCATTGATTAAAACTTTCCAAAAGGGTAAAGTTATTTCATTTTGCTGATTATGATTTGCATTTTCTAATCATGCCTTTAACAGAAATTATATGCACTGGGAGCAAGGAGGATTGGTGTGACATCATTGCCTCCAGTAGGTTGCTTACCTGGGGCCATCACTCTCTTTGGTTTTCAAAGCAACGAATGTGTGGCCAGTTTAAACAGTGATGCAATTAAATTCAATGAAAAGATGAACACCACTTCTCAGAACTTGCTAAATATGCTTCCAGGCCTCAAGTTGGTCGTCTTTGATATCTACCAACCTCTCTATGACTTGGTCACCAAGCCTTCACAAAATGGTACAGCATCTAATTAGATAACATTTAGATTCATCAAATGAAGGTCCACATAAGTTACTTGACTGAAACTCTGATTCTGATTCAAAGTACAATAAAGTTCTTAAGAAACTGCATTCATGTTTTGTCCATAATGACTAGTGAGCTAAACTACTGTCTAATGGATTATAAACCAGGAATGTTAACTGTCAACAAGCCTTATGAAAATGGTACAAAATGTAAATAGATAAAATTTAGATATTAGTTCCTTAGATGCTTTAGGTTTGCATGAAGCATCAAATGATCATCAACTAGATCACTACAATTCTGATTGAAAACAGTACACAAAGTACTTCAGAATCTGCATCTAAATTTTATCTGATACTCAGACTAGTGAAAACTAGTGATCCAAGCATTATGAACCAGGATTGTTAATCTGTTTCCCATGTGTGTCATGCATTGTGTCATCACAGGATTTGCTGAAGCAAGGAAGGCTTGTTGTGGAACGGGGTTGATAGAGACATCTATCTTGTGCAATAAGCTTTCCATAGGAACATGTGCCAATGCATCTCAGTATGTATTCTGGGATGGCTTCCATCCCTCAGAGGCTGCTAACAAGCTTTTGGCTGATGGTTTGGTTGCTGCTGGCATCTCTCTCATATCCTAATCAAACACTCTGGATTTTCTACACTCTGGTTGCTGGCTTTGTATGAAGATGCTTATGTCAAAGAATAAAGGAGATTTTATGTTTTAATAATTACATAGATGTATGCTTTTACATTCCTTGTTACTACTGTGGCAAAGCTTGATGTGTGCCTAAACTATACCTTTCTGCTCAACCATGCATATTATGGTGTTTGGTAGCAACTTAATAAAGCACTCTATTTAGAAATTTGCTTTTGTTATAAAAGTGGCATTTGAGTCCCTTTATTTATCGTTTTTTAGCACAAAACTTTGTCAACATTTAGTTCTTATTCTTTTTCTAGTTGTTATTTGTGTTCATAGTTGTTTTTTATTTTTTCAGTTTTAAACCACTTTGAAAGTGGCTATTAACTAGAAGTTTGTTATGTTTTTTATGCATAAAAACAGAAGTTTCATTGAATAAAGAAAAAGAAAATTGATCCTTCTTCTTTTTAATTTAATCTTAACCATTCTGTTTTAACAGTAGTATCAAGAATTATAGATAGTGGTATAAAGAGTTATAGTTGATCTTTCCTTTTAAATTATAAAACCCAGGGCCTCATCTACCAACGTTCTTTTAAATTCCCTTTTCATTTTTACTGGTGAAAATATTACGTTTGGCCAGTAAAGATCCAAGGTTTCTTGGAAGCTTATAACCTCTAAGGAACTGTGGTTGAAGACAAACTAATAGCCTCATTACCAGCCAATCTTTCCATAGCTTAGATCAAATCCCACAATGAAAAAAAGACAAAGCAACCCAAGGCCAAGTCACTAATACAAAACTCTGACAGATTGTGTGTTTTATAGGATCATGACCGGTAAAACAAGAAAGGAGGCATGGTACATATTGAAAAAAAAGTACAAAGAAAGTGATAGAATAAAACATGTCAAATGCAAGTGCTGAGACTGAAAAGAAAATTTGAATCTCTACATATAGGAGGATGAAACAATTGGTAAGTATATTGATCTCTTTAATTATTAATAACATTAGACCACTTGGTGATGATTTTCCAATAAAAAGATTGTGAAGAAAGTTCTTATTACTCTTTCTAAGAAGTTTGAATCCAAAATGTTATTAGTCAAAATCTGTTAAGTTATTCCTTATGTTTTATATATTATTGATATTAGTCAAAATCTGTTAAGTGTTGGATAGATGCTTGAGAATGATTATTTATTAATATTCAAAGATCGCAAGTGCATCCTTTTTTATTTCTTATGATGTAGAATTATTCTATATCAAAATGAACAACAGAGTTTTCGTGGTTGATTGGGAGAAAGTAAATGAGCATGCTTATTCAAGTGCTTCAATGATAGTTACAAACTTATAGCACAAAAGACTTGGTCACTTCTATCAAAAAAACATTGTAGAGATGAATCAAAAGGATTTGATAGAAAATTTACCTGAAATTTCTCTATAAATCTAAAATTTGTGAGACCTGTCAATAAGAAAAGCAAACAAAACTACTATTTCAAAAGAATCAGCTGACTCTACTTACACACCACAACAAAATGATGTGTCTGAGAAGAAAACAAAATACAAGATTACAAATCTACAAACACTCCAGTTTCTACAAATTTGAAGCTTGGTTGGTAGCTTGCTATACCTCAGTGCAAGCAAACCTACATTTTATTTGTTGTAAGTTTATTATCTAGGTTCATGCATTCTCCTAAAGAAACTTATTATATAGTCGCTAAAAGAGTGTTAAGGTACATAAAGGGACTAACACACTTGCAATTTTCTTTCCAAAATCTGCTAAAGGGATTTTGAAGTTGGTTGGCTAGAGTAACAACAATTGGGGTGATTGTGTGGATGATTAAAAAAACACTTTTGGATATATATTCTCTTTGAAAACTTGTTTTTTAAGTTGTTACTCAAGAAAACAAGAAACTATAAGTTAATCAATTGGAGTTGAGTATATTACAGCTGCCTATATTATCAATCAAGTCATTTAATTAAGGAAGATGTTGGAAGACTTAGAATATAAACAAACAGAAACTAAAAAAATTATATGTAACAATAGTTCGGTACTAAACACATTAAAATTAAGTTTCATTTTATTAAATAAATTCAATAAAGGAAATATTGTTTGATCATATTATATATATATATATACACACACACGAACATCAACTTATTACTAAATCATTATCTAAAGAAATTTGAAACAAAAGATTGATGTTTGTCATTAAAATGCTAACGAAAAATGCCTAAAAATGACATTTCAGTCACTTTATTTATTATTTTTCAATAAGACTTTGTCAACATTTAATTTTTTTTTAAGTTATTATTTATGCTCGTAATAATTTAATTGTTTTTTCATTTTTTTCGTGTATCATTTAAAGATTTAGATTCACACTAGTTTGTAGTTTTTTTTTTCTTATATTAACTTTCTCATTTTATTAGGATTTGAATTCACAGTTGAAATTTCTTACTCACCATATATTTTTAATTAAAAACCTTATTAAAAACCTTAAATACTCTTTAGGTTTTTCGACAATCAAAACTCTTTCGACACAGTATCTCGGTGGGATCAGTACAGCAAACTTTACCGTCAAATTTATTCGGAATCATATTAATACCACTAAACACGTGACCATTATCGTCCTAATTAAGATTAAAATGATAATTAGACCTATGGGGCCTGGACGTTAGACCCGTACAGATCGTTTAAATAGAAAAATATACCGTTACAAAGTTCAAATCCTTGAATCAATTACTCGGACTTATCACTGATTCGACGGTCGGAGTTACAGTTACTCTTTCTGTAAGCAGAGAACTTGGAGACGTGAGTGGGGAAGAAGAAGAGCAAAGTGAATAATATATTTGTGTTCATAGCAATATTTAAGGAACCATGACAGAGCGTTTGTAAGGAAACGCAGAGAAGAGAGAGGTTAATGGACTATAGCTTGGCAGCGTTGAAGCTTTTGTGCTCGCAGCTGAAGCAGGCTGCAGAAGTACCCTCTCGAAACAGCTTCACGCTTGGTGGCCTTCTCTTCCAGCGCGCCTGGTTGCAGGTTTCCACTTCCCTCCATTCCTATTTCCTAAACGCCGCCGTTTTCATCTTCTCTCATTTTTGCCTAATTGCTCAGGGCGTGCTTGTCTCCGCCTCCGACACCGGCTCTCTGCTTCTCGACGATGGCACCGGCCTCATCGAGCTCTTCCTCACCGGGGAGTTTCGCCAGCGTTCCTGGCAACTCGGTAAACTCCACCTCTCTGCATTCCATCGATTAATCTTAAATTTGTACGGGTCCAACTCGTGTAGAAAACAGCTTGTGACATTAAGATTACTTCACTTCGATATTTTAATTTGAGTCTTTTCGAGTGTAATTTGTAAAGCAAAACATGCTGCCTCAGTTAAATTGATCGGTCTATTGTGTTGCAAAGTGGAATATATAAGGAGCAAGTAACTAAATAGCTATTTTTCTTTAAGATTTTGGGTTAAAGATAAAGTAATATTGGTGCAAATCACCTTCGAAAAAAAGTAACAAGTGGTATAGAGCCGTTGTTGTGGTAGATGATGGGAGAAGAAAAGGTTACCACATAATATATAATCCTGCAAACTTCAGATTTGAGATGCTTCCATACTAGTATATAAATAGGGGATGAGCCTACCCTTCCTTTATAAATTGCTTTGTAGGATTGAATTAGATTTAAATCCTACTAAGTAAGCGAGGGGTTTTCTCAAAATTTTCTACTTGATTTATTTCTTCAAATAGCTCAATCTATAATGTATTTACTTTGTCAGGGATGTATGTAATGGTGGTTGGAGGGTATGTTGCACGTGCGGGAGAAGTTCCCATGATCAAGGTAATAATAATGTACACGTATGTTTATCATTTGATCTGAGTTAGAGGCACTTCCACAATGAATGAATTAATCTCAAAACTAGCATCTATTGCCATTCATACTTCCACTGGTTTTCTCCCCCACAAAGTTAAGTAATGGAGTTTGTTTTGGTGATGTTCAATAAATGTATAAAATCTGATTTTCAATTTCTGTCTGAGGGAGAGCACTTCTATATGGCTGTCTATATCAGATTTGGGGGATGTTGTGGGAAATAATATTTTTTTAGAAGTTATTTTTGCTGCTAGAGTTTAGGGAACTGTATTCCTACAATAGTGGATAACTGTTCTAAGCGTACTTTTGCCTAGGATACTGGGCATTCCCAAAGAGCTGGGTTTTTTTTTTATGAAGGTAGAACTAGGAATAGAAACTGTTTGAAAAACTACAAAACTTAGGGATTCCAATTATGAGAATAGAATCCGAAGAATTGTATTGATTTGAGAGAGAAAATTTCAAGATGTGTTTGATTGAATTTCTGAATATCGCAGCTCATTTACAGAGTTTGTTATTTGTAACAATGCAAAAACTAGAATTCATAACAGATTTACACTAGCTAGCTGCGACGTTCTATTAATTTAACAGTCTACATCAATTTCCCTGCCTTAAAAAAATCCTTGACCTCAAGGATTAAAATTGATATTTCTTCTTCAAATCATAATAGAATTCCCATGTAACATCTTTTATTAATTGGTGCTTCTACTTGACTAACCCCTTGGTGACAACTTTGTTGCCTCTCCCAGCAGTTGTTCTATCCAGAATTCCCTCAGGTTCTTCGCCCTCCACAACACCATCTGAATCTGTAGGAAAGAAGCTTGAAACTGGTGTCACCCTAACATGCCTTTTAAGCTGTGAAACATGAAAAACATCATGGATTTTAGACTCCAATGGAAGCTTCGGCTTGTAGGCTACACCTCCAATCTTATCTTCGATCAGGAATGGCCCACAATATTTAGGAGCTAGCTTTGCATCAGATTTGAATGCAACTGAAATTTGTTTTTATGGATGTAGCTTGACATACACAAAATCACCAATGTCGTAAGATCTGTCACTTCTCTTTTTGTCGGCCATTTGTTTCATTCTTTCTTGGACCATCGTCATATGGAATTTTACTAATCTTCCTCCTCTCTTTTCTGCAAACTTCGGTCAATTACCTCCATCTTGGATTCTTCTGGCAAATAAGGAAGGCAGATTGGAGGAAGCTGGCCAAACATAACTTCATAAGCACTGTATCGAAGTATGATGGTTAGTATTGTACCACTATTCTCCTAGATAAAGCCATCGTCTAGAGCATCACAACACATACATCTAAAATGTCTCCAAGCATCTCTTTACTATTTTAGATTGGCCATCAGATTGTGGATGGTAAGCTGAAGATAGTTGTAACTTAACCCCTTGAAAGGTCATCAAACCCCTCCAAAACTGGCTGACAAATATAGGGTCCCTCTATCACTGGTTATAGATTCTGGAAGCCCATGTAACTTGAACACATCGTCACAAGAAAGCTTGAGCAACTTCAGTAGCAGTGTGTGAGTGTGTTAGGGCCATAAAGGGGGCTGCCTTAATCTGTCAACTACCACGTATATCACCTGTTTGCCCTTGGAATTTGGCAGTCCTTCAATAAAATCCATTGTTATATGCTGCCATATCCTCTCAGGAACTGGTAAAGGTTGTAGCAAACCCAGATAGGCAGATTTGTCATACTTCCATTTCTGGCAGACTTCACAATTCAGCACAAATACTCTAACATCCTTGGTCATGCCTCTCCATATTAGAACTTATTTCAACCGTTTAAGTGTGGCTTCCCTGACCAGAGTGCCACTAGTAGGACCAACATGTATCCATTGTAACAAATCAGTCCTTAGGGCAGCATCTTTCCCAACTACCAGTCTTCTCTTCCTTCTGAGTTCATTATGATGCTTATGTGAAGAAGCATCGGTTTGTAATTCTTAGATCAATTTTTGAATGTCAGGATTAGCCTGCCAAGAGTCTATGATTGTGTTCAGCATATTGCTTTCAGGTATGACAGTTGTGATTGCTTGACAGTCTACTGCTTCCAACCTTGATAAAGCATTTGCCTCAATTTTCTCTCCTTGTTTGAACTCAATTGTGAGATCAAATTCCATCAATTTCGCCAGCCATATCTGCTGGAAGGCTGTAGTCAACCTCTGGCTCAAAATATACTGCAGGCTTTTATGGTCTGTTGGAATAATAAAGTAAGTATTCAACAAATAATGCCTCCACTTCTGAACTGCAAAGACCATGTTAACAGTTCCTTTTCATATGTGGAAAGGGATTGTTGTTGCTGCCTATCAGAACTCTGCTAATCAAAGCAATTGGATGGTGTCTTTGCATCAGCACTGCACCAATTCCACTACCTGAAGCATCTACCTCAATCACAAACACCTTTGAAAAGTCAGGTAGAACTAGGAATAGAAACGATTTAAAGAACTATAAAACTTTAGGGAGTCCAATTGTGAGAATAGAATCCAAAGAATTGTATTGATTTGAGAGAGAAGATTTGAAGATGTGTTTTGATTGAATTTCTGAATATCCCAGCTCGTTATAGAGTTTGTTATTTATAACAATGCAAAAACTAGAATTCATAACAGAATCAGACTACCTAGCTGCCACGTGGCTGCGACGTTTTATTAACAGCCTACATCATTTCTTGACGTTTCTTGTGTTTCTAAGAAGTTGTTTCATAGTTAGCATGTAGTACTATGTATAAATTTATAGTAAACAGGTTTAGATGTATCTTAACCCTGAATTACTTGTAGCCTTTTCTATATTCTATACTAGACATACTCCTGAGAAGGGTGCTACGATTATCTTAACTAAAATGAAATAAGTTGAATTTATTCTTTCGAAGGTTTAATGCTGGACAGCTCTCTTTAGCCGCTCGTTTTATCACCGTTTGTTATTGGGTGTGAAATCTAATACTGGTCTCACAAATAAAGAAAGGGACAAAACTCTAAAGTTAGTACGGTATACAAAAGTGAGTCAAGCAAAAAAGTTGGGTATTAGAGGCTAACGTGAATTACTGATGTGAAAACTTCAATTTTGACTGGAATCGAAACACATATGATGCTGCTCCTAATAAACACTTAAAATTACTGTCTTGAGTGTCTTCTCAATTTGTCTTGTGGTTATCTTCAAACTTTATGTCTGCATGATATGGAAGACACCTAAACTTCCCATGTTAAAGGCTATAATAGAAGGGATTGTGGGACAAAACAGTCTAATTTAAACTGACAATTGTAACAGGTTCACAAGATTGTTGATCTTTCGTCATCTCCTGACCGAGAGGCTATATGGTATCTTGAAGTGATTGAGGCATACAAAATGTTCTATCAGCCTCTCGTTGAAGAATTTACATGACGTAGGTTGAGGTTGGCATCTGATATCGGGAAGTTCCCTTCTTTTGGCCAGTTAGCACCCAGAATTTTCTAAGATTGAGTTTGTTTTCAGATATCTATATCTTTATCCTGAGAAATTTACCAACAAAGTGCATTGTAAAATGACTGCTGCATTGATCCATTAGGTATATTTAGCATTTTAATCTTGATTGTATATTTACGGATTTTATTTTTAATTTGGGTAATTAGTATGCATCACCTTTTACATTTGGTTATCTTTATCTTACGTTTAGGGATTTAATTTTTACTTTGTTGGTCCTTTTATATATATATGCCTAGATGAATACCCTAGGGTTTTTTTTGTTCCGTCACATTGTCTGTGACATATACATATTGTAATACCAATCTATTTTACCATATTTGTAATTATCATATTTATAGGAAAAAAGTCTGATATGGACAAAGTCAGGAACCATTTCATTTACTTTTGAACAATCCATACCCCTTAAGCACGGTGTTTTCGGAAGATGAAAATATAATCCTGGGATGTTATTCAGACAAAGTCCAAAAATAACAATGTTAATAAATTAATAAGTTTGTTTTGGTAATTACTTTGTGCACCCTTCCTATAATTGTGAAATGATTGAATTATCCCGTCCGCTCCTTTTTCACTACACCTCACCATCATTGTCACCACAATTGTTGTTGCTCCACTATCATCGCTATATAAAAAGAGAAGAAGAATGTTCCAGTTAGAGGAAAAAGAGCAAACAAAATCTCAAGAAAGCTTGATTTAAAAAACTTATTTAAGAAAACACAATTCTAGAAGTTAGGCTTTTCGAAAAAAATTGCTCCAAAAAATCTATTTTGAAAAACTTGTTGTGAAATATATTTCTAAGCATTCAGAAAATTTTATTCTAAAAATCTTATCCTGTTCTGAAAAATGCATTTCATAAATCAGGAAATGTTTTTTAAAACAGATAATTCGAAACTCACTTTTAAAGAGTAAAATAATTATTTTGAAAATTGTAGGACTTCATGTTCAAATTGAAAGAGTACTGGGAGTAATTACCCTATATTTCCTGGACTAACGAAGCTCATTGACTACCATTTTATTTATAGCGTTGTGGCACCCTGTCGCTACCAAGGGTCATCGTTGTGGCAATCCGTAATCTTCTAAAGTTTTTTGCGACTTAGACGTAGTAATTCAAGTCCAGGAAAATATTCAATCCCTTTTTTTTATATACAATAAACAGAAACCAAGTTAAATGTCCCACAAACTAAGCATGCAACAAAGGCTGATGCAGACAAATCAAGGATCAACTCATTTAAAATTACAATTGGACAACCCTCCTCCCCCCTCCCAAACAAGTGTTGCGTTTCCGAAAGACAAAACTCTAATATAGGAAGAAGTTCCAAGCACAAAAAATCACAGTTTGTATAACTTAGCACACTTGATCCATTGAATTTGAAGCTACACCTACACCTGTAATGCCAGAAGTTAGGTTACAACAACACAGCAGAAACCCAGCAGTCTTGGTCCAGAAAGAGCATCCTGAGTCGGAAGCTCCTCGTCTGACCTGGATTGCATATAATGCCCCATGCAACAATTCCATGGATATCAAGCTCAAAGGACCAGCACAACGTATCCATGAAAACAAAACAGGTTGCATATACCCCCCAGACAAGCCAATTTATCTATTTGGATGATTTTAGAGGTTGGGAGTCTTTGGGAGGCTCAGAAGTTCCTTTAATGGCTATCTTCCTCAAACCAATTTCCACTGACTCCTTTTCAGCAGCTTCCTTCTTCCTTCTTTCTGACAATTCCTCGTTGATGACATCAGGTTGAGTTGTAGTTATTGAGGGCTGAAGAGTACGAGGACCTGCACTCATCCATGGATGATTAAGGCACTGAGCAGCTGTTGGTCTCTTTTCTGGGTCGAAATCAAGTATTGGAACAAGGAAGTCAACCATGTCCTTTGTGTCTTTCTCACTGAAATTATACTTGTCCGTCAACACCTTATCCATTGGCCAGAATCTCAAATTGCTGATGTGCCTCAAGTCACCATGTCTATTGAAAAATTCTCGAGAATAGCGGCCACCTAGTGCAATCTGAAGAGCATATTTATCCAAATTTTGCAGTTCAGCACAGAGATGAAATATCAACATTGACCAATTTTCAGAATGAAATACAGTAAATTACCCTATTTTCAGTTTTTCTAAGTAGAAAAAAAACTCATTGAAAGTAAAATTCACAGCATGACGATCTGGAAAATAGTCTGAAACGAAGTTTATATATATATTAAAAAAGATACCAATAAAGTTCAAAATTTCCTGGAGGAGATAACATCCATACCTTCGGAGGCATCTTCCCGACAAGCTCCATCATCAATGCCAGATGGTCCTGTAAAACAAACGTCCAAATATCACCAAAACAATCCATTGCTTGAAGTTCAAATTTAGGTAGACAGCATTGTTTTCAAATATGGTTTTCCACTAAAATGAATGTCAAAATTCCAGTAAGTATAAACCAAGGAAAAATATATAAAGTTAACACAGAACAACATGGGAATTGAGTCCCATTGATTTCACTGTATATTTTCTTTCCCAAAAGTTGTTTAAAAATTTCATTAATTAGAACCACAAGAGAAGAATAATGAAGCCCCCATTCTAACCAGCAGTGTAACAGCAAAACATATTCAAAATTGAGAGTAAGCCAATTAATGATTTCAAAATGCTTAGGACACAAGAAACTTTCTAATAGAAACGTCAAGATTCTGGAGGTACTGGCATAACATCACAGACAGAAAGCTAAAGCCTCCATTTCATCCTTCAGAAGGTAAAAACGAGTACAAAGAGTTAAAATATCCTTAGCAGGAAAGAAATCGCTCTTTAAGTATAAGTATTCTGCACAAAAGCTAGCAATGTTCCCAATGAATGTTTTTCTTAATTTTCAAATACAAATTGAATTCCGAAGAATGCTGATATAAATGAAAAAAAAAAATTACGACAGAAGCATGATAATATTATTGATCCAGGGAGAAGAAGAGAAATAATCTGTCTTGGAGTGAAGCTGCCATTCAACTGCCATGGGCATGTCCTTTGTATTATTGTTCCCAGCTCCAGGGCCCATAATATATTTCCCATTGTCAAATTAGAAATTACAAACTCTATAGTTTAAGCAAGGTTTTCAGCAACATAATTTTTAAAAATTTCTATGAGAAAGAAGTATATTTTACCCGGCCTTCTCATGGCATATAATTGTTTCCAAAAGATAGCATTTTCCCTTTTTCCTTTTGAAAAAACAGATATTTATTTAAAATATGAAGAAGTATGCTCTTCTGAATTCACCAGCATGTAACAAAAGCACGAAAAGATACAGAATTGAATTGTATTAGCATAGCAACCAAACCAAAAAGTTAAACACTAGAGAACGTGTACACTGTTAAGAAAACACTCAATAGAAAAAAGTTCATGATAGTTGTAAGCATCATGATGATACTTGATAGCACAATAAAGCCAACCAGCTTGTTTTTAGTAGAAAACAGGTGCAGTTACCTCATCTCTATCATAGTTGTCACCACTGTGAGGATCAAAAAGAACATCACCAGTAGCAAGCTCAAAGCAAATGCAAGCAAAGGACCATAAATCTGCTGGGGTTGAGTATTTGGATCCAAGAAGAACCTCAGGACACCTATATTGCCTTGTCTGAATATCATTTGTGAATTGTTTGTAAGTCCAACAAGCACTACCAAAATCAACCAGCTTGCACCTATGATCAACAGCAGCCAGCAACTTCTTTTTCATGGAACGACTGCTACTCATATTACTATGACTACCTTGTGAAACATCCTTATCAAAAGTCTTTGTTGATTCATCTTTATAAAAAGAACTATCAGGTTTATCTTCAACAGATCCTACACTCGATTTTACATCATTGCCACAATCTTCCTGTTCAGGTCCGTCAGCTTCCTCTGAAGTTTCCTTCCCAACAAAGCCTTGAGCTACCTTAGCCTTCCTCTTCATTTTCCTTTTCTGGTTCTTCAGTGGATCTCCATTCAAAATTTTATTGTCTTGGTGAGTCCCATTATTAGACGCAGCCTTATCCTTGGTATCCGGAAGGATGAGTGAAGCACCCGATTTCCTAGGATCTTTGGATGGATTTATCAGAGACAGAAGCAACACATTCTCTGGCTTCAAATCAGTGTGAATAACAGAAAGCTCACGGTGCAAGTAATCCAAGCCCACCAAAATATGAAAACAGATTTCTTTAACCATGTGGAGAGGAACCCCACGATAGTCAGTATATTTAATAAGGGTGAGAAGATTGTCACCCAGGAATTCAAAAACCATACACACATGCTGTCCATTAGGCCCCGAATGCTTAAAATGATCCAAAAGCTTCACAACACATTTCTTATCGTCCAGGTCCCGCTCAGCTATTTGTTTGAGAATCTTTATTTCATCCATTGCAGCTTCAGTGTAATGCTGCGCACTCTTCTGAATTTTAAGGGCAACAAAAAGCTACAAACAAAAACGTTTCCTATCAGCAAGAGAGTTCTAACTCCAAACTTCAAAATTTACAAACAGCGACAAATGAAACAAGGTGGATAGTTGGTTTCTAAATTCGTGTCACTTCATTTTCAGCTTACAGGTTTTCACTGATAAAAACAAGAATAAACACTCCATGCACAGACAGTATAAAGGCATCCTATAACAACTAGTCATATTTAGTAAGTTTGTTGAGTTATTCCGTAACTTACGCTTCACTCACCTATAGTCACTCAGTGTGGGACTCCTAACAAATAGTGTCACATAATTTTCATCTAGCTCCCTACATTCAAGGTTTTAAAATTGTAACATTCTCATAATCATTTAAAATGAAAACAGGGAAGCAACTAAACGCAACGGAGTTCTCGAAAATCGAGGAGCTAACAATTCAACTAGTGAGTGACCGAAGTCCAAAAACATCAACAATGCATAATGCAGGAAATGATAAGATGAAAACGAAAGGAAGAGCGTTGAAAAATGGAGGCACCGAATTGAGAGTGTCCCAAGCGAGCCAGACGGTGGAAAAATGGCCCCAACCGAGCTTCGACTGCACGACGTAGCGGCCGTTGTTGAAAGCATCGCCGATTCGAACGGCATGGTACCCTCCACGCCGGTAATCCTCCATGCATTCCTCCTCTGAACTGTAATTCTCCTTCCTCTCCATCAAATGCTTCGGTTACAAATCCCAATTTGTTTGAATCGGAAATGGCGGATCGGAGTTAGGGTTTTTGAACTTTACCGGGAAAATAAAACCAACTGAATTTGAGAGTGAGTGTGAGCCGAACTATTATTATTCCGCCTACCATTAAAATTATGAAAAAGGAAAAATAGTAAAAGAGTCTACTGCTTCTGGAATTTCAATTTAATATCCATTTCCAAGCTTTATGTTTCTTTACTCCTTCTCTTTTCTTTGTAACAGTTAGATTTTTTGAAAATTTCTGACTGTTATTTCTAAAATTTAGAACAATGATAACTATGCCGACTAAAATCAAAATTAAATATAAAAAGTTAAATACAATAATGTAATAGAGTTTTCAAAAATTAGTTTATGTATCATTTTTATTAAATACCAGTGGAACCAAAGACATTTTCTATCTTTATATATTTAAAGAAAATACTAATAATAATAATAATAGATACATAAAAAAATAATAATTAATAGTTTATAGTGTTTAATTACTTTTTAACATAGTTATATTTATCTTTTTATAATTTTAAAATATAATTAAGTATAAAATAAATTTATAATTCATTAATTAGATTTTAATTACATTAAAATGTATATAGTTCTATTATATTTATAATTTTATTATTTTTACGAGGAATTAATTAGAAAATAGAAATAATACAATTTAAATATATACAGATAATTTTACAGAAGTAGTATTAAAAAAGTATTTAGACGTTATTTAAAAATTATTTAATTATTTAAAAATAAAAAAGTTATTAAATTATTTAATTTATTAAATGAATAAATAATTTTTTATTTATTAAAGATAAAATTATCTTATGACACACAAAAAAAGAGTTACAGATGTATCCTCTTTGTATAATAGTATAAATTATATACCGATAATTTTATATATTTTAAATTAAATTATCAAATTTTAATTTTATATTAGAATAACAATTAATTGATTCACATTTTAATGGATTTTAAAAATATATATTATATCAATTTTAATAAATCAAAATAAGTATAAAGTATGTTTATATTAATATAAAAATTTCTATGAATAATTTATTTAATAAACTTTTATAGTGAATATTTGAGAAAAAACATGATTAATAGAATGAGTCATGTTTTTTTTCTAAACTTAACGTTAAATTAAAAGTTACTTTCACTCAAACCATATATAAAAATTATATTAATCTAAAATTATTTAATGTTTTATTTAAATTTATATTTAAATAAATCAAAAACCACATAGTGTTTACTTTCCATAACATACTAAAAAATCATTTATTACTTTTGTATCATCATTTAATTTTAATTAAATTTTATATAAATGATCATGATATTATAATTTAACGGTTAGATAAAAATCAATTTTTAAAAAAGTTTTTTGAGGGTGTTACGTTAATAAAATTTACAGTTTTTCTCAATAAATATATATTCTACATATTTAAATAAAAATTTCATATTGTGACTGTATATTTGTGTGGCATTGACTATTTCTCCCAAAAAAAAAAAATATTATTAAAATGTTCAGTTGAATGTCAGATTATTATTTATGTTATTTTCATTATATTCGTTATTTTTTAACCAAACATTGTTTAAGTTTCATGGTTTGAATTTAATGAGAGAAAATTCACCGTTTAAATCCGTTAAAATGGGTTTCAAATAATAAAAAGCAATTATTATGTCAATACAAGAACTCAAAATTTAGAGTTAAAATAGTTCTCTTAAAAGAAAAAAAAAACTAAAACTAATTTTAGTAAAAAGATAAGTGACAAAAAATATATTTTAACTTTTTTTATTGATTAATGATGTGCGTATAGATGTTTGTAAATATATTATTATCGCACAAAAATATTGAAAAAAATATATTTTTTTATTTTGATAAATAGCAATACTAAATGTTTGTGTTGCTTTAAAATGTATTTCATTAAATAATTATATAATGTACAAATAACGAAAAAAAAACCCTAATTTTATTGATTCTGAAAAATATTAATAATAAATGTTTGTATTATTTTATAAAATTTATTATCAAATAAAGTTTCATATAACATACAGAGTTACAAATTAAATAATAAAAAATATTTAAAAAGTAATATGCTCAATACTTTATGTCAACAATATCATGTCATCTTTATCTTGCTTCTCATAAGTTTTCACCTTATCAATATGTGTATTTTCTGCTTTAAGCATAGTTAGTCTTAAAGATAAGAATTATACCTTATTTTGAGTCTTACTCTTCCAAACTGCATTGAATATTAATGTATATTAAATATTTTTGTGTAGTCCTCAAAGTTTTCATTTAAATAATATATTTAATTTATTTAAGTGTTTTTAATTAAATAAAATTTTCTCTTATCACACTTAAATAAGTAGTTAAATACAGTAAAATATGTTATTATTTATTAACATCAAAACATAAGTGTCTTGATCATGGTGTAGAATTAAAACTTTCTTTTTGTCATAAAAATTAGTTTATACCTAATCTCCCTTTTTACTATGACAATAATATCAGTTTTATGAGAATAGAAAAAATAATTTTAGGTGTTCATCTACCTAGACGTATTTATTAATTGGTTTTGACAAGATATCACAAAGTAAAAATAAATTAAGTTAAAACACATTTTAAATAAAGTTAGACACAACAAAACCTTTTAAAACAAAGTATTTTAACAAGAAGTGTGGATAAAAGTGAAAATGATTTTATAAAAGCATAATTTTATTTTAGTTCATAAAATTGTGCTTACTAGTGTAACTTCAAAAGTAAAAGATTTCAGAGTGAGACTAATTTTTTAAGTCTTCATAATATTTGATCATCATGTTTAGTTATGTTTGACTAAGCTAGTCATTAAAAAAATGAAATATAGTTATCAAAAGATACTTAACCCTGTTGGACAAACTGAAATGTAAACTTCTTTGAGAATTATACATTCAATTCTTACCTACAGGCTATAATTTTTTTTTTTTTTCAAATATTACTTTAAAAAGGGAGAGAGTGTATGCACTGACAGCAGATAATCCTTTTCTTTCAAGTCTTATTTTGATAAGGGAATCATTTTTCTCTTTTACCTTAACAATCATGTGAGTTGGGATAGATGAGGTAATTGATCATTTTCACAACTCTACCATTCATGTTTTTTAATAGGGTAAAACAGAACAATAGAACAAAATCAAATGACCAATCTGTCTAATTTAAAGTGATAAGGAAAATTACTCAACAAATCTGTGGCATATCTGTTATCTAATTAGGGAAATCAGTCCAACATAATTGTGATTACATAAATTAGTGATAAAAATAATTGTCTTAGTCAATAACATAGAATCTCAATACGTTTAGATCTTCAATAATAAATGCAGATGAAATCAAGCTCTTTTCTCTGTAAATATTGTTACCCATGCATAATTTTTACAGTATATAATATACAACTTTCCTTTCTTTTCAGCACAGCTTTCTCTCTTATCTTACACAACTCTCACTTCTCAGGTAACTACTACAATGTACAATATCTTTCTTCCCTTTATTTTCCCTTTTGATTCACGTTATTTTGGATTATTCAATTGTTTACTTTGAAACTTTTGTTAGCAGTTTGAATTGTCCAAAGTTGCAATTGTTGAGGATGGGTGAAATCTGGTACTCCGATAAGTACTTCGATGATGCTTATGAATATAGGTACACAGATCAAAATCATTCTAGACAATTACTTAATGCACCCCCCATTTTTCAACCGGTACCCTCAAAATTGGAAATGATATCATAGTAGCTCACACTACATTTAGAAGGAGAGGAGCAAAACAATCTCTTATGAATTTTTTTTTCTAAATCACAAACTCACTCTCGAAGTTACATTCTAGAATGTATTATATACTTTTCAAAATGTTTATTTAAAAAAAATCCAAAATGCATTTTATGTGTTTTAGAAATTTTATCTTACTGAAAATCTTGTTTCAAAATTCCTATTTTATTTTGAAAAAAACGTATTCTAAAATGTATTTCATACATTCTGAAAGGTGTGTTATGAAAAAAAAAAAACAGAATAGATAATCGAGAAATCAATTTAAAGAAAGGTAAAAATAATCATTAAATTGTGAAAGTGGAGGTTCAAATTGAGGGGTGCAGGAAGTAATTTCAACCATTCCATATGCTTCATTTTCTCTATGATTAAATTTATTTTATTTAGCTTTCTTATAATTTATTCTTCAGACATGTGGTTCTGGCTCCTGAAATCGCCATGCTTCTTCCCAAAAATCGACTTCTCTTTGAAGTAAGTAATTACTTTTTCTTTTTTATATATAAAAATAATACGATTTTGGTAGTTCTGAAATGCTATTTGTAGGCTTTATCAGAATTTTAATGTTTAAATGTGGTTGTAGGCTCCATATTTATCAAAAGTGGCATGTTTTTACTCTTTTACCAAAAATTAAATACACAACCAAAAGGGTATTAGTTAGTTAACTAGTTTGTATAAGTTATTGCAAGTTTTCTGATATTCAAGTCCTAATTATAAATCAAAAAGACTAAGAACATATGTTTCTTAATAATCGCTGGAATCAAAATGTATGAAACATATGTTATTTTTTTTATTTTATCTTGTATTATATTATAGGTTTTGGTTTTAATTTTATGTTACAGAAAGAGTATAGGGCGATTGGGGTTCGGCAGAGCCGTGGTTGGGTTCATTACGCAATTCATCGACCTGAGCCACAAATACTCCTATTCAGGAGGCCTTTGAATTATCAGGCCCAACAGAAAAACCAGACCCAAGCCCAAGCCGAAACTATTATACAAATTTCAGAAAAGCAAAAAGATGTTTGAAAATTATTTCAATTTTGTAATTTCTATTTTCTGAGAAAATTCGACAAAAGGCTGTTATGTGTCCTAGAATAAGGTTTTGTTTTGGTTGCTGGAAAACACACTTTTAGATGTGTTTTATTTTAATACGTAGATATTCTAAAACGAATTATTGTATTAATACATAAAATTTGACAAGGTAATATCGCTTTTATCCCAACTTATTGTTTTTAAGTACACCTTTTAATTTTATAAAAAATTATGACAGTATAAAATAGAAAAAAGAACCCATAAATTTCAGGAGTTGAAAACTGAATTTAATTAAAATATATCTATACTGTAAAGAATTTTTTTTCACATTATTGTTTGACTTATTGGTAGCATGATTGACTTTTATAATTATTTAATAAGTTTTATATATTATTATTGTAAAATATTTTACTCAATCAACCACTAGAAAACTTTGTTATATTAACTCTTAATAATTTTATATTAAAGTGAGGAAGTAACTAACTAAATTTCCAACCACCAAACTAAAGTTTTGGCCTTTAACTTTATGACTTGGGATAGGATAGGAGGGAAACAAGTGAAGAAAAAAGAAAAGTGGTGGAGTCTTAGAAAGATGACCCTCTATAGACCCTACTCAATAAAGAATAAAGATAATATTTTTATTTTTAATAAAACAAAGCTCTCGTTTATGACCAAAAAGTTCAAAGCGAAATAGAGTACAAATGGTCCATGAATATTGACAAAATGAAAATAAAAAAGTTCATGGATATGTTTCAAGCGCCATAATAGGTTCCCTGGTTCATGATTCAAATATTTAAAATGTAAGTGATGAACCATATGAGATGTTGATATAAAGAGAAAGGGATAAAGATATTCCAAAGAGATTCCTGGTGCCTTCTATAAAACCATTATTGTTGATGTAATTATGAGTAAAATATTGTATAATAAAATTTAACATGTCTGAGGAAATTATATAGACCGTTAGGTCAGGCTAACGGTAAAGTTTGGATGATATGTACAAAATTTTAAATTCTAACTTGGTTATGTTGAAAACTATAAGAAAGATTTTTATATATAGAAATTCTTCACTTATTTTTATTGAGTATTTCTTTAAGCTAGTTGTCAAAATGAATTATTTTTTCTGATATTATTCTAAACCTGCAATGTATATTATAATGTGAAATAAAGAAATTTTGTGTAATACTCAAGGAGAAAATGTTCTTTAGATTATTGAAGATAGTGCTGAGAAGAAAATAAAATAGAAGTTATCGCCTGACATATTAAAAATTTACAAGTATTCATACTTAAATTATTACATTAATAGAATTATAATAGATAGTAACTTTAAAATATTTTTATGAAATTAATAGCACATATGATAATTTATAAGGTGAAATTACTCTAGGCTTACAATTATTTAAGAATTTTTAAGTCTTTAAAGTAATTTTTATCTTTTATAAACTGAAAACCAAGTTTTGAAATTTTTGGAACTCTCAAAACTGATGGTGATTATAAAAGTCTCGAAAATTCAATAAGGAAATTCACAAGACCAGGATCCAACTAAAAAAATAGTTTGAAAGCCAATTCATAAAATTTTAACTATTTTAGAAACCTGTTGACTAATTAATTTTTTTATAATGGAATAAAAACTATATTTATTTTTTTGTAATATTCTTATTATTTTTTATCTCATTTTAATATATTCCTTATGTTATTTTATATATTTTTCTCTTTTTGATCATAATAGAGTACAAATCTTTTTAATGGACAGTAGTGAGATATGAAAGAAGATGGATATGGCAAAATTTAATGTTGTTTAAGTGGTACATGCATTATTTATAACATTCATTGTGAAATCAATTGAGAAAGGAGGTTATACATAAATCTTTAGTAGGAAAAAATTAAAATAATCCTTTTTTGGGATAAGTTTTAAAAGATTTTTTTTTTCTGGATAAGAATTAAAAGAATCATCATCGGATCCATTCATATCTTTATAACATGTATATATCTAAACAACATTATCCTAACTATACGAGCAAGATAATATATTTTAATGATTATTTCTTTATTTATAGTTAGTTAGTTTATTTACAATTATCTTTAAACCAATTGTATGGTTTTTAATTTAACTTGAGAACTATATATCTTTCTCCATTTTTATCTCTTGATCAAATATAACTTTATCATTCAAATTTAAATATGTAATCATTTATTTATTCACAAATTAATTGTTAATTATCACCAAATCAACATAAAACATTGGACATTAATTACATTATCTTAAGTTTTAGAAAGTCCTAAGAAAAGAAGGTTGCAACTAAGTTTGTTGAATCAAGAGCAACTAACTTAATAAACTTTTAGCACTAACTTTGAAAAGATAAATAACTTCTGAGATAAACAATTATTTTAATTAGTAATGAAAGACAAGTGTCGACGCATAGGTGAAAGCAATTTACCTTTCCTTAGAAAAGAAAAGCAATTTACCTGGAGATTTGTGTCAACTTTGAAAATTAAGATGACTTAATGATTAAGCTTAGATATGTAAAATACAAATATTATTTTTCTAATTTATTTTAAAAAATTTAATCAATATTTCAAGACATTAACTAATATTTAGTTTTCACCTAAATACTAAGAAGAACGGTCAGAACATAATAAATAAAATACGTTAGTATAAAATATAACAGTAAATATATACTGATAATATTGCATGTCATTTTTTTAAAATAAAAACCTTTCAACTCAAAGATGTTCACTAATATGAGAGTAGCCAGATTATATCCAAACCGTTATAAGTATAATCTACTTGTATATAAAAGTTTAGTTAGGTATTTGAGTTGTCTTATGTTTTATTTAATATATTTAGTTAGAATTTAGTTAGGTAATATGTTTAAGAATTTAAAATTTAGTAAACCTAACTATATAGTAGATATATAGTATAACATCATTCTTCTGAGAAGTTTGCTATACAAAACTTTTATATTTTATCGTGTATTTTAAAGTTGATTGAATTAGAATCGAAGAAGATAAAAGTATCATTTATGAATGTATAAGTATTATTGTTATCTTATAATAATTCAAAATATTTATTTTGAAATACTTTTCTAATAAGTAGTCATACGTTTAAATTAATCCACTTCATAATTGAATTGCTAAAATAAAAACAATATAAAATTAAATCAATTAAATTTAGTCGAATAATTATATTTAATTTGCTTTAATGTCTCTAGTTTTGAAGAAAATATTAAAAAATTTATTTCAAAATTATTTTTCTCGTAGCATTTATCTTTTAAGATAATATTTGTATGAAAAGTTAAATAACATTAATTAATAAGATTTTAAAGGTAAAATTGTAGGATTATATATATTTATATGCTATTTAAATTTCACCACAAATTGCAAAAACCATAAAATTGTAAGGATTATCAAATAAAATTGTAAAACATATGTTATTATATTTTTTTTCCTGTACTAACTCTTAATCTCTTTGGATAAATAAATGCAGTTCAAACTTAATTTTAATTCAAAATTAATAAAATTAATATTTTACCTTTTTATGTTTTATAATTGCTAACACCACTTCACTCAATTAAAAATTATAAGGATTATTAAATAAAATTGTAAAAAATGTGTGATTATATTTTTTTTCCTGTAGTAACTCTTAATCTCTTTGGCTAAATGAATACAGTTCAAACTTAATTTTAATTAAAAATTAATGAAATTAATATTTTACCTTTTTATGTCTTGTCAATGCTAATACCACTTCACTCAATTAAAATTAATACAATTAAACTTTAAAATATTTTCAAAACTCAATTAATAATTAATAGTTTTGTTATGTTATGACATTGACCTTATCAATTGAATTAAAATAAAATTACTATTCAATTAAAATTAATGTAATTAAAATTTAAAACAATTTTCAAATCCAACTAAAAATAATTTTTTTCACTATACCATTGATGTTTTTGATTAAATTGAAATAAAATAAAACTAAACTAATACACTTTTAATGTGCATCTATTTTATTTCTTTTATAACATGCTTCAAATATATTTAAACTTCAATCAAATTTATGTATGCAAAGTAGTTAATATATATATATATATATATATATATATATATATATATATATATATATTATAAATTAAAATTTATTATTCGTATTACGATTTTACGATTTACGATCTTATAAACTCGTCACAATTTTATCTATAATTTCGATTTTAACTACTTTGCATACATAATTGACTAAAGTTTAATATATTAAAATTAATTATTTTTTAATCTATTTCACACACCTATATCATAATATAAAATTAAGTTCTCACATTATTTTAAAAAAAATTATCTTAAAAAATGAACTTTCCAACAAAAAATAAGATAGTCCTCTTGCATTTTATTATTAAGTTTTCATCCATTACTTGTTTTAACATTTATATTACTTTGATTAGATTGATATTTTTACCCCTCAATTGTTTAATTTAGCATCATTGATTCAAAGTGGTTTAGCTTCATAAGATATATTTTTCTAACTTGAATCATATTAGAATCCATGATGTGATTAGGATTTAAGATATGAAAAATACTATATAAGTTTGATAAAGTTATACATAAAGTTAGCTCACAAACTATTATATAGATAGTTTGAGAACATGACATGGTCTAATAAACTTACAATTTAATTTTCTTGAACAAATAGTTCTTCCTACACTCATGGTTGACATAACTTTCATAAACACTTGGTCAATAGTTGCAAACTCCAAAGACTACCTTTTGTGATCAGCATAATATCTAAGAGTCCTACATTTTCTTCGATACAAAGTATTATAAAGAGTCATACTAATACTAGCCCAATAATTATACCTATAGGTGAACTTCACAAAAGGTAACCCTTCATCTCATCTATTCAAATGCTTAAATGCACGAATTCTTAAAAAAATAAATCTCATGATTAAGTCATCTTTACAAAATGTGCACTTGTTTGAAGATATTATGTTGAATTAAATCTAAATTCGATTTTAGAGCTTTTTATAAAGTTGTCAAAATCTATAACTAAACCTAAGATCTAAGTTAAAAAAAAAATAATAATGTTAGAAGATATATCCTGAAGTTCCACTATCTTTTTTATGTAAAGTTGAGTTAACTTCTCTATAGGAATTCATAGGCTAACTAAAAAAATGTGAACACACTTTATTAACTTATTCCTTCATTAATTGTGAAAACTGGTAACAAAATTTATTATAAGGTTGTCCCATTTCCACTCAAGTATCTCAAGTGTTGTAACACACCACTAGACCTCTAATGTTTAGGTTTGTTAGACAAGTCAAACAAAATGATACATATTGTGTCACATATATCTGTATTTGACCAACAACAATTTTTAATCTTGATATATCTTATTCTTTGTGTGGATGTATATCAAGTTTACTATTATGGCCTTTTACTAATGTGGTCTTTCCTATATCAACATCACCAAGGATACAACCTCTCCTAACAAACCTTAAATCATCGTTTTTCCTAAGACTAAAGTCATTAGCCTAATTTGTAAAAACATCTTCATGATATGTTTTAGACTATGATCTATTATTAATATTTCTTTAATTATTCGAATAAAATCATCCCATATAACAAATATGTGACAACTATTTAATCAACTCCACCTTATTGAGATTAGAACAACCATTTGAGTTATATTTTTAGTTATGACATTTGTTACCATATTAATCTTGTTAGTATGATATATTAATTAAACTCATACTCCTTCAATACATACTTAATTTCTTATGATTATACATGTATTTTTATATTTTTATGATCACTTAATATACTAAATTTACATAAAGACAATATTTTCATATTTTAATAACAAACACCATAACAACTAGTCAAATCATAATGTGATAAGTACTCTTACGAACCTTCAATTATTTATAAACTATTGTCTAATACCTCCACAAGACAAATTACATCAATTTCAAAAAATTTACACATTATAAATTAAATCTGATAAATATTAAATTTGATTAATTTAAATCTTTTTAGTAACATTTCTAATTAAAATTACACGAGTATGATTACAAATTAAAAAATAAGTTATTATAATATTTCTTTTAAATTTTCTTATGTAATACTGTCAAATAATGTTTATCTTCTTTTAATGTGTAACTTAGTCACATTGCGTGTTTTAGTAACTTAATTTAAAATATTTATGTTGATGCTTACTTGTGATTTGTGTTCTCATTTTTTTTTTGTCGTTATTTTAATTTCTAGTAAAAAAGACTTTGTATTTTAATATTGTAAAATAATTAAATGATACATAATAGGTGATTTATAATATATTTTTAAAAAACATAAATAATATAAAAAAGTTTAAACAAAGTTATAGAAAAAATAATATATATTTAGATAAAAACCTATAAAATGCATATAAAAAACCATGCATCTTATTTTATGCATTTATAAATATATTTTTCGTATAATTGTCATTCTCAAATAATTTACTTAATTACTTTAGCGAATTTTCTCTTTTCGATCATATTTTTCTATCTTCAAAAACATTTTTTTCCTTGTTTCTTTATTTAATTTTTCCTTTGTTCTCTCTTTTTTAGAAAAAAAAATCTTTCAAATCTGGGTTAATATTCCCCTTCCGGAATTCTGAAGATTTCTGTGATTGTACAGGGATACAATTTTGAATATTTTTTACGAATTCAAAATATGAAGCAACGTCTCATTACATATTCCTCCGTAAAGTAAGTTTCGCTAGCAATTAGATAAAAATGATCTTAATATTTTTTTTTTCAGTTATTAACTTTTATTAAAAAATTTAAGCAAAAATCATTTATTAAAACCTCTCTACCGACAGTTTTCCTTTTAGTTATAATTAATTATAAATTGTGAGATGCTAATATGTATAATAGATTTTATTTTTATTTAAAATATAAAAGGAAAAGTTATAAGTTAAAAAGTTAAATTTTGTTTTACTTAAAACTTATTTAATTGCTACAATAGAAAATACTGTTAATGTTTATTTAGATTTAAGATTTATTTTAATTAAAACCTAATTTATCAATGAAGTAAACAATTTCAAAGTTGAAAAGACAAACTCAATTATAATTAGATGATATTATGACTGACGACATATAATGCAACGGATTTTTTTTAATTACATTAATTTTCAAATAAAGTTTTGTTTTATTTAAATTAAATTTATTCGTCTAATAAAATGCAATTTGGTGTATAGAATAATTAAAAAAATTATAATTTATTCAATTTTACAACTTTATTTAATGATGTTACGATTTTACTGTATCATGATTTTACATAAAATTTAAATTATAAATAAAATGCATACAATTTTATTATTAAAATATCGATTTTTAGCTATCATAGTGATAATTCAAAATATTTTTTAAGAACTCCTAGTCTTTTGATTTGAGAAAATTTAAGAATAAAATTCATTGCATTACTTTTTTTTCACCAATTTTATTATTTCACATTTCCACTCCTTTTTATTTTCATTTAACCTGTTTCTTTTTTTTTCCTGGGTCAAAACATGGTTTACTTTGTATTATAGTTACGAAAAAAAATGTCATTTAATGTTCTGTTTTTTACACGAAATTTAGTGCACATAATATAAGAGAATAATAAAAATATTCCCCACGTATACCTTTTTTAATGGTGGAGGAAGGTGAAGGATATTAAAAGGAGGTATATAGCAGCAGTGGAGCAGTAAATGTCATAGCTTCATAATAAAAGTGGAAGTAACAATACGTAATCCATTATACTGTGTTATGTGAACCAAATTTGCAACCTGCAACTTGCAGGTTCGTTAAGGTTACAACTCTGTCTCATCACGATCATGAAGAACAACAGCACCAACAATTTTAGCTCTTTGTTGCTTTTTGTTCTCATATTCCATTAGTATAACTGTCTCAAATCCGCTTCGCTTTCCCTTCTTTTACACTCTCCAACCGACACTAAATGGAAGCGGTGGCCGCCGTTTTTCTCTTCGCCGCCGCGCTTCTGTCGGTGGTGGAGGGATCGCCGGTGACTCTGACGCTGGAAAGAGCGTTTCCTTCGAATCACGGCGTGGAGTTGAGTCAGCTCCGAACGTGGGACAGCCTCAGACATCGTAGAATGTTGCAGTCTACTAACTATGTTGTAGATTTCCCTGTCAGAGGCAACTTCGATCCCACAGAAGTCGGGTAGTTCTATCACCCCTTTTTCAGTTTCGCTTGTTTATTTGCTTTTTGGATCAATATCTCTCATGGGCGTCTTCAAATTTCTTATCTTGGTGCTTAAATTAGAAATGAAAAATTGAGTGGTTGGTGTCTTCAATTCTGAACTTTTTTTTCATGTAAATAAAAGTTGAATAGATGGTCTTTGAATTTCTCTCTCGCAATTCCAATCTTGTTGTTTTTGTTATATGTTTTGTGCTTTCAATTCTATGGAATAAAAAAAAAATTGGCTTTTTCCACAGGCTTTACTATACCAAGGTAAAAATGGGTACTCCTCCAAGGGAATTCTATGTGCAGATTGACACTGGGAGTGATGTTCTCTGGGTTAGTTGTGGTTCCTGCAATGGTTGTCCTCAGACAAGTGGGCTGCAAGTAAATTTCATTTCCCTGTTCCTTATTTGTTAGTTAGTTGATTCAGTTTAGTACACAGTTTGTATGACACTATAACAATGCGCTTTGGGATTTGTGAATAACACTGATTGAATATCATCTTTGCTGGATTTGGTTGCAGATTCAGCTCAATTACTTTGACCCTAGGAGTTCATCAACATCTTCATTGATATCTTGTTCAGACCGGAGGTGCAGGAATGGAGTACAGTCCTCTGATGCGAGCTGTTCCGGCCCGAACAACCAGTGCACTTACACGTTTCAGTATGGAGATGGCAGTGGGACATCAGGCTATTATGTGTCAGACTTGATGCATTTTGCTAGTATTTTTGAGGGAATCTTGACAACAAATTCTTCTGCATCTGTAGTTTTTGGGTGAGCTATCACAAGTTTGAAATAATTGATCTCATGTAGTGTGATAAGACTGTCGTTATTCTTGTATTGTGAGTTTGAAATGGCTTAAAATTGCATTCACCACACTCTCATCTCCCCTTTTGAATTTGTTGGTTTAAACTTGTAAGGCATCGTCTTATGATGTTGTACTGTGGAACAGTTGTAGCATTCAGCAGACTGGGGACTTAACAAAGTCTGATAGAGCAGTTGATGGGATATTTGGATTTGGGCAACAAGGCATGTCTGTAATTTCACAACTCTCTTCGCAAGGAATTGCACCAAGAGTGTTCTCTCATTGCTTAAAAGGAGATAGTAGTGGTGGGGGTGTCTTGGTTCTTGGTGAAATTGTGGAGCCAAACATAGTTTATACTCCACTTGTTCCATCGCAGTACGTTTATTTGTTAGAGTACATGCTACATTTCAATTTCTTTTTGCCAATTTTTTATTTGTGGTTTTTTCATGTGCTATATACTTGCTGCTTAATGGATTCACTGAAATTTCAACATGGTCTTTATCCTTTAGATTATCTATTTGACTTGAAGATTGAAATTTTTTGTCGAGTGTTGACTTCTGATGTTTTCTTGTATGAAATGAAAAAAGTTGATAAGTTGATGGAGCTTCTTGTGTTTGTTCTTAGGATCCTAATAAAACAAATAAGTAAAATCAATTTATAATATCTAGCACACTAGTTAGTAATATGCTGTGAAATGTTCACCCAAAAATAGGTATTTGGCACTTTGATGATTTGTCATTGTACCAGTTAATAGCTCTAGAACTATGGGATAGATGAATATTTTCAATATTTGCAATGTACTTGAGTGCCTGCTCTTGGAAAGGTGCCTTGTGTGAGGTCAAAGAATTTTCTTTCTGGGGTTGCTCGTTGGTCAAATGGTCCTATATATTTATTTAAACTTTGTGCAAATGGTTAGGCCTCCAAAACTTTGAAACCAGTCATCAAAACACAGAAGGAAAACATATTCTATCATGAATCAGAGTAATTTACTGCTTGCTTAAGGTGGTACTCTCAAATTGATTTCTACTAGTTTAAAGCCTAATCCTCTAGCCAGCAAGACACGGTTTATTGATTTTTAAGCACTGAATAGCTTGGCAACTAAACATCTCACTTCCTTCCACTATGGATGCCTAGGTTTTAATAGATGTGATTTGGTGTAAGTGCTTTTATTTATTTACTAGGATTTTAAAGATAAATTGTTATTGAGGCTCAATGCCTTTTCCTTTTGCCAAAATTTGCATTCATTATTACAAAAGTTGAATAATAATTTTAAAATTCAAAAATATAGCTATATACAGTTTATTTGTGAAAACTAGTTCGACTGATTGCTTCCTTGAAAAATATTTCAGGCCTCATTACAATCTATATCTGCAGAGCATCTCTGTCAATGGCCAGTTTTTGCAAATTGACCCTGCAGTTTTTGCTACATCAAACAACAGAGGTACCATTGTTGACTCTGGAACAACTTTGTCCTACCTTGCAGAAGAGGCTTATACAACCTTTGTGAATGCGGTGAGTTATGTTAGGCAATTTCTTTTTGTCCAATTGATTAATAATAGATGATGCTTTGATTCTTCATATGTGATTAGCAATAGTGGCATTATTTTTTCATTTTAGAAATTTATCAATAATTAACAGCAACATCATTGTTGATGCAGATTACAGCTGCTATTCCACAATCTGTACGCAGTGTTCTTTCCAGGGGAAATCAGTGTTACTTAATAACCACCTCCAGGTTAAGTTGACCTGTTCATATATATTTTGTTGATTTCAAGCATTCTTCTTTTCATGTTTGGATAAAAATATAAAATTTTGACACTGTTTATCTATCTCTTTCTGGCTATACTTTGTGTAGCAATGTTGACATTTTTCCACAAGTAAGTCTGAACTTCGCTGGTGGTGCATCTCTGGTTTTAAGACCACTGGACTACCTTATTCAACAGAATTATATTGTAAGTACTCAAGCTTTAATTTTCTTTTATTCTTTTTTCTGAGGAATCATATCTGATTACATGATTTGCAAAGATATCAATACATCTAAGTATTCAATAATATGTAGTGGCATAGCAAGATTATCGTGCAGGAGCAACTGCTGTGAAGTTCCTTTTGTACTTTTGCTATATTTGTTTAAATATTATCATTTTATGCCTTGCTTGCTCCCTTTCTGGGTAGGGGTGGGTGTGGAAAGAAAACTCCATGCTTCTTCTTATAATTATTTCTGCAACTGAACTTTTATCATTGGGAAATTTAGGACACATCTCAGAGCTAGTATTCAGTTATTTTTCTGCACATATTTGCCTTCTGCTTTGAATAAATACCTGCATCTATTTTTCAAATGCATGTTATCATTATACTCTCTGTAGTTTGTCTATTGTGCACGTTTTCTCATTCACTCGTACAAGGGTATTAATTAACTTGTGTGTGTTGCAGGGTCAGGGTTCAGTTTGGTGTATTGGCTTTCAGAAAATTCCGGGTCAAAGTGTAACTATTCTAGGAGGTATAATGCTAGTTTGGAAACTAGTTCGTATATGCATGTTTTTTTTGGTGATATAAGCATGCATAAAACAAGTTGATAATATCACTTGTTCTCCCCTCGGAAGTTAAGGGAAGAATGTATATATAAATTAACGTTGACCTTGACTATTGGATGTACTTGACCTTGACTATTGGAAGTACTGGAACATCATTGTAGTTAAAATATTGGATCTAAAAGCTTATATTTAGAAAGAAAATCCCTACATTAAGTAATTTTGGTATATAAAATCAAAATAGAAATCCTTATACTCTTGCTTATATTCTTAGTCTGACAGAATATCAATTCAAAAGTATTCTTGTTTATAAATTATTGTTGATCATCAAGTAACTGTCATGTATGATACTGACAACATTGTACTCTTTTGTGGCAGATCTCGTATTAAAAGACAAAATTTTTGTCTACGATCTTGCTGGTCAACGCATTGGATGGGCTAACTATGATTGTAAGTTTCACCTACACTTCATTGCAGACACATAGCACGACACGAGTAAACAAGGTTTCTTTAGGAATGTCGAAGGATAAGAACACTAAAACTCAAACTTTAGACCCATTAGCAAATAACCGTTCTTTATTAGTTTTTGTAAATAAATCATTAACCAAAAGGTCAAACATGTAAGTCTCTTAAACATGTATTAGTTTTATAAAGCTAAAAAGATCCATATATTAAGAAAAAAAGGGTCAAACGTATGACTCTGTTATTTAAAGTGAAAAGATCTCTAAAGTTTTTCTTTAGGCCTCACTCACCATTGGGTTGTTTTTTTTTTATTCATTGCATTTGTATACCTTGAAGGGTACATCATATTCTAATGCCTAAATGCATTAATATAGGTTCACTTCCTGTGAATGTATCTGCATCAGCTGGTAGGGGCAGAAGTGAGTTTGTAGATGCAGGAGAGCTAGGTGGAAGCACTTCTTTGTGTGATGGATCTCACACTTTGATAAGGACATTGTTCCTTGCTCTGTTCATGCACATAACACTATTTTTGTAGCATGTAGAGTTGGAACTTAATGATCTTTTTCGCTATGTATTTCTCTTGCTGGTATATAATTGGTGCAATCGGCAACACCACACGTTATTACTTGGATGATCACTTGTTTGTGCTTTCTGAGCACAATAGGGGTTGCCTGTTTTAGCTTCAGGTGCTTGTGTGAGTCACTCTTTGTCAGCCATGTCTATCGGGTTTTTTGCTTTTCTGGTACATAGTATTGTATGTTAACATATTTTTTTTATTGAATGCAGATACAAGTTATAACACAGTTTTGGAATTCTGATAAAAATCATTGTCAAACTTTTGTTCAACATAACTTTTGTTGTAAAATGGCTTCTTGTTGGAAAAAGTAATAATTCAGATCATGTGGATGTAGCACTAAATTAACATAATTGTTATCAGCAAAAACTAGTAACAAAAGATATGTATCTGGTCAAATTATCAAAATTACAAACAGTTTCTATGCACATTTTACCTAATCTTCTGTTAGATGAAACTTAGATTATATGTACCTATAGCTATCTACAGCCACAAAATAATTACATTAACGATGAAAAACACAACTCATGAATGTGATTCGTAACGATTCCATAATGTGTCAACTGCAATTTTGCATATTCCGTAACATCCACGTAAAAACAAGAACTATTATAAAAGCAATCCCAACAAATCATTTCGCCCTCATTCAATTCACCATTCACCTTCCATAAATCTTGAGCGTATTTGAAATACGTTATTTATTAATTTACCACAGAATTAGTAGCTGTTGGTGAAGTATACAAAATTATGTACCTCAACAAGCGGATAAAATGATTTTATCCGTAAATAGAAACAAATAGTTGTGCAAAGTAAACTTTACATATAATTGAATTCAGATCACATGACCATATAATTCAACTCCTATGCAGACAACTGGATTAAGAATCAAGCATAAGCAAGGACTTTAGGTCTTAAATTTTTTTACACTAATACATTATTAAAAAATTAAAAATATATTCAATTTTAAGATTAAATTTAAAAATAATTTTTAATTAAAAATTTAAAATATCTTAACTAACTATTAAAGTTATTAAGTTTATATTGGTATTATAAGAATAATAGTTTGAAACTTTTTATTAATAAATAATAAATTAATATTTTTTTATTTTTTAAAAAATATATTAAATAGTTAAGAAATTCTATAGATTAAAACTTTTTAATTTTTTATTCCATCTTGACATCTGTTTCTATCTTTTCTTTATCTAACTCTTTTCCTTGGTTTTTCTATTTTATTATTTCAATTTGATTCTCATAAGTGATAACAGTTGATTTCATGAGCAAATTAAAAAATAAAATCAATATTGATAGTCTTACACCATCTAACACCAAAGAGCAAAGAGCTGATAGTATAAATAAGAGAAAAAGTTAATCTTTAAGTCATCTCCAATAGTATATTCCTTAATCAATATTAAAAACTTATCTCCAGCAAGGAAACTAACAGTAGAAGAAATTAAAGAGAGTGTGTTTTGTTGTGTAGGAAATTAAAATAGATGAAGATGATTTAAAAATAATAAAGAAAATAGGCTGACTCTCAAATTCTTTCTTGATTTTCTTCATATTATTATCCTTCAATTCTCCCCACAGAGTTGAACTCTCAAACAAGTGTCAATCAACTTCAACAGAATCTTATTAGATAACCAGCATCTACTAATATATTCAATACCTCATCTTTAAGCATATACTCATATACTCAATAAATGTATATCTTTTATCTATTGACTAAAGGTATAAGAAATGGTTTAAGACTAAATGAATTAACTAATAACTCTAATTAAGGAAATATAACTGAATTCTCAACAAGTGTTCAAGAACCAACACATTTCCAAAACCAAATATGAAAAAGACCAAAAATATAGCACAATTGTTCCAAAGAATGTAAAGAACAAAACTTTATAAAAAAAATCTCATAATTCATGAAATCACAAGAGAATCAACCTAAAAGATTTAGTCTTCCATGATGAAGGCATAAGAATTACAAAAGAAAATAACACTACATTTTATGCTATACAATTGTGTCATTCATGTCTTCTCCAACCTCTATTTATAATCTCTTTTTCTTTAAGAAATTAACTCAAATTTAATTTGAGATATTATTGTTACAATTATTAGATGTTTCCTTATATGACAAAAGATTAATTTTGTAAATACCTTCTTTCCTTTCCAATTAAGCCGTAAATTTCCCATCTTTCAATTTGTTTTTTTTTTTCAAATTCAGTTCAAGATACTAGCTCAAAATAATTGAATCTACTGGAAAATATATTGTAAAATATTTTAAGGAGATTTGTTCTAAATCAAGTAAAATTGTAGAGGATCATTTTCTAGAAAATCTGAAGAATATCTTTGCAAAAGATTTAATTAGATTTGGAACCCATATAATCTCTGCAAATAATTAGAAACAAGAAAAGTAAAAGAATATATTTAAAATCAATCATAGTTTAATCAATAATCTCAATTAAGGTTGAATTTATTCTTAGCTAGAGTCTATATAACAAAGTCAATGTTAAACACTCTAATTAGCCTATTATCTTGTTCCAAATTTTGTGTTTTATGTGTGTGTCCCTAAACCCTAAACAAAATTTATGTGTGTGCATTTACTATTATTTATTATGTGTTAGCTTATGCTCCTTTTGAATATATCAATATTTAAAAATAGAACTGGTTGTACTTGAAACATCCTAAAAATATGAATGTAATATATAATTATTTGTCATAATTTTCGTTTTAAAGCAAAATATATAATAATATAATATATATATATATATATATATATATATATTATATTCATATTTTCAGGATGTTACAAGTACAACCAATTCTAATAAATAATGTGAATATTCATATCAGTTCATATCTTAGCAATTCGGTTGTGTGTATTCGGTTTTGGGCATTTGGTTCGTATTTAAGGAGATAATCTTAATCATTCGGTTTTGAGTATTCGATTCGGTATTTAGGGAAATAATCTTAACATTTGGTTTTCTACTTTGGTTTGTATTTAGGGAGATGATCTTAATCATTCGGTTTTAAGTATTCGATTCGCTATTTAGGGAAATGATCTTAGCTTTTAGTTTTAGACATTCGATTTGTATTTAGGGAAATGATCTTAATCATTCTATTTTGATTATTCGATTCCATATTTAGGAAAATGATCTTAGCATTCAATTTTGGACATTTTGTTCGTATCTAGGGAGATGATCTTAACCATTCAGTTTTATGTATTTGATTCGGTATTTAGAGAGATGATCTCAACATTTGATTTTAGACACTAGATTCGGGTTTAGAGAGAGATGGTCTCAACATTTGGTTTTAGGTCTTTCGGTATTGACTTTCTTCTTCTACATCATTGAGTCTCTCCATTTTTTGTATCATTGAGCCTTTGAACTTTTACTTTATTCTTCTGCATCATTAAGTCTTTCAGCCCTATAAGGATCAATTTAAGCTAGTTTCTATGTAACTGTAATTTATTTTAAATTCAAGTCATAATAATAATTATCATGATGATGATAATAATGATGATAATAACAATAATAATAATAATAATAATAATAATAATAATACAAATTAAATATCTACTCGCATTTAATACTCAGATAAGGTTAGATAAACTTTGGCTATTTATCATCATTTCACCCACCACGCCCTGTCAGTTTTACCTTAACATTATCACATTCACCATTATAATCTAACTAAATTCCAATCAAATGGATGACATTTGATTACAAAATGATTACAGTAATGATTATACAAATGATTACAAAATGCAATATAAATATATGGCATCTGGTCATAAGTTCAAACACATAAAAATAGTAAGAAAATAAGAAGTTTCAGGTGACATTTTACAACTCTGGAAGATAAGGGAAAAGAGATATATATTGCTATTTATTTTCAATCTTTTAGTGAGGTACCCCTAACCCTCCCGAGTTTCTAAATTATTTAACAATTTTATTGATTTCTTTTCAAGTTTAATATTATTCTTTATACTAATTTTAACTTATAATTTCTTTATGTTTTAGGCGGTAATTGGTAGAAAAATACAGAATAAATGTTCTGAATAATGAATTTGGTCATCATGTTAAAATATTGAGAGTCGTAATCCAATAGAAGAATCACATACTTGAATCCATGGATGAAGATGAAACATGCGATAGGGTTATGATCTTCATCAACCAAAATCTTTCTTATTCCTCTTGCTAGACTCTTTTGATGGGGTAAGAGACCACAAAGTTTGTGATTTTGGTATATTGGGGACCAACCCTTTACCTTCCTTTTTATTCTGATAACCTCTCAGAAAACGATTCTCATTAAACCAATTAATCTAAAAAATTAAGGAGGTCATTAAAACTATATTAAATGACTCATTAAAACCATTTTAATGACGAACGATTTCGAACGTTAAGGAAATCAATAGCTAATATGATTATATAAATAAATATATAGCCCACAATTAGACTAAGGAAATATAATTTCCTAACAATCTCTCACTTGGGCTATATATATTATCCTGGAATAATCATATCACAAAATAAACCAAAAGTGCACATACCGAATGCTATTTATCCTTAACTACTTAAATAATCTGGTCCATCTCATATACCAATAATCGAATTACCGCGACTTTCATCACATTAAATTCGTAACTGAACCACGATGATTACCATACAGATATACTCAACGACATAGATCAAGTCTTAATGAGCAACATGAAAATCACGTCTCATGCATGTTTATTTCCAACTGGTCCTACTTTAAAATCTTCATTAAGATTTATCCAAAATTTGCAATATTAACATTGCAAACAACATAATGTAAATCATCAACCTTTATTCTGCAGAAAATTAAATAATATAATGTCTGACATAAAATATATAAAGTATACCAAATAACCCCACTAAACCATGTTATCATCAACAATGGTACCTATATGAGCAATATGCTCATGAAAGACTTCAGGGATCAATCCTTCGGTTAGTGGGTCTGCTAGCATAAACTTTGTTCCTATATGTTCTATAAATATTGTAGTATCTGCCTAGAACTCCCACTATAAATATTGTATCAGGACGTGTGCAGACTTGAGTATACATTAAGTTCCCTATTGCTGATCCATAAGGTTTATCATTCATTATTGTCATTTCAAGATCATTTTGGGACACTATTTGAGACTAAACTTGTCTCTTTTAGCCATGGTTGTGTCGACATACAATATTAGGAATACATATTTACTCCCACTAAACCTGTAGTATACACAATCATCAACAATATTTGTCTCAAAGCCATATGAGGTAATAACCTAATGAAACTTGTAATACCATTGACGGGAAGCCTGTTTGAGATCGTAGATGGATTTCTTTAATTTGCAAACCATAAACATTGAATTACCTGACACAAAGTTTTCTGGTTGCACCATATAAATTGTCTCATCAATACATTAAGAAATGTCGTCTTAATATCCATCTGATGTAACTCTAAATCAAAATGGCTACTAATGTCATTATTGTTCTAAAGAATCTTTTGAAGATACTGGAGAAAAGGTTTCTTTATAATCTATGCCTTCTCTTTAAGTAAAGCCCTTAGCGACTAGACGAGCTTTATATCTTTCAATATTATCCATAGAATTCCATTTAGTTTTAAATATACATTTACAACCAATGGGTTTCACACCTTTAGGTAATTCTACTAGATCCCAAGCTTCATTGTCTCTCATAGATTTAATCTCTTTCTCCATGGCACCAATCCACTTTTGAGAATTAGAACTTTCCATGGCTTCACAGAAGTTGATTGGGTCATCTTTTGTTAAACTAATGTCATCCTCATGTTCTTAGAGGTACACAAGGTATTCATCCGAAATAACACTTCTCATTTCTCTTGTAGATCCTCTTAATGACACTTCTTGAGGTTGTTGAGTTTATTCTATAGGTTGTATTTAAGGAGGATTCTTATTGTTGTCTTGTTCTGTAATTGTGTCCTGAATAATAATAGGTATGAACACCTGATCATTATCAATAATAGATTCCTCATCAAAAACAACATTCATAATGTTTCCTTCCCCTCCAAACTTAACATCCTCGAGAAATATTGCATTTCCTGTTTCAAAAATTGATCTTGATGTAGGATCATAAAACTTGTATCCTCTTGAGTGTTCAGCATATCCAACAAAATAGCAGCTAATTGTCCTTGAGTCCAGTTTTCTTACATGCGGCTTATAAGGTCGTGCCTCAACTGGACATCCCCAAATGTGTAAATGTTTTAGGCTAGGCCTTTTATTAGTCCAGAGTTCATAAGGGGTTTTGTTAACTGCTTTGTTTGGTACCCTGTTAAGGATGTATATTGCGGTCTTTAAAGCTTCTCCCCAAAGTGATTCAGGCAAGGTGGAATGACTGATCATACTTCTCACCATATCCTTAAGAGTCTGGTTCCTCCGTTTTGCAACACCATTCATATTGGGTTTGCCAGGCATGGTGTATTGCGGGACAATACTGCATTCTTTTAGAAAAAAAAACACAAAAGGTCCTGGACGTTGTTCTCCTGATCCATCATATCTTCCATAGTATTCACCACCACGGTCAGATTTGACAGCTTTAATTTTCTTTCCAAGTTAGAGTTCAACCTCAGTTTTGAAAGACCTAAAAACTTCCAAGGATTGGGACTTCTCATGAATTAAATATAAGTACCCATAACGAGAGTAATCGTCTATAAATGTGATAAAATATTGTTGTCCATTTCATGAAGCAATAGGAAAAGGACCACATATATCAGTATGTATTAGTTCTAAGACATCTTTAGCTCTCTGTGCGCTTAATTTTCTTTCATTTGCTCTTTTCCCCTTGATACATTCAATACAGACTTGAAAAATCCTTTAAATCTAGGGGTTCAATAATTCCATCCACCATAAGCCTCTGAATTCTCTATTTAGAGATGTGGCCTAAACACTTATGCCATAATGAGGCAGAATTCTCATTTAATTTTCGTTTTGTACCTCTTGAACTTGTTTGTAGTATTTTGTTGCAGAAATTTAAATCAAGCTTATACAGATTATCAATTAAAAAAACCGAAACAAATAATATTTTAGTTTTGGAATAGACTAAGTTTATTATTTTCGAAAGAACAATGATAACCAGATTTGTCCAAATGAGAAACAGAAACTAAATTCCGTCTAAATGACGGTACATAAAACGTCTCAAATAAATCCAAAAATAATCCAGTCTTAGAACATAATCTGAGGTTCCTACAGCTTCCACTGCAACTTTTTTATCATCCGCCACATAGATGAATCTTTCAGCATCACTTGGTGGTCGGGTCCACATGCAACCCTGCATAGTAACACTTATATAAGCAGTAGCTTCAGAATCTACCTAGTGTCCATAGGTGCAAAACTTAAATTAACTTCAAAACAAACAAAAGCAAGAATCATACCCTTTTTTGCTCGCCAAGCGGCATATTTGGTACAATCCTTTTTAACGTGTCATGTCTTCTTGCAAAAGAAACATGTTAAAACATCATTTTGTTTCTTTGTCTTTCTCTGCTGAGAAGTTGTAACCGCATTAACCTCACGCTTTCTTTTATGTTGATAGGACGAAGCCATATGAGCACTTTCTTTATGTTCTCGTTGTAACCTCTCTTCCTCTTGCACACAATGAGATATTAACTCATTCAAGGACCAAGTATCTTTTAGAGTATTATAACTCACTTTGAATTGCCCAAAGTGTATAGGAAGAGAAATCAAAATCAAATGCACAAGTAAGTCCTCAGACAACTCTAACTTTAGTGCTTTCAATTTTGAAGCAAGATGAGACATTTCCATAATATACTCCCTTATGTTCCCTTTGCCTTTATACCTCATAGAGACAAGTTTTCTCAAAAGATTACTTGCCTATGCCTTTTCATTTTTGACAAAGAATTGTTGAACGTCCTCTAGGAATTTTTTAGCATTGCTATCTTCAGTAATAGAGTCTCGAAATGCTTCAGGAGTAGAGCATTTCATAATCATTACACTCATTCGGTTGGATCGCTCCCATTTCTCTATTTTAGCCTCATTAGCATTTTCTTCAGTAGCAATGGGTTTGTCTTGCCGAATAGCTATGTCCAAATCCATACAATCAAGGACAATCTCTACGGTATCTTTTCAAACTTTGAAGTTTGTACCATTTAGCATAGGGATGTTGTAACTTGAGCAGAAACATTAGCAGCTGAAGCAACAAAAACTGAATCCATCAAAAATATTATTAGCAAGAATAATGGGAAAATTCATACTGAGATACCTAGAACAACAATAATTTTTAATCTTTGGATAGAAAAATTAACTGTAAGTGGTACTCTCATTGCAGTAATCAAATATTGTCAAAAAATCTTGTAAACAATAAGCCTTTCTTTGGACCGACTCAATGTTCACATGGAAATTTGAGAATTTGCAACCTATTTATTTACTGCATACATTTTCTATCAATTGGCCAAACAATAATCTTCCTTTGGGCTGATTAGTGCTCGCATAATTAGATAAAAATAAATAAATATATAAACTGAAGGTTCAATGTTTATTATTTGGCCAAACAATAAACTTCCTTTGGGTCGTTTATTATTCGCATAAATAATAAGCATCATATTAGCCAAACACAATGGAAATAAAGACCTGGATCTGTGAATTGTATTTAAGATCAAAAAGTATTACATATGCTTTTCAAGGCAATTAACCAGCGGAATTATTATGCATATCATACCAGCAATTCATATGAATTACCAAAATTGCAACATACAGAAACCAATGCCACAATACAATAAAATGAATTATATAATATAAGACAAAAGACATAAACATCAAATAGAATTATGTGCGTTTATTCTTTAATTCCAAACAAGTATAACAACAACATAATTCAATTCAATGATAAAACTTTATTCCCATTAATTTAACATGAAGGAGGCTCTGATACCACTTGATAGAAAAATACAAAATAAATGTTATGAATAATGAATTTGGCCATCATGTTAAAATATTGAGAGTCATAATCCAATAGAAGAATCACATACCTGAATCCATGGTTGAAGATAAACAAAATTAGAGTGACTCTTTTGATAGGGTAAGAGACCACAAAGTTTGTGATTTTGGTATATTGGGGATCAATCCTTTACCTCCCTTTTTATTCTGATAACCTCTCAGAAAACGATTTCCATTAAACTAATTAATCTGATAAATTAAAGAGGTCATTAAAACTATATTAAATGACTCATTAAAACCATTTTAATGACGAAGGAGGAAATCAATAGCTAATATGATTATATAAATAAATATATAGCCCTAAGGAAATATAATTTCCTAACAGTAATTCCCATTATTTATTTTTCACATATGATTATGTTGTACTTTATTGGAATATTTGTGACTGGAGGATTTATTCCTTGAGGATTTAAATGGGTAGAAGTTGTATATGTTGGTTGGAGATGGTATTGTGATTGCTCATTTACCCTGAGTAGTCATCGCAATTGTTGTTCCTATATTGTTTACTATTCACTAAAATGGTTATTTCTATATTATTTATAATTTTACTAATGGTGATCTAGTCACTGCAAATTTTTATTCCTGTATTATTTTCAAAATTTGCTTATAGTGATTTATTGAATAATAAAGTTTGATATTCCTAAATTGTCTAGAATATTTACCATTTATTAACTTTATTGTTTTAAAATGCAATTATTTAAAAATGTATGTATATCTCACTTTTTTGTTATTTCTCTTTTGTTTATCTTGATTTTTTAATTTAAAAAAACAATGGATGCTCCTAACTTTTCCCGCTCATTCAATGCGAACATTTCAGCATACTTATCTGGTCATGAATGGAGTACCAACATAATAGAGAATTCAGAAAGAATCCTTTAGGGGAATTGTCTACTCAACTCTGACTTTTTTACCAGAACCCTGATATCCCTTTGGTTTTGCATGGACCAATCCTAGTCTCCTTTTTCTTGCCACCTACAACTCACATCATTCCTTAAACAATCTTTATCCTACCGTATTGTAATATATGAAGTTTGTATAAAAGAGTTCAATGTATAATTATCTAGGAAATATGTATAGTTTGATGCAGTCTCATTTCATTGTAATATAAACATTTTGTAAAAATTTTAACTTATTATAATGTAAAATTTTATTTTACTTCTGAAGGCATAAATGAATTAATCTTATTGTTTTTCTTCTTTAATTCTAATTGAAATTATTATAGTGATGAAATTTTGTCAATCATATTTTATGCAAACAATTAAATTAAGGTATATAAATTTTAAATCTACAAAATGCACTTGATGTTAAACCTAATCTTAAGTTTCTTGAAATTACTTTTAAAAATGAAAAATTTAATATTTTAAATTTATAAATATGATATTATTATTTATATTATATTTTTTTAAAATAAAATATAAATTGACAATTCAGTCATTCGACCATGGCCTCTCGCCTCTCAGCCATTCAATCTCTTATATTCTTAGCCTATGACCCTTCAGCCACTCGGCCTCTTGGTTTCTTATCTCTCTGTCTCTCGACCAATCATCTCAACACATTTGCTAAAGAAAATATATATATATATATGGTGCTCGAAATTTATTTTATATATACATATATATATATATATATAATACAAAATATTAAATTTTTCATGTCTTAATTGTCCACTGATCGAATTTTATACATTCATTTGTCTTCTAAAATTAAGTATATCACAATTGTTTAATGAAAAATAGAATCCCTGGTTTCATCTTATTAAGTAATTTGGGACGTCATAGTACTGGTCTCAATCAGTCTCTTATTTGTCAATGATTTATTGCTTATTATGTGTCTCTTTGTCAAATTATCGTGTTATCTTTTTTATTAAAAAAATTTAAAAGTTTGGAAACCTAACAAATTAATAGTTCCTCAATTTTTTCCATATAAATATAAGTATATTACTAAGCTTTTACAATTCAAGGATTCTACCATAATCCTTAATTGCAAGATTGATGAATTGATTTCAAAGTCATTTTATTTTTTTATCTATTGTTTAATTAATCTTAGAATAATTTGTGCAGAGATTCAAGAAAGAGTATCAGATTTAGAATGTATAAATTAAATTTAAACACTTATCAAAATGTAGAATCATAGAAAGATAGAAGGAGACTTGAGACTTGAAGACAATATACTACGATCAAGTTAATCTTTGTGGCAATCGGGTTTTATTTTTTAACTTAGTCTCGTTTTATATATTTATATTCAGTTTATATATATATTATAATTTTAAATTTATATAAAAATATACAAATATGTCAACTATAAAATATGAATCAGACTATTCAAGATTTGAAAAAAAAAAGAGAAAAGTTCACGTTTTAACTAAATCACAAAATAGAGCTATGGATAAATTTATAAAAATAAAAAAATTTGAAAATAAAGGTTGAATGAACAAGATAACAATATATATAGATGAAAACAATAATAAATAAGGAGTCAACCAAGTGGAAATTACAATACTAAAGTATTCTACTATTAAATATATATATATATATATATATATATATATATATATATATATATTTTTATTATATATATATATATATATATAAAAAAAAAA